>Ga0247831_1005097_pt1 | contig 16789 bp, 14 predicted proteins | sample LaCruzMarch2015__9_FD_192406 | JGI IMG/M metagenome (GOLD analysis project Ga0247831, IMG submission 192406) | Freshwater microbial communities from meromictic Lake La Cruz, Castile-La Mancha, Spain - LaCruzMarch2015_1m | ecosystem: Environmental > Aquatic > Freshwater > Lake | place: Spain... | reverse complement strand
TCGGCGCGGTCGCGCAAACGAAGCGACGTCACTATGGTCGTCAATATGGTCGTATCGATCCTGCCCCATGCCCGACCATCGCCGAACGGGCGCCCGGCCCGCAACGTGGGGGTGGTGCAGCGCTTACTTCTGGCTCAGGGCGCGGCGCGGCCGCTTGCGCCTTATAATCGGCGCGCGGCCAGTTCGAAGATTTCCCGCTCCGGGCAGGCCGACGCGAACGCGGGTTTGACGCGCCGGACGCTTATCGAAACCAGCGCGCCGATCTTGAGGAGCTTCAGCCGGATGGTGCCGCAGGTCGCGACCGCGAGCTTGGTGCCGGCGAGCCCGATGCGGCGTACTGCGCACACCAGCACGTAGGCGAACGACGACAGCCAGAGCCGCAGCTGATTGGCGCGCATCGTGCCGCAGGCGCGTCTTCGACACGACGTTGGCGCCGGCGTCCGGTCGGCGAACAGGTCACCCTGGCATTCCTTCAGGCGGTTCAGCGTTGGGCACGGCGCTGGTGCGGCTGACCCGTTGCCTCCGTGCCCCACTCAGACGCGAAAATCATAAGCGGACCCCGCATGGCAGCTCAAGCTCCAATCTCGTGACTTCTCTTATGGGTCAGCCTCGACGATTGCGAGGTGGTGCGACTGCGGTCGGTCCTCCTCTAGCTACAGACATGATGCGCCAGAATGTCGCACAACGGCAGCTCTGCCCCCGATCGCGTCGTCACGGCGCCGGGGGCTGTACTTCTCCCTCGGGCCAGGTGCAGACGAACGTAGACACGGATGATCAGATGGCATGTGCTTTTCCTGCTCGCCATCCGACATGCTTGCGTGCCAGATTTTGCTGCGATGCAACTGGATTGACGATTTGATGGCGACCAACGGTCGGTTCAGGGTGTGACCGACCAGCGCCGAGCTTGTCGAAGTCAGCCCGTTTTCGGGAGAGGATGCCCCAGACCGGACTCAGTGCCGGGGCTCAACACTGGTGTTGCCTACCCGCCTTCAATGCTTCGGCCGGCGAGGTGGGCCGGAGAAACTCAGCGCAGCAGGAGGTTCGTAGCCTCTGGCACCTTTCCAGCTGGGTCCATTGCTGTACTTGTTTCAAGGCGGGGCAATCGCGACCGTTCGGCGAGGGGAAGCGCCAGACCGCTTGTGTTGTCCATCAGTCGTCTGCCCGATCGCGGCTTAGGTCTTGCTCCGCCGCAACTGGGCTTCGCTTGGGTCGGCGCGATCAGGGTTCACGCGCGCTTTCTCGCTGTCATCTCGAGCAATCGCGGAAACAAACTCTTCGATAAGATTATCCGGCGCTCTGACGACGTGATGAGGCTCGGGAAACCTTGCCCCACGGACGTCTTCGATGAATTGTTTGAAGCCTGCAACACGCTCGCGCTGCATATCCTGCTTCATTTTCCACAGCTGGCGATATTGCTTGGCGTGGCGCGGATAGGGCGGCGGATTGTTACCTAAAATGTCCTCGGCAAAGAGAAATTGAATGTCTCCCCCGGCGCCGCCGCCAATTGAAGAAGTGAGCAGGCTCGTACGCCCGGTGATCTCGCGTAGAAGCTCCTCCGGGATCACTTCGACCTCGACCGCGTATGCTCCCGCGCTCTCAAGCGCCTTGATGTCTCGGTATATCCGCATTGCTTCATCCAGTGATTTGCCAACAGCCCGCAAGCCGCCGGTCCATGTGCTCCTGCGTGGCACAAGGCCGGCATGTCCTTGCACCGGTATGCCAGCCTCCGCCGCGGCCTCGACGAACCGGGGCGCCCATTGACACATGATGGCATCGGCCCCCAGGGCCATTGCGTCGTACCCAAGCCGGACGGCTTCTATGGGGCTTGCAGCGGCAGTCAGCGGAACGGCAAATGCCATGAATGTGTGAGGTGCAGCACGGCGGATCTCGGCCGTGAGCTGTGGCGATCTCGGATCGAAGCGCACCTTCATTGTGTCGATGCCGGCTTCCTCGGCGGCAGCCGCCTCTTCCGGCGAGAAGCACAGCGTCTCGACCAGAACGCGCTTGCCTTTTTGATCACGCAGATCGCGGACGGTATAGTTCCGAGTGCCGTAGTGGCCGCCGAGTGTCATAACTCGCTTAAGGCCGCGCTGTGCCGCATCGCGTGGTGGTATTCCGCTGTCCCCGATTGAATGGCTCGCCATGTGTGTACCTTCCTCCCTTCTAAGCCGCCTCGTGCAGTCGGATTTGATCAGCTCGTGATGGCAAGGACCTCCAGAGTCTTGTCAGTTGCGGCCGTTGGACAGGGAACGGATCATATCGGGCCGTGACGACGCTCTTGCATGCGGGTGCGCATGGCTTGCTGCGCTTCATCGGATCCGTCGTGAAAGGTGCCAAAGAGCTGGTCCATGGGCGCCAAGGTGCTCCCGTAATTGCACTCGAAATACTTGTGATGGAGATAGTGAAAGTAGTTATTGCTGTCGATGATTGGCTTGCCGGCCACGATCAGCTTGTCGAAGCCGGTGTGACTGACCGCGGCGTTGATGAGCGCGATATGAAGCTGGAACAGCGCGTTCACCGGGTGGAGCGCAAGAAACCACTGGACACAGATCGTCGAGAAATACAGCGCAGTCTCGACTGGGTGCATGGAAAGTCCGGACCACGGGCCGACTTCGACGTTCAAGTGGTGGATCCGATGCACCGTCTTGTAGAGTGCTCGCGAATGAAGCATGCGATGGATCAAATAGAAGTGCATGGCGTGGATCGCGGGCGCGAGCAGCAGGAGGCCGATGAACGAGCTCCAGAATACAACCGACCCGGGCGCCCATGCTCCCCAGCCGATGAAGCCATTGGCAAACAACCAATATGTCAATGCTTCATACGCCGTGATGATCGGAACACCGGCGCCGATCGAGCGAAACATGTTGTCGCGCACTTGATCCGAAAACAGGAAGCGCTTGTTGTTCGTGGCCAGCGGCTTGGTTGAGAATTTCAGCTCATTGCCTTGTCCCTTGAGTACGTACAGATAGACGTGGAGGCCGCCATAGACCGCCAGGACCAGCGCCAGATTGCGCGCCAGCAGCCACGCAATCCACCAAATCTCAAAAGACTTCATGGCGTGAAGATCCGGCGTCAGAGCATACCACGTGACGAGCGCGGTTGCGAACGTGAGGGCATTCAATGGCCAGAGATAACCGGGCACGCCGAAAAACCATTTGGCCACAGCGCCTGGGGTAGGTGGCCAGGCGTAGATGGGAGGTAGAGCCACTCGATCCGATGGACGCCAGTCGCCGCTCTCGCTGCGGGCCTTCGGGCTTTGTTCAGGCATGTGTCCACTCCCTTCAATCGCTGATCCGACCGTCGCAGCAACTCGGCGCCCAAGAGATCGTAGTTGCATCGTGTTTCATGGGCCGTAAGCTGGTTGACACAGTGCCAAACCTGGCGCGGAACCTCTGGCGATCATCGACGCTGTCAAAACTGGCGCGTTCGCCGTGACGCGCGCCCGAGAGGCCAATCGTATCCCGTGCCTGCCTCCCCGGCGCGTGCACCGGAGCGCCGCGCAGTAGATGGAATGCCTTGCCGACACCGCGAAGCTCTAGGATCGCCGCAGGGTCGCAGACATCTACTTTCGTGTGAGTCGTGGGGGCTCCGCTCATGTCGCTACGCTGCCATCCATCCCGCGTCGACGTTGAGAGCGTGTCCCGTCACAAGATCTGCCGCTGGCGATGCCAGGAACACAGCGGCACTGACAAGACCTCCGGGTTGCGCGAAGCGGCCCGCTGGAATTCTGTGCTTCATCCTTCGCTCGTAGTCGGCGTCCGCCAGTCGCGAGGCGGTCAGGTCCGTCACTACAAATCCGGGACAAATGGCATTGACGTTGATCCGATGCGCGGCCCATTCCACTGCTAGCGCCCGCGTCATTCCGAGCAATCCCGATTTCGCGGCGCTATATGCGACTGCCGTCTGCATACTAGGCGCAACGTGTCCCAGGACCGATGCAATGTTAATGATGCGACCGGATCGACCGGCGGCGATTAAATCAGATCCGACCCTGCGGGCGCAGAAGAGCGCGCCCGTCAGATTGACTCCGATGATACGCTGCCAGGTCTCGGTCGGATACGTAGAGGCCGGTTGCAACGAATCGATGCCTGCGTTGTTGACGAGTATGTCGGGCGACCCGATGCGGCTATTCACTTTGGCGAGCGCGGCCTCGACCATGCGCTCGTCAGAGACGTCGCATTCGATGACAGGAAACCCGCCCGCTTCTCGACCCTCGCCGAGATCCAGGACCGCGACCTTGGCTCCGGCGTGCTGCAAGCCTACCGCTAGCGCCCGGCCGATCCCCCTCTCACCCCCGGTCACTACCGCGAGCTTGCCCTCGAGGGTGAACAAACTGGTTGAATCCGTCATTTCTGTTTCACCGGCCATGGTACCAAACAAGCATCCGGCACTGCAGCAACCGAAGCGCCCACTCCATGAGAATGCCCATGCAGCCTATGGCGGTCATTCCAACGACGATTGAGTCGGTCTTGAGGAGTTGCGCGCATCTTCAATCATGAAGCTGAGGCCCGAACTCGCTGAGACGAGTTCGGCTGTGACCAGCACCATCCAGGCAACAGCGAGACCGATGCGAGCGCCGGGAAGACATTTTGGTAAAGCGGCGGCAGTGCCATACGATCCGAAAGGCGCCAATCTCCGTGCTCGTCGCGCGCATTAAGACTGTGTGTTGACATCGGTGAGCCCTCAATCAATGGAAAGGCTATCGGCTCTACTTCTTGTCGAACTCTGTCGCAAACGCCCTTAGCTTCGGATCGGCTGCAACGCGTTTCATGAAGTCGTCTTTAATATAGTCCTGCACATTCGGATTGGCCGGGATCGTGCCGACTTCGGTGATGAACTTGCCCAGTTCGGTGAACCAGCCGTCGACCGTCGACGCATTGGCGGCGCGGGCCATGATCTTCAGTTGCTCGTCGAGACCGAACGTCGTGCGCAGTGCAAACTCCTGGTCCATAGCCCGCGGCGATACCTCAAGACCGCCTTGCTTGTAGAATTCGAGCCCGAGCGCGCGCGCCTCGGCCGGGTTGGCGTTTGCCCAAGACAAGCCACGCAGATAGACGGCCAGGAACTTCGCCACGTCGTCCGGCCTTTCCTTGGCGAAGTCAGCGCGAACGATTAGCGCCACGGGAACAACAGCGCCCGCGTCCGCGGCCGTGCAGAGATACTTGGCGCCGGCGCGTTCCTCCAAGGTGTAGGTATTCGGCGCCCAGACGCCTGCGATGTCGCCGTTGTTCGATACGAGCGCCGAGACAATCTGCGCCTGCCCGAGGTTGACGAACTGCATATCCGTGGGAGCGAGACCGAACTTCACGAGGCACTTGCGCGCGGCGAAATCGACCGTCGAATTCGTCGTCAGCAAGAGACGCTGTCCCTTCAGCTGTGCGGGGTTGGCTTTGATCGCATCGAATTTGCTGCCAACGACCATCATGGCGTTGATCTTCGATTCATCGCTCGTGATGCCGATGGTCAGGATGTTGAAGCGCACGGCGCCCAGCACGGCTGGAACCGAGCCGGTAGCACCGACATCCCACGAATTCGATGCCGATGCCGCGATTTGCGGGGCTCCGGCTGGAAAGGCCACAAAGCTGGGGGACAGGCCGACGTCTTTCCACCAGCCCTTTACGTTGGCGTAGTGAAACGGCAGCGCCCAATAAACCGAAGGTTGGTAACTGACGACAATCGGCGTTTGGCTGGCGACGGGTGGTGACTCGGCGACCGCCAAAACGCTTGCAACGATCAACGACGCGATAGTTCTTTTCATTGCGTGCTTGCTCCCTATGTCGAAAGAGGCGTCTGCTAGCGCCTTTGATTGATGATTGTTACGCTTTCATTTCACTCTGGATGCCCGTTTCATGGGTTGTGAACGGATTGTGATCGCAATCCCCACGCCGTGAACGCTCGTCCGGATAGCGCGTGTGCGCCGTCCGTAGCTCCGTGGAGGGTGGCAGAAGCCAGTCCTGCGGCCGTCCCGGCCAGATCCCGGCGACCCATGTGTATCCTTCCTGTTTTGGCGCTTGTTGCGACTCTTTTCACGTCGTTTGGGTTCAATCGCCGCCTCGGGCATCCTTCGCGTCGGGCAAAGCCGGTGCGCTCAGTTGCTCGCCCAGCTGCTTCGCTGTCTGCATCATCACGGGAAACTGTTGCATGGCCCTACCAATCGATAGCCGCGCTATCGGGGCGGAAATCGCAAGCGCCGCGCACAATTCACCGCTGACGTTTCGCACGGGGACCGCAAGACAAACGACGCCCGCGACGAACTCCTGATCGTCGATCGAATAGCCGCGCTTGGCGATCTCGCCGACCTCAAGCTCAAGCGACTTCGCTTCGCAGATCGTATTCTTAGTGTAGCGATGCAGGGGCATCGATTGCAGCAGAAGCGACCGCTTGGGGGGAGGCATCTCGCTGAGGAACAGCTTGCCCATGGAAGTGCAGTGCAGCGGCACCCTTGACCCAGGCTCAAACCTCAACCCGAGGGGCCACTCAGATTCCACCCGATCAATGTACACGATCGCGTTGCCGTCCATGATGCCGAGATTGCAGGTCTCGCCGACAGAAGCGGAAAGTGCCTGCATCAACGCCTGACGCGGCGCCGTAGCCGCCCAATAGCGCATCACGTCCAGCGCGAACTCGACCAGTCGCGGCCCTGGACCTCGCAGACCACCGCGGAGTTCCCGCTGCAGGAAACCTTCCTGATCGAGCTGACGCGCAATACGATGCATCGTCGGTTTCGGAACGTTCAGTAAGGCGGCCAGCTCCGTCACGCTCAGCGGACGTCTCATCCTCGCTGCAGTTTCGAGGACGGCAAATGCCCTGACCGTCGCTCCGCCACTCGCCGAGCGGCCCTGTCGCTTCGCGGGCCGGGTTCCCGCGGCTGGCGACCGTGGCTCAATGGCAACGCTGCTGTGTGACGTTTTTCTCATCTCAAGTATCAAAACATGGTTCTTATCGTATCACAAGTTGATTCTCTTCATCGCTGCTTCTCCACCGGGCGAAGCGTAAGCGCTTCGCTTGTTGCAGATGCGTCTCCCTCCGGTGAGCACCGCTTTGTCTGATTGATCTGCCGCGTCGAGTATGCCGCCTGATAATTTGAGGTGGAGCAGGCGGGGTGTGCCCACGATGGCGGATGTGGACACAAGTGACGAAAAGCGCCTGCGGAACAAGCGATGGCCGGAGGCGCTGAAGAGCGAGATTGTGGCGGCGACGCTTGCGCCCGGCGCATCGGTGTCGGTCGTGGCGCGCCAGTACGACGTCAACGCCAACCAGGTTTTCATGTGGCGTCGCCGGTATCAGGATCTGGTCAAACCGCCCGCTGCGCCGCTCTCGACGCCTGCTCTGGTGTCGGTGACGATCACACCGCCCCCCGAGACGGAGGGTGCCGCTCCGTCGGTAGCGATCACTTCGGACCACATCGAGATCGAAGTCTCCGGCGATTGTCGCATCCGCGTGGGGTCGGGCTTTAATGCCCGGACGCTCAGGCGCGTCCTCGATCTGCTGAGGCGCCGATGATCTAGGTGCCTTCGGGCGTGCGCGTCTGGCTCGCGGTCGGGCGCACCGACATGCGGCGCGGCAAGAACGGGCTCAGCCTCCAGGTGCAGGAGACACTCGGACGCGATCCGTTTGCCGGCGACCTCTTCGTGTTTCGCGGGCGGCGCGGCGACATAATCAAGATCCTCTGGCACGACGGATTGGGGCTCTCGCTCTACGCGAAGCGCGGTCGCTTCGTGTGGCCATCTGCCGAGGGTGGCTCCGTCGCCATCACGGCCGCGCAACTTGCCTACAGACTCGACGATCGACGCCGTTGGCCCACACTCATCCTCCGCACCCTCTAGCTGCCGGTCAAGAAACGAACGGCGAATACCGACGCGATAGACCCCAGACCGTCCATCATGGCATGATGTGGCGAACGTCGAGTGGCCAATTTCTGCCGTCCTGAGAAACGGACGATCAGACGGCATGTGCTTTCCATGACATCAAGTCGGGGGCGTCACTGCGAGAATCGCTGCAGCGCATCATGCAGGTTGTGAATTTCCGCGTCTGCGGCACGTCGGCAAGCTTGCGGAAGATCAAGGCAGCGGCAGGAACGATAGCTGTACTGACACCTCCAACCGGGAGATTGTCATGTCGCATTTGGCTGCCAGGGACCTGGTCGACATCAAGATCCACCTGGGTCCGCGTCCCTTTCACGTTGCCGCTAATGGCGTGAAGATCGCCGTGAGGGACGTGAGTTTCTGGTACAACGCGAAGAATGCGCTCAAGGACGTCAACCTCGATATCCACCAGCGCGAAGTCACCGCCTTCATCGGTCCTTCCGGCTGCGGAAAGACGACGCTGCTGCGCTGCCTCAATCGCAGCCACGATTTCGTTCCGGGCATCCGTCTGACCGGCGAAATCCTGGTTGACGGGGAGGACATCAACGCCCCGCACCTCGATCCACCACTGGTGCGCCGACGGTTCGGATGGGTAGCCCAAAAGCCTAATCCGTTTCCGTCCTCGGTCTATTTGAATGTCGCCTACGGAGCGCAACTTCATGGGGTCGCCAGCGGACGGGCCGAAACCGATGCCCTGGTCGAGCACTGTCTTCGCCGCGTCGGTCTGTGGGACGAGGTGAAGGACCGGCTATCGGAGTCGGGGGCAGACCTTTCGGGTGGCCAACAGCAGCGGCTTTGCGTGGCCCGCGCCATCGCCTACGAGCCAGAAGTCATCCTGATGGATGAGCCTGCCTCCGCGCTGGATCCGATCGCGACGGCCAAGCTTGAACAGCTCATCGACGAATTGCGCGACCAATACACGATTGTCATTATCACGCACAACATGCAGCAGGCCGCGCGCGTTTCGCAGCGGGTTGCTGTCTTTCACCTCGGCCGCCTCGTCGAGCAGGGCGACACATCGGAACTGTTCGTCTCACCCAAGCACGAAATAACGAAGGCCTACATCACGGGCCGGTTGGGCTGACCCAGGCGATCAGCGCCATTTCCCGGATACTGTTTGTCATACGAGCGGAGCACGATGTGAGAGAGCCACCGCCTGCATCGGGCGACGGGATGGCGCAAATGGGGGTCCAATGATGACGACCAAGGAAGCAATCATCGCGGAACTCGGGGATCAGCAGATCCTGGCGCCAGACCGAATTGCCCGATCCCTGGTCGCCAACGATCAAATTAAATACTACTTCACACTGCTGCAGGCAGCGCGCGCGGCGTCCGACCATCCGCAGGGGGCCGTCGTCAATCTGCACGTTGAGCGCATGGCTTGCCGGCTCTCGGACGACTGGCTCGATGATGTCGTTGGGGGAACGACCAAGGGCCGATCGGGAACCTACCGCGTTCCGCACGCCCCGGATATCATCCGTCGTATTCAGACCGCCATGGATGAGATGCTCGAGTGCCTTCCTGCAGCCGATCGGGTCGGTTTCTCTGTGCGTCTCACGAAACTCGCGTTGCCGGTGCTTGAGCACGGCGCGATCTCGGGCGAGGCGATCGACACCCTGACGGCGGGCAATCGCAAGGCCGGCGACAGCGTCCACCTCGTCGTGATGGACGCCCACCGCGCCATCAACAAGTTGCAGGCGGAAACCGCTGTGGAGATCCTGGCCGGCGCTCGCGTGCACGGGCTGTCGGCGGATGGGCGGTCGAGGGTCGAGGCCTTCATGAGCGGCCTCAATCGAACGGCCCCGCTGAAGTTCGACCATCTGGGCCTAGGCACGACGGCGACCGAATTGAATGAGCAGCTTCTGATCCAGAACGACATCGGGACGACGGATGCTCACGTGCTGGTCGTCCGCGCGACCGGGCTTTCCGCAACCTTGACGTACACCGACATCCACCGCCAGCGGCTCAAGTTCTTCACCAGTTTGTTCGAAGCCTTCGACGTCACCTGGGAGGGTCCGATCGAGCGCAAGAGCGAAGCGCTGTCCGAAGGCCACTATCTCCTGACCACCGGGACGTTCGTGGCGAAGACCGAGGCTGAGCTGAAAGCTTATCTCGATCACCTCGGGTCGCGCATCGTGTTCCTCATCGACTGGAACCGTATGCGCAAACGGCTTCGGGGGTTCGTGTCGAAGCGCCGCACAATCGAAGTGCTGACCTGGGCCGCAAACAACGATTTCGGCCATCGTGCATTGCTCGAGATCGGCGGCGAGCATGCGCTTGCCGAAGCCGTCGAGTATGCGGTCGGAAAGCAGTTGCGGTACGGCCAAAGGCTCGATGACCTGATTGGAGAGGGCAACGCCGTCGAATTCCTGAGGGCGGCCATGAAGCTGTCGTCGCTCGGGCTGCAGCAGCGCCGATCGCGACGCATCGTTCTGGACGAGATCAAGGCCAGCCTGCGCCGCTATTTCGAGAACGAGCGTCTAGGTATTTTCAGCACGGCGGCGTCCCATGTTGCTCTCGGGTACGATCTTGCCTTCAGCGTGCGCGAAGCGCTGGAGCACCTCGGGTCCGCCAAGGGCCGGGACTGGGTTGGCCGGCTCGCGGCGCGCGCCGTCAACTGGGAGCAGAAGGCAGACCAGCTGTTGAACGATGCGCGCGAGGATATCAAACGCTTCGAGCGGCCGGCATCGCTGCTGCGGTTTTTCGAGTTCGCCGACGATGCTGTCGACGAACTCGAGGAGGCCGCCGCACTTGTCGACCTCTTCGCACTCGCGGCCCCTACTGCGGATGCGTTGCAAAAGCTGCGTGCACTTGCCGATCTGTCGCTCTTGTCGGCGCAGGAGGTCGTCAAGTGTGTCGAATGTGCCGCCTCGGTAACGCGGTCGGACGTTCGTGACGACCTCGATGAATTCTTGGCCGCACTCGAGAAGCTAATCTCGATCGAGCATGCAGCCGACGACGCGCTCCGGAAAATGCGGCGCTGGCTGATCGAGGTCGAGCAGGTCGACCCGCGCCAGCCGATGCTGCTTCGCGAGCTGTGCCAGGCGATCGAGTCGGCGACCGATGCTCACGCCCACGCGGGCCAGATGCTGCGCACTTATCTTCTCGAAGAGATCATCGCATGAAACAGCGGAACACGCTCGAGTCCCAGATCGCCAGCCATGTGCATCGCATTCCTTTCGATGGAGTTGGCGACATTATTCCAGCGAAGGAGGTGGTAGGCTCGAAAGCGCACAATCTGATGCGCATCGCCCGTCGCGGCCTCCGGGTTCCTCCCGCCTTCGTGCTGGCAACCGACATCTGCCGCGATTACCTGAAGCGTGGCGAGGCAGCTCTCGAAGGCCTCGATGCGGTTCTCGAACGCGAGCTGGGCCAGATCGGCCAGCGCACCGGGCGGCAGTTCGGCGATCCGAGGAGCCCGCTGCTCGTCTCGGTTCGGTCTGGCGCTGCCGTCTCGATGCCTGGGATGATGGAGACGGTGCTCAATATCGGGGTCAATGACGGCACGCTCAGCGGGATCATTCGCATGACCGGAAACCCGCGGCTGGCATATGATTGCCGGCGAAGGCTCGTCCAGCAGTATGGCGAGGTCGTTCACGGCATAACCCCGGCGCTATTCGAAGCCCGGCTGCAGGGTTTCCTTGCCGACCGCGGACTCCCAAGTCTCGACGAGATTGATTCCAACGGGCTGCGGGAGATTTGCGACGCCTTCTCGAGGTTGTTCGAGACGACTGCCGAGAGCGCCTTTCCCGCCGAGCCTCTCCTCCAGCTGCGCAAGGCGATCGAAGCTGTCCTCCGCTCGTGGTCGAGCGAGCGCGCCTGTTTGTATCGAACTCTGAACAAGATACCCGACGATCTCGGCACGGCCGTGATCGTGCAGGCGATGGTGTATGGGAACAGGGGGCCGAACTCCGGCTCGGGTGTCGGATTCACCCGCAATCCAGGCGACGGCAGCAACGAACTCTACGTCGATTACCTGGCGAATGCACAGGGCGAGGATGTCGTTGGTGGCAGACGCAAGGCCATGGGGCTCGGCGAGTTGGAGCGACGGGCGCCTGACGCCTACCGATCGCTCCTTGCGGCGCGACCGGTGCTTGAGCAAGAGTTCGCAGACATGCAGGATTTCGAGTTCACGGTCGAGGAGGGACAACTTGTTCTGCTGCAGTGCCGCGCGGGCAAGCGCACGCCTTTGGCCGCATTCAGGATTGCGCAAGATCTTGTTTCGGAGAGTTTGATCACACCAAGCGCCGCGTTGAAGATGCTCGATGGGCTCCATATCGACGACATCGAGGTGATAAGCTTGAAGCAATCGGAGGGTCTTGCTCCAATGCTCAGGGGCGTGCCGGCCAGCACGGGGGTGGCGATTGGAGCCGTTGTTTTCGATCCGGCTCGAGTGGCAGCCGTTGTCCGCAGCGGACGAATCGTCATCCTCGTTCGCCAGAATGCTGAGACGGCTGAGATTGGTGCGCTGTCGGAGGCCGCCGCGCTGATCGCGGTGGAAGGCGCAAGGACATCCCATGCTGCCGTCGTTGCCCGCCAGCTTGGCAAGGTGTGTGTGGTCGGCTGCGAAGGACTTAACATCGATGCTTCAGGACGAAGTGCGATTGTCGCCGACGAGAAACTGTACGAAGGCGATTTGCTATCCATCGACGGCGCCACGGGGGCCATCTATCGCGGAGAACTCGAGGTGGTGCGCGAGCGGCCTATGGACCTGTTGAGGTCGATTGCAGATTGGCGAAACGCCGGATCAACCGAGAGCGAAAGCCAACGTAGTAGAGCACGGAAGAAGCCGAGATGACGTCGGGGCACGGCCAGAGCAATGATCACAGCATCGACGCGCTCGTGCCGGCGGAGATTGCCCGCAAGGCCGAGTTCATCGGCGCGCAGAAGACGCGAATGGATTTCTGGAGTCTGCTGGTTCTTGCAATCCTGGCGGGCGCCTTCATTGCGCTCGGCGCCATGTTTGCAACGACCGTTCTCGCCGGCGCCCAAGGCATGATGCCGTTCGGTGTGTCGCGACTGCTTGCCGGCACCGTCTTTTGCCTGGGCTTGATCCTTGTCGTGCTGGGAGGCGCTGAGTTGTTCACGGGCAACACGCTCATGGTTATGGCGCTGGCATCTGGAAAAGTCAGACTGAGCGAGATGCTGCGAGCCTGGGCCATCGTGTACGCTGGCAACTTCGCGGGCGCGGTTGGCATCGCGGTGCTCGTGTTCCTCGCCGGTCAATACCGGCTCGGCGAAGGGGCCGTGGCCAAGGTCGCACTGAAAATCGCCGCGGACAAGGTCGCACTGCCGTTCGATCAGGCGCTGTTTCTCGGCATCCTATGCAACGTGCTCGTCTGTCTGGCGGTTTGGCTTTCGCTCGGGGCCCGGACAACAACGGACAAGGTGTTCGCGATCTTGTTCCCCGTCTCGGCTTTCGTGGTCGCCGGCTTCGAGCATTCCGTTGCGAACATGTACCTCGTACCACTCGGGCTCATGATCAAGCACTCGGCCCCCGCCGATCTTTGGTCGCAACTCGGTATGTCGTCGGCGGACCTCGACCGGCTGACGTGGCCCGCATTTTTCTGGAGCCTCGTGCCGGTCACCATCGGCAACATCATAGGCGGCGCGGTTCTGGTCGGGGCGGTCTATTGGTTCGTCTATCTGCGCCGTCGCGAGAATCCGTAACAGAGATCGTAAGCACCGCTACTCTTGGCTCATGGCGGCCTTCACACACGCACCATGATTAGCTACTCGAAGCTCGCAGGCCCATCCGAAGGCTTCCCGGAGACTACTGGTGAAATCACCCCGACTCTCGATCTGCGAGTCGGCGCCACATCCGTGCTTGCCCCCGGTCTGGCGGACGATGGCGGCGGGCACGAAAAGGACATGCCGTCTGATGATTCGCGACTGACCTGTGACGGTCCCGGCCCGTCACGTAGACGAGAACGAAGGCGGAGCCGAGCGTCAGGTTGCCATCGGACCCGAACGTGGCTCAGCCGACGGGCATGCCGCCTTTGATGCCAACCGTCGGCGGCGCGATCCGAATTATCTACGCGATGCCCCATGCCGGCGGGTTCCAGCTACGTGAGCAAGGGGAGAAAAACGGGATCACCGATCTGGACAGAGTGATCGAGACTGGCTGAGGGCGCCAACAGTCCTCAACCCGCCCGTGGGGGTTGGTTCTTGCGCTCGGCGATGGCTTCGAGAACGAGCCGGGCCGCCCTCTCCGACGAGGCTGGGTTCTGCCCCGTGATCAGCGCCCCATCACGAACGGCGAACGCTGCGAAAACTCCCGCGTTCTCGAACCGCCCGCCGAGTTCGCGAAGCCGCGTCTCGAGCAGAAACGGCACCACGTTTGTCATGCCGGCGGCGCACTCCTCCGCGTTCGTGAAGCCGTTGACGCGGCGCCCTGCGACGAGCGGCTGGGCGCGACGCACCTCCTGTGCAAGACGCTGCCGAAGGTCGCCACCGAGATGGCGCTGTGTGTGCTGACATACAATCTGACGCGCGTGCTCAACATCGTCAGCGTCGAGAAACTCATGGAGGCGATCAGGGCGTAGGAGCGGAGTGCTGCGGCGTCCTCGCGCAGCGCCTCTGGCCGGCCCAGCGTCGACTCAGGCCGCCTTCCACCATCCAACCTGGTTAGAGGCTCGCCGGAAAAAATTGCTCTGTACGGCTCTCCTGGGGTATCCAAGGGTCATCTGAGGAGCTCTTGGGCGAGCCGAAAACATTTTCACACGACCAAGACCCGGACCTGACATGCCTCCCAGGCCACACTCCGCCCGCAGCTGGGTGAAAGTAGAGAGTGGTCGACGCGGCAAACGCCGGAATGTCCGGCGAACTCTGTTCAGACTCATGGTGCCGCGATGCGCTCGGCGATCCGGCTGCGGTCGGTGATGCGGTCGCTGGGATGTAGGACGACGAGGTCGCTCTCAGTGAGGCCGCGCACCACCTCTGCAGTTTCCGAATTGCGATGATCTATCTCGACGAGCGTGCGGGCGGCGCGACCGTTGCGGGCGACGTACACCGCCCAGTCCTTGCCCTGCCGGAACAGCGCGGACAGGGGAACACGCAGCACGCTGTCGGCGTGCCATGACATGATCGCGACATAGACGCGGTAGTCGTGGCCGAGCATGCTCGTGTCGCCGGCTTCGAAATCAATGATGACGCGGACTCGCTGCTCGTCGATGCCGAGCGCGGACACCTTGGTGAAGCCGCCCGGCTCGATGCGGCGCACGCGGGCGGGCAAAACGCGGTTGCCGCCCCAGCCACTGACCGCGACTGCTGCGCCGGGACGGATCTTGACCGCATCCGTCGAGAGCAGATCGACGAGGATCTCCATGTCGGCGGTGTCGCCGATCTCGAGTAGCGGCGTACCAGGCGCGATCACCCTCTCGCTCTCGTGCAGGCGTTTCAGGATGCGCCCGCTCGCGGGCGCCTTGACGTTGACGCAGCAGGTCGCCGCGGGCTCGGCGTGTTCGGCGGGAACCTCCGGGCCGATCAGCTTGGCGCGCTCGCTGTCGAGCTGGCGGCGTCGCAGCTCCACCTGGGCCTTGGCGCGGCCGACGATGGCCCGCTTGGTGACCGCCTCGAGTTCCGCCTTCTGTAGCGTGCGTTCTGGAGCCGTGCCGGATTGGGCGAGGCGCCTGTTGCGAACCAAGTCGGTCTCGGCGAACTCGACCTCACCCTGCGCCTGGCGCAGCTCCGCCTCGGCCAGATCGACGGCAGCAGCCGCAGCATTGATCTGCGCCTCGATCTCGTGGCGTGAGCGCAGGTCGTGGAACGGCGGATCGACAGGCTGGATCACGGCGACGGTCGTGAGGTCCTTCACCACGGCGTCGCCGACCTCTAGCGTTGTGCGCAGAACCCGGCCGACGATCGGTGCAGAAACCGAAAAGACCTGCCGCACCCGCGTGCGCCCTTCCTCCTCTACGACCACCGACATCGGACCGGAGGAGACCTGGGCGATATCGACGCCGATCGGCTGCGGTCGCAAGGCATAGACCAGCGCCGCGACGGCGGCTGCAGCCACGCCCGCGACGATCCACCCGGTGCTCGATTTAGGCTGCATGACCGCTTTCCTAATCGCGAGTCTTCAATACGGATACGAGATCGAGTCGATCGATGCGCCGCCGGACGATCAGCGCGGAGGCCGCCGCGGCGCAGAGCACGATCAACGCCGCAACGGCATACGTCGCACGCTCGATCACGAACGGCACGCGATAGAGATCGCTCGAGAACGACCTGATGAGCAGCGTGCCGAAGCCATAGCCGAACATCCAGCCGAGCGGGATTGCCGCAACCGTGAGGATCGCGAGCTCGGACAACAGCACCCAGGACACCTCGCCACGGGTGAAGCCCAGAACGCGCAGGCTCGCCAACTCGCGGGCGCGCTCGGACAATTGGATCCGCGCGCTATTGTAGACGACGCCGAAGGTGATGACGATGGCGAGCACCGCGTAGATCGTCACCATGTAGTTGATGTTCTGCGCGATCGTCTCGCGGAACTTGACGAGCGACACGCGGTTGAGCGCGATCGCCGAGATTGCGGGCGTGGTCTTGACCGCCTTGAACAGTTCGGTCTCGCGCAGTTTGTCGTAGCTGAAGCGCACGCCGGTTATGCGCGGTCCGTCGTCGAGCAGGGCATCGAGTGTCTCCAGGCGCATGAAGACGCCGAGCCCGAAATAGCTCTTCACCACGTCGGTGACCGCCACCTCGGTAATCCGCCGCTTGCCGGTGGTGGCCTCGACCGTGACCCGGTCCCCACGCTTCAGATCGAGAATCTCGGCGACGCGCTCGCTGATCGCGATCCCGCTCTCGGGCAACGGAACGGGGCGGAACTCGGCATCGATCACGCGGCTCAACTCGCGATGCTCCCCGAGCCCGACGATCGAGAGTTGCCGCGAGCGGGCACCATTGACGAGGCGCACCGGCGCCGA
>Ga0247831_1005086_pt1 | contig 16814 bp, 12 predicted proteins | sample LaCruzMarch2015__9_FD_192406 | JGI IMG/M metagenome (GOLD analysis project Ga0247831, IMG submission 192406) | Freshwater microbial communities from meromictic Lake La Cruz, Castile-La Mancha, Spain - LaCruzMarch2015_1m | ecosystem: Environmental > Aquatic > Freshwater > Lake | place: Spain... | reverse complement strand
AACGGCACGCGAGTGATCCTCATGAGACAGGTTGATGACTTTGCAATAGCTACCCAAAATGCCGACACTGCAAATATCCTACTCGACGAAATCGATGAGCGTCTCAGCATCCCACTCAAACGACAAGGCCTTATCGACATCTTCAATGGCATCAATGTCACCCAAACCAAGTACTATATAAAAATCGACTGCCACACGTACATCTCCAAGTTCTGCACAAAGTACAACGACTCCTGGATGGGTAACATGCATATCACCGAAGACCGACCAACACCACTTCCCACTGACCCCACTTGGCTACGCAAATTCAACGCTGCAGAAGGATCCAGCGACCCCAAAGAACAAGCACGACTCTCCAAGCAAATGCAAATCAGCTACAGAGCCGGCGTCGGTGAGCTTATATGGGCCATGACTACATGTCGACCAGACATAGGATTCGCAAGCGTCAAACTTTCTCAAGCAAATTCCAAGCCACACGAACATCATTATCACGGACTGAAACATGCTATCAAATATCTCTACGCAACAAAAGATGATGGAATTTACTATTGGCGCACAGCGGAACGTAAGGACTTACCAGAAGGACCGTCTCCACGAATTAATAGTAACAAGTCCGATCTCCTTATGCAAGACCGCCCACAACACGATGCCAACGTTGCCGTTGCATACGCCGATTCTGATTGGGCCACCTGTATCAAAACTCGTCGTTCTTTCACTGGTGCTTGCATATTTCTCGCAGGAGGAGTCATTGCCTACAAGACAAAATTTCAGCTTACAGTAGCATTATCATCAACAGAAGCTGAATTCATGGCAGCATGCGATGTTGGACGGATGTGTCTCATGATCCGCAGTATCCTTTGGGATCTAGACATACCACAAGAAGCTGCAACCATCACATACGAAGATAATGACGGCTGTACTGCAATGGGTAACGCACAAAAACCTACCAGTCGCACGAGACATATTGATATCAAATATTTCGCATTATGTGAATGGATCGAGCGAGACTACATCCGCCTGGAACGTATCGACACCTCCATTAACGCAGCTGATCATCTTACAAAACCACTAACACGTGCTCTCTTTCATCGACACGCAGATTATCTCTTAGGACATGTACCACCGAAATACTCACCAGTATATGACAGTATTGTACAGACATACAACGACAAAAATCACATTGACAGGTATGTACCCACTGTATTCACAACACCCTCCTTAGCAAAAGTAGAACGGATTTGGTCACCTACTCATTCAGATATTAGAGGAAATCCATGGCTACCAATTCTCTGGCATAGTGAGGATTACAATTCATACTTCCCAGTATAAATTGTGGGGGGGTGTTAGCATAGACAGTAATCTACTACTTAAGTATCTACTTCGTCCCTATGCTTATCCTCACCATGGTAGCGTAGAGAGGACGTAACTCTCTACTCAACATGGAGTACAACGACGACCACCATTGCCACCGTTCTCTATTCATACTTTGTTAAGTTGGAGTAGATATCAAGATGTCCTTCAGTTCGAGATGCTTGAGGCTGACGGGTTCATTTCGGCGTCCATTATTATACCGGTCCGACAGTTTTGGGTGCTCCCAAGTTTATTTTTCGGGATGGAATTCCACTACTGTCCACCATTATTCTCGGAGACTCTCCTCGTCAACTGCGGACGATTATGATTTTCCATTTCCTACAATCAAAACTAAAATTCGGGGGGTTGGACGCAATAAGATAAGGCATGATGTTTGGAACATACGCTACGACGAGCTGAAAAAATATATCGCCGAGCATGGAAATTCGTATGTTCCTCGGAGCTATGCACCGCTTGGACACTGGGTCAATAATCAAAGAAAATATTTGGCAAGATATCTGGGGGGGCTGGATGAAGAATCTAGTGAATCGACTACTACTGACGAGGAGGTCCTATCATTAGAACGTATTGAAAAACTAAATGAGATTGGATTCGTATGGGTTGCACATGAGGGTAGATTCTTTCAAAAGCTTCATGAGTTGAAGTTATATAAGAAGAATCATGGGGATACGCTCGTACCCAGATACTACGCAGAAAATCCTTCTCTCGGCCATTGGGTACATGATCGAAGAATTGAATATGGATATTATCATAAAAAGAAGGCATTGGAGGAGAAATGGGGAGGCGTTGAGGTTCTGGATTATGACGTTGCACAAGAGTTGGAGCGGTTGACGAAATTTGTGAAAGGCATGACAGAGGAACGCATTAAATTACTTGAAAGAGAGGGCTTCGTTTGGGACGTACATTCATATGCGTGGAAGTTGCGATTTCAAGAGCTACGTTCATATATGAATGTGTACGGCCATGCTCCCATATCTAGTAAAAAGAATTATGATCCATTTGCTAACTGGGTGAATCTACAGAGAATGTATTATAGAAAGTACCTCAATGGACAGCTCACTAATATGACAGAAGAAAAGATTGAATTGCTCAATTCTATTGGTTTTAAATGGCATCAACCACGAGTAAAGAGAAGATTCCAGACGAGAATTGCTGCTACTACATAAAGATTCGTGACTTTGTGTTGTTGAGAGTCCATACCGATGCCCAGCAAGCTCCCCCGGCGGATTAGATTACTAGTCATAGTCGTTAGCAAATGTTTTTTGTCAGCATAATTATGTCACTTCTGCCCTTTCTCGTGCAATATCAGAGTACTTGCGATAGTCACTAGAATAGGCAAGCCAACCGTAGAGTAAGGCAAGAATAAAATAGCCTGCCAGTTTGTTGACGACGAAATTAAGAGATGATCAAACGGTGAACAACGTGCGAACAGAAAATTCCGACGGACAATGCTTCTCACCTATTGCAACGCCAGAATACACCGCGTATAAATCGTGTCGCCAATAACGCGTCAAAAGAAGAACTCCTGGAACCTGGCCCATCCAGCTGGCGAAAAAGCCAGCGTAAAACACACTGCCTGTTTGACCCATGCTCATTGGAATTGTTTCAATAGCAACAGCAAAGTTCATGACAAAAAGGACGCATGTAAATGGGAAGCGACATTCCTCTAACAAATCAATATAGCTTTCATCATTCGTAAACAGTGACCCATAAAGACGAATGTTGCAGTATACAAATAATGAGAGAATCAGAAGAATACCAAATGCAAGAGAGATCCCAACTGATGCCGCCTGTCGTGCACCAACGACGTTACCACTTCCAAGACGTTGTGCAATCTTTATCCCAGATGCTCCGGACAGTGCACCAACAAAAATCAAGGTAATCCACAGTATTCGATATGAGGCATTGAATACCCCGACCTCTCTTTCTCCGAGACTTGCAGCTATTGCCCCCATCAATCCCATCCTCCAGAAGTCAGACGACAAAGTAAGTGCAGCAGGGAAGTAAAGTGTTGAAAATACTCGGATTCGTTCCAAGGTTATGCCCTCCATCCATGATGACATCATCCCTTGCTTATTATTCTCGCTTGCTGGATCACGCACTCGAGATGTATTATTGATATACTTTATCCAATACGTATACAGAAGTAAACTCTGAATCCAAATCACTGAAACAGTAACGGCAGGACACGCTCTAAATCCTCCAGCAAATTTTGGAAGCGGTATGCCCAAGACAAATTCCAACCCAAATATCAAATTACAAATCAATGCCATCGATGATACAATAACTTCAGGCTTCATAATACGTTGTGCCGAAAGGAATTGTGAGAGTTGAGATAATCCCAGCTGTGCTGGAATTGCAAATATGAAGACATAGGAGTAGTACCCAGCATTGGCTGCCATCTCGGTAGATTGGCCCATTAGCAACCAAACTTTTTCAGTGAATAGCCAAGATATCATAACAAAAATGGACATCATCGCAAGGATCGAATATGATATACGTAAATATATCAATGCCAAACTGTAATTATTGGCACCAGTCGCCTGTGCCACAAGAATACTTAATGCTCTGCCTTGGATGAACACATATGTGCAGCTTGTCCATAAGTCCGACAATGCTGCGGCCGATAATGCCGCACCAGATACATGTCCAAGCAATGCCGTATCAACAGTCTTCATCCCGGTGTATGAAATACGTGACATGAATATAGGCATTGCGAGATGGAGTGTATCCATGACGTCGGTTAAAATTGATTCGATTGTCTTTTCCACAGTATCTGCATTGATATTCTTCTCTATGTCTTGCGTGGATAACAATCGCGAACACTCATCGAGATCCGCCATGATCATGAGGGGATGGAGTTGGGGGAAAACCAAAAATAAATGGCATCCTCTCCCGCTCTTTGTGTGATCATCACATACCTACACTGGAACTCTTTACCATGCACGCCCATTTCGATTGCTTCAGTGGCGCCGCTGGTGACATGATGCTCGCTGCATGTCTTGACGCAGCCAATTCTCTCCCATATTCGCTTGTTGGGCATCGATCTTCCATTGCTGCCGAAGGTGGGAAAGCAAGCAACATGATGAACTCGGACGTACTCTTATCCATACTTGTTGAGGATTTAGAGGGTGGATTACCCGAGCTAAAAGGGGAATTTGAACTATCAGTAAAGCGAGTGTGGAGGGGTATGGGTCGAATCGCCGCGATGAAGGTGGATGTGCACAGTGTCTATAATCACGAGGCTGCACCTATTCCTGGTGCTCCTCAGAAAGTTCATGAATCTTATCCATGTGTGGAACACAACCATCAATGTTTGAATGATGATCCGCAACAACATAATGGGGAGGAATACAATCATTATCATCAAGGTCATTCGCACAATCACGAACCAGCACACAGTCATCATGATCACACTCACAATCACGTAAATTCATCAGCTGACTACACTGAAGGAGTAAAGGAAGAACCACACAACTTTGACAATGAACACAATCATTCACATCGTCACTCGCACAATGATGGACATTCAAGAGGAAAGTTAAGAAATCTGCCGCAAATTACAAATATGTTACAATCTGCTCCATCCTATCATATTCCAACACGTGTTGCCACTCTTGCCATTGAGGCATTTACCACCTTGGCACATGCAGAAATGCATACTCACGGTGCAACGTCGATTAATGAGGTTCATTTCCATGAAGTTGGGGCCGTAGATTCCATCGTTGATACTGTGGGTACATTACTGGCGTTACATTATCTCGGTGTCAACCTTGGAGGAGGAGGAGTCGACGAAAGTGGTGATGATTGTGTTCCTGTCGCAGTAACCTGCTCGCCCTTGCCACTCGGAGAAGGGAACGTGTGGACTGATCATGGCCTTCTCCCAGTACCAGCATTCGCGGCCATGCGTCTTATGATTGGTATGCCAACGTGCCCTGGACCAAAGGGTGTAACTGGTGAGTTGGTGACACCTACTGCTGCAGCTTTGCTGAGAGTATTGACTGGTGTCTCCTCCTCTGATAGTGATGGTAAGAAGGATCCTGGACTCTTTTGGCAGCCGAAGGAGGTACCTGGTCGTCCACCATTTATGATTCCTAGGGCAGTTGGGATCGGTGCGGGAAGCAAAGACTTCGAACGCCATCCAAATGTGATGAGACTAATTTTGGGTGATGTTACACACCAGACTCGAAGTAGTAGTGGTTCTATTGATAATACTGGGGATGCTTTGGAAGTATGTAATTCAAGCCAAGATATCATACACGTAAGTGATATACCGGTAAAGATGCAGACGCGTGATGAGGGTAAGGAACAATGATGATTTGCTGCTGAGTCCTTCACAATCCATTCGGTAATCGCTAATTATCTTCTGAAAATCTAATTCCAGCAACTAACAACGATAAACAAAAATGCGAGCATCTATGGGATATGCATACACTAACCCTGCTGCAAGCGAATATAGATGACGCGACACCTGAGCTGTTGGCTCACGCAGTCAACCTTCTCCTAGATAATGGAGCAATTGATGCATGGATAACTCCAATCGTTATGAAAAAGGGACGTCCAGCAAATTCTCTGAATTGTATGCTTCGATGCAATTCTGCTGACGAAGAACGTCTTCTAACAATCTTGTTTCGTAATACTACTTCATTGGGTGTTCGCATACAGCGCAACGTCCTTCGAGCGGCATTACGGAGAAAAATCGTAAAGGTCCAACTACCTTACGCAGATAATGTGAGGAATGGCGAAGTAGATGTAAAGATAAGCTCCTTGACTGATGGAGAGGTAGTTTCTGTGAAGGCTGAGTTTGATCAGTGTAAGGTAGTGTCGCTGGAAAGTGGTGTTCCGTTAAAGATTGTGTCTAGTATGGCGGAGCGTTTAGCCTGGGATCGTTATATTGCACCGTAACTTAACACTTTCACTTGAAGAGATCGACTATAGAAGGTTTCAAAAACTTATATTAATTCTATCAAAGACTCGGCTTTCACATTTTTCAACCCGCAACGCCGTATCATTGCAACAGATTTTTCCAATCGTTGCATGAAAATATTGAGTGTTTCTGCTGGAACATAAGCATAACAGATCCTAAACATGCCAGGCTTTTGATCAAATTGGGCTTGGCCAGGAGTCATCAGTATTCTCGCACCGTCGAGTAGCAGCGTAGTGAACCGTTCCTCAGCTTCCGAAGTCATCTCAGGCAGAAGTGACGAAAAGTCCGCGTACACAAAGATACCAGCTTTGGTAGGGATATACGGGATGGCCATTTGATCAAGGCGCGAGACGCACATGTCATAATTGTACCGCGTTCGTTGACGTGATGTTTCAAGAAAGCCTTTAATAAAGTTATCATCGGTGAATAGATCCTGAACAATTAACTGCATCGGATGGGATACACCCGAGAAGCTGTTGAGATTTCCAACACACTTTAGGAGACGTTCATTCTTTGTGTAGAGTGTACCAATCCTGAAGCCACTCGCGCAGAAATCCTTGCTTAGTGCATATAGATGATGAACGTCATTTCGAAGATCACCGTTCAATATTTTAAGCACAGATTCGAACCCTGGCTCAACGACAGACAGTGCATAAATTTCATCAACTATAGTGTGCATCTTCCTACTCCTTGCCCAATCAATCGACAATTTCACACATTCAGGTGAATAGATTGTACCCAGTGGATTGTTAGGATTTGTCAGCAATAATATTCTAACACGCAACCCCTTGGCTTCTGCCAACAGAGCAGCATTTTCTAATTCCTCCGGAGTTGGACCAAGAGATGGATTGGACGAGTACACTGGAAAAGCAATACTGTTCGCCACAATCTTCAAATCAAACTTAAATGCCGCGTAGATTGGTGCCGGAATAAGCACAGCGTCTCCTGCATCAGTTAATGCAAGTGCCAAATGAGAAACAAGTGCTCCCGCCCCAGCACCAAAGGCAACATGCTCAGGATGGACATGCTCCAATGCCTCCGTACAATTCATGTCCTTGAGTTGAGGATACATGAAATATTTCGCTAGAAAGTATGCAATTGCCTCTCTTGGTCCAGGTAGACCAAGTGTATTGTTGTACCCATAAACGGCAACATTCGAAAATGCTCTCGATGACGTTTCATATTGCATCAGACGTGAACTGAGTAGATCAATACTAAGCTTGTTCTCTGCTACACATAGAGGGATATGTCCCATAGGATTACTATCAGGGTCATATGGATCCTGTAGACACTTTACTAATCCATCGATATGCGAATACACCTTTATCAATAGAGACTCTCCTCTCTCACTGATGTCGCTAGTCGTCTCCTCCCGACTGCGGTGTGAAAGAAGTTGCCACCAACTCCGCGACGGTTTGTTGGGACGTCGGATCCATCTTTCACTACCGACGACGTATGATGACACGGTCGCCGCCACGCAAATAGAGGCAATGGCGATGCTAAAGTAATTCTGCTCAATCGATGATGACGACGACATGGGGACGGGCGGGAACATTCTCTCTCTTTTTTTTGCCCTCTTTTTGTTGTACCCGTTACACCTCGACCCCCATCCCTCAAATACCACGCTCCCCCCCCCTCGCCTTGGTCTCTACCCTCCCCAACGCCAACGCCGACCACCACAACATGATTATCTTTCTGTGTGGCCTGCTGTTACCTATCGTAGCGGTTGCGTTTTCATCGACCACTAGTAGGCTGCATTTTCACCACCACCGACTTGTAAGTTGTCGGTTGGCATTGCTGGACGACGATTGCTCGGTGAAAAGATCACAGCATGAAACCCGACGTAAAGCCTTACAGCAAATAATAGTTGCAAGTGGTGTATTAACAGTTGTATCCGCAAATGCGGTCATGACGGACGAAACCACATCCTTAGCAACAGATTCGACAGATTCCACTTATAGACAACAATTTCCGGCATCATCGGAGACGATACCCTCATCTACAAAACAACAAACGCTTGCAGTACCTTATTCTCTATCAGACGAAGTCACATTCACAATCAGCAAGTCGGATTTGCAAAAGAGAGTACGGGGTGGGGGAGGTCTAGGCCTGGAGCTTGGAGAAACATCCTTCAGAACAGATTTTCGTGTTATAGTAAAATCAGTGGCACCCAATTCGCTCGCCGAGTCTCTTGGTATACGTCCGGGATTGGTTGTAGTTTCAGTAAATGGCGCAGATGCCGAACGAACCAATGCGAGTGGTGTGGCAATATTCTTTTCACGTGCAGTCGAGGCTGCACTAGCGGCTAGGGATGGAAGTCTGACACTTACATTTCGTGATCCGTCCAAGTTTAGGAAAGAGTTGGAGAACTTTCCAGTGACTGCTGACAACGGAGGGGAATCTTCAATCGCAACTGTATCAACAAAGGTGGCTCCGGCAGGTACTTCGTCATCGAAACCAGGTGTCTTCGATGGTGAGCAGAATGATCAGGTGATCACTGTATCACAGCTAATACCGCCGAAAGTGTGTCGTCGACGTGCTACGACAGATGATTTGGTAGAGATAAGTTACATTGGCCAAGTAGTTGAAACTGGCGCAATCTTTGATGGGTCTGCAGTAAAGATAAATGGGGAGGGAATACCAGGTAGAGGCAATGATATTTCTCTATACTTTGTGTTGGGGAAGCAACCATTCGGTCAGTTTCCTCCGGGATGGGATGTTGGCATGGATGGTATGTGTGTTGGTGAGAGACGACGCTTACTCATTCCGCCGGTGCTTGCATTCGGCTCAGTGGGAGTTCCACGAAGGGGCGTTCCACCAAACGCAACGCTGCAATATGACATTACGTTGGTATCAATTAATGGCCTTGCAACTCCTCAATGATATGAGATGTGTTCATAAACAGCAAATAAATGTAACATTTGTGAGAGCTTGAGAGAATAATATTTTCTGCTACACACACGTTTATGTAATTGTCATTATTTAAACACGACAAATCTCGTCCTCTGACTTCAGAAGTGATTAGTTAATCACTAAACTGCCATCTTCATCTTGATCGACGCATGCGGCTTGTACCCGACAACATCGAAATCCTCAAACACGAAGCCATCGATGTCATCATATACCTTGTCATTGTCCTCCCGGAATGTCAACTTTGGGAATGCCCGTGGATTTCTCTCCAATTGCTCCTTCAATGCATCAACGTGATTCAAGTAAATGTGTGCATCTCCAATGGTATGGACAAAGTCTCCTGGTTTTCTACCTGTAACCTTGGCGATCATGTGAGTTAAGAGTGCGTAACTCGCAATGTTGAATGGTACACCCAGTCCCATGTCGGCAGACCGTTGATACATTTGACAGGAAAGTTCGTTCCTATCTGTGTCGACATAGAATTGACAGAACATGTGACAGGGAGGCAATGCCATTAAGTCTAAATCCTTTGGATTCCATGCACTCATGATGATACGTCTGTCCTCGGGATTGTTCTTAATTTTATCAATGCAATCGGCAAGCTGATCGACTCCCTTGCCGGAATAGTCGGCGTGCATGTCAGTGTATTCGGCACCAAAGTGTCGCCATTGGAATCCGTACACCGGACCGAGGTCACCCACCTCACGATGATTGAGTCCACGCGAGTCGAGGAAATCACGACTACCGTTCCCGTCCCAGATATGCACATTTTTGTCAGCAAGTTCGTTGGCGTTCGTAGATCCCTTAATGAACCAAAGAAGTTCTTCTGCCACACCACGCCAAAATGTTCGTTTCGTCGTCAACAGTGGTAACGTATCATCCCGCAAGGAGTATCGCATCTGAACACCGAATTTTGATAACGTGCCTGTTCCTGTCCGATCACCACGCAGAACACCGTTGGCTAGGATATCGCGACATACGTCGAGGTATTGCATTTCCTCGGGATTTACCTCTGGCCCCTCATCGGGTACAGCTGCTGCAGAAGCGGTGGGTGTTACGACGGTACGATGAGGAGGACGACGAATGTATTCGATGAATTCGTACCTCAATCCTGAATTTGCATCCACATGTTCCTCGGCAATAGTCTCTACCTTCGGCCTCTTTCCAACCGGTGCATCAGCCGACGACGACGACAGTGACGATGCGAAGAACGGGACACAGTCCCACTCCTCATCTTTCATTTCTGGAAAGAAGGCATCAAACTCAGTATCCTCGGGCATGCCATGAACTCGTGTATATATCACCCTACGTACGAGTCCCGACTCCAATGCAGTTTTATATACCTCCCCTCCACCAATAATGTAGGTAGTGCCTATTCGTGGGATGCTACCAATCTTTGACATGGCATCAACGAGGGATGATGCAACTAGTACATCACCAGAAGCGTCGACGGTGGTCGTGCGACTTAAGATAACGTTGATCCGTCCAGGCAATGGTCGGAATTTAGGAGGTATCGACTCCCACGTTTTCCGTCCCATGATGACAGCATTCGTCATACCCGGCGATGGGGGAGTCGACGTGACATCCTTGAAGTGTGCCATGTCTCCGGGTAGTCGCCATGGCTACAAATTGAGAAGAGATGAAAAATAGTTATGAGTGGACGTGACACGTGATTTCTGCTGTCAGATACATAGAAATAATTCTTACCAAATTCCCCTTGATGCCGATGCCACGCGAAGATCCTGCGGCGGCGGCCACGACGGCAGCGACGTCCTTCATGACTTGGAATGCGGTTGTGAGCCTCGTCTTGCCTAGTTGATGAGCAGAGCCGCGGCGGCACGACGATAAGGAGAGAAGAGGAGGGGAGAGAAAATGAGAGCAAACGCGCCATTTATTTTGAACGTCCGGGGATAGGAGAGCTCGAGATGCAGCGCTCTTTAGGTAGTGCTGATCATTGTTATTTGTGTGTACCCAACAAACAAGTGTAAATTATCCTCGTCATTGTTGCCAATCGTCTGGATCTTCTACATACTCTAACTAAAAAATGACAAGCACTAATAACGAAGAAACGGTGTGCTACTTGTGCCTTGATGGGGACGTCGATGAAGCTGGTCATCCATTGCGACGCGACTGCTCGTGTCGAGGCACTGATGCCGGTTTTTTCCACCTCTCCTGCCTCACTAACTATGCAGCAGCTAAAAGTGAGCAATCTCGTGATATGATTGAATTGATTGAGCCGTGGATTATTTGTCCTCAGTGCCTTCAAAAATACCAGAACGATCTCAGAATTGATATCGCAAGTAAGTTTGTTTCGTTTGTCCGAAGGAAATATCCAGACGATGCACAAATGCAGGTGGAGGCTCTTTATCAAAAGCTGTTTGCACTCCAATCAATGCTCAGCGCATTGCAGCCTGTGCAAAAGAGGGAGGCCGGAGTTACTGCAAATGTACTGTTATCATTGATTGAACGGATGAAAAATGATGAACCGCCATTACAAACCCGTTATTACCAATTTGAAGCAAACGCTTACCGCCTCCAAGGTCAGATTGCTATTGATGAGGGAACAGTAGAGAGTGCAAAGAGGGCATTGACTCACTTCGAGAAGCAACTGAAAATGTATGAAGCAATTGGCGATGTGGAGAATGCCGCCGACGCAAGGTACAATATAGCTCAAACAAAATCAAAGTGTGGCAGTGGCAATAGTGAAGAGGATAGATTGAAGACATCGCAAAAATTGTACGAAATGCGGGTCGCTGAACATGGTGAAAAGAACGACTACACCATTCGTGCTGGCGGATTGTATGCTATTGAATTGGTAAATGCATTCCGCGGGGATGAGGCTAGGGAGCTTTTGACCAAACTACTAGCCACAAGCAAGCAAGTACTCGGTCATCATCACAAAACCACTAAGATGTTTGAATCAACTCTCCAACGTGCTAAGCGAGTTGAATTGTTGCTCAAATGGGTCAATGGTATCTATTCTAGTAAATCGGTCTTCATTGTCTGTATAATGATAGGAGTGTTGGCAATGTTGTATCAACTTGTAAAATTGAGTTTGTCACTCTGGGCTGTTGGGACAGTAATCTATATTATGTTCATAGTGTAGTAGTTTCAACTTACTCTTTAGACTACAAAAGAACATTACATGCGCAAACATACCCCAACTTTAAAGTCTGTCATGTATCCAAATTTATACCTCCAGCTTGAAGAGCATCCTTCACCCAAGTCGGAATATCTTGACCTCCATTTTCTGTCCCACGATACTGATCACGGACGAATGACTTTGCAAAGTCACCGTATGCATCCTTCTTAATGGCGGCTCTCATTCTTCTATTCAACGACATCATGTATGCAAGATTGTGATGTGACATCAACGAACCGGCCAATGGATTATCATTCTTCAACATTCCATGAAGTCTCGCTCTTGTATATCCCCCACCACAGGCCATGCATTCACATCCCTCCATAATTACTCTATAATCCTCGGCACAATCATGCCCCTTCAATCGGAGTGTACCCGGTGCCTCACCATCTACCAATGCCACACCAAATCGTGCCGTACGTGTGGGATATACACAGTCATACATATCCACACCAAGTGCCGTACAAACGACTAAGTCTAATGGATACCCCACGCCCATTAAATATCGTGGTTTGGTATCTGGCAATGCCTTACAACAATGATCAACGACTTGCCAAAAGTCAGTCTTGGATTCACCCCCGGCCAGTCCACCAATGGCATATCCTGGTGCCATATGATCACGTAATTGGAATCCGGCAAGGCAAATATCACGTAACCCACCCGAACTTACATCAAGTCCACCTTGTACTATTGGGAATAGGTTTTGTTCAGTAGGGCGTTGATGTGCATCAAAACATCGATCAAGCCACCGTAATGTCCTATAGGTTGCTATACGAAAACGTGTATCGTCATCTGTTACGGAGGATACTACATCATCTAATGCCATCATAATGTCAGAACCAATATTATTTTGATGATAAATGCTATCCTCGGGACGTAGGAGCATACGTTGAGACTTGGTTGGCTGTGACGATAATGTAGATGAACATGGCCTCTTTTCATTTCTGTTTACGTCATCATCTACCTCATCATTGGCATAAACTTCATCATTGGTCCAATCTTCAGCGTCATCGTTTGTTGTTGTTTTCTCAAACGGATTGTCAAATGTGACACCCTCTTCAGTAATTTCTGCCAATTTTAATAATGATACCATCTGAAAACCACCACTATCCGTTAATATATTCCGATTCCATTTCATAAAGTTATGCAAACCATTACCAATATCACGTATTAGTTCGGTACCCGGTTGGAGTGCCAAATGGTAGGTATTAGATAGTACAATTTGATTGTCAAGTGCATTATTATTCGTAATATCCATGGGTGTTAGGCCCTTTATTGTGCCTTTGGTACCCACTGGCATGAATACAGGTGTAGATACCGGACCATGCTTTAGGTGGAGTGTTCCGTATCGTGCTCGACCGGATGTGGCATGGATATGAAAATCAAGTGCGGGAAATGGTGCTTTAAATGTTGGAGGGGTGTTTTCGGGTATTAGTGGCAGAGGTGGAAGAGATTGCTGTTCCTTGCCGTTGTCCACCGCTTCCATGAAGCAAGAGGCGGGCACACATCCAGCATCAACCGCATCAGCACCAGCGGACGCGGCTACAATCGACGATGAAGAAGACGAACATGGATATGGATGATATTTACCCCATGAGATCGGTTTAGTCCAATCAATATGAGCCAGCTCGGTAGGAAGTTTCGTGAAGTCTTCCTCCCTTGCAATGTAAGCTGGGTTCGTGGACGGCGGGCCTCCCGATGGCTTGGACATCTTCATCTGTGAAAGAGGTCAAATGTCAAATGAAAATGGGCAGGGAAGGTCTGTCCGTGGAGAAGAAGGAGGCTGCAGGATCATGGCTCACCTCCGTCCACAAGCTATGGACTATGCCGTCGATGTATTGGTGTCTGCTCTGCTGCATCATCAGATAGCTGACGTCATGGCTGACGACAATGCCACCGTCGTCTTTGTCTACACAGGAGTGGGAGAAAGAGCTGTCGTTCCAAAAGATGTTGTTTGTGTTAGAATTGATCCATCGATTCTGGTGATTCCCGAGCATGCATTCTTTCTACGATGTAAATTGGAAACAATAGAGCTTCACAACAATCTCCGTGAAATTTGTAATGATGCATTCTCCAGGTGTACAGCCTTGAGGGAAGTACACCTATCTGATGGAGTAGAGAGAATCGGATATCAGGCATTTTACCGTTGCAACTTCACTAAATTCAGAAGTCCGCCACTTGTTACCACATTCCCTTACAGTATGCTCGGCAAATGTCCGCGCTTGTTTTCCCTGGAGATGCCAGAAATTATCATTCGAGTTGAAGTCAATGCGTTCTTACATTGCTATTCATTGCGGAATGTTGCCCTCGCATCCAACACCGTGGTTGCACAAAGTGCTTTTGATGGCTGTGTGGACCTTTTACTCATTTTTGGCACTGTCGAAGCAATTGTTAGTGCCCTTAAGATCCGATTTGCTGAGCTTCCAGTTCACAGCAAGATGTACTACAAATCTTACTACGATCAAATGACTGCGGAGGAAATCCTAAATACGATTATAATTGGCGAGAATGGTGAGTTAGATCCAAGTGGCCTTCAGCAGGATCGTTTAGGGATGACTCCACTTCATATTTTAGCTTGTTCGACTATCCAGTGTCTTGAGCTGTATCAACTCATTGTGGACAAGTATCCTGCCAACTTGATTGTTGAAGATGCGTGGGGGGCTACACCACTTCTGTATGCTTTATGGGGAGATGCACCAAGTGAGATTATTCAGTTCCTTGTCAATAGCTATCAATCTCACTACCCGGATCATGAATTCGATTGGAATGACATGCTACTAACATTAGGGCGAAGAGATGCACCAAGAACTGGGATTCAGAATTTGCTCGACGTACAGCAAACTTTGACTCCAGGATATAATATTAATTGGGACCAGATTCTTGGGGAGTTGGCTTTACATAAAGTGTGTGATGAACCTCAGGCGTCTTCTGTAACATTCTGCTTTCTCACAAGATCCAGCATTGCAACGCGTATAAATGCAATTGGTGTAAAGCATTTTCAAGATGCCATGGCAGATGATTGGACAGGCGCCGAATACAAATTCAATAGACATGTTTGGCGTACGGAGACTCTCGCAAAACTTGAGTACTATGAATCTGAGTATCGAAATCTAAAGGAAATGACCTCATTGCTGGAACTTGTGCTGTGGAAAGCAAGGATTTCTAGCGTGGACCGTGATATGGCAATGGGCGGATGCAACAAGAAAATGAAGATGGATCCATCAGAATTTAGACTTCAGTGTCGCGTCAGTTGTGGTGCTGATCATGTCATTGAAAATGTGTTACCGTATCTGCTGCCTCCCAATTATGACAGCAGTTATGATGATGAAGATGGTAACGATGTTCACCATCGATGGTTGAGGAGAGTGCTTTCAGTCCCCGCATGGACCGTTCACACATTTTTATCGCGTTGGAGGCAATTGTAATTGTGTTACTAAATTGATATAATGGTATTCCATTTCATAGTTGGATATCTACAAATCTTATTGACGACAATATGGAGGACGATTGCGAGGTTGATATGAGCTCCTGCTGAGATATGTGTTGACGACAAAGTGGAGGGGCACCTCCGTCCGCAAGTATGGCTGACGATGCCGTCGATGAATTTGTCTACACAGGAGTGGGAGAAGGAGCTATCGTTCCAAAAGATGTTATTCGTGTCCAGGTCAATCCAACCGTGTTGGCTATACCAATCGAAGCATTCCACTATTGTGCAGCTTTGACGGAGGTTGAGCTTCACCATGATCTACGTGAAATTGGTGTTCGCTCGTTCTTCTTTTGCAAAGCGTTGACACAAGTACATGTATCTGATGGAGTGAGAGCATTGGAAGAAGCGCGTTCCCCTGTTGTGAATTTACTAATTTCAGAAGTCCGGCATTAATGGGGATTGGTACTGGAATTGATAAAACTTCTGCCGAAGATGCAGCGCGGCAATATCAAGTCCACTACTTATGCACCTATCGATGAGGTCACTGGCGTAGTATTAATATTATTGGTGGTGAAAGTTTAAAATTACAGGAAGTGGATCGTGCAGCCAAGGTAATAATGTACATGAGGATGCAAATGTGATCTTTGGTGCGTTAGTTGATGATGAGATTACTGATGGGACTGTTTCGATAACTGTATTGGCAACGGGGATTTTATGAAGATCATGAAAGGGGTGGTATCCGTGGAGGAGAAGGTGTACAAGATTTTCTTGGGTAACAATTAATATTTTATATGAGTAGCAGGGGTTGGGGGGAGAGGGGAGGGACGAGCTGCATGCATGGGGTTTAAACGATTGCAATATTTATTCCGAGACCGAAACAATGCAACGAGATATTACATTCGAAATATTGTGAATTGTTCACTTGTACTTCTATAACAAATAAACTGCATTTTAAATTATCGTCTACATTTCTACTGTAAATAATAGTCATTCCCTCGGGAACTACTTTCTTCCCCCCCCCCCCCCCACAAGCAGAC
>Ga0247831_1005083_pt1 | contig 16817 bp, 7 predicted proteins | sample LaCruzMarch2015__9_FD_192406 | JGI IMG/M metagenome (GOLD analysis project Ga0247831, IMG submission 192406) | Freshwater microbial communities from meromictic Lake La Cruz, Castile-La Mancha, Spain - LaCruzMarch2015_1m | ecosystem: Environmental > Aquatic > Freshwater > Lake | place: Spain... | reverse complement strand
CTACAATAGCCTCAAGTACCAGACGACTTTCTTCTGGCATTCTTTTGATCGCTTGTTGTAGTTGTTCTGGAAGCATCCGCAAAATTAAAATTTTCTCAGGAGTTTAATCGTGCTGAATAGTTACAATAAATTTACTAAAATGAAAAAGGCTGTTTTTTTCATCGAATGAGATTTTGGTGGGTGTATGCTTTTTTTACTTTGCATGAAAAACCGGATGTTTTGGGCGTCTCCCGCCGTACTCTTGTTCGGATTTTCCGTCTGCTCCGTTGGTAATTTGTACATGTATGCGGGAGGTAGCCAGGTTTGTAACCGGCAAGTAAATTTTTTTGAAAAAAAAATTTAAAGCATCCGGCAATTGGTTGGTTGCGCCCAAAAAATGAGTCACACCGAAACTTCGAGGTGACTCAACAATACATACTGTGATTAAGGAGATATACTATCCTGTTTTCAGATCAGAAGGTCATGTCCAATTTGACTTTAAAAGGATCATCATAATTCCAATACCAATTAAGGCCGTAAAGGGATTCTTGTGCTTTTACCAAGGCTTCGGTTCGGTTTTGGCCAAAACCAACTGCAAAGCACAGTCATTTACCTGTTTTCACAGGTAAATGACTATGTTAGTTTTAAATAATTTGGTGGAAAGTTCACTTATTGATCTAGAAATCTTGCATCCACATGCGGATATTGCCCACCGTATTGAGTACAATAATTTCGGGCCACTTGATCAGCTTCCTCTTGGGTGCTGTATCCAGCAGCAAAACCAACTGCTTGGCCACCAGTACTTGTTTTTCCAATCGCTACCGCTCCATATCCTTTATCAGATACAAAACCACCCCGTTTGGGCGATTTTCCTCCGTACTGGAGGCATTTGTTGTATGCACATTCCTCCACATCAGTTGTACCATAACAAAACCCGTAGGCACCCGTTGTCGAGCATACATATATAGCCGATTGGGCATGAGCAATGGAACCGAAAAATAAAAACAGGGCAATTGGCAAGAAATTAAAGTTTTTCATTTTTAAAATGAATTTTTAGTCAAGAATTGCGCCTACTCTAACAGGTTTTCGGCATCCCCTTCTGTATGCTTTATTGGAATTTTTCAGATTCTCCGGACTTTGTTGCACGAACATTTTTTCCCGGAACAAAAGCATGTTTTGATTCTCTAAATGTAACTATTCAGCACGTCGGAGTACTGATTAATTGAGAAGGGAAAGAATTATCCATAAACAAATTCCTCAATGCCTTAAAAGCATTGATATTTTGTTTTTGGGCGGTGATAATAAAACTGCGAGTTCTTGTGAAGAATTTAGCGCCGTCAATACTCCTGAAGCATCCCGATATTTTCTGTTTGACTTTCATCATCCGGATGTCTCGCTCCGAAAAGTTATTGTCAAATGGCACCTTAAAATCGTAGAAAAACCTCAAAATATCATCAGCGTAATCTCTGAAGCGTTCAATAAGGTTTCGCGGTTTTGTCTTTTTATATCGACCCCTTTTCTTTTCCTGTGGCGGACTATATGGGTTGGCTTCAATCCCCTTTTGTACCAGTAAATCGTATTGGTTTCGATAATGCTTTAGAGTTGCCTCACACAGGGACTGCTTGCCCTTGGCAATAGCCCTTTCTTTGGCAGCCTTTATTTTTAAGAGCAAGGTGATGAACTCATCAGCCCAGTCTTGATTGAATCGTTCTTTAATAAAGATCAATTCTCTGAGCAGGTGGGCATTACACAAGCCATGCTCGCCCCCATACTGGTAATAGCTTTTCCAAAAATCATGGACGGCGATGCCGTTAAAAAGCGGTAAGATGCCAATTTCATCCATAGCCTCCTGTCCGCGCTTGGTATGCGCCTCATAATAGGCATGCTTGGTCGTCGAACAACTATGCAGCCACATGCGCTGGGCTGTAATCCGGATGCCGGTTTCATCAAACCCGGCCACAACGGCGGTTGTCAACAAAGCCTTGAGTTGCTCCTCAAACGAGGCCAATTTCTCGAAAGTGTTTTGGCGGATATTATACAACGTACCTGCGCTTAATTGGTGGCCGAACAGGTCTTCCACAAATTCTTTAGTACGTTCATAGGGCAGCAACTGGTAATCCTGCATGTACACCAATAGGCTCTTTATATTCGGGCCGTATTGCACATAATGATCGACCCCCAATGGAAAATTAGCCCGGTTAACGTGCCCGCAGCTACAGCGCTTTACTTCCACCTGATGTTCGGTTATGCTCAACTCCAACGGGGGTAAGTCGTATACCTGGCGCTTTACGGTGTCGATGACTGCTTGCTTGTCGAGGCTTTTTTGACAACAGGCGCAAACCCCTACCTTGTGGCGTTCTATCACATCAGGCGAAGCGGTCATCTTCAGGTTTGTCCCATCGTGGCCTTTTTGTCCGCCTGCTTGCCTGCCGCTCTTCTTGCGAAGACTTTTGGGTGAAGGCTTGTCAAATTCGTCTGTGGACGGCGGCTTATTGCTGTTCCGGCTGTTTTTCGAAAGTTGATCTTCCAGTTCCTTTACGCGCGTTTCCAGTTGTTGTACCTTTGACTCGTAATATACTACAATAGCCTCAAGTACCAGACGACTTTCTTCTGGCATTCTTTTGATCGCTTGTTGTAGTTGTTCTGGAAGCATCCGCAAAATTAAAATTTTCTCAGGAGTTTAATCGTGCTGAATAGTTACCTCTAAATTTATTAAACCACTCTTCCTTTGAGAAAAATTTGGCAATATCCTGAAAAAAAAATTAAAAATGCTCATCTAACTAAGCCTTTACATGCTTTTAAATTTTGTGATTTACATTTTTGATATCACAAAGATCAACGAGGTTTATTGCCCACACAATACTGCATTTGCAGTAAAATATTCCGCTACAAAACACCCATCTGGAAGCATTTGGCCACCAATTGAGCCGTATTTTGACATTCGGCCTTGTTCAGGATGTTTTGTCGGTGCGTTCGGGCTGTTGCCGGTGAAATAAACAGGGATGCAGCGATTTCTTTTGAGGACAATCCTGCGGCGATAAGCCGGATGATATCCATCTCCCGTTGGGAAAAAGGGTTTTCCATGTGCAATAATTTACTCCCCGGGTTGGGTATGTTGATGCCCAGATAAGAGGGATGACCATCCATCCCGATAATAGAAAGCTTGTGGTTGCTTTCAGGCGTCAGGTGGTCTATAAAAGCGTGTACTCCAAATGATGTGGTCATGTTTCCTTTTTCGCCACGGGCGAGCGCGACGCATTGATGCAGGAAGTGGCGGTATTGTCCGTCCGGTGCACGAAAGCGATACGAATAGACAAACTTGTACTTGAACATTTCATGGACAGGGATTTTTTCCGTTAAAAAATCAGCTACAAGCGACTCGCAGTCCAGAAAAAAGTGGTGATCATCGGGGTGAATCCGTTCGATCAGGTCCTCCACCAATATGTCCTTCTCGTCTTTGCCGTAAAACGCCCTGGCATTCGGATGCATATAACTGAAGTACCCCTCATTGATTTCAAACCGGAAGGAGTACCAGGGGCCGGGACAAAACAGGTTGCCGATTAAAGCTGTTACATCAATGTCGTTGAATTCAGGCTGGATGGGCATGACTTCTTTGGCAAAGGCTTTCCATATTTTTGTGGCCTGGTTAATGGTGTTCATGTGATGCTTTTTTGGCAATGGTTTACTGTTCGATGATGAGTAAAATAGGTTAACCCCTCTTCACCCCCTCCCGCAAAATACACTAAACCCAACGCTGCACACACCACCCCTCTCCGACCACTGTGGGCATGGAAGTTGTTTTTCCTTTTATGCCCCTGGTGTTTGGGATTGTAACCGGTTTGGCGTTTTTTTTGGACAATAAAAAAATTCCGGGCCAAAAAAGGCCCGGAACGTCACCCATATTTAGTAATCGCACGATCATGTGCTATTACCGGATTAAGTATAAGAAATTCGATTTGCGCTTGACCTTGTTTTCATCCAACATGCCATCCCATTCCCTGCCGTCTATAAATTTGGCTTGGAGTACCTTCCAAACGAACACTCCACCGGGCAAAGGATTGCCATTCAGCGTGCCATCCCAACTCTTTGCTGGCTGACCATCGGCATCCAGCTCTGTGGATTCCCATATTAGTTGTCCGGTGCGGGCAAATACGGCAATATGATACTCGGATAAATTGTATCCCTTTGGAAAAAAGACCTGTTTTTCTGGATATTCCTGGTTGTTAGGCTCCATAATATTCGGGATAAACAAATCGCCATTTAGGTCAATTGACAGCGGCAAATTGGTTGTATCTACGCAACCAAACGCATTTTCAACCCAGTGGGTGATTACCCGATCCAAATCAGTTAAATACCGATATTTAGGGTTTTGTACTTCGGAATCAACACCCTGTCCTTCTCCGAAATTCCAACCAAACAGGACGGCATCGATTGTAGACCTGTCCCTGAATCGGAAGGTGAAGGGCCACTCGTTTTCCAGCAGTATGTAGTCGAACTTGGCTAACGGCTTCGGGAATACACGGATATAGCCGTTCCGGACGAGTAAATCCGTACAGCCGCTTCCATTTCCTACCGTCAAAGACACCGTATACTCACCCGGGGTATCAAAAAGGTGCGAAAAGTTCCAGTTGGTCGAGTCAATAAACCCGTCATACCGCCATATCCAAAAATCGGCATTTTCAGATTGGTTATCAAAATCAATCATTAAATCTTCACATCCTGAAGTATCGCCAAGGGCTGAAAACGAAGCAATAGGGCGGCTGTATGCGGTGTATGGGAGGGATATGGAATCTGAGCAGCCAAATTGATTGCTAACCACTTGTTTAATCAGATACATACCCTCTGCATTAATTACGACGCATGGGGAATCAACTGCTGGTATTGCGCCGAGGTCAGGCGTGCTAATCCAATTGAAAATAGTTGCGCCCGAAGAAACATCTTTCAAACAAAGCGTTTGCGGAATACCGCAAGGTTCGGAAGGTGCCAGAACAAAACCAGCTTTAGGAACCGGATTTGCCTGTATCGTAGAAACAACAACGGTACGGCTGCACCCAAACACATCTGTTGCCGTCAGCGTGATCGTATAGGTGCCCGGAACAGAATAGGTATAACTGCCCGGATTGACGCTTGTTACAGGAGCGGTTCCATCGCCGAAACTCCAGACATAGGTAATGCCTGCAACAGACTGATTGGACAGTGCAACCGCAACAGGAACGCAGCTGCTGGCAGGAATGGCGCCAGCTGTAATTGTCGGCAACGCTTGAACTTGCACATCAATGTCAGTAGAGTCCGTACAACCGTTGTTATCCGTAAACGTATATTCGACGTTAAATACGCCGGGGGTGTTCGAGCTAAAGATCGTCGGATTTTGATTCACAGGCACAAACGTCGGCCCTGCCGGACTCGCACTCCACACACCCGTCCCCTGTACGGAAACATTGGCGTTCAATGGCAACTGCTCACCCACACAGGCCGTGCCCGGCGGCACAATGGACAGCACCGGCAGCGGGTTGACGATCACCACGGCCGTAGCCGTATCTGTACAACCCGGAATATCGGTCACGGTGACAGTGAAGTACAAGAATGTTTGTACGGTTACAGGCGCAGGCGTCACCACCACGACCGGGCCGGTTGTAGGAGTCAGGGGGGCGGATGGCGACCAGACATAAGTGTACCCGGGCTGGACATTTGTCACACGGATGGTGTCGCTTTGCCCGGAACAAATACGCACCGTATCGGCCTGGAAAATGATCGGCGGCGCAGGGTTAACTACGGCCGATATAGTGGTCGAGTTCTCGCAAACGGGCTGGGTGGACAGGTTGCGCACCGTTACGGTATAAAGCCCTCCATTTACCGGTGTGGCGTTGGAAATGCTAAATACCGGACTCGTGATACAGGTATCAGGCTGACCACCTGGACGTGTCCAACAGTACTGCAAATTGGGCCCTGTAGGGCTGCTGACGGTGAACACCAAAGCATCCCGCTCGCAAACCGGACCATTATAACTCACCACCGGCACCGGAGGCAAGGGATGGATGGTAAAGCCGGTCGAAAGGGAGGCGGAACCGCAGTTGTTGGTGGCTGTTAGCGTCACTGTGTGTGGGCCGTCTTGACCTACACCAAGACACGGCGAACTGGCGAACGGTACGCCATCCAACAGCCAGGCCAGTGTCAGACCCGACGCGTTGCAAGCCAATGCCTCTCCGGTGGGCGCAAGGCAAAGCGTATCGCATACATCCGCTATCGGATCAATGACCAGCCCTTGGGGCACCTCGCCTACGGTGACGGTAGAAGTGTCGCTCGACGTGCCGCAGTCGTTGGTCACCGTCAGTACCAGCCGGTACACGCCCGACTGCGTGAAGTTGAATGCCGGGTTGACCGACGCCGCGTTGCTGCCCGGCGCAAAGTTCCATATCCCGTTGCCGTTGTGACACTCGGCGCCGTCGAAGAGCACCTGCCAGTTGTATATGGTGTTCCCGCAGGTGTTCAGGGTGTTGGAGGTGTTGGTTGTCGTCACCGTAAGGGGAATACAACCCGCCGGAGCGCTGAGTGTAAATGTTGCGTTTGGCTGCGGTTGTACGCAGATATCGATGTCGGTGGAGTCTATACAGCCGTTGTTGTCCGTGAAGGTGTACTCGACGTTAAAAATACCTGGAGTATTCGATTCAAAATTGGTCGGATTTTGATTCACAGGCACAAACGTCGGCCCTGCCGGACTCGCAATCCACACACCTGTTCCCTGTACGGAAACATTGGCGTTCAATGGCAGCGGTACACCATCACAGGCCGTGCCCGGCGGCACAATAGACAGCACCGGCAGCGGATTGACGATCACCACAGCCGTATCCCTATTCGTGCATCCCAAGGTATCGGTCACCGTAACGGTGTAATTCAAAGTAGTCTGGACGGCAACCGTCGCAGGCGTCACCACCACTACCGGGCCGGTTGTGGTGTTCAGAGAGTCGGATGGCGACCAAACATAAGTGTAACCGGGCTGGACATTTGTCACACGGATGGTGTCGCTTTGCCTCGAACAAATACGCACCGTGTCGGCCTCAAAAATGATCGGCGGTGCAGGGTTAACTATGGCCGTTATACTGGTCGAGTCTTCGCAGGCGGGCTGGGTGGACAGGTCGCGCACCTTCACCGTGTAAAGCCCCGAATCCGCCGGCGTAGCGCCGGGGATGATGAGAAACGTATCAGATGTCCAGATACCTGGCGGCAATATATTCGGCCCCGTCCAGCAATACTCGAAATCAATCCCTGTCGGACTGCTGACGGTAAATATCAAGGAATCCCGCTCACACACCGGACCATTATAACTCACCACCGGCACCGGGGGCAACGGGTGAATGGTAAAGTTGACAGACAAGGTATCCGCACCGCATACATTGGTGGCAATCAAATCCACCGTATGCACACTGTCCTGGCCCACGCCGATGCCCGGCGGGTTGAAAAATTGCGTTCCATCCAAGCGCCAAGTCAGGGTCAGGCCTGGCGCATTACACGCCAGCGCCTGACCTGTAGGCTCGAGGAAAAGCGTATCGCAAACATCCGCTATCGGATCAATGACCAGCCCCTGCGGCGCCTCGCCTACGGTGACTGTAGAAGTGTCGCTCGACGTGCCGCAGTCGTTGGTCACCGTCAGTACCAGCAGGTATACGCCCGACTGCGTGAAGTTGAACGCCGGGCTGACCGACGCAGCATTGCTGCCCGGCGCAAAGTTCCATATCCCGTTGCCGTTGTGACACTCGGCCCCATCGAAGAGCACCTGCCAGTTGTATATGGTATTCCCGCAAGTGTTCAGGGTATTGGAGGTGTTGGTTGTCGTCACCGTAAGGGGAATACAACCCGCCGGAGCGCTGAGTGTAAATGTTGCGTTTGGCTGCGGTTGTACGCAGATATCGATGTCGGTGGAGTCTATACAGCCGTTGTTGTCGGTAAAGGTGTACTCAACGTTAAAAATACCCGGAGTGCCTACTAAATCCGTCGGGTTTACTAATGGATCGGAGAAAAAACCCTGCCCCGCCGGAGTTACACTCCACTCGCCGGTGCCCTGTGAAGGCGCGTTCGCGTTCAATGGCAGCGGTACACCATCACAGGCCGTGCCCGGCGGCACGATGGACAGCACCGGCAGCGGGTTGACGATCACCACGGCCGTAGCGGTATTGGTGCAGTTTAGGGCATCGGTTACCGTTACGGTGTACTGCAAGGTAGTCTGTACGGTAACCGTGTCGGGCGTCACCACCACCACCGGGCCGGTTGTAGTGTCCAGAGAGGTAGACGGCGACCAAACGTAGGTATATCCCGGTGGAGGATTGATTACCCGGATGGTATCGCTCTGCCCCGAACAGATGCGCACCGTGTCGGCCTCGAAGGTGATCGGCGGCGCAGGGTGTACCACGGCGACGATACTGGTCGAGTCTTCGCAGGCGGGCTGGGTGGACAGGTCGCGCACCTTCACCGTGTAAAGCCCCGAATCCGGCGGCGTAGCGCCGGGGATGATGAGAAACGTATCAGATGTCCAGATACCTGGCGGCAATATATTCGGCCCCGTCCAGCAATACTCGAAATCAATCCCTGTCGGACTGCTGACGGTAAATATCAAGGAATCCCGCTCGCAAACCGGACCATTATAACTCACCACCGGCACCTGGGGCAAGGGATGAATGGTAAAGCCGGTCGAAAGGGAGGCGGAACCGCAGTTGTTGGTGGCTGTTAGCGTCACTGTGTGTGGGCCGTCTTGACCTACACCAAGACACGGCGAACTGGCGAACGGTACCCCATCCAACTGCCAACTCAGGGTCAGGCCCGGCGCATTACACGCCAGCGCCTGACCTGTGGGTAAAAGGCAAAGGGTGTCGCAAACATCCGCTATCGGATCGATGACCAGCCCCTGCGGCGCCTCGCCTACGGTGACTGTAGAAGTGTCGCTCGACGTGCCGCAGTCGTTGGTCACCGTCAGTACCAGCCGGTACACACCCGACTGCGTGAAGTTGAATGCCGGGCTGACCGATGCAGCATTGCTGCCCGGCACAAAGTTCCATATCCCGTTGCCGTTGTGACACTCGGCACTGTCGAAAAGCACCTGCCAGTTGTATGTGGTATTTCCGCAGGTGTTCAGGGTGTTGGAAGTGTTGGTCGTCGTCACCGTGAGGGGAATACAACCCGCCGGAGCGCTGAGTGTAAATGTTGCGTTTGGCTGCGGCTGTACACAAATATCAATGTCGGTGGAATCTATACAGCCGTTGTTGTCCGTGAAGGTGTACTCGACGTTAAAAATACCTGGAGTGCCCACGAAATTCGTCGGGTTTACAAATGGATTGGGGTCAAAATCCGGCCCCGTCGGAGTTACACTCCACTCGCCGTTGCCCTGTGAAGGCGCGTTCGCGTTCAATGGCAGCGGTACACCATCACAGGCCGTGCCCGGCGGCACAATGGACAGTACCGGCAGCGGATTGACGATCACCACAGCCGTTGCCGTATTCGTGCATCCCAATCCCAAGACATCGGTCACCGTAACGGTGTACTCTAGGGTGTCCGGTGTTGTTATTGTCACCACCACCACCGGGCCGGTCGAAGGAGTGGTGGGCTGCGGCGACCAAACATAAGTGTACCCGGGCTGGACATTTGTCACACGGATGGTGCCGCTTTGACCCGAACAAATACGCACCGTGTCGGCCTCAAAAATGATCGGCGGCGCAGGGTTAACTATGGCCGTTATACTGGTCGAGTCTTCGCAGGCGGGCTGGGTGGACAGGTCGCGCACCTTCACCGTGTAAAGCCCCGCATCCGCCACCATAGCGCCGGGGATGATGAGAAACGGATCAGATGTCCAGATACCTGGCGGCAAGATATTCGGCCCCGTCCAGCAATACTCGAAATCAATCCCCAGCGGACTGCTGACGGTAAATATCAAGGATTCGCGCTCGCAAACCGGACCATTATAACTCACCACCGGCACCTGGGGCAAGGGATGAATGGTAAAGCCGGTCGAAAGGGAGGCGGAACCGCAGTTGTTGGTGGCTGTTAGCGTCACTGTGTGTGGGCCGTCTTGACCTACACCAAGACACGGCGAACTGGCGAACGGTACCCCATCCAACTGCCAACTCAGGGTCAGGCCCGGCGCATTACACGCCAGCGCCTGACCTGTGGGTAAAAGGCAAAGGGTGTCGCAAACATCCGCTATCGGATCGATGACCAGCCCCTGCGGCGCCTCGCCTACGGTGACTGTAGAAGTGTCGCTCGACGTGCCGCAGTCGTTGGTCACCGTCAGTACCAGCCGGTACACACCCGACTGCGTGAAGTTGAATGCCGGGCTGACCGATGCAGCATTGCTGCCCGGCACAAAGTTCCATATCCCGTTGCCGTTGTGACACTCGGCACTGTCGAAAAGCACCTGCCAGTTGTATGTGGTATTTCCGCAGGTGTTCAGGGTGTTGGAAGTGTTGGTCGTCGTCACCGTGAGGGGAATACAACCCGCCGGAGCGCTGAGTGTAAATGTTGCGTTTGGCTGCGGCTGTACACAAATATCAATGTCGGTGGAATCTATACAGCCGTTGTTGTCCGTGAAGGTGTACTCGACGTTAAAAATACCTGGAGTGCCCACGAAATTCGTCGGGTTTACAAATGGATTGGGGTCAAAATCCGGCCCCGTCGGAGTTACACTCCACTCGCCGTTGCCCTGTGAAGGCGCGTTCGCATTCAATGGTAGCGGCACACCCGCACAGGCCGTGCCCGGCGGCACAATGGACAGCACCGGCAGCGGGTTGACGATCACCACGGCCGTAGCCGTATCCGTACAACCCAGGGCATCGGTGACCGTTACGGTGTAATACAAGGTGTTCACGGCAAGGGGTGTTACTATCACCACCGGGCCGGTTGGAGGCATTGGCATTAGGTAGTCCTCCGGAGACCATTCATATTCTGTATACCCCGCTTGTTGCACACTAATAGTGCCGCTCTGCCCCGAGCAAATACGCACCGTGTCAATCTGAAAATCAATCGGTGGGGCATCGTACACCAATGCGGTTCTCGTCACCATGAGCGAGCAACGCAAATCGGAAGATGGATCGGTAATGGTCAATTCGTAGATACCCGTACAGGGCGGATCGGCCTTGGGAATAACTACGGACGACCCATCCACTGTGGGTGGATCGCAGGGCGTTGTCCAGACATATTCAAAACCGGGGACGGGATTTTGTACATTAATGGACAGCGTTTGCCCCTGGCACAACGGTGTGTTCGACGTGATGACCGGCGGCGCGGGAATCGGATGAACCGTAAATGATTCCGTGGTAATCGAATCCCCGCAGCCGCCAAATGTTCGGACCCGGATCGTGTAAGTACCCGGAATATTGTAAGTCAACTGCGGAGGCGAGATTCCCACCGGATAGGTGATCGTGGGCGGGGAGGGTCCTGCCGGATTATCAACCGTCCACTGCAGAATGGGTGCAACACCGTTACATCCGTTGATGGTTTCCGCCGTCGGCTGCACCATCAATGAATTGCAGGCATCATCGATGGGCGCAATAACCGTATATGGTGTTCCGCCAAGCACCACTTCCTGTTCGGTGGTATCCACACCGCAATCGTTCTCCACGATGAGGCGAACCAAATACCGCCCGGACAAATCGAATCGGATGGTCGCGTTGGTGGCGTTTTCGTTGGTGAGAAATGTATAGCCCCCTTCGGTACCGCATTCAGACTCCACAAACTCGACCTCCCATTTGTAGTTCGCTAGCCTGCAGTTGCCCAGCGTATTGGAAGTGTTGGTAAAGGAGATCGTGCGCGGGGCGCAGGGCGGCTGTGGCGGATTGAAGAAGAAGTTGGCGTTGGGTTGGGGAAGGACGCAGATGGTTTTGGTGATGGTGTCATACGGACAAGGAGAACTAATAACTGCTGGAAGCGGGCGTCGAACCATAGTTACCTCATATTCCCCTTGAATATCAAATTTAAAGCATATATTATCTGTTCCCAATATTCCGTCATCTAAATTTCCTAAAACTCCACCAGGTTCAACCGTAAAACCGGAATTGGGTGTGACTCTCCAAAATGAATTCATCTCCGTACTGCAATTATTTGAAGATGTCCAATAATAAGACGTATCCGATGTGTCAACTGCACAAACGGATTCACCCTCACAAGCTAAATCCTGCATATTGAAATCTGTACTGCCAATTTGCGACATGGGAAATTCATAAGGCTGTTCAGCATCGCCGCAACCATTAGAAGCCAACATCTTAACACGAAATTTACCCTCGATGCCAGGTACTGCACATTGTGGATCGCATGAACCTCTGGAGAAAGTATAAGTAAATGGAGTAAAAGGATTAGAATGAGGTATTTCCACTGTATCAAGAGGCAAACAAGTGGTTTCGACAATCCATCGATAAATCGTTCCTGGCGGATTATTGTCTTTAACCGCTTGCGTGGCATCAAATGTAAGTGTTGCCGGAGTGCAAACATCAACAGTACTAGTGGGGCCGAATCCAGCTAAAGGAATACGTCCATGAAAAAAAGGATAATGCTCGCTATCTACACAACCGTTTTCATTTTCTACAATTAATATAATATTATATAATCCTAGAGTGGAATAATTATGCATGGTTATCCCAAATGGATTTGGCATCGTAGTAGGAGTCATATCCCCCCAAATTATGGAATACTTAGGATTTGCTGAGATATTTGTTGAGGTGTTTTCGACCCGTAAATTGTAATTAGGAGTCACATTTGATCCGTTACAATGCAGAAAAGGTTCTTTCAGCGTTATCCCCACCCCCAAACTCACCATAGAAGCCACCGGCAGCCCACCAGCAATGATGGTGATGGGCACCGTTGTAATTAAGGTGTCATCAGGGCAACCGGGGGATTTCACGATCAGCCTTACGGTATATTGCATATCCACTTGCGTAAAATAAATATGCGACGGGCTTGCATCGGTAGAAGTGCCTCCATCACCGAAGGACCAGCTATATTGGTACCCCGGCTCCACGAAAGTCGGGGTGAACTGAACGGAATTGCACTGGGCATCCCAGGTGAAATTTGCCCGGGAATCGCAAGGCGGCCTGACGGTGATCGTTTTTTTCAGTGTATCAGCCGGACAATCTCCTGCGGGCCGGATCAGGGATACCATATAACTGCCGGGTTGGTTAAACCGCACACATGGCGTGGTACTGCCGGGGGTGGTTGGGTTACCCAGCGTACCGCTAACCGAGGTGAACGTATTGGGCATAATCTGCCAGTACGTATTGTCGCTGCAAGTTTGAGTCGCCGCGTTCCAGTAGTACCCGTTAGCAGAGGTATCGTTCAGGCAAACCGTTTCATTGGCATTTACCGTGAGCGGTGCGGAAAAGCCCAGTGCGCCGTTGGCAGAAATCCGCACGAGCAGCGTGTCTGAAACCGTGCCATTGGCGTTACTCGCCCACATGATAACCCAAAAGGCACCCGGCACGGGCGGCGTACAGCCTGGATCGCAGGAGCTGCGCTGGAAGGTGAAATTAAACGGGGTGAAGGGCGTAGTATGCGGGATGACCGTAGTATCCGGCGGTACGCAGCCGGTTACCACCACATAGGTGTAGGTGGTACCGGCGGTGTTTCCCGTCGTCACGCCTGGCGGGTTGGCAAACGTAATGGTGGACGGCGCGCACAGATCGGCATTCGCCGGGAGGCTGATACCGACGTTAGGCGCCTGCGCCTGCATGGAAACGGTGCTCAGGGTTAAAATCAGTAAAACTGGAGCAAAAAGTGCAAAAATATGTTTCATGAGTTGTATTTGTTCTAAAGGGTTGTAATCGTCAACGGTTTCAGTTCACAATTTTTTTAACCACCGACTGGCCATTTTTCAATACGATGTGCAATAAATACGTACCGGGCGCACAATCGGACAAGTCCAGATGATAAGGCGGCAGATCGAAGGACTGTTCCAAATGCAGTATTCCCAATATATCGTAAACTGAGCAAGATTGCACTTCGAAGGTGGGTGGTGTATTGAGCGCACAATATCCTCCAGCCGGATTAGGTATAATCCGTATATGTTGCTCCAGCGAAGGGTCGCTCGTCGAAACGGACACTACTGAAATGGTTTTAGTAACAGTATCGCCGGGGCAGGGGGAAGAAGTAGCTAAAGGCGGTATACTAATAAGTTTAACCTGGAATATGCCCGGCGACGTAAATCGCAGGCAGACCGTATCTGAGCCGAGAATTGGAATTTGAGCATTGCCAAGGCTTCCCGATTCAACTAATATCCCAGCGGAAGGACTGACAGACCAAAAATTAAACATCTCGGATGAACAGGTCTGGGTTGCAAAATTCCAATAATAACTGGCATCAGACGTATTTGCTAAACACATTTCATCTCCAACAGATATGGAGTCAACTATGTCAAAATTTGTGTCTCCACTTTTTGAAATTCTGGGTCTAATGTCCCCTTCTTGTATTCCACATAGATTTTCTGCCCTCATGGTCACTACAAATTGTCCAGGAAAGTCAGGCAGTAAGCAGTCCGGCTCGCAAGAGCCGCGGGTAAACGTGTATGTAAACGGAGTAAAAGGATCCGTATGCGGAATGGTATCGGAAAAGAGCGGCTCACAACCGGTTTCCACTGTATAAATATAATGGGTGCCCGAGGGGTTGTTGTTGCGCACACTCGGTGGTACTTCAAAAGCAATAGTAGTTGGTGCACACTGGTTGGCACTGGCAGGTATACCGATACCTGCATCCGGCTCCCGGCCGTTAAAAAATTCGTACCGCGCCGTATCAGCGCAGCCATTAGGGTTAGTGGCAATCAGGACTATATCATAAAGCCCCATTTGCATATAAAGATGGTTAGTAATGTTAAAAGGCGACAACGTTGTAACCGGGCTGTTATCCCCCCATATTATTTCATAGGTAGTTGCCGGTACTACTGCTTGGGAGGTGTTTTGAACATTTAAGTTAAAGTCATCGCTGGTGGGAGTGGCATTCGAGGCATTACAATTTAAAAAGTCATCTTTCAATGTTATCCCCACTCCCAAACTCTGCATCGAAGCCACCGGCAGCCCACCGGCAGCGATGGTGATGGTAACCGGTGTGATGAAGGTGTCAACAGGGCAACTCGCAGATACTACGATCAATCTTGCCGTATACTGCGTATCCACTTGCGTGAAATAGATATGCGAAGGGTTTATCGCACTGGATGTGTTTCCATCGCCAAAGGACCAGCTATAGGTAGCCCCCGGCTCCGCGAAAGTCGGGGTGAACTGAACGGAATTACACTGGGCATCCCAGGTGAAGTGCGCTAATGAGTCGCAGGAAGGTGTTTGCGCCTGTAACAGATTTGCAAGGAAGACGGCGAAAACAGATAAAAGAGGGGAAGTAGATAAATTTTTCATTTGTTTTTATTGGTTTCAATTAGTGTGTTATTAGCGGGCAGCGTTTATGTGAGTATTTTGTGTCCTCCAGGCAGTTCGCTTTTTTTCCACCGTCAAAGAACATTCTGATGGCAAATTCCAATCCACCCTGTGTATCACCTTGAGTTAGCCCTCCAAGGCTAAGGTCATACGTGGCACCAAGAACAAACCTGTTTTGAAGATAGTCAGGATTTCCGAGGTCCACTATAGAATGAATATCGATGCCGAAGTTGAAAATGAGATGGCTGACATTACTTGCCTGCAAACCGTCGGGGGCTATTTGCGACAAAGTGTTCTTATTCCATTGGTAAAAGACGCCCCCGTACATTTTATCAGTTTGCAGGTAGGCACCGCCGGAAAACAGCCCCAAATCAAAATCGGATTGCAAATCGGCACGCACTTGCGGCGACAGGAAAACATTGTCCGTTAATTCTGTAGTGAGACCCAGATGGCCCGTGTACCTGCGCGGAAGAATATCGCCTTCCGGCGCGTCGTAGAAGGCGTAATCTGGCTTTAATACATTAGATGCACTGATACCGCTTGACAGTTTAAACCGCTTGCCACCAACGTTAATCATCCCCCCCGCATTCAGATTTGGGTAGATTTTACTGCTCAAACTCAATGTGCTGGGGTCAGTGATTAGCCCGAAGTACGCATTCAACTGGTCTGAATAAATGAAGAAGTCTCCATCTATTCTGCGCTTCATCGCACTTACTTGCGCCCCTAATCGAAGGTCTACATACTTTATTTTCTTTTTATATCCTGGTCTGACGATCCGCTTCGCCGCGCTAAGCGCTATACCTACCCCTTGGGTCACAAGGGGAGCGTTTCCGGCACCATCGTGGAAAAAAGATCCTGCCAAACCCAGACTAAAATTTTGAATGCCCGAAAAACAAGGCATTCTGAAGTCCCCGGTCGCATTAAAAGTCCTGTATGATGTAGAAGAGGAAACAACGCCTCCATCAGTTATTCCTTGCCACTGATTTCGATAGTTAATGAGAACCGTTGTACCTGGATCAAATCCTGCATAAGCAGGGTTGAGGTAAACCCGATTTGCGTAAAATTGAGCAAAGTAGGGATCTTGAGCCTCTAAATCTACGAAGAAACTTAGCAAACAGGCGCAGAGGGACAATGCAGTTCTATTCATTTTGTTCAGTTATTTTTACATCAAAGAATGGTAAATGCGCCGCCATCTGGTTGGCAACACTATTTTTCAAAAGTGATTTGACGAGAGCGCTTGGGTGTAATGTTTGTCAAGAATTAGCCCAAAACAACACAAAAAAAGATGATGTTTTAACCTTGGATTGTCTTTTTGTTATTATTTTTTAGAAAGGGTACACATTTTTCAAGTAAAAGAGTCATTGAAGTTCTTTGACAATTCGGAAAAGAAATTTACGACGCACAGGCAGTTGTGTTTAATGGCCAGTTGAGCAATAGCAATCGGGGTAA
>Ga0247831_1005079_pt1 | contig 16829 bp, 5 predicted proteins | sample LaCruzMarch2015__9_FD_192406 | JGI IMG/M metagenome (GOLD analysis project Ga0247831, IMG submission 192406) | Freshwater microbial communities from meromictic Lake La Cruz, Castile-La Mancha, Spain - LaCruzMarch2015_1m | ecosystem: Environmental > Aquatic > Freshwater > Lake | place: Spain... | reverse complement strand
CCCCAAGAATACTTCCCCCGGAAATCGCACTCGTCGGATCCACCGCCAGCACCGCCACCCGATGCCCCGCCTCGCACAAAAACAATCCGAACGCCTCGATAAACGTGCTCTTCCCCACCCCCGGAACGCCCGTGATCCCGATCCGCACCGTGTTGTCCCGATGCGGCAAGAGGAACTGCATCAACTCTCCCGCTATTTCCCCATGCTTGCCCAGCGTGCTTTCGACCAGCGTGATAGCCCGCGCCAAAACCATCGCATCACCGGCCCTCACGCCAGCGGCATAATCCTGCGCGGAAAGCGACAAAGCAGAAACATCGGAGCCCATAAACAGAAGTACTCATCCTCCCACAAATCACCCCCCGCTGAAAGCCTTGGCGGCTCGCGAGGACGCTCGCCCTCCATTCCCGCCCCTGGAGGGCGGCCGTCCACGGCCGCCGCACCGCTTGACCCCAACTGGTCGGTTCAATAGACTAGTCTTATGAAACAGACACCCAAGGTGAAGGAAGTTGGCGCCTATGAGGCCAAGACCAACCTCTCCCGCCTCCTTCGCCAGACGCGCGCCGGAAAATCCTTCATCATCAACCAGCGCGGCAAACCGGTGGCGGAACTCAAGCCTGCGCCGGTCAAGCGCAGCCAGGGTCACTGGGGAGACATGAAGGGCAAGATCCGGGTCGCGGATGACTTTTGCGAGCCGATCGAAGATATGAAGGAATACATGGAGTAGCCGGATGCGCTACCTCCTCGACACACACACCGTGCTCTGGATGCGGGAGAATAACCCGCGACTCAACCGCACCAAGTGGGAACCGGCCTTCTACTCACCCGACAACGAAATCCTCGTCAGCATCGTCAGCCTGTGGGAAATGACGATCAAGCGCTCACTCGGCAAACTCGACTTCGAAGGCTCACTCGAAGACTTCGCCGCTGACCTGGAAACCAAACACAACTTCACTCTGCTCCCGGTCGCCCCGACTGATCTCGATCGCCTCGCCACTCTCCCCCATCATCACGGCGACCCGTTCGACCGTCTCCTCATCGCCCAGACCATCGAAAACGGCGCGACTGCCGTGACCAACGACCGCAACTGGAAAACATACCGCTGCAAAGTGCAGTGGTAGGGGCATCCTTATCCCATGGTTTTCAGCCTTCCATCACGGCCGAAGCTTAGATGCTGGAAGGCAGTTGGGATGAGTTCGATGATCGCAGTTGGCTGTGTCCTGGTGCCGCAAAACGGCAAGGCCTTGGATTGGGAAAACACGACAGCACAGATCCAGTTGGCCTCCGGTGAACCTCGTGGAACGGGACAGTTCGTTTTCACCAACAATACGGGGCAAACGGTCAAGATTACCTCAGTCGAGACCTCTTGCGATTGCACCGTGGTGCAGCCCGAAAAGCGCGAGTTCGCGCCCGGCGAGAAGGGCTCGTTGCCCATCAGTTATTCCTCAAAGGGAAACACCGGTCGACGGATCTACGCCATCGCAGTGACGACCGACGAGAACGGCAAGACAGTCCACCAACTAAAACTCGTCGTGGACACCTATCCGGAAATTGTCGTGAAACCACGAACCGTCGTTTGGGAAAACGGCGAGGAGCGCACGGACAAGACGGTCACTGTGCGCATCGCTGCGAATTCCGGTGTAACACTGACCGGCGCCGCACCGGACCGTGATGTTGTCGCGGTGGAAATCCTCCCCGGCGAGACACCCGGCCAGAGCGTCCTACAGCTCACGCCGAAGGCGAGAGACACCATCGGCCAGACGCGTATCCGGCTCTCCACCGAACCCAAAATCAAGGATTCGGCCGACAGCTTGATTTTCGTCCTACTACGCTGAGTCGGGCACCTTACGGCGCGGGCATCACTTTCATCCGGACGAATTTGGCCGTGCCGCGCAGGCGCACGGTGACTCGTTCGTATTCCGGATTTTCCGTGGTGCTGGTTCCGACCAATTCGACATCCTCGCCGGTTACCTGCCAAAATTTCAGGTCTGAGGAGGTTTCGAGCAAGTAGCGCAGGCCGGCTGCGTCCGCGATGCCGCCATTGCGGACCACGGCCCCGGCGCGGCGCACGAATTCGAAGACCGGTCCACCACCCTGCGCACTCGCGGCGATGCGGCCTTGTCCGCCCGTGGCGAACTCCAAAGCATTGCTCTCGCCGTCGCGGTCGGTATCCGCGTTGGGATCGGCCGCTCCGGCCAGAAGCTGATCCGCATTGAACTGCGAGGCCTGCCAACGCGCGAACTCCGAGCCAGCCAACACGAAACGTTTTTCCGTGGTGTTGCCGAGTTCATAGCCCTCACCTGCCACGAGTTGCACACGCACCACTTCAGCCGGCGCGAGCGCATCGGTGCGGGAAGGCAACAAGGTGGGCAGAGTCACCCCACTTTCTCCCGCCTCGACGAAGGCTCCCTGCTCGTCAGGTGAGTTCGTGCCGCGCGCAACGGAATACCTGATGGCCAGCGCATCGCTTGTCTCCTTGTCGAGGTTGATCATCGGCACAGCACGGGCCGCCGCGCCGGAAGAAGCCAAGCTCATCGTTCTGGGACTTGGTCCCTCTGCGAGCGAAGCTGCTGGCAAAGAGAACGCGGCGGGAGCCGGTTGCATGGTGAAGACAAGGTCGTCCTTCATACCAACTACGCTAAAAGTGCTCCCAGACGTGGGAATATCGAGCAGGCAGGTGACGTTGATCCGATCACCGGTCTGCATCGATACGGAAGGAAAGCTTACCGGTATGGTGACTTCCCCGGGGAAGGTTCCTTGGTTTGGAGTCACGGTGCGCGACAGCAGTTCGGTGGACGTGCCGTTGGTCGCCACCTTGACCATGGCGAGCAGCACAGAGTTGGTGAAAGGCGTTCCGTTGGTAGCCCACCACGAGAGTTCAATGTTCCCCGAGACCGCCACCGTGGAGGCGCCTCCCGCTGGCTTTATCCATCCGATCACCGGCGCCTGCCGGAAGAACGCAGCCAGCGCACCGGTATACTTCGCCACGAAAGGCACCGTGTCATTACCGCTGGCCCATCCCGGGGAAATGCCATTCCAAAGCGTATCCCAGACCATTCCCGTGCGCGCCACTGTGTAGAAAGGTGCGTTGGTGTTGCGGTTATCCGTCCACTGGTAAGACCACACATCATTGTTACCCCGACCATCCACGGCGGGATTGCCCGTGCTGGCAAATGCTGAAGTTCCATCGGTCCATTGTTCCTCGCGTTTCCAGCGGGTCGTTCCGAGCGCGTCGACCCGCTCGAGACGCAAATCGTCGAGGCAGAAGAAATCGGTGACCAAAGACGTATCGTTCATGCGGAAGTCGAGTCGCACCGACGAAGCGGCGGCCGTGAAGTAGTTGGAAATTCTCTTCGCACCATTCTGTCTCGCCTCCGCGACGGCCAGACCGGACGCTGAAGGTCCCGCCGCTGCCAGGGACAACACCTCGACACCGTCGACCAGGACCGTGCCCTCGGAAGAGCCAGCAAAAGCACCATTGAGCTTCACCTGCTTCTGCGAAAAGACGAGCCGGTAAGTTGACCCCGACGTGAGGTTGCCGATGAGGCACGAGAAGTCCGCGCCGTCGCGCGAGACGAGCGACTGCCGTCCCCGCCGAGGGGTGAGAATATCCGGAACATTGGCACCTGTTCCACCCGAGGAAACAAAGCTGACGCGGTCCGCATCGTCGGCTGAGGCCGACCAACCAGCGGAAGCGCCACCCGAGGAAGCTAAAGTCGCCGCCGTGCCCTTAGCTAGAACGGGCAACTCGAAATCGCCATTTGGCACGGAGGCGACCGCGGTGCAGGTGACCCGCACGGCGGGCAAGTCCGCGTTGTCGCTGGTGAAGGTGGCAAAGGATCGTGAGAACGAATCCCACGATCCGAACGCAACCATACCGCGGCTTGACGGCACGTTGACATTGCCGTGCCAGCGCGTGCTGCTGGTCCCCGACGTCGTGTTCGGCTCGATCTGCAGCCAGTATTTGATGCCGGCCCGCAGGGTCACGGTGGAGGACGGCACGAACGTCTTCACCGAAGCCGTGGCCCCGATCGACGGGTTGGTCACAATAACCGCGAGCACAGTGCCGGGTGCGTCGGAAGCACTGCCGTTGGAGGCGAAGGACGCGCTGTTTTCCAGAATAGAAATCCTCAAGTTGACCGATCCGGCGTTCTGCGACAGAGCCATGGCAACGCTGTCGACTGTGACATCCGAGCCGGCCGGCACCGTAAAGGCAACGGCCGAGCGATCTCCAAACGCGCTGGAGTCGGAGGAAGAAAATCCGAAGAACGAGGCACCGAGCGAACCGGTGCCGAAAGCTTGGGAATCGAAATCATTGGAGCTGCCCAGGGTGTCGATCGGCAGCACCTTCGCCGCAACCACAGTCACACGGATTGTTCCGGTGGACGGCAATCCGAAGACGTCCCTGACGGTGTAGGAAATATTTTGCGTGCCGGTGAAGCTGGGCGCAGGGGTGTAGCGGAAGATGCCGCCGGAGAGATCAGCGACCGAACCGCTCGCGGGCTGCGAAACGGAGACAAAGGACACCGCGTCGCCATCCGGATCCGAGTCGTTCGACAAGAGCGATGCTACCGTGAAGGACACCGAGCTTCCTGATTCCACCTGCAAGAGATCGTCTCCGGCCACAGGCGCACGGTTTGGCCGCAGCGGGAAGGGATCCGCGGCATCTTCGATGCCATCGCCATCGGTGTCCTTGGTCAGTGGGTTGGTTCCCATCGCAACCTCGCGACCATCCGAAAGTCCGTCACCGTCGGTGTCCGGGTTGAGCGGATTGGTGCCGAGGCCGATCTCTTGGCCGTCCTTCAGCTCATCGCCGTCGGTATCAGGGTTGGCCGGGTCAGTGCCGGCTGTGCGCTCACCGCCGTTGGAGAGGCCATCGTTGTCGAAGTCATCCGCATCGGCATTGGCCGTAAACGGATCCATCCCGCGGTCGCTTTCGAAGCCGTTGTTCCAACTGTCGCTGTCGTCATCGGCATCGCGCGGGCGGAGATCGAGGAGGACGGGCGGATGGTCGTAATCAGGCCGTCCGGCCAGCAGCCCCTTCAAGCGCAACACCGCATTGGTGGCATTGGTCGGCACGAGCACATTGGCGACCTGGTCGCCGGAGACCGCTGAGGCGGTGACAAACGTGTTATCGTTGATGGCGAAGCGGTGCTGGTTTGCCCCGATACCGCTCTCGAAGCCGACGCGAGCAGCCACGGTTTGACCGGGAACCACTTTCGTTCCGGCGGCTGGGAGCAAGTTTGTGATGGCCGCGGTGGTCAGCGACACGGGGAAACCGCCGACCGGCAGCGCGTTGCCTGCCACATCGGCCAGCGTGTTGCCCGCGGCATCGGTCAGACCGGGCAGCAATTTTAGCGTGTAGGTTTGCCCCGGCGCGAGCGGGAGATCCGGCCGCACGCGCACCGAAGTGGTGTTGTTGGAAGCGACACCGAAGGCCACCGGTGCTCCCACGCTGTCCGTCAGAGTGTAATTGGTCGCGTTGGTCATCGCGGCGGAGAGAACTTCGCCATAACCCACGATCCAGTCGGTCCATAGTGACGCATTGGTCGACGCATTGGTCGGATTGACCGACGACAAGCGCGGCGGGGTCAGATCTGGAATGCGGAAGGTGCGCGTGTTAGTCGCGGCGAATCCGGCGGCATCGGTAGCCACGACGGTCGCGGTGAAGTTGCCGCCGACCGGCTCGAGCGCGGAGAGGTCGAAGGCGAAAGTCTCGCGCGAGTTGGTGTTCGGCGTGCCGGTCACGTTGCGTGTGATCGTGTTCGACGAGAGGCTGACCTGCGCCTGCAAGGTCGCGGCACCGCTGTTGTCATTCCAGTCAACTCCGAGGCTGAACTCGCCAGGCGACACCACAGAATCTGCCGCCGGCGCAGCGATAGCTACGATCGGAGCCGAACCGTCGCTCACGTCGATCTCAAGCACACGGTCTCCGCTCTCAGCGCCACTGCTGTCTTTGGCCGTGGCGAGGACACGGATCTTCGATCCGGGCAAGGTGGTCGAAGGCACGGTTCCCTGCAGGGTCAGCGGGGCACCGGAGCTGGTCTGCAGAGGAACATTTAACACGCCAGTCACCGCGGCGCGCAGATCGGCAATCGCGCCATCATCCTCCGCCTCGACGCGCAGAGTGAACGGACTTCCACTGCGCACGGCACCCTCGGCCGGATTGAGGCGGACAAAGCGTATGTTTGGCGGCTCGTTGGCCCGCACGGTCATCGCGAACTGGGCATAAGGTCCCTCGTTGCCGAAGCGATCAATGGCGATGGCCCGCACGGTGTAGTCACCCGCCGCCGGCACGGCAAAAGGCAACTCGATGCTTCCGGCTGATGAAGTGCCAAGGTTGGCAAAGTCGAGCGAGTAGCGGACGCGGAATTCGCCCGTCTCCGGTGCGGCGAGCACCGATTCGAGCACGGCGCTCGATCCGGCCACCGGCGTGCCCCCGCCCTTGACCCGCACCGTGGTGATCTCGGGTCCAAGCGTATCGAGCGTGCGGAAAGCGGCACTGAGCGGTTGATTGGCCGCTTCGTTGCCGGCGAGGTCGCGCACCCCGCTGACACTGACCGTGAAGGATTCATTGACCGGAAGATCTACGGACGGAACAAAGGTGAGCACCCGGCCGCCGACTCCGAGCGAGGTATTGCCCGCGATCGCGCCAGACGGTCCGATCAGGGCCACTGTCGCGCCTGATTGCAAAATTTCATCGAAGCTGAGGCGCACCACGGTGCGCGGATCGACCTGCTCAGCGGAATTAGCCGGTGTGAAGCTGAGCAGCTGCGGCGGGCGCTGGTCGCGCGTGGTAAAGGTTGCGCTGAAAAGCACGGTGAGCGGTCGATCGACGAGATCGACCGGGCCCGTATTGGTCACGATGCCCAAAGCGTTTTTCAATTCACCGTCGACGGCGACGAGTTTGTAGACCGTTTCGCTCTCCAGCGGCGAAGCAGGATCTAGCACGAGCGTGTCTGGCGCGGTTTGGCTCAGCGCTGCGGGAATCACAGCGCCGCCTGCCGCCGGTCGCAGGAAAACGCCCGTGGGATTGACGCTCGAGGCCTTGAGCGGCTCGCTGAATTGCAGGGTGATGTTCGCATTGATGTCGACCCCCTCGGCGGTGTCGGTTGGCACGGTGGAAACGATGCTCGGCGGCGATTCGTCGAGGATGAGATCCCCGAGATCGTCTACCTCGGCATTGGCCGCGATATCGCCCGTGCGGTAGAGCACACCGCCGTTGGCAGAACGAAGCGCACGCAAACTCCAGTTGCCCTGCGGCACGGGAGTGAGTTCAAAGCGTCCATCCGCACCCGTCACGCGAACAATTGTGCCCTCCAAGCCGCTCCGCGACGGAAAGGTGACCAACGCCTCGACACCGCTGGCCACGGTGGTTCCATCTTCGCGTAGGACGCGACCTTTCACCGTGCCGCTCGCCGTCAGCACGAGGTCGCGGGAAACAGTGCTACCGGCCGCGATGGTCTCGATCGTTTCAGCAGCGCCCAATGCTTGGCGCTTCGCTTCGAGCATGACCGGCACTCCGGTCGGCAGACCGGCGAAAGAGAATGCCCCATCGGCTCCCACGACCACGCTCTCACTCAGCGGAGTGACCAGATCGCCGTTCACGGATGCAATGGAAAGTTTCACTTCGGCGCCACTGGCCGGCGTGGTGCCATCGGCTTGCAGCACACGGCCGCTCACGCCGCCCACGCCGCGGAGGACAAGCGGTTGCTCGGCACGCTGGCCTCGACCACTCAAGCTTACCGCCGCCGTCGCCGAACGATTGCGGGTCAATCCCGCGGACCGCGACAAGGCCTGCACAAAGTAGTCGCCCAAGGGAAGCCCAGTGAACTCGACCGTGCCGTCCGCCGCCACATCGCGGGCGGCAAATGACTGGGAACCGGAGAACAGTCGCACTTCGGCCACGGGCGCGGGCGTGATGCCATCGGCTTCCAAGACGCGGGCCAAGATGGAGGCGCGCGGGCTGAGAGGGACATCAACACTGAGTTGCGCCGTCGTCTCACGAAGCAGAGCGTGCACCGAACCTTCGACCCCATCGCTTGAAGCCATAATAGTAAAGCCTCCCGCCGGCACACCGGCGATGCTGTAGGAGCCATCAGGTCCCGACGTCACGGTGAAGGTGCGGGTCAGAGCAAAAGGATCATCCGACGTGAGCACCACGCGTGCTCCCGGCACGCTGGCAACCCCGAGCGAATTAATGACTAGGCCGCTCACCGTGCCGAGCGCCGTCTCGAGGATGCGCACGTCGCGCGTTTCGCCGTTGGCGGAGAGTGTGACCGCGGTATTGCCGCCGCGACCGGTGACCGGATTGGCCGCAAGCAGCGTGTGTGTGCCCAACGGCACCTCGACAAACGAGAAGCGCCCCTGCGCATCGGTCGGCGCAAAGGCAAAACTACCCAACCGCACATTGGCACCGGCCACTGGAGTGCTTCCATCGCTCTCGAGAAATTGGCCATTGATCGTTCCGGTGGAGGAAAGCGTCACGACAGCCTGCGCCGTGCCGTTTTGCGACAGGTGCACGCCGGTGCTACCGGCCACACGGCTCAGACCGATCGTCGCGCTCGCCGAGATGCCATAAGGACCTTCGAAGACATTCGCGAAAGAAAGCAGTCCCGCGCCATCGGCGGTCCCCTCGAGATCTTCGCGCGGAAACGCGCCGCGTGACACTTTGACCACTGCGCCCGGCGCGGGAGTGCCGTCGGCTTTGCGCACCAGCACTTCGAGTTGCCCGCGTCCGAGCAAGGTCAGCGTGACAAGATTATCCTGCGCCGGCAGGACGTTGACCCCGGTCTGGGCGCGACCTCCCGTCGCCGCATCGAAAGCCGTGACCGCGTAACCCGTATTCCCGCGCAACGAGTAGAGCGTCGTGCCGGTGCTGAAACGCCCTTCTGCATCGGTGCGCAGAATACGCGGATCGTCGGATCCCACCGCGATCGCAACCTCGACGCCCGCACCAGCGGGCGATCCGTCAGGCAAGAGAACCTGGCCGCTGAGCGACCCGTTGATTTCACGCACCGCGGGGAACTGCAGCAAAACATTGCTGACATCGGGATCAAGAGTCGTGGTCTTGCCCGACGCCGCCAACACCACCGGGAAAAACGGACTAGCCGCTTGAAGTCCCCAATCGCCGACAAAAGCCTGGCCATCGAACTCAAAAGTGCCGAGCGCTGGGTCGGAATTGCGCTCTGCGCGGATGCGCATACCCGGCTGGCCGATCTGATTGGGGCCGATGCCGGTGAGACGCAGGCGCGCCCCGATGGGGACGCCCTGGCCGTTTTTGACCACACCGCTGATCTTCGATGTTCCGAGATAACGGATATCGACGATCTCCGTCTCACCATCGAAGTCGAGCTTCACTCCTTGACGGAATCCGAAGACCGTAGGATTGAAATTGTCCCCTTCTCCGTTGAGCAAAGGATTGTTCACCCCGGTGAAAGCGGCAAAGGCCTCGCCGATGATTGCCGCCACCTCTTCGGAGCTCGCATCCTTCAGCGCAGCGGCGGCACCTTCACCATCGAAAGGCTCCTCGACCGGTGGCGCGGGCGCACTGATGTCATAAGAGCCACCGACGGGCCCCTTGAGGTCCAGGCCGGGAAACTCATAGTTGCCTTGCGCATCCGCTCTGGTCCAGACGAACCACGAGACCTCGCCGTTTGGAACAGGAAGCGCCACATCGACATTCGGCACTGGGTTGCCCGACGCGTCGCGCACCTTGCCGATGATGCGTCCTTTGGCCGGGAAGCGGATGGCGACAAAGTTGTCGTCGCCGGGTTGCACGGCAAGACTGGCGCTGTGCAGACGCGTGAGTTGGCGCCGCGGGTCGGGATCGCCCTTGATGCCGACAAAGCCTGCGGTCACACGGGCTTGTCCGGTAGGCACACCGGGCAAAGTGAAGCGCCCCAAGGCATCGGTCGTTACCAACTGCGCGCCGCCGCCCACGACCGCGCCTTCAACCGGATCACCGTTGGCGAATTGCACGATACCACTGACGGAGGCACGCGCCGGAAGAACAATGTTCGCCGTGATCGTATCGCTGGGATTCACCGTGAACGGGCCGCGTCGCGCATAGCCGCCCTTCCCGTCGGGCGCGAAGGCGATGGCGACCAGTGTCCCCGTCGGCACATCCTCTAAGGACCAAAAACCCGCCTCATCGGTCGTGGTTTGTCCGAAGACGGTGAGATTCCCCAAGCTGTCATCGGGTGGCGGCTTGACCACGTAGACAATGGCTCCGGCCGCAGTCGTTCCATCCGGCATGGTCACGCGACCGCGCCAGTCGGCATATTCGGTGCGCGTCGAACCAAGGACGATTTTTAACTCGGCGCTTGTCGTCTTGCCGTCGAGCAACCCGTTCACCGTGCGCGTAAGTCGCGCAGCGTTGGCGGCCTCGACAGTGAAGTTGCCGAGAGGAACCCCCGGAAAAACGAATCGACCGGCACTATCGGCGAAAACCCCGCGCCCGAGTTCGCGCGAATTCACGTCGGGGAACAAATTGACCGCGGCTCCGGCGGCCGGCGTGACGCCATCGGCCAGCACCACTTGGCCGCTCACCGTGCCGCGGCCGCGGAAGCGGAGCGCGTAATTGGATTCACTGCCGAAGCGCTCGGACAGGATGGTGTCGTTGACCAGCGCACGGTCCAATCCCTCCGCCTTGGCGACAGCAGCAGGCAACGCACCCATGGCGAACTCCGCGAGCAACATATTCTTGTTAGCGGGCAGTTCAGCCAGTTCTGTCAGTTTGGCCGCATCGACTTGCCCATTAACCGAACTTTCGAGAATGAGCCGGATCGCCTCCTCGGAGAGGCCTGATGTATCGGTAGCGGAAAGGCTGAAACCGAGCCCGCCAAGGACGAAATCGAATTGGAAGAAACCCGTTTCATCCGTCCGCACTTGGGCAGTGCGACGGATCCACGGGTCGCAACCGAAGAGCGTTTCGACACCGTCATTATAAGTCAAAGTCACAGGCACGCCGGCGGCGAAAGATCCGTCGGCGCGGATGACCCGGCCCTTCACGCTTGTTCCTTCGACGAGGCGCGAGCGCACAGGCTTGGCCACCCCGGTGATGGGATTACCGCGTGCGTCGGTTACCGTGGCCGCCACGGTCATGGCCCGCGGCACAATGGCGCCGACGGGTGCACGCATGGTGAGCAGGGCGAGGCGTCCGCCCGGTTGCACCTGGACGAAAGCGGCCTCGTTGCCGTTATTCAAGAGGTAGGCCGCCGGCACATTCGCTTTCTCTTGGGTCATCGGCTTGCTGAAAAGCACGGCCAGAACATTGGCGTAGTTGCGGACATCCACGCTTTCGTTCCGGTCGTTCGTCGAAGTGGGACTGTCGCAAGGTTTGATGGGACGACCGACCAGAATTTCGGGATCTTGGAGGACGGTGATGACCTGCGGGGGCAGTTCGCTGAAGTCCTCCACCAGCGCCGTGACGGAATTCTCCGCCGTGCCATCGCCATCGCCATCCACGGAAAGTTCCACGCCCAATTGAGCGGGATCGTAGGTCAGCACCGCACCGGCGGACAGCACACCGGTCGTCCAACGCAACTCGCGTGCCGTGCCGTCGGCACGGACGATGAGAACCGAAAGATCCGCACCACTGAGAGATTCGCTCGCCTTCCAGCGCACTTTCGCACTGGCGGAGGCCACCAGCCATTGCCCGCCGGATCCGCCGTAAACCAAAGTTTGGGCGACCGCGCTGCGGGCGGCATCGGCGGTGTCGGAAGGACTGTCATAAGATACCTGCAAGGCAGCCCGATCCGCACAAGCCATCATCCATCCCTCGCCCCGACCGGCGAGATCAGGGCCGCGTGCGGAAAGGCGCTCGACCATGTTGCCGGCGGATGCAGTTTGCATTGCCGCCGCCACCGCTTCGCGCCACTCGCGACCGGCATCGGTCGTGCGCAGGATTTGGTCCCATCCTTCGTCAAAATCCCTCGCACCCTGCCAGTCGAGGGCGAGGTCGGGCAGCACGCGCTCCAGCGGATCGCCGTAGCGGACGCGCTGTGCGGCCTCGAGCAAGCGCAGGGGCATGGCGGCATTGCTGCCGCGGACCAGCGAACGCGAAACGCGCAGCACCCCGGCGGGGAGTTGTCCCGCGCTGTTCACGCTCAAGGCCTGCCCGAGCACGCGCTGCGCCGCCGCGACCAAGCCCGGAGGCAACTGGTCGATAAAATCCGGAAGCAGGATCGTGTCGGGGCTGAGCGTCACGCCACGCTCGTCGACACCGGTCTTCAGTCGGAAGCGACCGATGACCGAGTCGTCGCTCGTCGTGAGGTTGGAGAACGAAATCGAGCCGGTCTTTTGGCTGCGGATGCGGAAGGTGGCTGTCTTGGTTTCACCGGGCGCGATGGTGCCGAGTTCGACGCGGCTGGCGCTTTCCAGCGTGCCGCCGCTGACATTGTTCGCATTGAGTTCCACGCTGACGAGATTCGCCGTGGTCGAGGAAGTATTGAGAATGGTCACCGCCGCCTCATATGGCTCGCCCGCGCGCGTGGTGCGCGGATGAGTGAAAGCCATGCTGAATTTCGGATTGCGCACCATCACGCTCGCCGCCGCTTTACCGGTGATGGCCACGGGCCCGGCCGCGAGTCCGTCCAAATTACCCGTGAGCTTCATTTCCATGACGTGCAGGCCTTCCTGCAGACCCTCGACGAGCAATTCGCCCTGGCCCGTGTTGCCCGGTTGCAGGCGATCGACATCGTCCGATGTCCCAGTTTTGCCATCCGCCCCCACGGCACGAACCGGAGCGGCGTTGCGCACCACGCCGTTCACCCGGGCAAAGCGCAGCGGATCATCACCGGGCGATTCGTAGGTCCCTGGCAATAGGTCGGGGCCTATGGGCAGGATCATTTCCGCGCGGAGATCGCGCACGCTCAGCCCGCTGCCCGTCGGAGCAGCATTCTCCGTGTAGATCATGACACTGAAAAACTGGTTGAGGAATCCGATGTTTCCGGGGATTACCAACAGGGCGGGAATGGGCGGGATTTTCAGCTCAAGATCCTCTTCACCCAGGATGGCGAATTGGATATTCACCGCCTTGATTTGGATGTTGGGCATCACCCCCTCCAACTGCTTCGGAAGCACCAACCCCTCCGAGAGTTGGTCGTTGATGGCCTCAGCCTGCTGTAGTCGTGCCTCCAACTCCGCGGCAGGAATGATCTCCGTGCTCTGCTTGAACGATGGTGTCACCATGGGAAGCCTGACTTTTACCGCTTGGCCACCTTCGAGCACGAAGCCCACCTCGAATTCCACCGCGCGGAAATTGCTTTGATCGATATCGATCCCCTTTTCCTCGATCTCGGTCATGGAGAGAGGGCGCGAAGTGACCCGCGAAACGAGGATCTCGTCAAAGACCTGCACGGGAACGGAATTCGGCGTGCCGTCGAGAACGACTGTGCCATCGGGTGTGACCAACCGGATGCCATCGAGCGAATAGTCACCGACGAGATTAAGCGGCGGAAGCATGAGCGGCTTGTCGGGCGAACCAACCAAGCGTCGCGCCGGGAACGAAGGCCCGCGCAGATACGCCTCAACGAAAGCACCCGCCGGAATCTGCCCCCGCACCGCCACGCCGACCGATCCCGGAATCCCCTTAGGCACGGACAAAGCCGCCGGCGTTACCGCCATCCCCTGCCCCGTGATCTCGAGCGTGAGCGTAGCGAGAGGGCGCGCCTGAGCTGACGCCACAAAGGCCAGCCAAGCGAGCGAAACAGCGATGTAGAAGCGAGGAATCATGCGGAACGTAATCGCTTCTTATCCAGCATAATGCCGCACCACGCTATTGATGCGTGCATGCACGGTAGGCAGTCTGAGAGGTCGAAAGAAAACGTCATGACCATTAATCGACCAACACCCAGTTTTCGCTTTGCTTGGCAAAGAACAAGCGTTTGGTGAAAACGTCCTCCCCAGAAACCGCGCGAATGGGCGCTGCGCCGTTGATGGTCACCTCCACCAGCTGCGTGCCCTCGAACGTGCGATAGGTTAGATCTGCGGCGTTAATGGAATCGAACACGAATGGCTTAGTCCCATTGACCAGAAGATCGAATGTCGCGAGCAATGCCTCCGACATGACGTCCGGGCTAACCTGTCGGGCAGCGGCAAACCTGTTGATCTTCGAGGCGAATAAGTCGCTTAGAGTGGTTTGATCGCGCAGCTTAATAGCATCCCGGATCCGGAGCGTCAGGTCGGCCAAGGCCTGTTTGTCAGCAGCAGTGAGCTGCGGCTCCGTGCCATCCCAAGGAAGGCTCTCAAAAACGGCACTTTGAAGGCCGAACCGGAGACTCCACAGGTCAGGTCCCTCGGAATTCTCGAAACGATGCTCAAAGGTGCGCGGCTGATCCTGGATAGCGACAACGCTGCGCGCACCGGGTTCGAGTCGGAAATCAAAACGCTGAAGTGCATCACCGCCGAATGTCCACCCTCCCTGCTCGACAGGTCCGACCCGGGGCGTGCCGGAGTCGTCCTTGTCGATCTCGACAAGAGTCATGAAGCGGTCGAAGCCGAGCCAAAGCGTGTCTGTTTTGCGATCCAGGCTTTCGGTGTCGAAAGTTACTTTGAGGCTTTTCGTTTCGTCGCCTTGAAGCTGGACGCGGGGCAGGTCCAAGACCAATATATTACCCGTCTTTTTGAGATAAGGAAGGGCTTCAAAAGTCAGCACCACGCCATCACCGTTGTTATTGTAGACAAGAGGGAATCCATTGAGCGTCAAGCTAGCCGGTTGCCCATCGAGGAAAATCGTCAGAGTCAGGTTTGGCACCACATTTGCCGCGTCAGGATTAGCGACAGCGTGACGGGGAGTGAGCAGGGCCACGAACAGGCAGGCTGAAAAGAGGAATGGCTTCATTATGTTGTTTCGTTAGTTGAATTGAAATTCGCTGAGGACAGACTCATCCGGCGGATCGATTAATTTTTTCTCGGGCAGAATGTCGATAGCCGCGGAATACTTGAAATCACCTCCGAAATACTTGACCTGAATTTCGGCAGTGCCTTTCACTCCGTCGAATTTGGCTCCGACACTAGCTTTGACCTCGTACCTATTTGATCCTTTCGCGTTAACACGCACGACACCATCCGCGGTAAATGATCCGGCTGCTTTGATCTCAGCCGCTACAGGGGTGCTCGTATTGTATCCATTACCCAATTCGAAACGTCCTCCGACGCCCGCGCCAACAGTTCCTTGGAGCGCCAACTCCCCGCCCCACGCACCGACTCCAGGCGGCTTAGTGCTGCGGTCGATCTTGCCCCGCAGAGACACCTTACCTGACACTTCGATAAACAAATACAATGCACCTACTCTGGGCACCTCTTTGCCAAGCTTGAGTCTGCCCGTAACGCCAAGCAGCGGATCCTGAACCACTTCGACAGTGGGGGCGAACAGAACGAGATTGTTTTCAGGATTTTCGACGAAGGAGGCTTTGAAACTCAGCTTCGCATCATCAGCCAAACTAACTTTAATATCGCCGGAGACAGGCACAGGTCCTACTGCTCCTGCTGTCTTCCATGCTTCTGAAAGCCCCTCTAATGCATCAGTTAACTTGGTCGTGACCGGAGCCAAATCCACTTCCTTCTCGACGTTAAGCTCGGGGTAGGCGTGGATCCTCAGACGTTTGCCTTCGCAATCGAGATCGATCACGCGGTAGATATTAGGGCCCGAAGCCGAGGAGAACGCATCCCACGCCTGAACCGCCGAAGGTAGTTTATATGTCACCGGTATAGTCACGCCCGTCCCCTTAAGTGCCGTGCTATCTTCGAAGCGCCAGACGGGATAGTTTGCCTGCGAGATATCGGCAGGCGAAACATCGGCCGTAGCCGTCAGGGCTACTGTTTCAAAGCTAGATCGTGACTGGAGGTAACTTATAATGTCTTTGGCTGGGGTATAGAACCCGACGAGTTTGACACCGGTGCGGCCGATATCTGCGCTCGACCCGGACAATTTCAAATCGTTTTCTTCTTCGATCAGCTTCTTCTCATCGCTGGCCTTTGGCACCACGACCTCAAGAAGTTGGTCATGTATATCAGCCGAATTCGTATCGCGTTGCGAATGACGTATGACTGGGGCATCTGGGGGGTCTTGCTTATAAAGGCTCGTTATGAGCGATTCCTTGGCCTTTTCCGGTTGATTGACGTCAGAAGCAGCCAAAGACTCAACAGAGAAATCTTTATCGCTCAGACCGGTATTGATGAGTGACTTTCCTCCAAGCGCACAGGCCAAAGTGCCATTAGCAAGCGCCACGAAACTGCGGGCGCCGGTGCCGAGACCCAAAGCGCGGCCAACGATGGCGGGATGCGATGCCCCTGTCAAATCAGACGAGCTTTGCAACAGCTTGAGCGGATCCAGATAAAAAACGTCTTGGCTGGTTGCTACTGCGTATGTGTTCCGTGCATCCCAACCAAAAATCGGTCCGACTTTTTGTATGCTCTGGACCACCCCCGCGTTGTCTGGAAAAACAACCTCGTTGACGAGACGCGGCGGTTGCTTGTCGCCCAGATATTCGTAGATCAGCAATTTGTTTTCGGAGGACACCAGAATGAGATCGGCAAACCCTACCTCCCCGTTTCTGAGGACTTCGACTCCGAAAAGTGCTTTCACGCGCTTCGCTCTCTGCGGAAGAATCAAGGACGCAGCCGATTCATCTAGCGGCCTTACAACTCCACCGCTCGCGAGCAACCTCAGCCGGTATTTCTCGGTAAGCGGCTCGCGGGTCACGGCACATACCAATCGCCCGCCCAGCGCGAGATCGAAGTCCTCCAACCTTTCTTTCTCCGTAGGAAGAAGGCTCAAGAAAAGGCCGCGGTTCAAAAAGCCGAATCGCGGTTCAGACGCCGGCACA
>Ga0247831_1005077_pt1 | contig 16837 bp, 9 predicted proteins | sample LaCruzMarch2015__9_FD_192406 | JGI IMG/M metagenome (GOLD analysis project Ga0247831, IMG submission 192406) | Freshwater microbial communities from meromictic Lake La Cruz, Castile-La Mancha, Spain - LaCruzMarch2015_1m | ecosystem: Environmental > Aquatic > Freshwater > Lake | place: Spain... | reverse complement strand
CACCTCAAGCCAGCCGCTCGTGCCGTGCAGGTATTGGCTCCAGAAGTAGACGATAAACGCCACCATCGACACGAAGCCGCCGAGGCCGAAGCCGGGCGTGTGGAGCTCTATATAGAGGCCCACGCCGCCGATCAAAAGCAGCAGCCAGGCCAGGCCAGGACTGGCCAGCGCATCGAGCAGCCGGTCGGCCCAGCCCGGCTCGGAGAGCGCGATGTCGCCGGTGAGCCCGTAAGCCTGCACGAGGCCTGCAAACCCATCCACCACGTGTGTCACCAGCCCGAGTGATTCAGCAGAGCGGCCTGTGAGCTGGATGGGGCCGGTGCCCACCTTGGCCCCGACGATCCACGAATCTCGATCGTCCCGCGCCGCCAGCTCTTCGCTCGAAAAGTATTCGACCCGACCGGTGTCCCGCTGGGTCGCCTGCTCGACCTCGATGCCGGGAACGACGACCGCCACCGGCAGCGACCACGGCCGCTCGCTTTTTCTGGCGATCCCCTCCCGCCAGGAGGCCGTCACGGCAGTGGCCTGTCGGCCGCGGATGACGGCGTCGCCTTCGCCCCCCAGCACGGCATCGGGATGCATCACCAGGTCGTTGCAGGCCAACGCGATCAGGGCTGCGTCGCCACGTGCCTGCCGCGGCACGTAGGCGACGGTCCGAACACGGGCGGGATCGATCGCCGCCAGCCGATTGGCCAGCACGAGGCTCTGTTCGGGAGAACCGCCGGCTGAGTCGACGCGGAGGCAGAGAAAGTTGGCACCATCGGCCATGGCACGTTCCAGCTGCTGCCCGGCCCGGGCAACCGAGTCGCCGGTGATCGGACCGGCCAGCACGATCTGCGCCGCCTTCCAGCCGCCCTCGCCTGCAGGATCGATGGTGAGCGACTTTTCGTCGACATTGAGGCTCCTCGCCAGTTCGGCCGGCGTCCGCGCGAGAACGCGAACAACGCCCAGCTCGCGGGCCCGCCGGCCGCTCAGGGCCAGCGGCACGGGCGTGAGTTCTTCGACGTCGAGCACGGCGGACTGCTGCCGCACCGCCTCCACGTCCTTGGCCGCCACGAACTGCTCGCCCTCGTCGGTGGAGACCCGGCTCACGGTGGCCGCCGGATCGAGCAACGCCACCGCCACCGCGGGCGGCACCGTCCGTCGCCGCGTGGCGATCTGCACGTAGGCGGCCCGCATCGCGTCGTCGACCGCCGATTCGTCGGTGTTGGCCGGTCCGAGCACGGCGTCGGCCGCCATCACGATCTCCTCGCAGGCCAACGCCACGAGGACAGCGTGGCCGCTCGCGCCGGAGGGAAGGAAGGCGACGGTCTTGATGCCGGTGAGCCGGGCATCGCCAAGAAATCGGGCCAGTTCGACCGCCCGGCCGAAATCGCTGCCACCGCTGCCGCCATCCTCAGGCGGGTCGAACCGCAGCACGAGCACGCCGCGTTCGTTGCCCTTCTTGAGCCGGTCGAGCTGGCGCAGGATGGCCGTCTTCACCTGGGTGTCGCGGGTGCCGGTGATCGGTAGCCGAACGACGACCGCGGCAGCCTCCCCGGCGGCCGCGACCCCGGCGGGCACGAGGGCCGCCGCCAGAGCCACAAGGCACAGACCACTCAACGAGCCGGCGAACCCGCCCCACTGGCGGCTGAAAATCTGGATCGTGGGCGACGCCCGACAGTGACGCATACTGGCCTCGGAAACGCTGGGGCGACGCTGGGCCCGAGATGGAGACGGCCGTAAAAAACAGAGACGGCAGTCGAATTCTAAGACCGCGAGGCGGGGAGTCAAAAAGTCGGGTCGCGGCAATCCTGTTCGGCACGGGCGGCTACTGAGTGGTCTGCTATATAATGGACGGTATGAGCACTTCTTCACAGCCGCCCGTCGCCCCTTCTGCCATCATCCGTGAACTCATCGGCATCGTCGAGGCCAAAGCCCTCAAGCGTGGAACATTCCGCCTCGCTTCCGGCCGCGAGGCGAGCTTCTATCTCGATGCCAAGCAGGTGGTGCTCGACGCCCACGGCGCGATGCTCGTGGGCCGGGCGATTCTCGAACGCCTGCAGACGCTCGGCCCGTTGCCGGCGGCGGTGGGAGGCATGTCGATTGGCGCCGATCCGATCACCAGCGCCGTCGTGACGATGGCGGGTGTCGAGGGGCTGCCGCTGAAGGGATTCATGGTCCGCAAGGAGCCGAAGGACCACGGCACGAAAAAATATGTCGAGGGGCCGGTGTCGCCGGGCCAGCGGGTGGTGATCGTGGAGGATGTGACCACCACGGGTGGCTCGTCGTTACTGGCAATCGACCGGGTGCATGAATTCGGCCTGATCGTTGAACGCGTGGTGACGGTGATTGACCGTCTGGCCGGTGCGAAGGAGGCCTTCGCGGCCCGCGGCATACCGCTGGAGTCGTTGGTCACGATCCGTGATCTCGGTATCGAGCCGGAGTAACCACCGGCCATGTGCACGTTCCTCCCCGGCTTGAACACGTCCCTCCCCGGCACGACGAGGCTCACCATCATGAGGACGTTCGACTCCATTCGGCGTCGGGCAGTCGCGGGCGCTGCCGCCGCGGGACTTCTGCTCGCACTTCGCCTGATCGCTCTCGGCCTCATCGGTGGCGGTGGCCTCATCGGTGGCGGTGGCCTCGCAGTGGCACTCGCCGCCGGGCAGCCCTCGGCCGAAGAGATCGCGGCACTCGTTGAGAGCCTCGGTGCCAACGACTACGCCGAGCGGGAGGCCGCCGCGGAGAAACTCAATGCCCTAGGGGCGGCGGCGGTCGATCCGCTGCTGGCGGCGGCCGAGGTGAGTGGCGATCTCGAAATCGCCCTGCGGGCCCGGTGGCTCGTCGACACCATTCCCCTCGACACCCAGCGAGATCCGCCGGAAGTGGCGAAACTGCTCGACAAGTTCAAACGGAAGGGCTTTGCCGACCGGGTGCAGGTGATGCACAGGCTCCTGCGTGTGGACGACGACGGTGGCATCGAGTCGCTGGCGAGAATCGTGCGGCTCGACCGCTCGATATTGGGATCGCGGGTGGCGGCCGCCCTGCTGGTCCGCGAATGGCAGCCCAACGACCCCTTCTGGAACGGGATGCGGGAGCGGATCTCCGCCGGACTCGGGCTGAGCACCCGGCCTGCCGCGGCTTTCCTGCGGGCGCTGGTCGCGTTTTCATCGGCCGACTCCGCCGCCGCGCGGGAGCGGGGCCTGGTCGACTCGGGCCTGGCATTCGAGCAACTCGCCGGCACGCTGTCGGAAGCCGAGCAGGCTGCTGTCCCGAATCCGGCTGGCGGAGTGCCTGCCGACACGACCGCCTCGGGGGGCATCGGCGACACCACGCTGCGCATCTTTCAGCGTTGCCGGATTCACATGCTCATCGCGGCCGGCCAACGCGACGCCGCCCTGGCTGAGTCGCGGCGGCTGTTGCAGGCCTGTTTCGATCCGGAAAAAGATGCGACCACGGTCGGGGAAGAGGTGGCCGGCACGCTGGCCTGGCTGGTCGACCGCGGCCTGCCGGAGGCGGTCGATCTGCTCGCGGCCGATCACCCGGAATTGATCCGTGACGATCCGCTGGTGGGCTACGCCGCGGCGCTGGCCGAGAAGTCACGCCGGCGCGATGCCCGGGCCGACGAACTCGCCGCGGCCGCCTTTGCGAAGCCCACTGGCACCAATGCCGAGTTCGTCGACCGGTTGCAGACGGCCATCCTTTTGTCGAAGTGGGGCGAGACCGACTGGGCCGCCCGGGAATACAGTTCGCTCGTCGACGATCAGCGCACGCCGGCTGCGCAGTTCGCATTTGCCGCGATCATGTTCTCGGAGTTTCTCCACGATCAGGAGCGGGAAGACGAGGCCGCTGCCTGCCTGCAACGGCTGCTGGACGGCCGCAAGGGCAAGGGAGACGGTGGCGGCGATCCGATCCTGCAACAGATCGGCCGCGACCCGCGTTCGATCCGGTCGCGGATGCACTACTTCGAGTCGTGTGCCGCCGCTCTCCGCGGCGACGCAGTCGGCCGTCGCACGGCACTCGAGGCGTCGCTGCGGGCGTATGCCAAGGATGTCGACGCCCTGATCGGTCTGTACGCGCTGACCGACAACACGCCGGAGCAGCGGGCCGAAATGGTCGGACGCATCCGTCGGGCCTTGGAGCAGATTGAGAACGAGATCCAGGCCGTTCCCGAAGAGACCAACGGTTACAACGAGTATGCCTGGCTCGTGGCCAATACGGAGGGCGATCTCCCGAAAGCGACCCGGTATTCGAGGTTGTCGCTCGTGAAGAGTTTCGACAGTTCGAGCTACCTCGACACGCTGGCCCATTGTCAGGCGGCGGCCGGCAACAAGGCGGCGGCAGTACGCACCCAGTCGCTGGCCCTGCGGCAGGAGCCGCACAACCGCACGATCCGCAAGAACCTCGCCCGCTTCCAGGCCAAGTAGGCGAAGGAGGCGGGAAGCCAGAAGCTTTCACGCGTGGCAGACCGAAACGCCGACCTTCTGGCAATCGCCGTATGTGGCCACGAGTTTCCACATTCTGGTCCCTCCGAATTGTGGCCACGAGTTTTTAACTTGTGGAATCCCTCTGTCTTGTGGCCACGAGTTTTTAACTTGTGGAATCCCTCTGTCTTGTGGCCACGAGTTTTTAACTTGTGGAATCCCTCTGAAAAATACGGCAAGTTAAAAACTCGCCGCCACATTCCCTCCGCATCGTGGCCACGAGTTTCCACATTCTCGTCCCTCCGAATCGTGGCCACGAGTTTTCAACTTGTGGAATCCGGCACCGACCACTCGTCACGTTCACCACTCGCCGCCACGGAACACTCTCCCGCTGACGTATCATGTCCCCCATGCACACGCATCAGATCGCCCTGCCCGACATCCGCCTCACCGTTGGGACTTCCGGCCGCGGCCGCCCGCTACTCCTCCTCCACGCCTTTCCGTTCGACCACCGCATGTGGGCGGCGCAGGAACCGCTGGCAGACCACTTCCGGCTGATCGTGCCCGACCAACGCGGCTTCGGCGGCAGCCGGGATGCCGGCGGCCCTGCGAGTATCGAACAGCTTGCCGACGACGCGGTGGCGCTGCTCGACGCGCTCCACGTGGATGAGCCGGCGGTCGTCTGCGGATGCTCCATGGGCGGATACGTGGCCCAGCACGTCGCGATTCGTCACCCCGCGCGGGTCTGCTCGCTGGTGCTCGTCGACACGAAACTGGAGGCCGACACGCCCGACGCGCGGGCCGCGCGGGCCGACCTCGCCGCCGCGGTGCAGCGAATCGGCCAGAGGATCGTGGCCGATGCAATGGTGCCGCGGCTGCTGGCGACGGCGGCCGAGGCCCGTTCCCTGCCGCGGCGTGCCGAGATTGAGTCACTGCTCCACGGCATGATCGTCGAGCAGACCGTGGAGACGATCGTCGCGGCGCTCTCGGCGCTGGCCGCGCGGCCCGACATGACAGGGGCGATGCGGCAGGTAGGCGTGCCCACGCTGCTCGTGGTGGGCGCCGAAGACCAGATCACGCCGCCGGAATGCCTGAGCCGGGCCGAGGAGATCATCCCGCAGGCCAGGCTGCTGATCGTGCCGCATGCCGGACACATGACGCCGCTTGAGACGCCTGACGTGTTCAACGCGGCGGTGGTGGAGTTTCTAAGGGAGGCTGGGGCCCTCGGGCGTTGAAGCGTGGTCCGTCCGGGCCAGGCCCCATCGAGGGGCCGCGGAGCCGCGGTGGTCCAAATTGTCCCGGCTGTCCAGGTTGTCCCGGCGGCCGCGGCTGTCCAGGTTGTCCCGGCGGCCGCGGCTGTCCAGGTTGTCCCGGCGGCCGCGGCTGTCCAGGTTGTCCCGGCTGTCGCGGAAGATCATCACCGTTTGCATCGGGCGGCGGGCGACGACGGTTGGGCCATTCCCGCTCGTAAAACTGTCGCGCGTTTTCCCGAACTTCCATCCGTGTTTCGTTTCGCGCGTCGAGCCGCGTCCAGCGGTCGAGCCATTCGAGGCGATCAGCGGTGCCCAGATCGATCACGTCCCGCCGGTCAGCGGGATCGCGGAGCTGAATCCACTGGTGCCAGAGCCGGGCCGCCTGCACCAGCGAATCGCGCTTTGGATCGGCCAATGCCCTGCCGAGTGAGGCGAGTTCACGACGGTCGGCCGCGGAGAGGCGTTGATACGACTCGACCGATTTCTCAAGCTGCCGCCGTGACCATTCGGGAAGCTCGAGCACCTGCTCGCGACGGGCCGCGAGCACACTGCGGCTCGACCCATCAGCTTCGACCGCCGCGATCGCCGCGACCGCCCTGATCGCCTCGATGGCGGCGTCGAATTCCTGCACGTCGGCCCGCACGTCGGCAGGAGACTGCGCAAGGGGCGGACGCCGCGGCGGAGGGTAGCCGCGTTTGGCGACCTCCTCCAGAAACGCCACCGATCCAGCCTCGCGGAGCAGATCGACGTGTTGCGCGATCGGCAGGTTGGCGAGCACGCCGAGTTCGGGATTGGGAGCCGTAGCCCGGCCGGCGGCGATGCCAACGATGAGCGACACGAGCACGACAGCCGCTGCGGGAAGCCACCACCCCGCGGCAGACCGCTCGATGCCACGGATGGTGCGGACGCTGCTGCCGGCTGTGCTGACGCTGGCCGAGCTGATGTTGGCCGAGCTGATGTTGGCCGTGCTCATGCTGGCCGTACTCATGCTGGTCCGGGAGTTCGCGGCCCGCGTGGCGGTGAAACCTCCCGGCAGCGGCACCGCAGCCATTTCGATTGTGGTGGCCATCATGTCAGACGACGCCGCCGCAGCGGGCAGGGCGTCGAGCATCTGCCAGACGTCCGCGAGCGCCTCTGCGGGATCGGTGGCGTCGGCATCATGATCGTGCGAGTGGGTCATGGACGGTCGCCCTGCATGTAGGGTGCGATCGCCTCGCGGAGCTGGTCGCGGGCACGAAAAAGCAGTGACTTCACAGCCGGCACGGTGAGCTCCATGGCCGCCGCGATCTCCTCGTAGGAGCAGTGCTCAAACTTCGCCAGAAGCACGGCCATCCGCTGCCGCTCGTTGAGCGTGCCGAGCGCCTGCTGCACCACGGCCTGGAGTTCGGTCCGGTCGGCGAGCCGGGCGGGCATCAGTCCACTGGCCGCGATTGCGATCTGGTCCAGACCGATCCCGCTGGACGACGCCGATACATTTGCGGGCACCCCATGCTCCCGTCGGCGATACGAACGCTGCCTCAGGTCGCTGGCAACGTTATTGGCGATCGTATGGATCCAGGTCGTGAACTTGGCGGTGGGCTGGTAGCCGGCCCGGGCCCTGTAGACCCGTAGAAACACCTCCTGCGCGAGGTCTTCGGCGGTGGAGTGGTCGCCAGTGTGGTGAAGAAAGAGCGTGACAAGGCGGCTCTGCCAGAGGCCCACGATCTGTTCGAAGGCCGCGGCATCGCCGTCGCGGACGCGGATCATCAGTTCCGTCGAGGGATCGCCGGCAGCCGTTTCGCTGACCATGAATTTACCCCGGCAAGAACCCAAACAGCATCTCGGCCCCGCCGGGCCCCGCACACCTTGACCCTGCCTGCGACATGCCAGGCCGCACGGGCCATGGATGGCCGCACAGCCGTAAGAGGAGTGGAGCGGAGGAGGATCGAACTCCCAACCTCGGCATTGCGAACGCCGCGCTCTCCCAGTTGAGCTACCGCCCCTTGTTGCGGGGAACACCTGCATCTTTTCCGCAGGAAACATGATGGTATGGCACGCGGCCGGGGCTGTCCAGCGGGTGGGCGGACGACGCCCCGGAGCGACACGCCGGCCCCCAATCCCCCGTGGCGACAAGATTGCATCTTGTTGTTGGGAGAGGACGGGCAAGTTAAAAACTCGCCCCCACATTCAAGAAGAGCCCCACCCCCTGCCCCCGTGGCGACAAGATTGCATCTTGTTGTTGGGAGAGGACGGGCAAGTTAAAAACTCGCCCCCACATCCAAGAAGAGCCCCACCCCCACACATCAGAGAAAACCCGCCCTCTACGCGTGCTGATGCGCTACAATCCGGAGTGGCCCCACGCTGCCCCGTTTACGCATCACGCGATCTCCCTATGCACGTTTCCCCGATCGTCGTCCGTGGTGCCCGGGAACACAATCTGCGTGATGTCACGGTCGGCCTGCCGCGTGGCCGGCTTGTCTGCCTGACTGGTGTGAGCGGTTCCGGCAAGTCGAGCCTGGCCTTCGACACGCTCTACGCGGAGGGGCAACGCCGCTACGTCGAGAGCCTCTCCACCTTTGCCAGGCAGTTCCTCGGGCAGCTGCCCCGCCCCGACGTGGACAGCGTCTCTGGACTCTCGCCCTCGATCTCGATCGCGCAGAAGTCGGCCGGCCACAATCCGCGGTCGACCGTCGCCACGATGACGGAGATCCACGACTTTCTCCGCGTGCTCTACGCCCGCATCGGCACGGCCCACTGTCCGCAGTGCGACAGCGTGCTCGAGGCCCAGCCGCGGGAAAGAATCGTCGAGCGGATCATTTCGGCCCGCAAGGACCAGAGGGTGATGATCCTCGCCCCGTTGGTTCGCGAAGCGAAGGGTGAGCACCGCGACCTGTTCACCGATCTGGTGCGGCAGGGGTTCACGCGGGCCCGTGTGGATGGCCGGATCTGCCGTGTCGAGGATCCGCCCGCGCTTGAAAAACTTCTCAAGCATTCAATCGATGTCGTGGTCGACCGGCTGATTCCGTCGGAGTCGACGCGGAGCAGAATCGCCGAGGCGGTGGAACTGGCCCTGCGGACCGGCGGCGGCCAGGTGATCGTCGCTGAAGAAAATGGGGACGGGAGCGCTTTTGGAGAAAATGGCGCGAAAAAAAGGAAGGCAGCCGTTTCTCGCGCGGAAAAATCGCTCCCGTCCCCATTTTCGGACCCTCGCGCGGAAAAATCGCTCCCGTCCCCATTTTCGGATCTGATCCTGTCGAGCCGCTATGCCTGCGTGCAGTGCGGCATCAGCTACTCCACACCCGAACCGCAGCTCTTCAGTTTCAACAGTCCGCAGGGTGCCTGCCCGACCTGCGAAGGCCTCGGCGACATCTACGGCATCGATCCGACGAAGCTCGTGACCGCCCCGGAGAAGTCGCTCCGCAAAGGAGCGCTGGGCGTGCTCGGCAGCTTTCGCGACATGCCGCGGTGGCTGCGGCGACTGCTTACGGGCGTGGCGGCCCATGCCGAAGAGAAGCGGAAATTTCCGCCGGGCACCCTGCTCGACACGCCCTGGCAGGATCTCACGCCGCTCCAAAAGAAGATCTTGCTCAGCGGCACGGGCCTCGAGGAGATCAAGATCGCCTGGCAGCGGGGCCGGGCCGAACGCGGCGCGAAGACAAAGTTTGAGGGCATCCTGGCGATGCTCGCCAACCGGTGGCGGAACGCCAAGAGCGGCATCATCCGGCGGATGCTCGAGAAGCTGATGAGTGTGACGCCCTGTCACGACTGCATGGGCGCGCGGCTGCGGCCGGAGGCGCGGGCGGTGCGGATCACCTCCTGCGCAGCCGCGCATCGTTCCCCAAAAACCGCTTCCCATAAAAGCCCCAGGCGTAAGCCCGGGGATACGGCTTCGCCCGACGCGGAACTCTCCCTCGATCGTCTCTGTAGCCTGCCGATCGCGGAGGCCCGGGAGTTTCTCTCCGACATCGTCCTCGACGACACGCAGGCGGTGATCGCCGTCGAACTGATGAAGGAGATCCGCTCCCGGCTCGACTTCCTCGACCAGGTGGGGCTCGGCTATCTCTCGCTCGATCGCAAGGCCCCCACGCTCTCCGGCGGCGAGAGCCAGCGGATCCGGCTCGCCGCGCAGATCGGTTCCGGACTCTCGGGCGTGCTCTATGTGCTCGACGAACCGTCGATCGGGCTGCATGCCCGTGACAACGTCAAACTGCTCGGCGCGCTCGAGGCCCTCCGCGACAAGGGCAACACGGTGATCGTGGTCGAGCACGACGAAGAGACGATCCGCGCGGCAGACTGGGTGGTCGACTTCGGGCCCGGCCCAGGGAAGCGTGGCGGCGAAGTGGTGGCGGCCGGCACGCCCGCCGATGTGGCGGCCAGCGAGAGGAGCATCACGGGCGCCTTTCTCGCCGGCCGCGATCGGATCGAGGTGCCGACGCAGCGGCGGAAGGCGTCGGGGCAGTCGCTCCTGCTCACGGGGGTGCGGCACAACAACCTCAAAAACATCGACGTCGAGATTCCGCTGGGCCAGCTCGTCTGCGTGACGGGCGTGTCGGGGAGCGGCAAAAGCTCGCTGGTAGGCGACGTCCTCGAGCCTGAGCTGCGGCGGCGGCTCGGGAGCGAGATCGCCACGCCAGGAGAATTTAGCGGCATCGAGGGAGCGGAGCAGCTCGACAAGGTGATCGTGATCGACCAGTCGCCGATCGGCCGCACGCCGCGGAGCAACCCGGCCACCTACGTGAAGGTCTGGGACGACATCCGCAAGCTCTTCACGATGCTGCCCGACTCCAAGAAACGGGGCTGGAAGGCGGGCCGGTTCAGCTTCAACGTGGCCGGTGGCCGGTGCGAGGCCTGCGAGGGCAACGGCTCGACCCGGCTCGACATGGATTTCCTGGCAGATATCTGGGTGACCTGCGAGCAGTGCGGCGGGGCCCGGTTCGCCAAAGACACGCTGGAGGTCCGCTGGAAGGGGAAGAACGTCGCCGAGCTGTTGAACATGGAAATCGGCGAGGCGCGGGAGCTGTTTGCCGACGCGCCTGACATCGCCCGCAAACTCGGCACACTCTGCGACGTCGGCCTCGACTATCTCCATCTCGGCCAACCCTCGCCCACGCTCTCCGGCGGCGAGGCGCAGCGGGTGAAGCTCTCACGGGAGCTGGCCAAGCGATCGACCGGCAAAACGCTCTATATCCTCGACGAGCCGACGACGGGCCTGCATATGGCCGACGTGCGGCAGCTGCTCACGGTCTTGGAGCGGCTGGTCGACGCAGGCAACACGGTGCTCGTCGTGGAGCACAACCTCGACGTGGTAAAACGGGCCGACCACGTGATCGACCTCGGGCCGGAGGGGGGCGGCGGCGGTGGCCGGATCGTGGCCGCGGGCACGCCGGAGCAGGTGGCCCGCGTGAAGGCCTCGCAGACCGGCATCGCGCTGAAATTGATGCTGGCAGCCTCGCAGGCCCGGGCCGATGCGAATGCAAAGCCGGTCCGACGCCGCACGGGCGGCAAGGGGGGCAAGGGGGCCAAGGAGGTCGATGCCGCCGAACTGGCCCGCCGGCAGCTGGCGGCGATCGAAAAAGCCTCGATCGATCCGGGCCCGCCCAACATCACGATACGCGGTGCGTCGCAGCACAATCTCAAATCGGTCGATGCCGACATCCCCCGCGGCGCGATGACGGTCTGCTGCGGCCCGAGCGGCTCCGGAAAAACATCGCTCGCCTTCGACACGCTCTATGCCGAGGGGCAGCGCCGGTATGTCGAGAGCCTCTCCCCGTATGCCCGGCAGTTTGTCGGCCAGGTGCCGAAGCCGGTGTTTGAGAAGATCGAGGGGCTCTCCCCGGCGGTGGCGATCGAGCAGCGGGCAACAGGCAGCACGCCGCGGTCGACGGTCGGCACGCTCACGGAGATGTACGACTATTTCCGGGTGCTCTCCGCGCGGCTGGGGGTGATGCACTGCCCTGAATGCAGCACGCCGGTAGGGGCGCAAAGCGTGGACAAGACCGTCGAGCGGCTGCTCGAGCACGAGGCAGGCACACGGCTGCTCCTGCTCGCGCCGGTTGAACTCCGCGTTGGCCAGTCACCGGAGTCATTTTTTGCGGGGCTGCGGGCGGCGGGTTATGCCCGCGTGCGGATTGATGGCACGACGCAGCAGCTTGCCGACAAACCGACGCTCGACCGCAAGCGGAAGAACAAGATCGAGATCGTGGTCGACCGCGTGACGGCCAATCCGGCGGAGCGGAGCCGGCTGGCCCAGAGCGTGGAGGCGTGCTTCGATGCGGGTGCTGGCACGATGCTCGTGGCGCGGGCGGTCGACGGGCACGACGGCAAATCGCTCGACGAGGTCGACTGGCCCGTGGAGGTCCACAGCCGCCGGCTCGCCTGCAGTTCGTGCGGCCGGGGGTTCAAGCCGCTGGAGCCGCGGCAGTTTTCGTTCAACAGTCCGCTGGGCTGGTGTGCCACCTGCGACGGCCTCGGCACGCGGACGGGCATCGAGCATAAGTCGCTCGTGCGCGATCCGTCGCTCTCGCTCGGCGACGGGGCCCTCGACCTCTGGCCGAGCCTCGACCGGGCTGACTGCGGGGAGTTGAGCCGGGCGATGCTCGCGGGGCTCTGCGCGGCGACGGGGCTGCCGATCGACGTGCCGCTGGCCGAGCTATCGGGCCTGCAGCAGCGGGTGCTTTTTGAGGGCACGGGCGAGAAGTGGATCGCAGTCAAGCGGCCCATACAAGCCCGGAGCGCAACCGATGGGACCGCCACCGACGTGATCCCCCGGCTCACGCCGGGGGCTTCTATGGACATAAAAGCCCGGAGCGCAAGCGATGGGACGACCCGCCCCATACAAGCCCGGAGCGTAAGCGATGGGACCTCCGACGGTGGCGACGTCTGGTTCTCCTACCAATTCAAAGGCCTCGAAGCCGCCTGCGAAGAGGCGGCCCGGATGGTGACCGGCCTCCGCGGCAAGGTCGATGCCGTGATGGGTGAGGTGCCGTGCAGCGAGTGCGGCGGGAGCCGACTGGCCGACGTGGCCAGCGCCGTCACGCTCTGGGGCCGCACGCTCGACGTCTGGTGCCGGATGCCGCTGGGCCGCTTGCAACAGGCGATCTCCACCATTTCGCTCGCCGAGTCTGAGAAAAAGATCGCCGGCGATCTCCTCCGCGAACTCAATGCCCGCGTGGCGTTTCTCGTCGACGTGGGCCTTGAGTATCTCGACATGGCCCGGCCCGCAGGCAGCCTTTCCGGGGGCGAACTGCAGCGAATCCGGCTGGCGGCCCAGGTGGGCAGTGGCCTGACGGGCGTGCTCTACGTGCTCGACGAGCCGACGATCGGCCTGCATCCGAGAGACACCCACCGGCTCATCGCGGCGCTCGGCAAGCTCCGCGACCTCGGCAACACGATCGTGGTGGTGGAGCACGATCGCGATGTGGTGGCTTCGGCCGACCATGCCCTCGACTTCGGCCCGGGCAGCGGCCGCGAGGGGGGCACGATCGTGGCCCATGCCCCGCCCGCAAAGCTCGCCACCACGAAGGCGAGCGTGACGGGACCGTATCTCAAGGCGAAAAAAGCCTGCGACGCGGTCTTGGCCCGGAAGCGACAGCAGGGCCGTCGCGAGCCGGCATCGTGGCTCGAGGTTCGCGGCATCCGCCATCGCACGCTCCGCGGTCTCGATCTGAGAGTGCCGCTCGGCCTGCTGACAGCCGTGACGGGGCCGAGTGGTTCGGGGAAGACATCGCTCGTGCTGGAGGTGCTCTGGCGGAGCCTGGCCCGTCGGCTGCATGCGGCCCGCGAGCAGCCGGGGCAGCACGACTCGGTGAAGGGCCTCGAAAAAATCGACAAGGTGATCCTCGTCGATCAGGAGGCCATCGGCTCGACGCCCGGCTCGACGCCGGCCACCTACACCGGCGTGTTCGACCACATTCGGCAGCTGTTTACGAAGGTGCCGGAGGCCCGCACCCGCGGGTTCTCGCCACGGACGTTTAGTTTCAATGTTCCGGGGGGCCGCTGTGAGCAGTGCGAAGGCCTGGGGCAGCGGCGTGTGGAGATGCACTTCCTGCCCGACATCTGGGTGGAGTGCGAGGGCTGCCGGGGCCGGCGGTTTTCCGCGGAGACGCTCCATGCCAAGTGGCACGGCAAGAGCATTGCCGACGTGCTTGAGATGAGCGTGGCGGAGGCCTCGCAGCTCTTTGAGACGGTGCCGGCGATCTCACGGATTCTTTCGACGCTGGCGGACGTTGGGCTCGGCTACATCACGCTGGGCCAGCCGGCACCGCAGCTTTCCGGCGGCGAGGCGCAGCGTGTGAAGCTCTCGCGGGAGCTGGCGAAGCCGGGCACGGGGAGCACGCTCTACATTCTCGACGAGCCGACGACGGGGCTGCACTTCAGCGACATCGAGAAGCTGCTGCATGTGCTCGAGCGGCTGGTCGATGCCGGCAACACGGTCTTGGTGGTGGAGCACAATCTGGAGGTGATCGCCGCGGCCGACTGGGTGATCGACATGGGCCCGGAGGCGGGCGACGGCGGCGGCAAGATCGTGGTGGAGGGGCCGCCGGAGGATCTGCTGGTGCACGCCGGGCGGTGGGCCCGCGACAAGTCGCTGCTCCGCAGCCACACCGGCGAGGCGCTGGCGGCCTTCGGGCTGCGTTAGGCCGCGTTTACAGCCGAAATTTTTGATTCCAAAGCGTACGCACCGCTTCGCGATCCACCTCGGAAAGTCTTCCAATTGGAGCACGCAGCACGCTTTTCTCGATCGTTACGAGCCTGGCAACGCGAATCGTAGATGGCCGGTCCAGCCCGGCCGATTGCCAGTCTGCTGGGGCATAGTCGAGCAGCTCGTAATGCGACACCGACGTGATGCGGCACACCAGGCAGTCCATGCCCAGGTCAAGAATCACCAGCACCGGTCTGGCTTTCGCACCCTGACCGGATGTGAATGGAAACCGGCACACCCACACATCGCCGAATGCAACCGGCTGTGACTCAGAGGTAACGATCATACGACGCGTCTGCCTCCGTGTCGTCTCTCAGAAACTGCTGCTGCGCGGAATACAGCCACTCTTTCTCCTCGGGTTCGGCGTCGACCGAGAGAACAACCGAGAGCACAACCGTTGCGGTGCCGTGGTCGGGAAGTTGCGCCGCGATCTCAGCAGGTATCTCCAGAGTGTGACCGCCTGTGAGCGTCGCTTGAAATTCCATTGGTTTCATGAATTCGAGGCTCCCGTCGGAATGGAACGCTTATGGAATCAATCTCAAACCTAAAACTATTTTTGTACAAGCGTTCATCATGCTTGTCAAGCCCGCGCACAGAAGACGATTGCCCCCGTGGGGACGAGTTTTCAACGTGTCCATGTCCCCTGCCCGCCCCCACCACCTGGCCTCGAGGCCGGCTCATCTGTAGCTCACTTGTTGACAACGCTAGTAAGAACTATACTTTTGTTCACTCTCTTGCCGAGCGTTGGTATGGTTCCAAAATCGTACCTGTTCCAGAATCGTACTCGGTCAGTCCGTTGGCGGCCGGTATCTGCGGGTAATCTACGTGCCAGACGATGATGACGCCGGCGTTTTTGTTGTGACGGCTTATCCGCTGCAGGGCAAACAGCTCAAGGCATTTCGACGCAGAGAGAGGAGACGCAGAACATGACCGACTCGCGGTTTTCACCGGGTTCGAATAGGTTTCCGCCGGGCTGGGATAGGTTTCCAGCGGGCTGGGATGAATCTCGTGTTCAGCGTCTGATCGCCGCGTGCGACTCGCTCACCGACGACGAATGGGTGGCGGAAGACGAGGCGGCGGCTGAAGCACCACACCAGGCGACAGTGATCGTGCCCACCGAATTACTGCCGGAGATCCGGCGATTACTGGCGAGCCACAAGACAGCCTGAACGGGCTCAGTTGGCAAATCGGCCCCCGTGGAGGCGAGTTTTTAACTTGCTCGTGCCCCCCCTGCCCGCCCCTACCACCTCGCCTCGAGGCCGGTGGTCACGCCGTGGAGAAACACGCTGCCGTTGGTGTTGATCGACGTCGTGCCGTCGGCGACGCTCGTCAGCCCGAGCTGCCGGTCGGGCGTTGCCACTCCGCCCAGCCAGAAGCAGGTGTAGCCGGCCCGCCACGACAGCCAGTTGGTGAGGGCAAACGATGCGTTGATTCCGGTTTCGCCCACGAACGACACAGTGTCGTCGGCCCCGGCAAAATTCGCCTCCGGATTGAAGTAGTCGTTGTAGTAAGTGTTCTGGGCGGCCTGATGGTTGTAGTAGACGCCAGCCTTGCCGATCGCATTGACCCGTAGCCAGCGGCCGGCATTCCAGAGCATCATGTCGCCGCCCCACTGCCATCCATAGAGGCTGTTGAGTGTGTTGACGTCGATGATGTCTCCGCCGACAAGGGCTCCGCCCTGCACGATGGCGTCGTCAATATTGAGCTGCTGACCCCACTCCAGCCAGCGAAAACCGCTGATCCACTGGATCATACCGCCGTCGGTCTTGCGGAGATTGACCTCGAGGCTCTGGATGCGGGCGGAAGTGGTGACGTGAGCCCCCGCCACCGAGTTGAAGGGCGGATTGACGAGGTTGGCCTGTTCGAAGGCACCATCACCGAGGGCATCGAGCTGTGGTCCCAGTAGCTCCTGTCCATTGAATCCCCAGACCTGGAAGTAATTCACCTCGATCGCCCGGCACTGGTCGCGGTTGTAGATCAACGAATACCGCGGTGCGATCGCGGCGGGGCCGTAGAGCTGATTGGCGTCGAGAGCGGTGGCCCCGGTGGCCGAGTCGGTGAACAGCGGCCGGCTAGGTAGGTTGCCCTGCCAGAGGAAGAGTGCGTCGACCTGCGCTTCCCAGGTGGGGCAGCAGCGGTCGGCGAGACAGATCCTCGGGGAGCCGTGGCCGCCACTGCTATCGCCTGTCATATATCCGGAGAGCCAGCTCACGAGGCTCACCTCTTCGTCGGTGATCACGGCTGATTGTTCGGGTTCGGACTCTGCCTCTGGCTCGGAGCCGGGCCATGCCAGGCCTGGCGATAATACGGCCGGTGGTGCGACGAGCCCGCCATCCATATCGGTGGAAGCGGCCTGCGACGCTGTCTGATCGTCAGCGTCCGACACAAACAGTCCCGCCATATTGATCGCAGGATCGAAGCCGCCGCCGGCGACCGGCGGTTTGGCTGCTCTGCTCGTGGCTCTCCTCGCTTCGCTGCCGGCGGCAGTACCGGCAGCA
>Ga0247831_1005076_pt1 | contig 16839 bp, 17 predicted proteins | sample LaCruzMarch2015__9_FD_192406 | JGI IMG/M metagenome (GOLD analysis project Ga0247831, IMG submission 192406) | Freshwater microbial communities from meromictic Lake La Cruz, Castile-La Mancha, Spain - LaCruzMarch2015_1m | ecosystem: Environmental > Aquatic > Freshwater > Lake | place: Spain... | reverse complement strand
ATACAACTTTATCTCAATGAATTCTGCTACAAGCTTAACAGAAGATACTTCGGGGCTAAATTATTCAATAGGTTAACTTTAGCAATGGCAAAAATTTATTAGGTATGAATGCGGAGATTCAAAAAATTGAATTCATTTAAGTCTTTATTTTTTTAATTAAATTGTTAAATACGTTTGAAATACTTATTTCAAATTTGCTTTTAAATGCAGGTTTTACATTAAAAATCATGTCATCAATTTTTGCAAATATTGGTGGTGCAGAAATTCCATTTTCGTGAAATGTTATTGCTGCATCAATATTTGGACTTGCAATTGATATATTTGAAAGTGTAATTTGAAAATTGAATTGTGGTGCTGGTACAAAAATTGTTTCTATAATTGGAGTTGGAAATACTATAATATCAAATGTTTTTTCGGTTGTTCCAAAATGTCCAATAGCAGTTAATTTATAGGTTGTATTTTTATTTGGTCTTACTTGAAATTCTGATACTTTTGTAACATCGCCAATATTATTGTCAATTATTAATTGATAGGCTTTTTCTGTTTCCCAAGTTAAAATAATTGGAATACCATCAATTATAATATTTGTATTAGCAGTAAACGTTTTTATTACTGGTGGTTGCATTAAACCACCTAATGCTTTTTTCCATTGGTTATAAGAAATTCTTGAGTTCTTATTGTAATAACCTTGGTTGATTGTTTGATTAAAGCACTTTACTAATTCTGATGAAATAGTATTTTTTAGTTTATCGCTATACTTATCAAAAATTCCTTCCATTTCATTACGAAAATTGGAATTTAGTTTATCGCAGTTTGGCCATTTTTTATTTTGTGTTTTAAAATAATCAGACATTTCCTTTTTACCTCTTACTTTAAGATAAAATAATGGGTGAAAATTGAATATTAAAAAATGTATAGCAATTGCTACTGCCCAAGTATCTGTGTTTAGGTCAACTTGAATAAATTGTGAATTATTTTGTAAAAGTTGCTCTTGAATTTCAGGTGCTAACCACTCGCCTGGTTTTCCAAATGTTTCTGGGTTATCATTAATTGCACCTCCTTCGTAATCAATTAAACATAATTGTCCATCAGTTTCGTTAACGAAAAAATTTGCAGGGTTTAAATCTGCATAGATAAAATTCATATTTTCCAAATGGCTAAAACCCTCAACAATATCAAAAGCCATTTTTAATCTGTGGTCAATTGGTAAATTATAAAATTTATTAAGTAAAATTTTCCGTTCTGCTAAATCAGGTTCATTAAATAGTTTGCTAAATAGTAGCCACTTGTCTTTTTTTAAAAGATTAGCAGAATAACCAAAAACTTTGTTACCTTTTAAAACACCTTCAAAACTAAATTGAGGTAATGCACCTAAAGCGTTTACTAGCTCCAATGGTTTCTCATTTCTTTGTTTCAAAATAGCATTGTATTTTAAAATTTGGTCTTGAAGTTTTAAAATAGTTTCATAACCTCGCTTTGCACTTCCTGAACCATCATCAATAAATATTTTTAAAACTTGTGAGGATTGTAGATTTGTACTATTAACAGAATTGCAAAAATAAACTTCTCCAAATGCTCCATTGTCAAAAGCAATATCATCAATTTCAATAGTTTTCACTACCGAAAATTCAGAGCTTAATAAAGAAGATTTAAAATTAATTGTTTGTATTTGCTTCATCTTTTTGCCAATTAATTCTGTTTTGATAGTTCAATGTTTCCTTTGTAATTATTATTCCAATTGTAGCATCGTCATCTAATTGAGATTTTATGTCTTCTAAATAATGTATCAAAATTTCAGTTAATGCTTCTTTTGAGTAAAGTTCACAACTTTTGAAAAAATGATTTAAACATTCGAAAAATTTAAACATTGAGTGTTCATACTTTACCCAAATTCCTTTGTCGTTTTTCCCTGCTTTATATTGGTCTGAAGAAAATATCCCATCAGTACAAATCATAAATATATCGCCTACTTCATTGTCTTTATGTATTTCAATTATTGAGGGTACACATTCTTTAAAGTCGCTACTATCAGAAATAAGTTTATAAAGTGCTTCTTTACCACTTTCAGGCAATGTATGTGGATTTAGAATGTTTATTGCATTCCAAGGATAAAGATAACTACTGGGAAATTCCGAAAAATTCCCTTTAATATGCCAACCACCACCATTACCAACATAAGAAAATATTATTTTACTTTCATTTTCAAAAACTACTAATAAAGTTGTGCCTAAATTATTTTCTTCTTGTTTAGGATTAGTTTTATAAAAATCATCTGCAAATTCTAACAAATTGCTTTTGACATTTTTGAATATAGTTGTAAAATCAGGAACAGCATTTATGTCGTCATTAATATCAAGTGCGTTAGCATTTGACATTAAAAAATTTACAACTTGACTAGAAGCTTTTTTTGCATACAAATATGAACCTAAGCCATCAGCAACTATTACTGAATTCAAATTTTTATTTGAAATCGCATTACAATTGTCTTGATTTTCCGATTTTGGGGTTATAGTTGCGAAGGCAACAATTGAACTATCGTAGGTGTCATTTGTCATTTGAGTATTTTCTTTTTGCAGACATTGAGGAAATAAAGAATTGACGTAAATCGTTTTCTTTAAACGAAGTTTTGTAAAGATTTACTGCACTTGCTAAATCTTGTAAAACATTTTTCGCTTCTGAAACTTCTATATCTCCATCACTTATTTTATTCCTGTCTGTAAAAAGAGAACTGCAAATCATTATTTTATCGTTCTTTTTTAAATCGTCTGCAATTTTCTTAGTTTGGTCGGGTGCTTGACAAAGACCATCTGACATTATAATTATTCTTACATCGTGAGGAATACTTGAAGCTTCTGGACTTGATAAAAATTGGGTTGCTAGTTTTTCTGCTTCAACTAAAGCACCACCTATAAATGTTCCACCACCATGTCTATTCATTGGATTAAAATCAGTAAAATCATCTATTTGTGTCAATTCTGTAATTGGTGTATGAACAGAAGCATTATTGTCAAACGTAATTACTGCAATTGAAAAATTATTCATTTGAGAACTTGTTTTGAAAAAACTTAAAAAGTCTCTAAATGAACGATTTACGTTCTCAGCCAATGTCATATTATTATCACCTGTTGTAGCCATTGAGCCACTACCATCTAATAAAAAAATTCCTAGTTGATGAAAGTTTCTACTTTCTGGAACATCTCCTATGTCCTCTAATTCTAAATTGTTGTTCATATTTTATTAATATTTGTTTAATGAAGTATGGATGTAAAGAAATTGCTATTTACTGTGCTAATGAAATTACTAAAGTTATAATTGAGTATTAAAATTTTTGATTGGCTAGAGATTAATTAAAAATAATTTGAATATTAAGTTTCAATTCTACTTATTTGATGTATAATTACTATAGTTTAGAATTTTTCATTTTTTTTATTTTATTAAATTCAGCCCATCATCAAACATAAATAAATTCTTTGACAATTTATATTAATTTTTAAACAATTGAGACTAAACAACAAAAAAGCCAACACATATTGTATTGACCTTTTTTGCTTAGAAATAATTTCAAAACAACCAATTAAAAACTATTTTCTTGGTTTGTAATTATTGTAAATATTATTATCTGGTGTTGTTTTTAGGTGAGGAGCTACATATGTACCATTACTTTTTTGGTAACCATCTTGAACTTTATATTGGCCGCCATTATCATAATTTCTTTGAACCTTTGGCTCAGAATAATAACTATTTGATTGCTTTGGAGGTGAATAGCTAGGCGTTGAATATGAGTTACCATACGCTTGTTTATTTGCATTGTAACGCATGTCAGGTGTCCCGTCTTTTTTATTCTGAGCAGTAATGCTTAATGAACTAAAAAGTGTAATTGCAAGAATTAGATTTTTCATTATTATTTGATTTGGTTTATTGCCTACTCTAATCAGTTTTCGGCGTTCCTGTTTTATTCTTCTTCAAATATAAGATTTTAAATTCACATATCCAACTACTAAACACGCTCTTCGGGATGTTCGGCTTTGCGGCATCCCGAAGGCTAGATAAAAAAGGTTCTCTGAACCGGCTTCAAATTTTGCGTAATACTATAGAAAAGAATGCATACATGTGCTATATTTTAATTCAGCCTAGAGTTGAAAATACTCTTTTTATCTATTATACTGAATCCTAACTATCCGAGTATTTTCTTAAATTCATCGTTTAGCACTGAAAAATATGCCATCTTTTCCTTCTGCCAAGCAATAATCAACTTCTGCCTTGCCATATTGTCAATCTGTCGAGGCATAACTATCTTCTGCCAAACCATATTCTACTTCTGCCAAGCAGTATTCTCAATCTGCCAAACCATATTTAACTTTTGCCAAGCAGTATTTTCAATCTGCCAAGCAGTAAGCAATTTATGCCAAGCAATAATTACTTTCTATCATCTCATGTCAAATTTATTGTTTTTGCCACAGCTTGCTGAAAAGACTCCTTTTACCCTTAAAATCATCCCTGAGCATCGAAAAATATGCCATCTTTTCCTTCCGCCAAGCAGTATTCAAGTTCCGCCAAGCCATATTGTCAATCCGTCGAGGCATAACCAACTCCCGCCAAGCAGTATCCAAGTTCCGCCAAACCATATTTTACTACCGCCAAGCAGTATTCAACTTCCGCCAAGCTATAAGTTCCATCCGTCGGTCAGTAATAACTTTTTCACAAGCCATATTCTCAATATATTATCAGTGCAATTTCATTGTTGTTTGTTTGTACCCCGCTAGTTCGAGTGTGATCTAAGCGTTTTGGTTAGCGCAGGTTTGCAACCTGTGCTTCATGTAGGTTTAGAATTGAGAATAAATATAGATTTTTGAACGAAGGGTATAATTGAAAAATGATAAAAGGAAATAAAGGCATCCTGAGCATCAGGACGCCAGCCATTTGGTGTTAATACCAATGTGATTTGTGTCGTAGACCAAATCTTACAGTGGTACATTCCGATAGGAAAGATGTTTAGTCCAATGAAATTGGACTATTACATATTTCACATCGGTATAAAATCCATTTGAGCTAGCGGGGAACTTTCAGCTCCAAAAATCCACTCCTCGAAACATCCTGTTCCCGCAAACTCTTTCTAGTAACCGAATACAAACAGTTTAGATAATCTTATTTATCTTGCATTCGGAAGACCGCTGATGAGAACATTCCAAGAGCGTGAATTCAAAAAAGGTACAAACCCAAAGCATCATTCTTTAAATCATAAAAACAAGTAAATCCTGATACAGACAAATAACGACTATGAGCAAGATTTCCATACGTTTTTTTGATGATAGAGAAGTACGTGCCATTTGGGACGACGAAAACAACAAATGGTGGTTTTCGGTATTGGATATTGTAGCTGTATTGCGAAACCAAGACGACTATACTAAAAACCGAAACTATTGGAAATACTTAAAAGCCAAACTGAAGAAGGAAGGCAGTCAAGTGGTTAGTACCACTACCCAGTTGAAAATTATTGCTCCTGATGGCAAAAGGCGTTTGGCTGATATGCTCGACTATGAAGGCATAATAGCATTAGGAAAACAATTTCCCAGCAAAACCGCCAACAAGTTTATAGATTGGTTTACCTATAGCCCTGAGAGCATTGATGGTAAAAGTAAAACCAAGGCCTATGCCTTATTTGAAACCAGCTTTATAGATAGTATAGAAGTAGGCACAAGCAAAGGCTTACAACAAATACATGGGTATCTATTTGGAAGCTTGTATGAGTTTGCTGGACAATTACGAACAAAAAATATTTCAAAAGGAGGTTTTAGATTTGAGTATGCACAATATTTAATGAGCACTTTGCAAAAAATTGACAACATGCCCGAAACTACATTTGATGACATAGTAGAAAAATATGTTGCTATGAACAAAGCACACCCTTTTATGGAAGGTAATGGCAGAAGTACCCGAATTTGGCTTGATTTAATATTAAAAAAACAGCTCCAACAATGTGTGGATTGGAGCAAAATAAGCAAAACCAATTACATGAATGCGATGATAATAAGCTCGGTAGATAGTAGCGTATTACAAGCATTGCTTAAAACAGCGCTTACCAACGATATTGACAGCCGGGAGATGTATATGAAAGGTATCGATTATTCATACTATTATGAAGAAAATTGATATTGGATATAAAGTAATTTACTATAAACCATTCTGTATCAGCAGAGACTTTCTGTGCCCATAGTCCCAGAGGCGGGAGATTATGAGAGGACAGAAGATAATTTTTCGAGCCATTCAATATCTTCCTTTTCAAGTTGTTCATGCGTGATAAATCGTCCAGCTTTATAGTCCTCTTCACTCATCCGAAGCATTTCTATTTGTGACTCACTTAATTGAACCTTTTCAGAAATTACCGAATCTTGTTCAATGATTTTATAAAGTGCATCTAAATATGATTTGCTTGAAATTAATAACAATTTGTCGATTAATCGGTTTCTAGCAATATCTACTGAGTTCATGGTCTTAAATTTGATGATAAAAGTAAAACAATTCTGTCCCACAACCAATTATTCTAGGCCTTGAAAATTTTAAGAAGATGATAGATTTGCATTCATAGAATCCCACTCTTCGGAATATTCCGCTCTCTAGTTCTATGAAACATTCCTGGCTTCAAAACCCTATTCAATTGCTTTCAGTTACAAACGATTATCTATTAACATTCTTAAATATACCTTATTGCTTAAGAATTTTTTCTGCTTTGATGACAACGCCATTCTCAATAATTTGCAAGAAGTAAATTCCTTGTGGAATTTCTCTAATGTTCATTTCGATAGTATGGTTTGAAGCTGACGCATTCAATTCAGTACGTTTTACTACTTGTCCATTCATATTGACCAATTGAATTGTACTGTTTGGATGGGAAGTCAAAGCGATAGTCAATACATCTTGCGCTGGATTGGGATAAACTTGCGCTACGCCATGCTGATTTTTTACAACAATATTTTTTATGTCACTGACATATGAAACCTTTCCATCGATATCAGTAGACAATAAACGATAATAATTAGCCCCAATCAATTGATTATTATCTACTAGATTATAATTTAATTCAACTGAACTATTCCCGTTTTCTCCTTTGCTATTGATACGAGCAATATTTTGAAAGCTTTTGCCATCGGTACTTTTTTGTATTGAAAAATAAGCATTGTTTTTTTCTTGTGCTGTAGTCCAAGAAATTGAATTAGATTGTTGGATTTGTGTAACACTGAATTGAGTGACATTCGCATACAAAGGCGTACTAAATTCTGGCAAGCTTAATTGACCATTAACTGCTTGATCGCCACTCGTTCCGCCTGTTCCATTCACACAATTTCCGTTGACATAAAACGTAACAGTACCTGTTAATGCAGGTGGTGCAACCCATTTTGCAGTAAATATATTAGGGGTACTAGCAGCATTATGTTCAATATAACTTCTAGCACCTAATGCTGTTACTTGTGTATTACTTCCAGGTGTGTTAAAACTACCCGCCATCGCATTTGACGTATTCAATACCGTAGACTGAAATGAAAATTTAGGGTTACCAGTTGTCTTATTTACAGTAACTTTTACATCATATGTGGTTCCACCTACATAAGAAGTAGCTGGAGTGGCAGTCCCGTTTTCAAACACTTCTAACAATACCGAAGTGCCAAACGATCCTCCACCATGGCAATTTGAACAAGTACCTTCACCTGGAGCACCAGTACGTGCACCAGCGAAACCTGCTGCAGCACCGCCAGAATTACTTAACGTAATAACACCTATGCCTAACAAAACAAAACCCGAATAAACCTTTTGCATAAGATTTTTCTTTGGGTTGATGTTGTATGAACTCAGTTTTCGAAAAAGTTGAGCAGTAATTTTTGTTTGTTGAAATGGTTGCATAAATTTTAGTTTGTAGCAAAGCTAAATAAAATTAATTTAAGGCTATATAAATCAATCGTTTTTCTTTTGTAATGGTTTATGATTACACATCATATCAACAATCAGCTAATTCCTCTCTCCAAGACTATTGCTTTATAGAGGATTATGCTCCATGTTTGCAGAGGGCAAGCCAGTTGGCTTAGTCAATTAACACCGCTCTTTGCAATGCTTTGTATCACTACTAGCCATTCATAACCTAATTTAGATTCGTGAAGAAACGAACAGAAGCTAGAAAAAAAAACGCCACAAGGTTGACCTTGAGACTGAAATGGATATTAAAAAACTGTATTTAATTATAATCCTAAACCGACTGTAAATGCCTTTACAGTATTTGGGTAATCAACCTCGTTACACTTAATAAACATAACCATGAAACTGAAGTAATAACTTTCAACACATACTATCATTTTTACACAATAAATTTGCTATCTCGTTGAAGCAAATTGTATGACAAGAATAGAAGAACTGGAAGGACTTGTGAGCATCATCATGCCGGTCAAAAATACTGAGTTGTATTTGCATGCATGCATCCAATCTATTCTTCAGCAAAGCTACCTCAACTGGGAACTACTTGCCATCGACGACCATTCAACCGATAGCAGTCACTCTATCTTAACAACGTATGCGCAAACTGATACTCGCATACATGTCATTCGCAACGAAGGAATAGGCGTTATTGATGCATTGCGAACAGGTTACAAACATGTCCATGGTCAGTATATTACCCGCATGGATTCCGACGACATCAACACCTTGAATAAGTACGAACACATGGTGTCTCAACTAAAGCTATACGGAAAAGGATATCTGGCACTGGGGCAAGTGAAGTATTTTGCAGAAGGCGGCATTGGGAATGGATTTCAAAACTATGAAACTTGGATGAATGTACTTATAGCTAAAGGAACCTGCTTTGACGAAGTCTATCGAGAATGCGTTATCCCCTCACCTTGTTGGATGCTACACCGAACAGACTTCGTTGCTGTAGGCGGTTTTGATGCAACACAATATCCGGAAGACTATGACTTATGTTTTCGGATATACAAAAAGAACTTGAAACCAATAGCCTGCCAGGAGCTTTTACTGTATTGGCGCGATTACCCAAACAGAACAACACGTGTTGTATCTCACTACCAAGGCGATGCTCTTTTGCGGCTAAAGTGCCATCATTTTCTTGACATTGATTATTCACCTAAAAAAAGTTTAGTTGTTTGGGGTGCTGGCCATCGAGGTAAATTCATAGCTAAGTATCTTGTAGAACACAATATTCCATTTACATGGGTATGCAATAATGAAAATAAAATTGGTCATACGATTTATAATCAGGTACTTAAATCTACTTCTTCTTTAGTCGATTTGAATCACAAACAAATCCTTGTGAGTGTAGCCAATATATCTGAGCAAGCAGATATTAAATCGACTTGTAAATACAACGATTGGGAAGCGTACTTTTTTTGTTAACACAAAAATGTATACTAAAGTGTTTCAAACTAAATCACAAGATGCCATGAAATGAAGTATCACTCTAGGATAATAAAGTGAAAAATATGATTCGAAGCATTCAGGAAACGTTAGCGAAATTCAATTTCTTCAATGTAGAGATACTTTCCCAAATATTTCTTAAAATTAATTGTACTTGATGTATGGAATTTTGCTTGTCTTACCTTCATGTCAATATGCAAAATTTTATACCCATACATTTTACACTATTTATATGGGCTTACCTCAGTTTACTTGGGTGTCAATCTCCGGCCTCATCTTCAACGCTGAATACCGCCAAACGACCAACAATCAATTTTGACAAAACACGCATCAAAGCTAAAGAGGCTTTGACGTTTTGCAAGCAAAAAAGATTCAACGAAGATTTCTGTATTCTCATTGACATGAGTTTGCACTCAGGAGTCAATCGATTTATGGTTTGGGATTTTGTACACGACACCATTACCTATCAATGTTTAGTAGGACATGGTTGCTGTAAGGAGGCTTGGAGTAACGACAACTCTAAAGACAACCCCACCTTTAGCAACCAGGATGGCAGCCATTGTTCCTCCTTGGGAAAATACAAAATAGGCGAAAGAGCCTATAGCGAATGGGGTGTACATATCAAGTATGTGTTGGATGGAATGGAGGCCAGCAACAGCAATGCACGTAATCGCTTCATAGTTTTTCACTCTTGGGATGTAGTAGCCGAAGAAGAAATTTTTCCAAACGGTACTCCCGAAGGTTGGGGTTGTCCTACGATTTCAAACAAAAGTTTTAAACTTATTGACCCGTTATTGCAAGCAAGTGGCAAACCTGTCTTAATGTGGATATACAATGATTAAATTATTCAATAAAAAAAATAAAAAACATGACATCCTATCCTTTCAAATTAACTCAAAGTTTTTTTAAATCATTATTCTTAGAAAAACTACTTCTTTTGATCTACACACTAACGAATTGCAAAGTATCCTATTCTAGACGAGCAGTTATACTTTGCTTGATCTTCTTCTCTTGGTCTTTTACATCTCATGCTCAATACACCTATCAGCTTGAATTATCAAAGACAATGAATGAAAGTAAAATGGGTTATTGGACCAAAGGCAATTATACCATTTACATTGATTTAATCGAGCTCGAATCTAATTTTAGAGCTTCATCAAAACAATACAATGAAGCTGCTATAAATTACAAATTTGTAGATAGCAATTCTATAGTGCTCTATAAAGAAACAGGACGTAAATACTTGGAAGCCGCAGACATCCTAAGCCATTCATCGAATGGATTTGACTTGCGTAAAATACGTTTTGATACAGACTCGGCTGAATACAGCAACTTATATATGTTACCTAAACTAGAAAATCTAATCATGCAAAAGTTCACTCAAGGCAAAGCAATACTCAATTACAAAGGTCAACGTATGTACAACTGCAAGTTTCAAACCGAATCCTACGGAAAAGAAATTTTAGATCATGGTATGACGACGACCTATTACTGCGACAGCATTTCCGATTATGTATTTAAAGTATCACAACACTTGGGATGGTGAGAATAGGTTTTAAAATAAGCTTCATGCCACAAAGTCAGTACTTATTTTCGCCATGTTAAACTTTTGTTTTAGATTTGAGTCAATAACATTCAAGAAATCCAAGTTACATGCGACCATTCTATATCCTAACCTTATTTACTCTTTTAGGTACAACTATTTCATGCAAGGACACTAAGATAGAAATACCTGGTGTTGCATACAATACAACGAAAAGTATCGCGTACAATGGCGTGCAAGTGGATGTAGTTATTGACAAACCTGTCAACAATGAAGTTGATGTATTTATTCTTTACCACGGTACCGTGATTTACGACGATAAAATACTTGAAGCAGCAAACAATACCTTAGAAGAATTCAGAAAGATTATACAGAGAACCGACATCATGTTTGTAAGTGTTGCTTATCCTGAAGAGAATCTCTTAATGGGCGATAATATAGCACATGCTGAAGCGGCATTACTTTGGGTCAAAAACAAGGCGAGTCAAGAACTCGGTATTACGGTCAAAAAAATATTTCTAGGTGGTCATTCTCAAGGTGGATACCTTGTAACACGATTAAATACTATGCATGAAACCAATGGTGTTATAGCCAATGGACCTGGACCGCTCAATCTAGTCTATCGCTGTCAACTCGAAGAAAATGGACAAATACCCAATGGCATTACCTGTACATTGCTTAAAAATACATATGGCACAACAAGTACAAACCCTGGTCCTTATTTCGAACGATCTCTACTCAATTTCACCATGGGATTCAAATCTCCGATCCTTTTTGTACAAGGATTAAATGACACACCTATACAGATGTATTCGTGGCCAATATTTAAACAACAAATTATGGATTGTTTAACTTGTCAAAATAGCGAATTTTTTGAAGTACCAAATGCTGGTCATACTGCATTGTTTGATAACGAACAAGCCAAGGATGTGTTTAATGATTTTATCAATAAGAACTAAAGAATTAAAAGAAGTAAATTTATACAATTAGATCATATTAGTTCTTTCTTTGTACGTATAAATTTATAAAAACAACCATAAATAATCAATAAAACAATGAAGCAAATTATTATCCTAATTGGGATTATGATATCCTTAGTTCAAAATAGTACTGCACAAGAACCCTTTATAAATAAGCAGTATGAAATTTCAATTCAAAGTCCAAACGGCTGGATTACCGCAGAAAATAAAGAAATAATTAAAAACCTTAATCAATATGACTTATCTGACGAGTCCTTAACTAATATTTTAAAAAGCCATAAAGGAAGTATTTTGCTTACTGCATTTTACAAGTATGATGTCAAATCTCACCCAGGCTTAATACCAACCATTCAAATCAATGTGCGTTCACTTGTTAATGTTGATTTTAATAGTTTTAAAAAAATGATTCTTCAAAGTGCGGAAACATTTGAAAAATATTTTGAAGATTTCGAATTCGAAGAAAAACCAAAAGAAACTGAAGTTTCAGGTATGAAAGCCATGACTTTTATCGGAAAGTTTACGATGAAAACACAATATGGTCAAGACATTAAAGTACGAAGCAGAACATTAGCAATACCCTACAAAAACTATTTTTTTCAATTAAACTTTACAGACGGACAGTTTGAGGAAGATACATCTGCATTATTTGAAGAATTAATTAAGTCAATTAAAATCGGGAAAGAAAAAAAATAAATTCTAAGCAGATGAAACGATAAAACTTGTTTGTTTAATTATATTTTAAGAAAACTAAGTGAATATGAATTGACACCGTTAGTTAGTAAAGCAAAATATTTGCCATTTGGCTCGTTACTGAGATCTAATGTTACAGTCGAAACGGGATTTTCAATTTTAGTTAGCTCCTTACCATCTATATTAAAAATTGTCAAGGTATAACCAACGCCGCCGAAATTAATTAAACTAAAATTACAAAATTGTTCACAAGGATTTGGATAAACTATAAATTTATTTTGCAAATCAGGTTCGATGTCGGGCGTTTTACTACAAGCATTAAAAATGAAACTAGCAAGTATTATGATGAAGTAGGAATTGATAAATTTTTTCATAATGCAAACTTAAGTAAGAAGCCTTAGAATGACAAGCTTGATTAAAATAGGATGATTTATAGATTCGGCTTTTAAAAACACAGTTTTTGTTTAAAAAATATGAATCCAAATGTATTAAATCCTCTGATTGCTACAACTTCATTTTTCGGCCTTTTACTCAGTCATATAATGAAATTGTCGATGATGGATAGACTTGATCTCTTCTCGTCCTTAAAGACGAGAAGAGCAGCAAGACGTAGTTAAATAGAAAGCAGTAGCTTGTCTCCAAAAAATTCATTTTATCATTTTTTAATTGTACTATATTTACTTTTTTCTAATCGACAACTTAAATGGAAAAGCCTTTAAATGAATTATTATTTCGGACTATCAGTTGGATGAAAAGGAATGCATATTTATTGGCCTTTTCCGGCCTCGGCATTATTTATATTTTCAATATGTTTATCAACGTAATGGAAGTAGATGGTGCTCAATACGCTTCAATAGCTCGCGAAATGTACGAAAACGGTCAGTTCTTGGAAGTTTATCATCGCAATACCGATTATTTAGACAAACCTCCGCTTCTTTTTTGGCTCAGTGCGCTGTCATTTAAGCTGTTTGGCATCTCAAATTTTGCTTACAAACTCCCATCCATCTTAATCATCATATTGGGTATATATTCAACTTACAAGTTTGCTGCAATATATTACGAAAAGGCAAAAGCGCAACTTAGTGCTTTGATATTGGCAAGCTCGCAAGCGTTATTATTAATCACCAATGATGTGCGTACAGATGGGCTACTGTTAGGTTTAGTCATTTTCACTATTTGGCAACTCAGTGCTTTTATTCAATACAAACATTATAAATACTTGTTGCTGGCTGGAGTTGGCATGGGCGGAGCAATGCTTACGAAAGGTCCTATTGGAATGCTTATCCCTGCTTTAGCAGTAGGTTCACACTTAATTTATAAACAGGAATGGAAAAATATATTCAATCCAAAATGGCTCTTGATGCTGTTGGTAGTAGCTTTGATTTTAACCCCAATGTGTATAGGACTTTATGAACAATTTGATTTGCATCCCGAAAAAAATGTTTACGGACTGCAAGGTCCATCGGGGCTTAAATTTTTCTTTTTGACACAAAGTTTCGGACGTCTTACTGGCGATATCTATTGGCGTGAAAATGACGATTTTTTCTATTTTTTCCACACTATCCTTTGGGATTTTCAACCTTGGGTGCTCATTTTTATAGTTGCACTTGGTACTCAAATATGGGCTTTAGTCAAAAACAATTCCTTTAAATCAGCAGAACAAATCAGCTTTTTGGGTTTTATATTTACCTTTCTCATTCTATCAAAATCAAACTACAAACTCCCACATTATATTTTCCCGATACTGCCTTTTGCCGCAGTGCAGACGGCTCATTTCTTATACGAAATAGCCAAACAAAAAAAGCATTTAGTGCGATATTTTGTATGGTTTCAATTTGTTTTATCTAGCTTACTTATACTGGTTGTGCTTCTAGCATTTTTGTTTGTATTTCCTGTAACACAACCTCTTAGCTACCTTATTCTAGTTTTAGCTTTTGTATTTCATCTATTTATATTTAAAAAAACAAATAGCGGCTTGAAAAAAATAATTTTTGGTACTGTGTTTTCAATTCTAATTTTCGGAATTCATTTGAGTGCTTATTTTTATCCCAATCTGCTTAAGTATCAGGCTTCGTCTCAAGCGGGATTATACTTTCGTGGGCATCAAAAAGAACAAAACCGCATTTATATATACAAACAATCCGGACATGCCTTAGATTTTTATGCACAACAAATTTCAAATGCAATTCAGATTGAAAACATGGATACGCTTGCTGCTGGCTCAGTCGTATACACTGACCTTGAAAGTGCATACGAAATCATGAACAAACATAATAGATGCATTATAATAAAAGAATTTGACGCATATCGAGTTTCACTTTTAAAGCCTGCATTCTTAAATAAAGAATCTCGAAAAAATATGCTTGAAAAAAGGGTTTTAGTTCAGTTTAATTAGGATGATCAATGTAATATTATTGATAACACTTCCTTCCTACTTTCATTTAATCAATAAAATTTACCAATTCCTATTGATTAGACTTAATTAAACACAAAACTAGTAGCTCGCAGTATTCAAAAGTTGTTAGTAATTCAGCTCCAAAAAATTCATTTCATCATTTTTGAACCCAATTGCATTTCATGATGTATTTTTACAAGTGATGTTAAAACACCTACTGTTTATTATTGGCACTATGGCATTGTTGTTGGGTTGCAAACAGCAAAAACCCGTCATAACGCCTACCGAGAATACGTTTGAGGTATTGCCAAGTGTATTTCGTCAAAATGTATTGATGGAGAGTTTTGTATCCGAAACCAATGCTGCTACTTTACAGCATTCTATTGATGTTGCACAATTGAAATCATTGTATGGACAGCGTTTGATATTAGCCAATTTTCATGAGGACGATTGGCTTGAGACGCCTTATACAGATTTGCTTTCGACTATGTTAGGTGGCTTAATAGCAACACCTCGAGCAGCCTTAAACCGTATTCCTGCAAGCAATGCCCTCAATGGCGAAACAAATTATTCACTTTTATCTAAACCAAATTGGACTAATGCCATAATACATGCTCTCGCACAGGAAGCGCCGCTCAGTATAGCTCTTGCTTCGAAAAATATTACGGCAACTTTAGGGCAAGTGGAAGTTTATCTGGCACGCAAAACGCCTCTACTTGGAGATACACGCATCAGTTTGTTTTTGGTTCAAGATAGTATACCAGCATTGTTTCAAGTAGGTGCCAATGATGTGTTTGAGCATAATCATGTTGTTAGCAAAACCTTTCCTGACCATGCGGGCATACCCATTGACGTACAGTCCGAAACTGAAGAAGCTACGATAGATCGTTATACGTTTGAGCAAGTAGATTTGCTGCAATTGGATCAACGAAACCTTACTGCTGTGGTATTTGTATACCGATATGATACCGATTTTAGAAACATCAAAATACTGAATGTACAATCCGTAAAATGGGGTGGAAATAAGTATTGGGATAATTAAGTTTACCGCTTTACGTAAAGCATAAACTTGTCTTTAAACAACTCTTCGCGAAACAAATCAAATATATGCCACATCATAGGTTTGCATCCCGAAGCAGATATTTCTTCGTGTAGGTCGCCGCCTTTGAGGCATATTAATCCATTATCAAATTCTGCTTTTCGACCTTTGCGGATAAGCGGCTTACTCCAATTCCACAAATCGCCAAGTGGTGCGACTGCTCGACTGACTGCAAAGTCAAAACTATTTTTTTGAGGAATGTCTTCTACTCTACCCCAATGCGTTTTGACATTAGTCAATTGAAGTGCTTGTACAACCTCATTGACCACATTGAGTTTTTTGCGAATGCTGTCTGCCAATACAAATTCTACTTCGGGAAAAAAGATTGCTAATGGTATACCAGGAAATCCACCACCAGTGCCGATGTCTACAATACGCTGTCCATCTGCAAAGTCGAACACAGCAGCAATAACCAAGGAATGCATGACGTGGCGCGTGTACAAACTATCAATATCTTTACGTGAAATGACATTGATTTTTTCGTTCCATTCTTTGTACAGGCCTTCCAACTGATTGAATTGAGCCAATTGTTTAGGCGAAAAATCTGCAAAGTATTGTTGAATTATTTCCAATTTTTTTGGGTTTTAAAAAAGATAGAAGGACTGTTTTTAATATTGTACAAGAGCAACCACACATCAAATAGAGTTATCCAATTGGATAAATTTCTCGCATCAAGCTTAGCAAAGCATCGCTGAAAAATAAACCACTGAATAATCCA
>Ga0247831_1005075_pt1 | contig 16842 bp, 16 predicted proteins | sample LaCruzMarch2015__9_FD_192406 | JGI IMG/M metagenome (GOLD analysis project Ga0247831, IMG submission 192406) | Freshwater microbial communities from meromictic Lake La Cruz, Castile-La Mancha, Spain - LaCruzMarch2015_1m | ecosystem: Environmental > Aquatic > Freshwater > Lake | place: Spain... | reverse complement strand
TGCATGCGCTGGCGTTGCATGGCGCCGACGATGGACCGGCTCGACAGCCACTGCATGCCCGACAGTAGCCCGTAGCCGGCGAACATCACCAGGAACGTCACGAACGCCGCGACGTCGAGCCAGTAGGGCGCGAGCGCGTCGGGAAGCACTGCTGTCATGATCCGCCCCTTGCGGCGGCGCAGCCAGCCGCGCCCCCGCTCCGATTGCCAGTTCGTGGCACCACGACCGCGCTCACGGCTTGATGCGAACGACGCGCAGGTTGTTGGTGCTGCCCGACTGGCCGAACGGGATGCCTGCTACCACGACGATCAGATCGCCGGGCTTGGCGAACTCCTCGCGGCGCACGGCGGTCGCGGCGAGCTGGACCATCTCTTCGTAGGAGTTGATATCCTCCGACTGGATGCTGTGCGCGCCCCACAGCAGCGCCATCTGGCGGGCCACCAGCGCATCGGGTGTCAGTGTCACGATCGGCAACGCTGGGCGCCTGCGGGCGATGCGCGCCGCCGTCGTGCCGCTCGACGTGAAGCCGACGATGGCGACCGCGCCAATTTGCTCTGCGACGTCGGCCGCAGCAGCTGCGACCGCGTGCGGCGGTGAATGCTCTTCATCGAGTGCCGAGGCCTGGATGATCGAGCGATAGAGCTTGTGGTTCTCGGTGCTGCGGATGATGCGGTCCATCATCCCGACGGCTTCGAGCGGGTACTGGCCGGACGCCGATTCCGCCGACAGCATCACGGCATCGGCGCCGTCGTAGATGGCGGTGGCGACATCGGAGGCTTCGGCGCGCGTCGGCGCTGGCGTCGCGACCATCGACTCGAGCATCTGGGTCGCGACGATCACGGGCTTGGCCGCCAGCCGGCAGGCGCGGATCAGTTCCTTCTGCCGCCCCGGCACGTCCTCGTGCGGGATTTCGACGCCGAGATCGCCGCGAGCGACCATGATCGCGTCCGACAGGCGGATGATGTCGTCGATGTGCTGCAACGCCGACGGCTTCTCGATCTTCGCCATCAGGCCGGCTCGCTTGCCGATGATAGCGCGCGCCTCGATCATGTCGGCCGGCTTCTGGACGAACGACATCGCTACCCAGTCGACGCCGAGGGCGAGGCCGAATTCGAGGTCGGCGCGATCCTTGGCCGTCAGCGGCGACAGGTCGAGCACGGTCCCCGGCAGGTTGACGCCCTTGCGGTTTGAGATCACGCCGCCGTTGACGACCAGCGCGTCGATATGGTCGGCGCCGAGGCCGGTGACCCGCACGCGGATGCGGCCGTCGTCGATCAGCAGTTCCTGGCCGGGCGCCACGGCCTCGAATATTTCCGGGTGGCGCAGAGGGATCGCCGACTTGTCGCCGTCCTGGCCTTCGAGCACGAAGCGGATCGTCTCGCCGGTCACCACGGTGATCTTGCCGTCCTTGATGGTGCCGACGCGGATCTTCGGGCCTTGCAGGTCCTGCAGGATGCCGATCGGGCGGCCGACCTCGACCTCCAGCGCGCGGATCGCGGCATGCACCTTGGCGTGGTCGGCCTGGGTGCCGTGACTGAAATTCATGCGGAACGTATCGACGCCGGCGAGGAACAGCTGCTTCAGCATCTCCGGGGCGGCGCTGGCGGGGCCGACGGTTGCGACGATCTTGGCGCGACGATTGCGGTGCATGGCACATCCGGCCCTGACGGACCGTCCTTCCCGTGTTCAACCTGGCTCGGCCCTGACGGGCAAATGCGAGCGCCGGCCCCGGCCGGGTTCCGACCCCACCGGAGTAACCGGATCGCGCGGGCGAGTCGAGACGGGGTTGGGCCAGCTGACGCCTGAGGCGGATGGCACGTTCGTGCTGGGCGCATTCCGTCCGCCCGCCCCCAAGCGGTCATCCTCGGGCCTTGACTATCCTCGGGCTAGTTCCCGGGGTGCACGGTACCCATTCCTCCGAGCACGCGGCGCCTAATCCGGCACGTTTCTGTTCTTGGGGTCGAGCTTCTCGTGTCGCGGCGTCGGAAACCTGCCACGTTCCTTGAGTGGCGGCACCGGCGTGCCCCGGGCTTTGCCTGCCCGGACGGCTTCGAGATAGCGAATGACCGTCCAACCGTATTCGAACGGGTTGTGGGCCGTTTTCACGCGCCATGCTCCCCAGCCACTCGAGTTGCCACCACCCAGATTAACTCCGTAGCCGAAAATCATCGCAGCAATTGGATCGGCGCTGAGCGCCGTCCGGCGGAGAACGATTCTTTCGACGTCTCCGGCCTTCTCGGTGATCTGCAGGCGGCGGACCTGGATCTGGCCGGTCAGCAATTCGAACGTTTGCTCGTGAGTCCTGTGGTCGAAAACAAAACTGACGTCGGCTGGCCCGCCGCTCTTGGCTACCCCGACGATACAGTGACCATTGGCCGCCATCTCCTTTATGGTTCGCATTTGCTCCCACTCTCCGACAGGGGCGCATCGCTCGCGCTTCGCCATCGCGTACGATAGCGACTCGGGCGGCCCGCCTTTGAAGCGAAGCGTCATGCGAACGGTATCAGCGAGATCGCGCGCAAGGACTGCTTGGCCGACGGCATCACAATTCAATCGACGCGCATGATGCGCCGCGTAACGCCGTTCGGTAAGTTCCTGCACGAGCTCCACGATTCTCGGGCGATAGGGCGGCGTCTGAAGCGCGCGCGTGGTGTCCGAGGCGCCGAGGTGGAATGCGAGCCCATAGAACACGACGTGCGCGATGACGTTTGGCGAAATCAGCAGCGCGAAGGTCAATAGACCCGCCACCACCGAATTGTTGACCAACGCCCGCGGGGACGTTTCCAGCACGTAGCGCGCGACGGTAAACAGCCCATAGATGATGAGCACGTTGACGATGAGATTGAACGCTAAAAAGATCAGCAGAACCGTAATCATGATTGTGATTTCGACCGGTTCAGCGGTGAAGTCCGGTACGTCGTGGGCTACCAAGTTTAAACTCGGGACGCTAATTTCGCGTTACCGCAGGGCCGCGCATGAGTTCGACCTCCTGCGCCCATGGCGCCATCGCACCGACACCATGAGATGCCAGCCGAGATTGCTTGAATTTGCGGATCGTCGCCCGCCTTTGACAGTATCCGGAACAATGCCATACGCTCAGGGTCATCGGGCGAGCGCGCGAGCCGGTCAGCACCGGCTCCTCGATTGTGCTCCGTCGTGGGGGGAACATGCCGGAGATCAGCCGCTTCCTCGGGATCATCATCATCATGTATTATAATGATCATGCTCCGGCGCATTTCCACGCGAAGTACGGGGAGCATCATGCCAAGGTTGACATCGTTACGGGTGAATTACTCGATGGCCATCTGCCGAGACGAGCACTCTCAGCAGTCCAGGAGTGGCGCGAGATGAACACCGCCGCGCTCATCGAGAATTGGACACACGCCATGGCACACGAACCACTGAACCGAATTGAGCCTCTCGAATGACCAAGCACGCTCCCACACTCTTGGACGCCCGTCACGCCGGCGGATTTCGCGTCTGGCTGCGCTTCTCGGATGGGCTGAGCGGCGAAATCGACCTCGGCGAAGAGCTTTGGGGGCCGGTATTCGAGCCGCTCAGGTCGGAGGCCGAATTCGCGAAGCTGCGCGTAGCGCCTGAACTCGCCACCATCGTCTGGCCGAACGGAGCCGATTTCTCTCCTGATTGGCTGCACCACCGCTTGACCGAGGCAAGCCTTGTGCTCTCCGGTCAGCCCTGCCCGGCGAGCGGCGTCTGGGCTTCGATCGATGATCCCAGTCGCACCGTGACGATCTCACGAGGTGACGTGATGCCCCCGCTGAATGGCCGGTCGACGTGTTGGCGGCGTCACAACGCACGCGCCGCCGCCTGAACCTCAATCCTCCCCCATCTTCAGCGCCGCAATGAACGCCTCCTGGGGGATCTCAACCTTGCCGAACTGGCGCATCTTCTTCTTGCCCGCTTTCTGCTTGTCCAGCAGTTTGCGCTTGCGGCTGATGTCGCCGCCGTAGCACTTCGCCGTCACGTCCTTCCTGAGCGCGCGGATCGTCTCGCGGGCGATCACCTTGCCACCGAGCGCTGCCTGCACCGGGATCTGGAACATGTGCGGCGGGATCAGGTCCTTGAGCTTCTCGCACATCGTGCGCCCGCGCGTTTCCGCGCGTGTGCGGTGTACGACGATGGACAGTGCATCGACGGGCTCGGCGTTGACCAGGATCGACAGTTTGACGAGGTCGCCTTCCTCGTAACCCTTCATCTGGTAGTCGAACGACGCGTAGCCGCGGCTGATCGATTTCAGCCGGTCGTAGAAATCGAACACCACCTCGTTGAGCGGCAGTTCGTAGACCAGCATGGCACGGCTGCCAGCATAAGTGAGGTTCACCTGCCGCCCGCGCCGGTCCTGGCAGAGCTTCAGCACGGCGCCGAGATAGTCGTCCGGCACCATGATGGTCGCCGTGATCCACGGTTCGTCGATGCAGTCGATGCGGATCGGATCGGGCATGTCGGCCGGGTTGTGCATCTCCATCAGCGTGCCGTCGATCAGGTGCAGGTGATAGATGACGCTCGGCGCGGTGGTGATCAGGTCGAGGTTGAACTCGCGGTCGAGCCGCTCGGTGATGATTTCGAGGTGCAACAGCCCGAGGAAGCCGCAACGGAAACCGAAGCCGAGGGCGGCGGACGTCTCCATTTCGAACGAGAAGCTCGCGTCGTTGAGGCGCAGTCGCGACATCGCCGAGCGCAGGTCCTCGAAGTCGGCGGCATCGACCGGGAACAGGCCGCAGAACACGACCGGCTGTGCCGGCTTGAAACCCGCCAGCGCATGCTCCGTCGGCTTCTTGTCATCGGTGACCGTATCGCCCACGCGCGTGTCGGCGACCTCCTTGATGCCGGCCGTGAAGAAGCCGACCTCGCCGGGGCCGAGTTCGTCCAGCATCTCCTGCTTCGGGCGGAAGATGCCGACGCGCTCGATCGGATGCACGGCGCCGGTCGACATCAGCTTGACGCGCTGGCCCTTCTTCAGGACGCCCTCGAACACGCGCACCAGAACCACGACGCCGAGGTAGCTGTCGTACCAGCTGTCGACCAGCAGTGCCTTCAGCGGCTTGTCGCGATCGCCCTTAGGCGGCGGCAACCGTTCGACGATCGCCACCAGAACGTCCGGGATGCCGAGGCCGGTCTTGGCCGAGATCGGCACGGCATTGGACGCATCGAGGCCGATCACGTCCTCGATCTGCTTCTTGACGCGGTCGACGTCGGCGGCCGGCAGGTCGACCTTGTTCAGCACCGGCACGATGTCGAGGTTGGCATCGAGCGCCTGATAGACGTTGGCCAGCGTCTGGGCTTCGACGCCCTGGCTTGCATCCACCACCAGCAGCGCGCCCTCGCAGGCGGCGAGCGAACGCGACACCTCGTAGGCGAAGTCGACGTGGCCGGGCGTGTCCATTAGATTCAACTGATACATCTCGCCGTCGGTGTGTTTGTAGTCGAGGCGCACGGTCTGCGCCTTGATGGTGATGCCACGCTCGCGCTCGATGTCCATCGAGTCGAGGATCTGGTCCTGCATATCGCGGTCGGCGACGTTCCCGCAGGCCTGGATCAGCCGGTCGGCGAGCGTCGACTTGCCGTGGTCGATGTGGGCCACGATCGAGAAGTTACGGATTTTGGAGATTTCGGTCATGACGTGGCTCATATCATTGCTTGCAGCCCCCCGGAAGTGAGACCGAGTGCGCCGCGCTTCAAGCGGACATCAAGATTTGTGAACGTCGCTCATGCAAACCGACTGCCACGGCGAACACGCCGCATCGGTCAATCGAGCGGCCTCAGATCGTCGTCGGCGAGGCCGATCAGCACCGCGCGGCCATCGGGGGCGAGGCGGAACATGCCATAGCGCGCCTTGGCGTAGCGCGCCGCCGTGCCTTCCTTGAAGTGAAAGGCATCCGTGCCGAGGATCAGGCGGCCACCCTTGTGGGTGAGGCGCACGACGTGCTCGCCCGGTTTCCGTTCGCCGGGTGAGGCGACGATCCGGGCAACCGTTGCTATCCCGCGCGCGTCGATGGTCGCGAGGCCGGTGAGGGGCTCGACCCGGTTTCCCGCACCACCCTCGATCCTGACGCGCGGCAAGCGGAACTGCAGCGCCATGTAGTCGCCCTGGATCAGCGAACGCGGGTCGATGGGGGCCAGCTCGACGAACACCGTGCGCCCGGTCGCGACGACCTCGCGACGCTCCGCCGCCAGCAGGCCGACCACGCCGACCGCCGCCGCCAGGGCGAGGCCGATCAGCGCCGTGTTCCACGACACGGGCGCCGCCGAGGAGGCGCCGAGGTCGCCCGCCGGCACGATATCGCCACCCTCGAGCCAGACGGCTGCGGCGATGGCGAGGCCGAGCGCCACCAGGATCGCCGCCTTGGTGGTCAACGGCAGGCCGAACCAGTAGTAGAACGTGCCGGCGATCCACAGGGCCGTGATCGCAGCGCCGATCGCAGTCACCCGCCGCCCGGTCACCATCGCTGCGCAAGCGACGGCCAATGGCCCGGCGATGATCGGCATCAGGAAGCTGGCGACCAAGGCAGTCCCTGCGGCTGCAAAGGCCGTGCGCGAGGCGAGCGCTGGCCAGCGCCGCCACACCAGCGCCAGTGCCGCACCCGTCACGACGACGGCCGCGACCCTGAGCGGCGTGACGGTCAACGTCACCGGCAGGCTCGAGGTCCACAACGCGTGACCGGCGCCGCCGATCGCCTGGCCCCCGAAGCCACCGCCGAGAAAGGTCGGCCCGCTCGACGAGAGCGCCGCGAGCAGCGAGACCGCCGTCCAGCCACCGAGGTAGGCGTCGCCACTGTCGCGCCAATGGCGCGCCCTATCGTCGAAGACTGCGAGCGCCAAAATGGCCGCCGCCGCAGCAACGAGCAGGATTGTCCACGTCACCCCGCCATCACGGAACATCGCATAGATGCCGTCCGCGACAACGATGGCGGCGAATACGGCAGCGGTCGCCCCGAGCAGCGCCACCGTCGCGCGCGATGTGACCATCGCAAGGCCGGTCACCAGCAACAGCAGGACGAGGCTACCGCCGCTCGTGCCGCGGTCGCGGACGAGCGCGAAGGTCACCAGGGCGAGGCCGACGACGAGCCCGATGAACGCCAGTTGCTGCACGAACAGCGAGCGCCCGCTGGCCCACGTCACCGCTACCGAGGCCGCGAGGATCGGCACGCCGAGCAGCAGAAACCCACCGCTGTCGCCTAACAGCACCCCGAAAGTGAGCCCGAGCACCGCGAGGAAGGGCAGCGCGGCGAAGAACGCGCCGAGCCCCGAGAGTACGGTCACAGGCCAGGAGCCCGCACCACCGCCGACGATACCGTCCGGCAATGCGCCACGTTCACGCGCCAGTCGCATGAGACCGGTCGCGCTGAGCCCGAAGATCGCCGCCCATGCGATGCCGATGGCGAGCAACGGGCCTGTATCAAACCCGCCCCGCGACGGCGACAGGGAATTGGCGGAGTGGGCCATGGCAATCGCATCGATGCCGAGCACGGCGACCGCTGCCAGCGCCAGATCGAAGCGCGGCGACATGGCGAGGGTTGCGAGTGTGCCGGCGAGCAGCAGGAACCCCGTGACTTCGAGCAGCGACGAACCCGACCGGCCGGTCAGGCCCGGCATGGCATAGGCCGCCACCAGCGGCACGGCGAGCGCCACGGCGAGCCGGAACGCCCAGCGCGTGCGCCCGAGCAGGCGTTCGAGGCCGAGGTCGGGACAGAGCGGCACGGTGAACAGCACCGCGATCGCCCAGGCGGTCAGCACCACCGACACGATATGCTGAGATCGATCCGCACGCCCGAGTCTGCCCGCCGGATCGATGTTCGAGGTGAGCCATAGCCCGAGTGCGGTTGCCGCCACGATCACCACCAGCACCCAGACGGCATCGTTGCGTGCCGCCAGAGCCCACGGCAACGCCAACAGCGTCCACAGCGCGAACAGTTGCCAGGGATCGGCGCCGGTCTGGAAGGTCTGGCCATACAGCGCGAGCAACCCGCCGGTGCCGAGAATGCCGGTGAGCGCCGCCGCCGGCCGCGCGCGCTCGAACAGCAGTGCGACGACGCCGGCCGCAAGCGTTACGGCCCCGACCAACGCGAAGCGGCCGAGCGTGCCGATGTCCTGCCAGTTGGCCGCCACGAACAGGATGACCCCGAACCCGATCAGCGCGCCTGAAGCCGCGATGGCCGCGAGCGTCGCGCGCTCCGCAAACGTCTCGGGCAGGCCGGCTCTGCCGGCGATCTCATCGAGGCGCATGGTCCGCAATGCCTTTCGCGCGAAAGCTTCGACGCCGCAGCCGGACCTTCAGCGGCAAGAGCAGCGGGCGCATCAGTCTATCGCGACGACCTTGCCGAATTACGGGCGTTAGCCTCGCGCCGCCTCACGCCGCCGCCAGCGCCTTCGCCTTCTCCAGCGCCACGTAGCTGTTCGAGGCCTCGACGACGTCGAAGTGCTTGAAGAACTCGAAGCGGTTCAGCGCCGCGCGCGGCTGGCGCTGCAGGCCGGACATGACGATGCGGCAACCCTGCTTGCGGCAGGTCTTCGCCAGGCTCTCCAGCGTCGAGATGGCGGTGGCGTCGATCAGCGGCACTTCGCGCATGCGCAGGATCAGCACCTTCGGCCAGTTGTCGAGCGTCGCGAGTTTGGCCGACACGTTGGCCGCCGCGCCGAAGAACAGCGGGCCCGAGAATTGCACGACCCGGATCGTGTCGGGCAGCGCCATGGTCATGATCTCGGAGGCGGGCGCGCGGTTGGGATCGAGGTCGTCGCGGTCTTCGTCGATCAGCCCGCGGCCGGCGAGATCGACGCCCGGCAGTTCGGCCATGCGGTGCATGAACAGCATGGCGGCGAGCACGACGCCGGTCGCGATCGCCGTGTTGAGGTCGACCAGCACGGTGAGCAGCAAAGTCACCACGAGGACGAGGCGATCGTCGTTCGGCGCGCGGGTGAGGAAGGCTTTCACCTCGCGCACCTCGAGCAGGCGCCAGGCGACCGAGACCAGCACGGCTGCGAGACACGGCAGTGCCAGATGCGAGGCGAGCGGGGCTGCGAGCAGCATGAAGGCGAGCACGAACACCGCATGCAGCATACCCGCCACCGGCGTCGCGGCGCCCGCTGTGATGTTGGTGCCAGTGCGCGCAATGACGCCGGTCGCCGGCGTACCGCCGAACAGTGCGGCGGCCATGTTGGCGATACCCTGCGCCACCACCTCGACGTTCGAGCGATGGCGGGTGCCGGCCATTGTGTCGGCTGCCACCGCCGAGAGCAGCGATTCGACGCCGATCAGGAACGCAAGCGTCAGCGCGGTGGGCATCATTTTGACGATCATGCCCCACGAGAGATCGGGCAGCGCCGGCATCGGCAGGCTCGACGGCAGTCCTCCGAACCGCGTCTGGATCGTCTCGACCGGCAGGCCGAGACCAGCCGCGATCGCCGAGGCGCCGACCACGGAGATGAGCAGGCCCGGCCAGCGCGGCAGCCAGCGCTTGAGGGCGAGGATGGCGATCAGCGAGCCTGTCGCGACGAGGAACGCGGAGGGGTTGAACGTGCCGCGGATCTCCCACAGGGCGCCGATCCTCGGAATGAAGTCGGCCGGCAAATCGCCATTGAGGCCGAGGAAATCCTTGACCTGTCCAACCAGGATCAGCACGCCGATGCCGGAGGTGAACCCGATGATCACCGGCCCCGGCACGTATTTTACGTAAGTGCCGAGCTTGGCGAAGCCGGCGACCACGAGGATGAGCCCGGCGAGGAACATCGCCGTCATCAATCCGGCGGCGCCATGGGCACTCAGAATGTGCGCGATGACGACGATGAAGGCTGCGGCTGGCCCGCCGACCTGAAAGCGACTGCCACCGAGCGCAGAAATCAGAAAGCCGGCGACGACCGTGGTCACCAGTCCCTTGTCCGGCGACATGCCAGCGCCGATGGCGATGGCCATCGACAACGGCAGCGCCAGAATGGCGACCGTGATGCCGGCCACGGCATCGCGCTGCAAATGCCCGACTCCGTAGCCTTCGCGCAGCGCGATCACGGACTTCGGAATGAACAGGTTCCAGTAGTTCGACGCTGGGACGGGCGCGGGACCTTCGCCGTTCAGGGTGCGGTGCATAGCGTTCGATCCGGGCCGGCAGGTCGCGCCAGGCGGCCAGGACGGCCGCAACCCAATGACGTACCCCGTTATGAAAAACGTTACGGCCCGCGCTTCCCTTCGGTCAAGCGTTGCGCGTCGACATTCACTGCGCCGGGGTGGCGGGTTGCGCCGGGGCGGCCGGTTGCGCCGGACGGGACGGTTTCGCCGATGGTGCCGCCTGCTGGACCCGCGCGCCGGGCAACGTCCAAAGCGTGTTGGCGCTGGCATCTCCGCCCATGAAGGTCGAGGGGAACACGCCACCCCACTTCTCGATCTTCTTGTAGTCGATGACCAGCGGGTTCGTGGCCAGCGCCTCGCCGAGCACGCGCACGGCATTCGCCTGTGCCTCGCCCTGCACCTTGATCTCGTAAGCGCGGCCGTCGGCGCGGGCCTTGTCGGCGTCACGCTGGGCCTCGGCGCTCTGCGTCACCTGCGTGGTCGTCAGCTTCTGGCGCTCTAGCACGAAACGCTCGGTCTCTGCCTGCTCGCGGGCCACCTGCTTGTCGCGGATCGCCTTGGTGTATTCGGGCGGGAAGCCGATATTGACCACCGAGAAGCCGGTGATCTGGATGTCGTCGGGCATGCGGTCGGCAAATGCTTTCTGCGAGCGGTCGCGATACTCGGTGCGCTTTCTCAGCAGATCGTTGACAATGTAGTTGCTGGTGACGCCCTTCACCGCATCGTTGAGGCGCGGCTGGATGATGCGCTGTTCGAACTGCGCGAGCGAGCCAAACTGGATATAGAGATCCTTCACATTGGCGGGTTTGACCAGCCAGTTGACCGTCACCGTGATCGGCAATTCCAGCGGATCCTGGGAGGCTGCTTCGAGCTTCATGCTGAAAGCCCGCTCCCGCACCTCCATTTCCTCGACCGTGTCGGCATAAGGAACCTTTATGTGCAGCCCCGGATCGACCACGCTGATGACGTTGCCGAAGCGCTTCACGATGCCGACGTGGCCAGCATCGATGCGGTAGATGCCCATCCACAGAATCGACAGAGCCGCGAGGCCGACGACGATGGCGACCGTGCGCCCGAGCCGGAACGTGGGAAATTGCGGCGCTTGGGGAAACTGGGGGATTTGCGGTAAGGGCAGCCTGGCCATGGCGTGATCTCCCGATCCTCGAACACGTTTCGAATTGCCGAAAACCTATCAGCTCGGCGCTTGCCTCCCCGCTTCGATAAACGACGCCGCTTAACGAATATTTTTCTCCGTCCCGCCGGATTATTCGCGACAGCACTGCATCGCCAGGCGGACCACCAGTGCCTCGCCCCGATGTCCCTCGCCTTCCCGCAGACGGACGCGGCCTTCGAGGGCCTCGATCACCTCGAGGCCGGGCGCGGCTGCGATCAACTCGTCCACCGCATAGAGCAGTGAGGGATCGCCCGGCCCCATGCCATCGCGCGCCGCCTGACCCTTGGCGAAGCCTTCGATTACCAGCCATCCGCCCGGCGCCAGATGGTCGATCGCTGAGCGCAGCGCACGATCACGGGTCGGTGGATCACAGTGCAGGTAGATCATGAACGCCGCGTCGTAGACCGCCGCATTGCGCGGACGCCACGTCGCAAGGTCGGCAGCGATACGCTCGACCGCGACGCCCGCATCGCGATCGGCGGCGATCGCACGCTCGGTGGCGACGCCCGAAAGATCGACGGCGGTCACGGCGAGACCACGCGTGGCGAGAAAGCGGCCGTTTCGACCGTCGCCGTCAGCCAGCATGAGCGCCGAGCGCGCCGCGAAGTCGGAGCGTGCCGCGATCTCTCGCACGTACTCGTTCGGCGCACCGCCGTAGAGCGGGCCGTCGCGCTTCAGGTATCGTGCGTCCCAGTCTACAACTTTGGCGACCATCGTAGCCTCGCTCAGGTGCCGTTGAACCAGACCGTGCCTAGGCCACCGATGTCGTAGCCCTTGAGTTCGCTGGCGCGGGCCTTGAAGCGATCGTGCTGGCAGAATTGCACGAGCGCCTGCATCGCCGGCTCGAACCAGTGGCGCCGGTCGACCAGCAGATCGAAGCGCTCCTGGATCACCGGCACGAAGGCGAGGCGGTATTGGCTCGCCAGCGCCTCGAGGCCGAAGGCGACATCGGCGCGCCCTTCGAGCACGGCGAGCGCCGCCTCGCTCTCGGTGCGCACTGGTGCCGTCAGGGTGAGCCGCTGGCGATCGATGCCGGCCTTGGCGAGCAGCTGATCGAGCACCTGCTGGCTGCCCGCTTCGGCTTGGCGCGGCACCAGCGTCAGGCCTACGACATCGTCGAGGCCGGCGACGCGCTTGGCGAGCCGTGGCTGCACGATGAGGCCGCGCTCGCGCTTCGCCCACTCGACGAGCACCACCGGTTCGTCGGCGAAGCGGGCGGCGACGAGCGGCCGGTTCCAGGTGACCGTCTCGGGATCGAGCAGGTGAAGCCCGGTCGCGACACCTTCGCCGGCCGCGAACCGCTCGATGCCGTCGAGGCTGCCGTCGAAATACGTCGCGAGCCCCGAGCGGCACTCGCGCAACGCCCATTCGAGCAGCGGATCGTGGCTACCGAGGAACACCGGCTTGCGCGCGACCGGGGTTGCGATCGTGCCGATGCCGCTCGAGTTCTGTTTAAGCCAGACCAGAATCTCGGCGCGCGGGAACAGCAGCTTGCCCATGGCGCGCGACACCGGCACCTCGCCGGAGGCCGCCAGATCATAGACCTTGCGCTCCTTGATGCGGAGCAGCTCGGCCAGTTCCTTGGTCGTCAGGAATTCGTTCATGGTGGCCGGCGATCGAGGTCCCTCTGGCGACGGTCGCTCGCGGTGACTGGAGCAACTATCGCATGCTTCACGGCGGCTGCAAAAGGCATGCGGCACGCGGCGTCCGATACCTCTCGGCTCAAGCCCGATGATAAGGGTGGCCGGCGAGAATAGTGGCAGCGCGATAGAGCTGTTCGGCGAGCACGACGCGGGCGAGACCGTGCGGCAACGTCATCGCCCCGAGCGACAGTTTGAGACGGGCTGCCTCGACGAGCGGGCTGCCTTGGCCGTCCGGCCCGCCGAGCACAAAGGCGATGCTGGCCGTACCATCGTCGCGTTCGCGCGCGAGCCAGCGGGCGAATGCCTCAGACGACAACGTCTTGCCGGCTTCGTCGAGCGCCACCACGAGGCCCGCGCCATCGACCTTGTCCAGCAGCCGCGCCGCCTCGTCTGCCCGGCGCGCCTCGGCCGAGGCCTGGCGGCCCTCGGCCAACTCGATCGTCTCGAGCGGGCCGAGCGCGAGCGGCTTGCCGGCTCCAGCCAAACGACCCGCATAGCGATCGAACAGCGTGCGCTCGGCGTCGTCCTTGAGGCGACCGATAGCGGCGATGACGAGGCGCATGTCAGTTACCGCACATGTTGGCGACGGCTCACGGCGTCCAGGGTTCGGCCACCTCGCCGTCGGCGTCGGCCGCATCGGCACGGACGATCTCGCGGGTCAGCGCGAACATCGCCTCTTTCATGCCGAGGCTTGTCGCCGCCGAGATGACGAGTGGCTTCTTGCGCGCCGCCTTGCGCAGGGCTTCCGACTTTTCCTCGATGGTCGCCGCATCGACGGTGTCGCATTTGGACAGCGCGACAATCTCCTTCTTGGCGGCCAGCTCCGGATCGTGCGCCTTCAGTTCACGGCGCACCGTCTTGTAGTCGCCCGCCACGTCCTCTCCGTTCACATCGACCAAGTGCAGCAGCACGCGGCAGCGCTCGACGTGGCCGAGGAACTGCGTGCCGAGGCCGGCGCCTTCCGAGGCGCCCTCGATCAGCCCCGGAATGTCGGCGAGCACGAAGTCGACGTCGCCGGCACGCACCACGCCGAGATTGGGGTGCAGTGTCGTGAACGGATAGTCGGCGATCTTCGGCTTGGCGGCCGACACAGTGGCCAGGAACGTCGACTTGCCGGCATTGGGCAGCCCAACGAGGCCGGCGTCGGCGATCAGTTTCAAGACCAGCCAGAGCGTCAGTTCCTCGCCCTCGAGACCGGGGTTGGTGCGGCGCGGCGCCTGGTTGGTCGCCGACTTGAAGTGCGCGTTGCCGAAGCCGCCGTTGCCGCCCTTGGCAATCAACACGCGCTCGCCCGGCGTCGTCAGGTCGGCGAGCAGCGTCTCGCCCGTCTCGTCGAACACCTGCGTGCCCGGCGGCACCTTGATCTCGCAGTCGTCGCCGTTGGCGCCGGCGCGGTTACGACCCATGCCGGGCGTGCCGTTCTTCGCCTTGAAGTGCTGCTGGTAGCGATAGTCGATGAGCGTGTTGAGGTTTGCGACGCACGCGACCCAGACGTCTCCGCCCTTGCCGCCGTCGCCGCCGTCGGGTCCGCCGAACTCGATGAACTTCTCGCGCCGGAACGAGCAGCAGCCGCCGCCGCCATCGCCCGACTTCACGTAGATCTTAGCCTGGTCGAGGAACTTCATCGGGTGGCGCTTTCAGCGGTTGCGGCGGCGAAGGCCGCGCGGGTCAAGGCGGTATCGATATGGCGGACGAGCAGGTCGCGTGGCACGCAGTGGACCACGCTCTCACCGGTCACGACGAAGCCGAGCTTCTTCTGCACGGCTAGCGAAGCCGGGTTGTCGTGAAACACGCCGCTGGAGATGGTGTCGAGCGGGCGCACCGAAAAGGCGTGCGCGAAAAGCGCTGCCAGTGCCTCCGTCATCAGGCCCTTGCCCCAGTATGGCTCGGCGAGCCAGTAGCCGAGTACCGTGCGCGCACCCGCGGCCGCGAGATCGACCACACCGATCGCCTCGTCGTCGGGCGGCAACGTCAGCGCCAAGGTGATCGCCGGATCGTTGGCCGGCCGCCGCGCGAGTGTCGCCACGAAATGCTCGGCGTCGGCTTGTCGGTAGGGCCACGGCGGCAGCGCCAGCATGCGTGTCACGTCCCAGTTGCCGAGGTGGCTCGCGACAGCACGCGCATCGCCACGCACGAGAGGGCGCAGGACGAGTCGGGGGGTGGTCAATCTTGGCATGCCGTCAACCCTTTCGCCCGTCGCGTACCGGCCTGTCCAGCGCGAAGCGATCCACGGGTATCGCCGTGCCGCGCGCCGGCATATCCATGGCCGTCCGCTCGACGTGGCGGAAGCCGGTCTTTTCCAGAACGCGACGCGAGGCCGGGTTGATGGTGCGGACGTAGGCGGTCAGTTGGCCGACCGGCGTCAGCTGGAAAATCACGTCGCGATAGGCGGCGAGCGCCTCGGATATGACACCCTGCCCCCAGTGTCCGGGCGCCAGCATGTAACCGACGCCGTGGCTGACCTGCGGGGCGTCCTTGTCGGGACTGCCGCCGATCAGGCCGATGACCGTCGATGGTGTCGCCTTGCGCGTGATCGCGAGCGTCAGCGTGCGGCCCGTGCCGTTGTTGTCACGAACCCAGCCGATGCGGCGGGCGACCTCGCCTGCAGGCAGCGGGTGCGGCCACGAGGCGGTCATGGTGGCGACCTCCTCGCGGGCGGCAAATTCAGCGATCGCTGCTTCGTCGCGCGGCTCCGGCCAGCGCAGCCAAAGCCTTACGGTCTCGAGGCGGAACACGTCGGTGTGGGTAATCTCCGGCAACATGATCGGGCTCATAACACGAAAGGAGAGGTGGTGGCCCACCTCCCCTCGTGTGCGTCCCGGCAAGGGCGGAGATGAGCACTGTGCTACTCTGCGGCCTCGGCCACGAGCGGCAGCACGGAAATATAGGTGCGACCGTTGCGCTTGGTGTCGAACTTCACGCGGCCCTCGATGACCGAGAAGATCGTATGATCCTTGCCCATGCCGACGTTCTGGCCAGGGTGCCACTTGGTGCCGCGCTGGCGGCACAGGATGTTCCCGGAGATGACGCGCTCACCGCCGAAGCGCTTGATGCCGAGGCGCTTGGATTCTGAATCGCGGCCGTTACGGGTGGAGCCGCCTGCCTTTTTCTGTGCCATGGGGGGGTGTCCTCAATATGGGTTCGGGGTCAGCCCTTAAAGGGCCTCCGGTTCAAGGCCGGCCCTTACAGGCCTCTGGTTCTAGGCCGGCCTTTGAAAGGCCGGGGCGCGGGCGCTGAGCCTCAGGCGCCGATGATCTCGGTGATACGGATCTTGGTCAGATCCTGGCGATGGCCCTTCTTGCGGCGCGAGTTCTTGCGGCGACGCTTCTTGAAGTTGATCAGCTTCGGACCGCGTGTCTGATCGACCAGTTCGGCGAGAACCTTGGCGCCGGCAACAGTCGGCGCGCCGACCTTCACCGCGCTACCTTCGCCGACCATGAGCACATCGGTGAATTCGAGCGTGCCGCCCGCTTCGCCGACCAGGCGCTCGATCTCGAGGGTATCGTCCTTGGAAACGCGGTACTGTTTGCCGCCCGTCCTTATGACTGCGTACATCTTTGTTCTTCCTCGTTCTTCGCGCCCATCGGCGCCGCGTGACCAAGGCGCTTGCGCACCCGACCCTGCGGACTTTCATAAGGCCGGCCGGGATCCCCGATGAGACTTCGGGTACGACCTGAACCGGCCCTCGGCACGAATGCCGGCAAGCCTGAGGCAGCAGTTTTTACGCGCACGGCGAATGCCGGCGCGGGAACCAGTCTTATGAGTGAAGGACGTTGGGAAGTCAATGTCGATGCAGATGGCCCTCACCCGCCCGGCAGCACCAGCACACGCTGGCGGCCCGGCAGGTTGGCGCGCGAAAGGATCGTCGTCGGCACCGGGCTCTCGATCACCTCGAACTCATTGCGCGCTTCTGCCAGGAACCGCTCCAGCGTGAAGCGTGAGAAGTA
>Ga0247831_1005071_pt1 | contig 16853 bp, 9 predicted proteins | sample LaCruzMarch2015__9_FD_192406 | JGI IMG/M metagenome (GOLD analysis project Ga0247831, IMG submission 192406) | Freshwater microbial communities from meromictic Lake La Cruz, Castile-La Mancha, Spain - LaCruzMarch2015_1m | ecosystem: Environmental > Aquatic > Freshwater > Lake | place: Spain... | reverse complement strand
TGGTTGAGGGGGATAAGTTCAGCGGGCTGGGTGTGGGCCATCTGGTGATGCTGATCTTTGGCACCGCAGTGCGTGTGGGTTTCGGCGGAGCCGTCGTTGCAATACTTGAGGGTCGCGATCCGGGTGGTGTCGGTACGGAAGGCCAACAGCACGATGTCGTTCATGAGTTTCCAGTAGTCCGGGATCTCAGCGGGAATGCCATCGGCGGGTCGCGGGCGATCCGGGGCGGCCAGGCTCGGGGTCCAACCGCCGGCCTCGCGCTCCTGGCCGGCACGTTTGATGCGACCCTCGATCTCGTGAACGCTGCCCAGGTACTCCTCGAACCGCTGTCGGTCCGATACGGAGAGCCGCTGACGAAGCGACCGGGCGTCTTCGAGCACGGCATCGACGACTCGGCGGTCGCCCCGATTGGGCTCGGTGCGGAAAAGTTGGTCGAAGGCCAGGGCCGGACGCGTCTCTGTCCAGGTCGGTGAGACCGCCGTGCTCCAAGAAATGTGTGAGCTGTAGAGCAAGGGATGCCCGTCCTGGAGCCCGGGAATCGGTCCCTCGCAGCCGAGCACCAAGGATGGGATTCGGGTGCGGTCACCGATCCGCTGCGCCATGACTTGGTCAAAACTGACGCCTGTGTGGACCTCGGTCTTTGACATCGGTGCGCCGCTGAGCATGTTCCCGGTCTGCATGCAGTGGATGACCCCATTGTTGGCCTGCTCATTCCACAAGCCGCGAAGAAAGACCATCCGCTCCTTCCACGGCTCGAGCGGTTTTAGACACGGTCCGAGTTCCATCGCGGCGCCCTCGCCCTTGGCCCACCAGTGCTGGGAGTGAAAGCCCATGCCAGTGAAAGTGACGAGCGTGCGGGTTGGCGGTTGGGAGGCGGCGTTAACCCCCAGTCCTGCAGCGAAGGACAGCGATTCGAGCCAAGGCAGAGCCATCGAAACGCCAAGCCCACGCAGCAGGGTACGTCGCGAAAAGGTCGAAGCAGAGTTGATGTGCATGGGATGTATCCTTTCAGGAGGGTGTTGTTTCAGTCGAAGCCGAGGGGTGTCTGGCGAAAGGTAGGAAAAATCTTGTTCGACGGACTTCTAGTCCGTCGATCGGCGCGACGGACTGGAAGTCCGTCGTACCTGTTGTATTCCTGTCTGTACGATGGACTTCCAGTCCGTCGATCTTTGCGACAACCTTTGATTCCGTCGATCGGCGCGACGGACTGGAAGTCCGTCGTACAAAATCAATCATCATGGAAGTCCGTCGTACAAAATCAATCATCATGGAAGTCCGTCGTACAAAATCAATCATCATGGAAGTCCGTCGTACAAAATCAATCATCATGGAAATCCCAACCGGCAGCCTGCCAGTCTGGATGAATCCATCGTACCCATTGTGCGACCGGAATGCCCGCTTTTTTGGGATTCCCGCCGATGTATTGAACGACGTTCCAAAGATGTTCTTCATCGCGAACGATGCGGTCGTAGCTTTCTTCTTCCCAAAGCGTTCCCTCTTGTTGGAGGCTCTTATTTACATGCGTTGAGACGTACTGCTTGATTCGCTGCAAACAATCTTCCAACTCAAAACTGGACATCGGACGAATCACCACATGGACGTGGTTTGGCATCACCACGAAGCACGACGTGAAGTGGCGTTGGTTCTGAAAATGCAGCAGCGAATCAGCCATCATTCTGGAGAACCTGGACTCGCGAAACACACATGAGCCGCAGCCTTCATCCATCCATCGGTCGGTCTTGTTCGTGATCTCCTGAGCGAACTGCTTCCATTCGTTCTCCGTGCGTGGTTCTGGGTGTTGTTGCTCCCAGATGGCTCGCCAACGTTTAAGTGCTTGCAGATGTGTCTGCGGAATCGAATCCATTTGGCGAAACGTGACGGCGTAAGTCGCACCCTCTTGTCTCCAATGTGGCAGATGCCGGTGATACGTGCGAATCGGGAGATCCGGATGCAATCCCCGGAAATTCGGCGGCGCTGGCTTGTTGAAGGTTTCGATATTCATCTTGTTGTGTCCATGCCCATGGTCCGCGTTGACCTGTATGACGTGTTGTATGCCTCTTTGTACGACGGACTTCCAGTCCGTCGATTGTGGGGACGGACTGGAAGTCCGTCGTACCTGTTGTTTGCCTTTCTGTAGGACGGACTTCCAGTCCGTCGTACCTGTTGTTTGCCTTTCTGTAGGACGGACTGGAAGTCCGTCGTACCTGTTGTTTGCCTTTCTGTAGGACGGACTTCCAGTCCGTCCTACCTGTTATTGCTTTAGGGTGGAGTGGCCGCAATGGCTGCTGGGCGAATGCAGCGAAACTGCTCGCTGCGAACAAGGATGAGCAAGACATCCGACCAGCGACCACCATCGACCATGGTCTTCGTCAGTTCGTCGACCAGCTTCCGATCGGAAAGCTGCACAGTGCGGCCCAGTGCATAGCCAGTCAGTTTATGAGCGAGCTCCCGTAACAAGTCCTCGCGCCGGGGGCCGGCGATATAGTCTCGAAGGCCCGCCAAGCCATCGATCTCGACGCCGTCGCGCGTGGTTGCCCTGGCATCTCCAGGCTTGAGATCTTTGGCGGGCCGCAATCGGCCCAGGGCGTCGTATTGTTCAAGCGTCATGCCGTAGGGATCAATCCGTATGTGGCAACCGGCACAGGCTGCATCCTGACGATGCCGCTCGGTGATCTCGCGTACGCTCAGTCCATCGGGCGGACTCTCTGGCAAAGGTGGCACGCCGGGCGGGACCTTCGGCAGCCGCTCGCCAACCAATTGAACCACCCACGCGCCACGCTTGACGGGGCTGGTACGGGACGAAGCGGACTGCTTGGCGAGCATCGCACCTAAGCCGAGCAACCCGCCGCGACCGTAGGCTGAAACCTTCTCGATGCGACGCCACTCCGGACCGGTCACGCCGGGTATTCCGTAGTGCTGAGCGAGGACATCGTTGATGACCACGGCGTCGGCGGCAATGATGTCGGCGACTGGACGGTCGTTCACGAGCATATCGGCGAAGAACCGCCCCGGCTCCTCGGCCAACGCGTCGCGCACGGTTGGCGTGAACTCGGGGAATTGCTTCAGGTTCCGGCCGTGGTTCGTGACGAAGTCCCGCACACCGAGCCAACGGGCACCGAACTCCTCGCCCATGCCCCGCATCCGAGCGTCCTTCAACATGCGTCGCAGTTGCTCCTCCATGACCGCCGGCTCGTGGAGCAGCGCGGCATTCGCTCGCAATTCGTCATCAGGAATCGAATCCCACAGCAGGAAACTCAGCCGCGTCGCCAATTCGTCACCCGATACCGGCTGCCATCGAGGCCCTATTGCGGGCTGTTCCACGCGATAAAGAAACCAGGGGGACGATAGGACCCGGGCCAGAGCAGCACGGAAGGCGGGATCATGTTTGACACCTTCGGTTCGGTCGGCGCGGTAGGATGCGAGAATCGCCTCGCGCTCATCGTCGGCGAGCGGTCTTCGCCAGGCGCGCGCGGCCAAGGCGAGCAGCGCCTCGAGGTGCCTCGATTCGGCGGCGGCTTGCGTCGCAAGAAATGCTTTCTCATCGCGTTGGATCTGTTCCTCGAACAGCTGGATGTAGAAGAACATGATCCGCGCGCCGTCGTTCGGCTTGCGGTAGTACTGCACGAGTCCCTCATAAGCGATCGGGGTGGCAAGCGCCTGCTCGCTGATAAACTCCAGTTCGCTCCACAGGCGTTCGAGCTCAGACCGGCCCGCTTCATCGAGCAGCAGCCGCCGCAACGGTTCGTCTTCGCGGCGGTACAAAAAGACGCTCCCCTGGGCGTCTCGCGGGATGATCGGTTGAAAGAGGACGGCCGGTGGGAACAGCGCGCGAAACTCCGTGGCCTGCTGGGCTTGTTCGGTAGCGACGCGCGGATGCACGATCTGCGCCGCACGCGGGTCGCCCACTTCAGCTTTGGCGATTGGCTCGGCCAGATTGCCGCCACCGCCTGTCGCAGCGATGAGGAATGCCTGTACCGAGGCTGTTTCCGGACTGGCTTCGTCCAAGCTTACATCGGCGCGGAGGAACCGAGGCAGCGTGAGCACCTTCTGCAATTCTGCAGGCAGTTTCGTCAGGTCGATGATGACCTCGGTGCCGGCAGCCGTGACCAACGCAGACTCTGGCACAAGTCGACCCTGCGGATGCTGGCCGAACTTCAATCCTGATACTTGCTCGACGATCGCCGAGAGCTCTGGATGGTCCGCAAGCACCAGCGGTGGACCGTCACCACCCTCCAATCGCAGCCGGTCCCAGATCACGAAGGTGTCGGGTTGAGCTGGCAAGGCGACCATGCGGAAGAGCAGTTCCCGCGCAGCACCTTGTACCCGCTCGCGAGCGACCACGCGACGCAAGTCCTCCCAAGCAGGAAAGCCGTTCCCGACGGCGAGGGCCGCATTCTTTTGATAGTTGCTTTGGAACAACTGGTCCTGCGCGGCCTTGATCGCCCCCAAGACCGGTGCCGGATCGGTGGTGGCCTCTCCCCACTTTTCTCGAATGACGTCGAGTATTGCCGGCGCCAGACCGGGATCCGAAATGTCCTTGGATGTACCGCCCAGATCCGCCAGAGCCTGTCCCAAATCCGGAGCCGCGACATGCGAAAGCTTGAACGAGACCCCATCATCACCGCTCGGGTGAGCGTCGGCGACGCGGCCTGAGACTGATAACTCGCCAGCAATCGGACTCGTCCAAGCGACCGCTACGGGGCGTTTCGGTCCCGGATGCAAAAAGAACGATCGAGCGGGCAACTTGGTCCAGACCTGCAAATCCTCGCTGGTGGAATTCACGAAGACCGAGGGTTCGGAACCCAGGCTCCACGATTTGACTTCGGCGCGTCCCGCGTTGCTGTCGCGTTGTTCGGAGAGGAACACCGGAGTCGATGTCGTGTCCAGAAAGCTCCAACGGGCTTGGTGCTCGTCCGACCACGGGTTTCCTTTTAGCAGATTGGACGTCAGATCCGAGAGGCTCCATGTTCGCTGATCCCCGCTGGTTTCGTGGATCGTCCATTCGACGAGCGTGCTGTCGGCCCCGTGGCTTTCGTTCGGAAGCACGGTCAAGAGGAGCAGTTCGCCGCGCTCAACCGAGAGCTTGTGCTCGAAGGGAACAGAGCTCCCTTCTGCAACCTTGGACTCCGCGAGCACACGTTTCGACGGTGCCCAAAGGGACTCGATTTTCAGCAAAGAGGCCTGCCTTCTTTGCTTCTCGGCTTCAAACTCGGCCGCCTTCTCCCGCCACCTCTGCATCCGAGCATCGACTTCCCCTTGCGTACGACGGACTTCCAGTCCGTCGCTCCCGTTCCTCCCAGCGTCAACTTGTGCTTGCGTACGACGGACTTCCAGTCCGTCGCTCCCGACGTAGGACGGACTTCCAGTCCGTCCTACAGAGCCGCTCAGCCCGGCCCACAGCGCCGTCAGATAAGTCGCATTGAGTTTCTCCTCGGCCGCCACTGCCGCGATCTCTGCGGCGATCTCGGCTGGCCCGCCTCGGGTGAGCCTATCGCGGTGCTTCAAGGTCGCCGCCAGATGCGCCGCTAGCGGCGCATCTCCATTGGGTCCGGCATACCGAGCGTGGAAACTGCGGAGCGGCTTAAGAGCCTCCTCGGTCCAATCCGGTCGTTCGGTGGAAGGGGAAAAGCGAAAACCATCGGGCAATAACACTAGGCGCGCCGCGACGTCGCGAGCGGTCTGGTGATAGCGTTCGACCAGTTCGGGAGTGACCGGCATTGCGTCGCCGACGTTCGCAAACCCCTCGCCGCCGACGCTGTCGACGGGAAACTCGCGGGCCTGGGTTGGCCGCATGTCCACGCCGGTCAGATCGCGTACCGCGTTGTCGTACTCCGTGTTGCTCAGCCGACGCAGCGTTATCTGTCCGGGATCACCAGCCCGCGCTGTCGCCTCGGCATCGAGTGCCGCAGTGATCCAGCCGAGCAACTGTTCCCTCTGTGCCTGACTTGGCTGCGGTGCGTCCTTCGGCGGCATGTCGCCTAGTCGCAACCGGTCGGCGACATCTCCAAGCAGTTTGGGCTTGGCAAGGATCGCCTGAGCGGAGCCAAAGCTTGTCAGATCGAGATCGTTATCTGTGGGGACCGTGCCATGGCATTTGCCGCAGGAACTCACAAGCAGCGGATGGATCTGTGTGGCATACGTTTCTGCCAGGTCGTCTGCACCGACAGCGGGCGGGGTCGTAAGTGTGAGACTGGCGATAAAGAGCACAAAGCAAGAGGTCCATTTCCACCCAGCCGCACCGGAGTGCTTGCGCACTTCCGCTACAATAAAACACGCTCGAACGTGAGTGCCTTTTGAGTTAAGCCGCTTCGCTGCTTCGATGCATCGCATCCGATTTGCTCCTTGTGGCTTTCGATATGGGTTCGATGGTTTCGGCCAAGAGTCTGTCTCATTGACGTTGACAGCGGGGACTTGGAAAACCGCAAAATGATTAGATTATCGTACAATCTATCCATCTCTGCTTGTCAATTTTGGGTTCTGCAGAGAATTTAGTGGGTAATCCTCCTAACAAAGGCTACTATCAGCGAACATTAGCGTTCGCAATCGGTGTAAATCCCGGACCGCTAATGGACGCCGATGGAGCGCTGATGAAGTGGCGAAGTGGGGCCAGGCGGTTGGAAGCAGGCTTAGGCTTTAGGGGACATCCAAACAGCCCCACGCACTCGGTGGTACGTTCCGCGGTCCAGAGGTTGACTGTCGCTTGATCGGGTTTTGTGCCTTGGTTAATGTGCAAGGCTTGAATCAAGTGACCAGGGGACCGCTGCACGAACCCTACGTCCAGCCAAGCAGAACGCCCAGAGGCAAATGGCTATTTGGACCTCTCATACTGGTAATCCAAAGTCCCCTCGCCTAACTTGCAGTCGCGGATCGCCTCAAGCAACTTTTTGCGGTCGAACTCGTTGGCCGCCAGTTCTAGATTCTTCGAAAGCGCATAGACGGTGATGTGATACGTCTTGATGCCCGGCCCCTTGGAACACATCGGATCGTACTCGTTACGCCTCTTGTCGTTGAGCCCCACGGTCCCCTCTGGCTTCTTGTTCTGTCCGATCCCGGTCGAGGTCGCTGGCAAGTTGTATACAACCCAGTACGACTTGGTTTGGTCAGGTGCCTCGTGCCAAAGCGATACGGCAATCGATTTTGTCCCCTCGGGGAGTTTGTCCCAAGCGACCGCCGGGGACTGCCTTGCCCCATCGCAGGTGCAATCTTTGATCAGCATCCCGCGACTATCGACGGAACTGCTGGCCACCTGGATCGTACCCGACTGCGACTTCGTACCCTCTGCTTGACGGGGTGGCGGACCATCGCGTGGTGGCTGACCATCGCGTGGTGGGGGCCCGCCGCCACGACGACCGCCCCCGTTCTGGTAATTCTGTTTGGTTACCTTACCGGCTGGATCTTGGAACTCGAAAGCAACCTCGCCAGTTTCACCTAGCTTGTAACGAACGTGTCCTTTCCGACCAGAAACTTCATAAGTCAACTGAAACGACTTGGGCGCTGTCTCCTCAAAGCCGACAATCTTGGCCCCGCGCATCGGCGGAAGCGCTTGACGTGGACTTTCAGCCCTCGGCTGTGGATCGACTTGGCCGTCGCGCTGTACTACCTCACCATAAAACCCTCCATTGATATACGGGTACTTCTTGGTCGCGTGGTAGTGATAGATGCCGTCCTTGTCTTTGTGCCCATTCATCCAATCGAGTGGCTGATTGTCGCTATCCTCCTGATAACTATAAATCGGATAGCCATCGAGCGCATAAGCGATCGGCTGGCCCTTGCCCACCATCGGCTCGAGGTGGATCGGTGCGATGTGATAGTGATAGTCGTCGGCTCGTCCGCAGTGCCCACCCCATTGGTCCAGCTCTCCTGCGAGAAGCGTATCGGTGCGCCCGTCGTTCTTGATCGGATTGAAGATCGGTATCCCATTGACCGCCAAAGCGATCGCGCCGCGAAAAAAGTTATCCTTGGCCGACATCGGCTTTTTCGCCGGCTTCGGATGCAGCGGAATACGCCACGCGTTGCGTCCTGTGTAAGCTTGCGGCAAGGGGACTTGTTGCTGCCAAGCCGTGATGCCGACCATCATGGAATGATCGGGAATCCCATTGGATTCCACATAGAAGAAGTCGTTGTCCCAACGTAGCCCTAAGGTTTTCTCGAACGGTTTGAAATGTTGAAACATCGCTGGAGCATCCTCGTAAAAACCGGCTTCATCGTATGAGCTTGAAGCAGGCTCGATCTGGAGATTCACAAACCGAATCGGTTGGGCCTGGTTCGTTTTGCGGATCGACTCTAGCCGCTCGGCGATCCAGTTTCGGTCGGATTCGATCAACTCGGCTCGGTGAACCTGCTGAACCTTGCCTCCGCTGGTTTCGAACTTGGCAACCTGCTCATCGGCAGATAGAAAACTACCATGAAAATGCTTGTGTGTTTTGGCGATCGTCCAAGTGGATTTGCTGACTGCCGCAAAGTCCGATGGTCCATGCCCACCCTCGTGCGCTAGGGAACTATGGCAGAGGCATAAGATCGCGATCATCGATCCTGCAAGAAGACTTGCGGGGTTTGCAAAGTTTTTTTTCATCATTCAAGCTCTCTGTTTCGTGCGGTTATGGGGCGTTGGAGTTGGTCTGTGAACACTGGGAAATACAAGGCGTGGATGAATCAGAGCTTGGCGGGGACTCTGTTGTTTTTGCCACCCCGCTTGGGAGGTTCCGTCGGCTTGTTGGGATTGAAGTCCGGGTTCTTCGTTGGGAACTGAGCTTCGACCTGAGCAAGGTACTTGTCTAGCCGTTGGTGCAGGTCCTGGGCCTGCTCGGTTGCTTGGTTGATGAGATTCTTGCGCTCGCTCAGGTCGTCTTTGAGGTTGTAGAGTTCATCGCGTTGGTCCTCGTAAAAATGAATCAGCTTCCAATCGCCGACCCGGATCGACGACTGTGGACCTCCTTCGCCTTGGTAGTGTGGGAAATGGAATACAAGTCCCTCGTTTGGGCGTTGGACGGTTCCTAGTCCGTCGCTGCTTACAAGTGCCGCGATGCTACCACCTTCGATACCAGTAGGCAATTTGGATCGGTCGATTCTGGTATAATGCCATTAGATACTTGCATTACCAACACCAGGAGCACCAAAATGCGTTTTCCATTCGCAACACTTTGCTGCGCGATTGCAGCAAGCTTGATTGGCATTGACCTTGGGATTGCTCAAGCTCAACAGACAGCCAAACCGAATTTGCTGATCTTCTATTCCGATGATCAAGGCTGGGGAGAGACAGGTTGCTATGGCAACCAACAGATCCCAACGCCTAACATCGACGCACTGGCTGCAAACGGTGTAAGGTTCACCCAAGGCTATGTCGCTGCAACATATTGCAGCCCGTCGCGGGCCGGGCTCCTGACAGGTCGATACCCAACGCGATTCGGGCATGAGTTCAATGCAGTCGCCAATAAGTCCGGTCTGCGACTCGATCAAATCACCTTGGCCAATCGCCTCAAGGAACTCGGATATGCCACCTGCTGTGTCGGAAAATGGCACCTCGGAAGCTCGGAGGAATACAAGCCGACGAAACGTGGCTTCGATGAGTTCTTCGGTACGCTGGCCAACACCCCTTTCTTTCATCCGACGAACTTCATCGATTCGCGAGTCTCGAACGATGTCCGCGAAGTAACCGACGAAAATTTCTACACCACAGACGCCTATGCCGAGCGATCCGTCGATTGGCTCGAAAAGAACAAAGACAAATCTTGGTTTTTGTATGTGCCTTTCAACGCCCAGCACGCGCCCCTCCAAGCACCCCAAAAGTACCTGGATCGCTTCCCGGACATCCAAGATCCAAAGCGTCAACTATTTGCAGCCATGCTTTCGGCTCAAGACGACGCGATCGGTCGGGTGATGACCAAAGTCCGCGAGCTCGGAAAGGAAGAAAACACCTTGGTCTTCTACATCGCCGATAACGGCGGGCCAACCCAAGGCACCACATCGCAGAACGGGGGCTTGCGCGGTTTCAAGATGACCACCTACGAAGGCGGCCCGCGTGTTCCATTTATCTCGCAGTGGAAGGGTCATTGGCCCGCAGGGAAAGTCTACGAGAATCCCGTGATGAACCTCGACGTTGTTCCGACCATGATGGCGGCCACAGGCCAAAAGATCGCCGAGAGCGAAAAACTTGATGGTGTCGATCTTGCCCCGTTTTTGACCGGCCAGATTAGCGCAAGACCTCACCAGACGATGTACTGGCGATTCGGACCGCAATGGGCGATCCGTCACGGCGATCTCAAACTGGTCGTGTCGCGAGGAGGCAGTGGCAAACCGGAATTGTACGATCTAGCAAAAGACCTTAGCGAATCGAACGATCTTGCGGGGTCCCTCCCCGATGAAGTCCAGAAATTGCAGGCCATGTGGGACTCCTGGAGCGCCCAGCAGGCCCCACCCAGCGCGATCGATGCTCCTGCGAACCAGAAAGGCAAAAATCGGAAGGCCAATAAGCAACCGGCTGGCAAACTCTGATCGCGACTGCAATCCAACGAACTTTACTTCCATTTCCTCTCCTGGCTGTTCCCCTTGGCGCCCTTTCCGCCTTTGCGGTGAGACTCCAGATTGCGCCCTTTGCGGTGTCCTCGTTGGGATGAGCGGTCAGCCTCCGGAGAAAGTCACTCCAAGGTAGAAGAAAAGTCCTCCAAGGAGGATCGCCATCGGTAAAGTTAAAACCCAAGCGAGCAGGATTTTACGAATCGTGGACATCTGCACTCCGGACTTGTTAGCCCACATCGTACCGGCGATGCCTGATGAAAGAACGTGAGTCGTACTTACCGGAGCATGGAAAAAATCAGCAAGACCGATCGTAAGCGCGGCGACCGTCTCGGCTGCAGCACCTTGTGCGTAAGTCAAATGGGTCTTACCAATCTTCTCTGCGATGGTAACCACGATCCGCTTGTATCCGATCGTTGTCCCGATGCCCAGGGCTAAAGCCGTTCCAAGGATAACCCAGAAGGGAATGTACTCAATGGAACGCTTCAAGACTTTTCTGTGCGGTGCCAGATCCTTGGCCATATCAGAAGGTAACTTAGCCTTATCTAGCTCTATACCCAAACGATAGATCGATTGACGGACCTGCCAGCGTTGATCGGTGGGGACGTCTTGCAAGGAGGATTTGCCCTCGAGACTCTTTTCTATACCATCGAGCTGGGCGATCAGTTGCGGATTATCGACATTGCCTTTGACCAACTCGCTTTTCATCGCGACAGAAGCGTCATGGACTTCCCTTGCGAGTTCTGGGTGTCTTAGATCCATCGCGTAGTAGGCAGGAAGAAATCCAATCAAGGCAAGTAGGACCAGCCCCATTCCTTTTTGCCCGTCATTCGAACCGTGTGCCATGCTGACCCCACCACAGGTGGCGATCAAGACACCGCGGATCCAAGAGGGAGGATTATCTCCTTCTCCAGGCGGATGATAAAGGTTCGGATTCTTCAGGAATACCTTCATCCCTAGAAGCAACAGGCCAGCGGCGAGAAATCCGATCAAAGGAGATAGCAACAAGGCTTTACCTACATCCATAGCTTTATTCCAGTTGACACCCTGCAGATCTCCGTTGGTCATCAAACTATTGGCCAACCCGACTCCAAGAATCGATCCTATGAGTGTATGAGAGCTAGAGACTGGCAATCCCATCCACCACGTTCCAAGATTCCAAATCACCCCCGCCAGCAACAAGGACATGACCATGACGATTGCTCGCGAACTACTTCCTTCGATGAGCAAATTGACCGGCAAAAGATTCACTATGCTGAACGCGACCGTCGTTCCGCCGATGAGAACCCCCAAGAAGTTCATGAAACCAGAAAAAAACACCGCCGGAGTCGGCTTGAGCGTCTTGGTGTAGATGACAGTGGTCACCGCGTTGGCTGTATCATGAAAACCGTTGATGAATTCAAATGCAAAAGCGACAAACAACACCAGAAAGAACAAGACCTGTCCCCAAACACTGAGGTTTCCAAGTGCCTCCCAAAATGGAGCGTTCATTCGTTCCCTGCTTCCAATCAAACGTGTGAGTAAATCGACCGCGTAGCACTCTCGTCCCAGGGTAATCCTCAACGAGTGCCTGTGAAAGCATGTCGTTGGAATCCACACAGGTTCTTCAACTGAAATTCACATACCGCCCGTTTTTAGTAGTTCAATTGACACTGCAATCGAAGCACCGAACCATCAAAGTACTGGTAAGAGAGAGCCCCTGGTTGATTGATCGCTTGAGTGTTCACACGGTCAACCAGAGAATACTCAAGGGAAAACTCAAGCTCCTTGAAAGCCTGCCACTCAATTCCCGAGGACACGTCGAAGCTGTTTCCGTAAGGAGCGTTCTTTTGAGTGGAATATCCGCCGTGGAGCTGCGACCATCGACAGTAGGGTATCCATGTCCCATGTTGTTCCGTTTCGATCGCATACATGGCCATTGCATAGCCACCATAAAATGCTCTGCTCAAAACCCTTGTCTGATCATCGCTCAGACCTGGAGCCTCTCCGACATGCCATTCACTTTGGAAACCGAGATCCATGGGGTACCACACAAAAGTCCCTGCAAGCCTCTTCTCCCAAATACCATCCGCTCCACCGTTTTGATAGGTACCCTCTGGAATCGTCTCCGGTCCCGTACCCAGCGGTCGTATCTTGGTACCATCGACCACCAATTCCCCACAGAGCCCTTGAACAGATACTTCGCAAACCTGACCTGCCCAAACTTCCCAAGGCCAAGTGACTCGCGCAACGGCATGAGGCACACTGTTGAGGTCCAACAGCGATCCACCTTGGCCGTTAAATATCCCTAAGCCAACGACCCCAAAGTTGCCCGATCCTTTGTAGCGGGCGTTCTGTAAGTCATGGAACATCTCTTGCTTGTCTGTTGGTGTCCAGTAATAGATCACCCCAAGATCGCGTTCATTGGGCGCCACGGAGATGTTAATTGGATCGGATCTGTCCATTGGAGCCCGATTGGAACTCGATTGCATGTTCTCAAAGCCATACGGGATTTTCGATTGACCAACTCGAAATCGATGCACCTTGTCTTCGTCGACGTAGACGTCTCCATACCAGTCCAGGATTTGAGCAAAATAAGTCGCAGTCGATTCAGAACCACCAGGAGGAGCAACACCGAAGTCAGGTTGGATGTAGATCCCCAGATGCGGGGCCACATCTCCCTGAATTTTTAATCTTGCACGACGAAGCGTAAAACTATCGACATCACCGATCCCTCGATCACCAAGGAGCTGGGGTGGGGCTCCATCCCCAGCATCGGTGACGACTCCGTAGCGGACCTGCGCGTACCCACCAAGACTCATCTTTTCCCACCAGCCCCTGGACTTTTCACCCTTGGACTTTTCAACAATAGCGGGAGCAACAGTCGGTGTCGTGTCACCGGATTCCAAAACCTCCTGCGATGCAGAACCGAGGTCGTAGCCCTGACCATAAGCAATTTGAATCTCCGAGCATAGAGTTGGCAAAAATCCAACCAAAAGAAGCCTCAAGGCGCGTCGAGCTGGGATTTCAAAAGCCGAAACCATGGGGATCATTTGGCAACTCCGAATCGAGTTCTCATGAGGAAAAACAGTCCAAAAATGCTGATCGGCGCAAATTTGTTCCGCCTGTAACGCTTCGTGACTGGAAAGAGGTATCGACTTTGACGACTAGGTAAAATATTAAGATTCCCAGTTTTATTGCTCTCAATCGGTCGGGACGATTGCAAGGCGATTTCCTTACGCCAAACTTCCGGGATAGGACTTGTAAGAATCCTGCAAGAGCAAACTTCGACACCCTAGGAACCCTGAAAAAGCCAGCAAAACATGCACATGTCGAAAGACCAGGAAAAACAATTGGAACCTGTTTGGTTACAACGCGATCTAGGCTGGCTTGAATTCAACCGTCGCGTTCTCCGCGAAGCTCAGGATCCGCGAAACCCGATGATGGAGAGACTGAAATTCCTGGCGATCTTCTCGTCGAATCTTGACGAATTCTTTATGAAGCGCATGGAGTTGATCAAGTCCTTGATGACCACGAATTCTGGTGCTCCCTGGGAAAGCCACCTGCCCGAGCAGATACACAAGCAACTGAGCCCACTGCTAGAACAGCAGCACCAAACCTTCGTGGATCTTCGTCGCAAATTGGCTAACGAAGGTATCGATCTGCTTGATTTCGACCAGCTTACCCAACCGCAGCAGCAGTCCATTCGCGAAGGCTTTCGAAAAAACATCCTGCCCATTCTTACCCCGCTAGCAGTCGACCCTAGTCACCCCTTTCCCTTTCTTTCCAATCTTTCGATCTCACTGGGTGTTCTGCTCAAGGATACAAGATTCCCTGATGGCTGCTTTGCTCGACTCAAGATCCCCAGTTCGCTTCAAGGTTGGATCCCACTCGAACAGGAGAATTCGGATCGAATCCAACTTGTCAGCACCGTTTCGACAATACAAGCCAACCTAGCCGACGTCTTTCCCTGTCTAGAAATCGTATCGACGACGCTCTTTCGCGTGACACGCGATGCAGAGGTGGAGTTCAATGAAGAGATGGTTGACATCAAGCAACTCGTCAACGATCAACTGAAACTCAGACGGTTTGAACCGGTAGTCAGGCTCGAAATCGATGCACAGCACGACCCACGAGTTCTAGAGCTACTCCAGCGTGAATTCGCTCTTTCGCAAGACCAGATCTACATCGTTCCAGGGCTCATGGAGTACGAAAAACTCTGGGAACTGACTCGCTTGGGCCCAGACCATTTGCGTGTCGAAGGTTGGGAGCCAGTCTACCCAAGAGAGCTCCCCGGTCCCCAGGAGGATCTCTGGGAGTCTATCCGTCAACAGGACATTCTGGTCCACCATCCCTACGAAAGCTTCGAGCACTCCGTCGTTCGCTTCATCGACCAAGCCGCTGGGGATCCCCTTGTTCGAGCCATCAAAATGACCGTGTATCGAGTCGGGGACGAAACTCCATTTATCGAATCCCTCATTCGAGCTGCCGAATCTGGCAAACAGGTCGCGTGCCTAATCGAAGTACGAGCTCGATTCGATGAACAACGAAACTTACAATGGGCTGCTCAACTCGAAAGGGCTGGTGCTCATGTCGTCTACGGAGTCGTCGGCCTAAAGACCCATTCGAAAATCGCACTGGTTGTTCGTCAAGAACCGAATGGACTTCATTGCTATGCACACATCGGCACCGGTAACTACCACGTCAAAACCTCAAAACTCTACACGGATCTAGGTCTCTTTACCAGCGACCCATTGATCACCCAGGATGTCGTCGATTTATTCCATTTTCTAACCGGTTGCTCTGCGAAAAAAGAGTACCACCGCCTGCTGGTCTCGCCAGTGAATATGCGTTCGAAATTCATCGATTTGATCGATCGGGAAATATCCAACTCCAAACAAGGACTCCCGGCGAGAATCGTCCTGAAAATGAATCAACTCGAAGATGCTCAGATGATCACCAAGCTCGTTGAGGCCTCGGTCGCAGGTGTGCGTGTGGAACTCATCATTCGTGGGTTTTGCTGTGTCAAACCAGGAATTCCCGGGTTCACAGACAATCTAACCGTCAGGTCAATCATCGGAAGATTCCTCGAGCATTCTCGTATCTTCTGGTTCGCCAACGGAGAATCAGACCCCATCGAAGGAACCTTCTACATAGGATCCGCCGATTGGATGAACCGCAATCTCTCCGGACGGGTCGAAGCAGTCGCGCCGATCCTTCTGAAATCTCACCGAAGTAAAATCTGGGAAATCTTGGAGGTCTCCTTGAAAGACCAACGCAACGCTTGGTTGATGCATTCGGATGGTTCTTATCATCAAATCACCCAAGACGCGAATTCGAATCCGGAGTCACTAGTCGGCACCCAACAAACGCTCATGCGTCGAATCAAATCCTCCTAGTAACCCCAAAAGACCTTAGCGAATCGAACGATCTTGCCGGGTCCCTCCCCGATGAAGTCCAGAAACTGCAAACCATGTGGGACTCCTGGAGCGCCCAGCAGGCCCCACCCAGCGCGATCGATGCGCCTGCGAACCAGAAAGGCAAAAGTCGGAAGGCCAATAAGCAAACGGCCGGCAAACTCTGATCGCGACTGCGATCCACCGAATTTTACTTCCATTTCCTCTCCTGGCTGTTCCCCTTGGCGTCCTTGGCGCCTTTGCGGTGAGACTCCGGTTTGCGCCTTTGCGGTGAGACTCCAGTTTCCGCCTCTGCGGTGAGACTCCGGTTTGCGCCTCTGCGAGACGAGGATTTGCTGTCATTTCGAAATGGATTTCTGAGCCAAATTGGACCCTCGTGCAAGAAAAATAACGATTGGCCGAACGTTTCCTGCTGGTCGTGCCGATAAAGCCGAAGGTAATAGGTATTCCTGCCATTCCAATTGATGGGATGGTGACGGACAAACCGGTGGCAAACGCACTGGAGTGAATTCGATGAGGCTGCTCAAAGGCTGGAAACTTACGTTGATGGCAAGCAGGGTCCGGCGGTCAAGCATGGGCTCAAAAGCCCGGTAGCTGGGGGTCCAACAAGCCTTCTAGCCCCAAAACATTGCAGGTGACCCCAAAGGGTGCCTCGCAATTGCTGACCCCTGTTGCTTACCAAGAACCAATACTTCAAGATTCCCCGATTCCCTCGGGACTGCCTCCGGTGGAAGGTGTACCCTTGGGTGCTGTTCCCTCAGAGGGCATGCCCATGATGGGGCCTGAGGGCTATCCTCCTGGCATGGGCATCCAGTTGGGGACACAGCACTTGTTCGAGTTGTTCCTGCACACTCATTTGGTCTGAGTGCAAGTTGGCCTGCATCGCCGTGCAATTGCCAGTAAAATTATCGACGTTCCACCACACGAATTCGGCAGATCGATGAA
>Ga0247831_1005070_pt1 | contig 16857 bp, 14 predicted proteins | sample LaCruzMarch2015__9_FD_192406 | JGI IMG/M metagenome (GOLD analysis project Ga0247831, IMG submission 192406) | Freshwater microbial communities from meromictic Lake La Cruz, Castile-La Mancha, Spain - LaCruzMarch2015_1m | ecosystem: Environmental > Aquatic > Freshwater > Lake | place: Spain... | reverse complement strand
TGCGGAGGCCATAAGCGAATGAAGCTTGGGGCAACCAGCTCATGCCTTGTCCAGCGACGCCAGCGCCACGGAAATTAAAGGTGTCCATCATGTAGAGGTTCTTCACACTGAGCCGCTTCGTGATCTGCTCGGGATAAATCTCCAACTGCTCGCGGCACATGCGCATGAACGCTCTGAACTCATTCAGTTTCTTATCGGTGAAGTAGGAGTATTCCAGCCGCACCTTCACCGGCATGGGTGGTGCGGGTGAGCCGGGTTCCCACAGCACTTTAAAGCCCCATTGCTTCTCCAGCTTGCGGATGTCGCTTTGGATCTCGGGATCGGCTTTGATCTTGTCATGGCTGTGCGTTTCCGTGAGGTCGTTGAGACAAATGGTGCGCTGATGTTCGGGAATGGTGGTAAGCATGGTCCAGTAAGCTTCATTGAACTGCGGATCGAGCGACGTCATCCAAGCCTTAACGATGTCGATGCGCCGCTTCAGCTTGGCGTCAGTTTTGGCGAGCGTGAGCAGTTCGTTGAACTCCCAGGCATCCCACAGCACCTGGTAGAGTCCCTCTCGAGCGTTGCTTGCCTTGGTGAGTCGTTTGGCGCTCTCGGTTTCGAGCTTCGAGCCATCGGACTCCAGTGTTTTCCATTGTGCTAGGGCGAGCGGTGAATCGGGCGACTTTATGTCCGCAAGCAAATGATTGCCCAGTGTGCGGTGGATGTAACCACGGCCAAGGACTTCAAGTGAAGGAGTCACCGTCGTCGGCACGGTCACCAGGATCGCATCAGTGGCTCTGTCGTTAATGAAGGTCGGCGAATAAGTCGCCGCAGCACCTTTGGCGGACCTGGAGGTGTAGGCGTTCGCTAAGACGAGATTTTTGGGACCGTGCTTCTGGATGAATCCAGCCGGATAGCGTTTCAATTCAGCTTCCACCCAAGTGAGGATCTGTAGCGCATGGTCGAGATGCTCTGGCTTCACCGCGGTCACGACTTGATTCTTGGCAAACACCGGATCATCGACCTTTGCGAGCTTCACGGAGAGCCCGAAGCCGGTTTGGAATCGCTGGGCGACCTCGATGAATTTGGGCTCACGTTCGATCGCCTCGAGAGCAAAAGCTGAAGAGATGAGCATCAGCGCGGCGGCGAGGATGAGGAACCTGTGAAAGCGGAGCATGAGGAGGTAAACGTAACGCCCCCTGGAAGTCATGCGATGTCTTCCTTCGGCAACTGAGCGCATTCATGCGGTGAAAACACGGTGAAATCAGCGTGCAGGTGGTTTCCGTCCATCTACGCGAAGAGGGCCAAATTCCAGATTGCCTGCGAGGCCTCCGCGCACAGACTGAAATCACATGGAAGACTACGACATCATCATCCTCACCGACGAACGCTATGAGACACCTGACGAGTCGCACTGGTATCAGGCGCAGTTGCTCGGTGAGGAGCGGCTTTTGATGGTGGGGCTAGAGGCGCGAGGGCTGCGGACAGCACGGGTGGCGTGGTCGAATCCTGATTTTGACTGGAGTCTCGCTCGTGCAGCGGTGTTCCGTTCGACGTGGGATTACTTTGAGAGGTTCGCGGAGTTTTCGGCCTGGATGGAACGTGTTGCAGGCGCGACACAGCTTTTCAATGCGCCGGACCTGGTGAGATGGAATGTGGACAAACACTACCTGCAGGACCTTGCTGAACGTGGGGTAAATATGCCGGCGACGCGGTTCATCGAACGCGGGGAGACAACCACGCTGAGTGAGGTGATGCAGGCGAATGGATTGAACGAGGCGATTTTGAAGCCGTCAGTCTCGGGCGCGGCACGCCACACCTATCGGCTGAACGCGACGAACCTGGAGGCACATGAGTCGGTGTTGCGAGATCTGCTGCGCGACGAATCAATGATGGTCCAACCGTTTCTCGGCAGCGTGCTCACGCAGGGGGAACTGTCGCTGATGGTGATTGGTGGTCGTTGCACTCACGCCGTGCGAAAGATCGCCAAGCCGGGTGACTTCCGCGTGCAGGATGATCACGGCGGCACTGTGCGCCCTCATACTCCGATGGCGGACGAGATTGCCATTGCGGAGGCGGCTGTTGCTGCTTGTCCAAAAGTGCCGCTCTATGCCCGCGTGGATGCGGTGTGGGATGATGCAGGAGAGCTTTCCCTGATGGAGCTAGAACTCGTGGAACCCGAGCTGTTCTTCCGTTTCCATCCGCCTGCTGCAGATGCGATGGCGGCGGCCATCGCGGAACGGCTGTGAGCCTTTATCGTGCGATCTATGACGAGTGCCAACCAAGGACTCACTTCCCGCCCTTGATGAACTCCTCGCGGGAGAGAAAGCCGTCCTTGTCCTTGTCGAACTTGGTGAAGCGCTCCTTCGCCTCATCGCCGTTGGATTGCCTAGCGAGATACTCTTCCAGCGTGAGCTTGGCTTTGCCGGGGTAGAGGCGGTCGTAACGCACATCGCGGGGCTCGTCAGTGGAGGTGGTGGCGGGCTTGGTGGGTGATTTGCCTTTACCTTTCGGTTTAGCGGCGGGATTCAGATCGGAACCGATGGGCGGGAGGTGTTTGATAAGCGTTTCGAGCAGTTCCTTGTGCTCGGGCTTGTCGGCGAGGCTGATGGTTTCCGTAGGGTCGGCTTGCTCGTCGTAGAGTTCGGTGGCGACGATCTTCGCGCCATTGCGTTCACGCCAGAAGGTAGCGCGGTAGCGTTCGTTGCGGATGCTGTAGCCCATCACGGGGCCATCGGGAGCGCTGCGTGGGTATTGGCTGATGGCGACGTCAGTGGCGGCTGCTGACGGGTTCTCGATGAAGGTCTTCAAGCTGCTGCCGCCAAGGCCGTTCGGGATCGGCAGGCCGCAGACATCGGCCAGCGTGGGATAGACATCGACGAACTCGACGGGTGCCTCGCACTTCTGGCCAGCGGTCGCGGATTTCGGCACGCTGATGAGCAGCGGCGCACGCGCGGCGATCTCGAAATTCGTGTGCTTGTGCCACAGGCCGTGATCGCCGAGCTGCCAGCCGTGATCGCCCCACAGCACGATGATCGTATTGTCGGCAAGACCTTCTTTGTCGAGCGCATCGAGCACTCTTCCGATCTGTGCATCGGTGTAGCTGATGCAGGCATAGTAGCCGTGACGCAGCGTCTTGGCGAAGTCAGCGGGGATGGGATTCTCCTTCGGCACGCCGGGGTAGGCATGGAGCTCGCTATTATTGTGTCCGGCGAATTCGGGGCTGCCAGCAGGCAGTTTATCCGTGGTGGGCACGGGGATCGTGTTCGGGTCGTAGAGGTCCCAATACTTCTTCGGTGCCACGAAAGGCAGGTGCGGCTTCAAAAAGCCCACGGCGAGGAAAAACGGCTCATTCTTCGATTTCAGCGTCGCGAGACGCTTCACCGCCTCCACCGCTGTCGCGCCATCGGGGAGCTGATCGTCCTCTTTCGGGCTGACTTCATACGCGGGGCCTTTTTTGGCGCTCTTGCCATTTTTTCGAGCGGGACCGCCTTCCTGAGGTGCGCTGTATTCTTCCACGTTCACCTCATGCCGCGTGACGAGCTGCTTCGTCCAGTCCACCGGGTCGGTATCCACCGCACGGCCCTTCGGATACCAGTGCGGCTCATTCCAGGAGCGACCATCTTCGAATCCGGAGTGGTAGATCTTGCTCAGTGCGGCGCAGTGATAGCCATTCGCCTTGAAGTGCTGCGGCAGCGTGATGCAGTCGGGCTGCGCCACGCGGAAATGCGTCTCCAAATCCCATACCTTCGTCACATCCGGCCGTAGCCCCGTCATGATCGCCGTGCGTGATGGACTGCATACCGCCTGCTGGCAGTAAGCATGGTTGAAAACGATGCCGCGAGCCGCGATGCGGTCGATGTTGGGTGTCTGGATGATCGTGTTGCCGTAGCAGCCAAGCTCCGGCCGCATGTCATCGACGGCGATGAAGAGGATGTTAGGCTTCGCCGAGACTGACGAATGCAGGAGAATGAACAAAAGGAACAAGAGAGCGAACTTCATGGGCCTGTCTGAACGCCAAAGCACTCCCGATGTAGCAACTTTCGCTGATTATTTCACAAGCCCACCTGATCTGTCGTCCTATTTGAGCGGCACACCACTCACATCGAGATCCGGCTTCGTGTTCCAGCGTGGGGTCCAGCCGGGCTTTTCGACTTTGGTGCGGAAGATGACGGTGTTGTCGAGGGCGATGTCGTCGGTCCAGATGAACTTGGCGCCTTCGAAGTCGTTCTCGAAGTAGGGCTGTTTGGGATCGACTTCTTCGACGGTGTATTCTTTCGCGTTCTTCCAGGTGCTGTCGTCGAAGTCGGTGGCCCACCAGTTGGCGGGAAAAGGTTCTTGTTTGACCTGCGGATTGGCGGTGTCGCCTCTGACGGGGCCGTGGAAGAAGTTTTTGGCCTTCCAGGTCGCGTTGGTGACGGTGCCGTCGGCAAATTTGATGCACAGGCCGGCATCGCCGATGCTGGTGCCGTATTCCATGCCGGTTTTCGGGTCGGCGTTGTCCTTGGCGAGCACGGCGATGGTCATCGGATACTCGGGGAGGAAATCGACGCTGACGACGTTGTGCGGCGTGAACTGGATGCTGTCCACGGCGACGAGGCGGCCATTCACATAGAGCATGAACCAGTTGTCGGCATAGACGTTGAGTTTCATGGTGTCGGCGATGCTGGGCTTCACGAGGTCAGGCGGGCCGCCTTTGCCGCCGCCTTTTTTGGGCTCTGTTGCGGCAGGTGATGGCGCTTTCGTAGTTTGAGGTCGGTCAGGTCGGACCTGTCCGACAACGCCGCCACTGCTGTGAACGACCCGTAGTGACGAACTCGCCAGCACTTTGTCTTTCATCGCCGCGATGAGTTCTTCGCGTCCGGGTGAGCCAGCGATCTTCAGCGGCTCCGCGAGGGCATACATCGTGATCACATAGGTCTTCGCGCCGGGGCCTTTCGAGTGGGGAGGCTCGTAGCCGACTTCGCCTTTGAAGCCGGTGCCGAGTTTACCGATGCGCTGCGAATCCTCCGGCAGGCTCGCGGCATTCGCGGGGATGTCGTAGATGGTCCAATACCACTTCTTGTCACCATCAGGCGTCACATGATCCATGATCAACGCGTAGCTTTCGGTCGCTGCGGGTGCACCAGACCACTCCAGGGGCGGACTGATGCCATCGCCATCATCTGTGAACTCCACCGGCAGCTTCTGGAGGTCTTCGACGACAGAACTCACCAACATGAACTTGCCATCGCTGCTGCGTGGTTGATCTGGCAGGGCGACAAAGGCCTCCTGCTTGCCGCCACGGCCACCGCCTTCGCCGCGCTTCATCTCTTCGCGTGCTGGAGGTTCATCACCAGCAGGTGCGTTGCCCGCAAGTTCGTCAAGTTCCGGTGAATCGAGCTTGCCATCGCGATTGTGATCGAAGGTGTTGAACTGCTCTTTCGCTTTCGCCAACGCCTCGGGAATTGCGACGCCTTTTTTCGCAGCATTCGACTTGGCGTTGTCGGCGAACTCCTGCGCGGTCACGACGCCGTCGCCATTCACATCGAGAATGCCTTCCACGCCTGTCTGCGGACGACCACCTTCGCTTTCGGGACTCTGCGGAGGCTCATCACCCGGGCGCATCTCGCCCTCACGACCACCTTTGCCTTTGCCTTTTCCCTTGCCCTTCCCTTTGCCTTTCATGCCTTCGGGACCGCCAGGGCCCTCACGCGGAGGACCACCGCCGCCACCTTGGCGTGCGGTATAAACTTCCGTCGCCTTGCCCTCGCGCCCGTTGTCGAACTCAAAGGGATAAGTGCCGTCGGCCTTGATCGAGTAGCTGATGCTGCGTTTGTCGCCATTCACCTCGTAGCTGAGTTTGTAGCTATCTTTGCGGGTGCTTTCGAAGGCGGTGATCTCGGCACCACGCAGCGCGGGGAGGGCCTCGCGCACGCCTTGGGCACGCGGCTGCGGATCGACCTGCTCCCCCGCCTCCACGACCTCGCCATGAAAGCCGCCGATGACATACGGATACGTGTTCGAGGCATGATAATGATAGCCGCTGGGCGACTCATGACCGTGGCATTCGTCGAGATTCGCCACGGGCGAGCCATCCGGTTCCGTGAGGCCATAGATCGGATAACCATCCAGCGCATAAGCCACCGGCATGCCTTTGCCGACCTGCGCCTGAAGATGCAGCGGCGCGATGTGGTAGTGGTAATCATCTGCGCGACCGCAGTGGCCGCCCCACTCGTCCAGCTCGCCGATTTCATAGCTCACCTCACCGCGATTGTTCTGCGGATTGAAGATCGGGATGCCGTTCACAGCCAAAGCGATAGCGCCGCGCAGGAAGCGGCCTTTGATCATCGCGGGCTCTTTTGCAGGAACAGGCTTCAGCGGGATGCGCCAGGCGTTGTCATCGACATACTTCTGCGGCAGCGGCACCTGCTGCTGCCACGCCGTGATGCCCACCATCATGTTGTGATCCGGCATACCATTCGAGCCAACATAGAGAAACTCGCCATCCGCACGCAGATCGAGCTTCGTGAAAGGCATGAAGGCCTTCGCGGTTTGTGGTGCGTTCGTGGCATTCGCCACCGCTGCGGCGGCGAGCTGGACTGCGGAGGCCGTGGAGGCCACCTCGACATGCTCACGCTGCCACTCTTCCAGAATGTGCGCCCGCAGTGCCTCGCGGTCCGTGGTGATCAAATCATGCGCGGCAAGGCTTGAGGCAAAGAGGAGGAAGACGGGAATCGTTTTCATGATGCACGATTCAACCCCAGCCACGTCAAAACGGCTTCAGCGAATCACCGGAGATTTGTCAGGATTGCGTCAATGCCGCCCCAGCCGACATCACCGCCGCAGCGCATGGATAAGCTCATGCACCTTGCTGATGAGGTCCTGCATCTTGCTCAGGTTGTAGCTGCCATCGGCTCCCATCCCCAGCTTGCCGACGCCGACGCCGTCGCTGTTGTTGCTGGTGCCAAGCAAGGCATTGGCGATGGCGTTATTCAGGTCTTTCACTGTCGCTCGCTCCCGGATCTCAGCGTTGAGCGAGGTGCGCTGGCTGCGCCTTTCTGCCTGTGAGTTCGGCGAGTTGTTCGCGGGCTTTGTGTGGAAGAGCGGAAGGTGTTAACGGGTTCCTACACGCCTAGCGCCGAACTTTCTCCCCCCTTTGTCCTCGCAGACGAGTTCCTTGTTGCCGGACTTCATGCGTATTTTGTCGAAAAACTTCCCGTTGGCCCAGTCAACCTCATAGCGATCCCCGCCGAGCGCGCGCCATTTCCCTCTCTCGCCATTGGGCCACTCCATAAATGCCATGCCATCTCCTCGGAAGTTCACGGTGCGAGAGCCGCCATTTCAATGCCAACGCCCGACGATCAGGTCTAGCGGTGGAGCTTTGCCAATGAGTTTGCCCGAAGATTTCTCGTCATTCGGACAGGTAAAGCTGGAAAAGCCGGCATCAAAACGCAGGAGCAGGCCAACTCGTCGGTCAGGTCCACAGTTATTCATGCGGATGGTGTTTGCATCCATGACCTCCCAGCGTCCCTCATGGACGATTCTGGCATCATGCCAGGCTGTGACACTGCCTTCGGGCCGGAAGCGAAGTCCCAGCCACGCTCCGTCTTTGATGACCGTTACACCGCCAGTTTGAACATAATCTCCTGTGTGTTTGAATGACCACTGGGTGTTCTTCAGCTTTCGACTGAGGGCGTCCATGACTTGCTGGGTCACTGGCGGATTCTGAGGAGCCGCGGCTACGGCTTGGCCAATGGGACAGAGGAGGATGCTTGAGAGCAAAAGGCGGAATCTGGCGGTCATGACGGTTAGGTGAGAAGGTGTGTAAGGCTGTCGAAAAGTTCAGCCGTGCGCGTCACGGCTGAACAAATGGGAGGTCGCTGATGTTAACCAACGGTCACACTCGACTCCGCGCTCCATTGGCCGACTTGTTGGTCGTCCACGCGGTAGATGGCGCGGTATTTCCATTTGGTGGGGGTGGCGGGGAAGGGGGCGCTGTCGGTGTAGCCGGGGGTGGTGTCGAAGGTGAGGACTTGCCAGCCTTGGCCACGGTCCACCTGGATTTCGCACTGGTCGAGGTAGGCGCTGTTGCCCTGCCAGCTCCAGTCGAGTTCCACGTTGTTGCCGACGATGCTGGCTTTCAGCACGGGCTGGAGGGTGGCGAAGTTGGGGGCGATCTTGCCTGCGCCGATGATGCCTAGGTCTTGGCCGATGGCGTCGGTGTAGGTGTCGCTGGCTTTGATGTCGGCCACGGTGTCGAAGATGCGGGCGACGGCCCCAGGTGGGCGGGCGACGACGGCGGGCTGGCCACCCGCGGCGGTGGGTAGGGCGGGGGGCACGAAGACGGGGAGCACGAGCGCGGCGGCTCCGCTGCCGCTCTGGGCCTGCTCGGCGGCGGCGGTGCAGGCCTTTTGCCAATCCCGCACGGCGGGCAACCAGGAGCCGAGGGTGTAGACGAGCCAGCGCGCATCGGCGATGGCGCCTTCAGATTTCGCGGTGGCGATGCCGAGCGTGGGGCCGTGCCCGGCGAGCTTGTTACGGAAGTTTTCCAACCAAAGGATCTGATCGGCGACACGAACGGGGTAGTAGGCTTGGCGGGTCATAGGCGTTTTCTTTTTTGCGGTGGATGTGGACGAAACATTTTCAGTATCCCAGGTCCCCTGGTCCCAGCTTCCTTGGTCCCAGGGCATGTCAGGCGGCCTTCGGGGTGGGGGTTTGATGGGTGGCGGGACTGTGCGGACGCGGTTGGGGATGCTTTTGCTGCGCTGAGGGATGAATCCCTGGAGGAAAGGTAAGAATCCCTGCTGCCAAGGGAAGCGCCTGCCGTCGCTGGGGATGAATCCCTGGGGCTGAGGTAAGAGTCCCTCGCTGCGAGGTAATGATCCCTCGGGCCGAGGGAACGTTCCCTGAGAGCTGGGGAGGATTCCCTTTCTTCATAACGTGAATCCCTCCCGCTGAGGTAATGCTCCCTGAGAGCGAGGTAAGCTGCCCTTTTTGCGAGGGAAGAAGGATGCGTCTCTGAAAAAAGCCGAGGCTGATGCGTCAGGGTTCGCTGTGTGCGATTGCTTGCTTTGTAAGATGAGTGACCTCAGCCGCATAAAGAAACAGATGCTTGCAAACACGTAGTAGAAGACAAGATTTATTTTGCCACTTTTTCAAAACCGATCAGGGCATGTCGGTGATGAACGGAAAATGGTCGTGCAGGGACAGCGGGCTGGAGCCATCAGATTTGTCGGGATTGTGTAAAGAGTGGTGCAGGCATGTGCCTGCGCCTCGAATATGCTTTCAGGCAGATGGATGCCTGCTGCACACTGACCCCATGCGCCTCCTGATCATCGATGACGACACCGAGCTCTGCCAGCTCGTGGCCGATTACCTGAAGCCCATGGGCTTTGAGGTCGCAATGGAGCATGATGGCGAGCACGGAGCCGAACGCGCCACCTCGGAGCCGTGGGCGGCCATCATCCTGGATGTCATGATGCCTGGCTGCGACGGCTTTGAGGTTCTCCGCCGCATCCGCGCGAAGTCCAAGGTGCCCGTCATGATGCTCACAGGGCGCGGAGAAGAGATAGACCGCATCGTCGGTCTCGAACTCGGTGCCGATGACTATCTTCCCAAGACGTTCTCCTCCCGCGAGCTGCTCGCCCGACTGCGGGCACTGCTGCGGCGCACGGGTTGGATCGCGGAGACGGCACCGCAGGCTCCGATCAAAGAACTCGTCATTGGCGAGCTGCGCATCAATCCCGAAACGCATGACGTGGTGCTCGGTGATCAGCCAGTGCAGCTCACGCCTGCCGAGTTCGGCTTGCTGCTCTCGCTGGCCAAAGCTCACGGACGTGTCCGAACCCGCGAGCAGCTCATTGAGGAAGTCGCCGACCGTGAGTGGGACGTCTTTGACCGCGCTATCGACATGCACATTTCCACGCTGCGCAAGAAACTCGGCGATGACCCGAAGGAGCCGCGCTTTATCAAGACGGTGCGTGGCTATGGTTATCAACTCATGACCCCAGGACGATGAGTCGGCTCAAGCTCCCGCTCTACACCAAGATCCTGCTCTGGTTCCTCGTGAACCTAGGCGTGGTGGTGGCCATTGGGTTGTTTTATGCGCGGGTGATCTTCCAGCCGGGGCTGGATTGGTTGCTGAATGGTCCACCCGGCAGCCGGATTGAGTTGCTGGCCATGCATCTGACAAATGAGCTCACCTTGTCGCCACAGAACGAATGGGATAAGGTGCTGTGGAGTTACCACGCGGAGAAAGGGGTGACGTTCATCCTTTTCACCTCGGATGGACGGCAGATGTTTGGCGAGCCCGTGACGGTGCCTGATGAAGTGCGGAAAAGGCTCATTGATCGAAGACGGCCGGAATCTCGCATGAGACCCCCGAAGCGCGAGACGGACGCTGACAGTCGTCTGCAGCCGAGGAAGCCGCGTTTCATCCTGCGCAGTGAATCGCCGACACGTTACTGGTCGGGGATGCATCTGGACCTGATGTTTGAGGCGGGCGGGCAGTGGCATCCGCTGACCATGGTGCTCATGGCGGACACGCTGACGGCGAATGGGCTACTGTTTGAGTGGTGGCCATGGATTGTTGTGTTGATCATTGGCGTGGGCGCATCCGCCTTGATCTGGCTGCCCATCGTGGGTGGTATCACACGAGCGATTCGCCGCACCAACGATGCCTCCAAACGCATCGCGGCCGGTCAGTTCGATGTGAGGCTGCCGGATCAACGCGGCGACGAACTCGGCGAACTGGCTGCCTCGGTCAACACCATGGCGGCGCAGCTCGGCGACTATGTATCGCAGCAACGGCGCATCACAGCGGACGTGGCGCATGAGCTGTGTTCACCGATTGCGAGAATGCAGATGGCTCTGGGGGTCGTCGAGCAGCGCAGCACGCCCGAGCAGTCTGCCTATCTGGCGAAGCTGGACAAGGAACTGCAACACATGGCAAGGCTGGTCGAGGAGGTGCTCGCTTTTTCGAGGGCGGCGACGCTGCCGGAGAGAGAGGTGCCAGAGTCGGTGCCGCTCAGCATGCTGATCGAACAGGTCATCGCGCGCGAGGCACCGGACGAATGGATTCATCTCAACGTGCCAGAGGTCAAACTGCATACGATCAAGCCAGCTCTCGATCGCGCCTTGGGCAACATCCTTCGGAATGCGGTCCGGTATGCCAAGGACATTGAGATCATCGGTGAAGTCGATGGGCACACTCTTGTTCTGAGGATTCAGGATCGCGGCCCTGGCGTTGCGGAAGCGTTTCTGCCCCGCCTGTTCGAGCCCTTTTTTCGCCCCGAAGTGGCGCGAAGCAGGCACACAGGAGGAAGCGGCCTGGGCCTAGCCATTACGAAACGCTGTATCGAGGCTTGTCAGGGAACCCTGAGCGCTCAACAACGCGATGGAGGTGGACTAATTCTCGAGTGCCGAGTGCCATTAACCGTTGCGGAACAATGACCGATTTTGTTTAACGCCCGAATCTATCGGGCGTGGCGGTGAGAGAGGGATTCGAACCCTCGGTAAGGTTACCCCTACGCATCTTTAGCAAAGATGTGCTTTCGACCACTCAGCCATCTCACCAGTTCTCCGTCTGCGGGAGGTCGCGACTGTAGAAGAGCCTGCCGCGTGGTCAAGGAGATTGTCATTTTGCATGACGTTCTTTGTGCCGCGCGAAAATGGCAAGGCAGCGATCCCGCTCAGCACTGTGATCGACGATGGGTAGTGGGTAGCCTGGCACCAGGGGCACCCGTCTTTGGGGGCCTCGCAGAGACGCGCTGCGGGCACGTTTTTCAGCTCGGGTAGCCACTGCTTGATGAAGGCTCCTTCCGGGTCAAAGCGCAGCGTTTGGGTCCACGGGTTCTGGATGCGGAAGTAAGGGGCCGCATCGGCTCCTGTGCCAGCGCTCCACTGCCAGCCGCCGTTGTTGCTAGCGATCTCGGCATCCATGAGATGCTGGTGGAAGAACTGCTCGCCCAAGCGCCAGTCGCAGTGCAAGTCCTTGGTCAGGAACATGGCCACAATCATGCGCACTCGGTTGTGCATGAGCCCGGTGGTGAGGAGTTGCCGCATTCCCGCATCGATAATGGGGAAGCCAGTGCGTGCCTCCGCCCAGGCTTGGAAGTCTTCACTTTTCGACGGCCATTCCAGCTCGCGCCAGTCGGGGTTGAACTCGTGCTCGAGGACCTCTGGGTAGAAGTGCAAGATGGCCATGTAGAACTCGCGCCACGCCAGCTCCTTCACATAGGTCAGCACCGAGCCTGCGGCAGCGGGGTGCGCAGCGGCGTAGGCCTGGCAGCGCTGGTAAAGTTCGCGAATCGAAATCAAGCCGAAGCGCAGATCTTGGCTCAGGCAAGAGCCATGCTGACCGGCGGGCAAGTTTCGATCCTCGCCGTAACGGCCCAGGATACCGGATTCAATGAAATGCTTCATCCGGTCGCGAGCGGAACGCTCACCGCTTGGCAACACCTGGGCATCGGCAGGCGGCGTGAGGTCCCAATGTCCGAGCGTGGGTAGCGGCAAGCTCATCACCGAGGCGGCAGGCCCGAGACTGGTCACGCGGGGCAGGGGAGGGGACTTGGGCAGCCCCAGCCAGTTCTTGGAATAGGGGGTGTAGACGCGGTAGGGCTGACCGGCACCCGTAAGCACCTCTGGGGCCTCGTGCATGACGGTGTCTTTGTAGCCCTCGCATTTGATGCCAAGTTTCTGGCACATGATATGCAGCTTCTTCTCGACCGCCTTCCCGAACGGGTCGGGATCGCGATTGAAATAGATGGCTTCAGCGCGGGTCTCCCGCGCCAGCTGTTCCAGCTCGGCCACGGCATCGCCCACGCGGAAGATTAGCTTCGACCCGATGGCTTCCAGGTTCTTCGCCAGTGATTCGAGATTGCCACAGAGAAATTGCTGACGCTTGTGTCCCGTCCAGCCGTGTGTGTTTTTCCAGGAACTTAAAACGTATACAGGAACGACAATCCCTGCTTTGGTGGCATGGTGCAGAGCTGTGTTATCAGAAAGTCGCAGATCGCGGCGGAACCAATGAATGACGGTCGACATGAGGAGAGGGAAGAACGTCCCGCTTCGCGGCGAGGCTGCAAGGTAGCGAACAAGAAATGATGAAAAATCTGTTTGCCCGAATAGTCAGGTTCTATTAAACGTATTCTCATACAATCAACAAATTTTATGGGCCGCCCCTCCCTTGTCCGCACCAACGTAGCTCGCCTTCGGTTGGCACTTTCTTTGAACCAGCAGCAATTCGCCCGATTGCTGCGCCGCTCGACGGCCAGCGTGCAGAGCCTTGAGATGGGCCGACTGCGCCTTTCGGGTCAGCTAGCAGGTGAAATTGCTACCCGGACCGGGGTGCACCCGCGGTGGCTGATGGAAAACAATTTGAGTGAGGCCCCCTATGACATGCTCAGCCGCCCGTGGTCGCTGGCGAGCCTTCAGCGACTCCACAATGAAATTCCGTGCAACGCTAAGGCGGATGATGAGGTATTCCGCCAGCGCATGCTGGAGGTCGCTAGCCAACTGGCTCTGGCGCGCAACGTGGCGGGAATTCGTCGCCTTTACCGATCTGTGACTAGCGGTGGACAGGTCATCGCCATTGGGCGTCGCCTGGATCAATTCATTGCCTCACTGATGATGGAATACAAAGTCGATCCCGACGTGAACATGACTGAAGAGATTCGCTATGCGGAGCGTGAGGCAGACCGCAAGACGCAGAACGTCCTTCGTGTAGCGGGGGTGAAGGCCGTGCAGCCACCCAATGATCTGGACTATGCGTCATCGAACCTGCTTCGTCAGATGCAGTTTCTGCCAGCGGGGCAGGCGGTGGAGTCGAGGTAACGGCACTTGAGCTGTCCTTTGTGGACTGAAGAACGAATGTTCATCAGGATTTTTTGTGTCTGCGCTCCACGACCCCCCAACAAAAAAGCGAAGTGGTTTCCCACTTCGCTCTGATGTTTGAATGCGATTCGAATCTGCCGCAGACTAGCGCTTGGAGAACTGGAAGCGCTTGCGAGCACCGGGCTGTCCGGGTTTTTTACGTTCCTTCATGCGGTCATCACGAGTGAGCAGACCCGCCTTCTTCAGCACAGGACGAAACTCAGGATTAGCAGCGATCAAGGCGCGGGCGATACCCATACGAGCGGCACCCATCTGACCGTTCACACCACCGCCGCAAGCGTTGACAAGGATGTCATAGGTCTGGCGGGTGTTGGTCAGCGTGAGAGGGGTCAATAACTGATTCTGCAACGTGATGGTTGGAAAGTAGTCTTCAAGCTCGCGGCCGTTGACCTTGATGTGGCCGGTGCCGTTGCGGAGAAAGACGCGGGCAATCGCGTTTTTGCGGCGTCCGGTGGAGGGCTTTTCGGGAAGAGACATGAGTGGAGAGGAGCGGAAGTGAAAAAATTACGCGATGGTGTAAGGCTCTGGCTGATTGGCCTGATGCGGGTGCTCGGAACCAGCGTAGATCTTCAGCTTCTTCAGGATGGCACGGCCGAGACGATTGTGGGGCACCATGCCCTTCACAGCGTGCTCGATCAACATTTCAGGGTGCTTGGCGCGGACTTGTTCGACGGTCTGCACCTTCTTGCTGCCGACGTAACCAGAAACACTCACGTATGTTTTCTGCTGTTCCTTCTTGCCCGTCAGGACGACATCCTTAGCGTTCAGAACGATGACGAAATCACCCGTGTCCACGTTGGGGGTGAAGGTGGGCTTGGTCTTGCCACGCAGGATATTGGAAGCATGGAGAGCCACTGCGCCCAGGACTTGGTCCTTGGCATCGATTACCCACCACTTGCGGTTGGTCATCTCTTCTTTCTTGGCAAAAAAGGTCGTCTTGTTCATTAGTGTTGTCGGCTGCAGGGGGGAGCCGGAGCAAGCAACAATCCTTGTGTGGACACAAAAGCCAGCCCGGCAGGGGGCGAGAGACTACAAGTGTGCGAATATCTGTCAAACAAAAAATCCCTTTCGTTCACTCGCTTGCCGTCGGGGAGTGAAGCGGCATTTTGCGCTCATGTCTGGAAACCTGCAGCGCGGCACGGCTGGCCGCTTTTTGATCGCCTGGGCGTTGCTCATGTCAGGGTCGCTGCTTTTCGCTTGGCGGGTCCAGTTGCATCCGGCCGATTACCAATGGGTGGAATGGCCCTCAGGTCTTGGCGATCGCACCTATTATGGGAAGCTTTCGGACAATGACTTCTACAATCCAGCGGTGCGGTTCGAGAGCCATGAAAAAGGCTTGTTTCGGCGCGTGATCAATCCGGTGCGGCGTGACGACGCCTGCATGATGAGGCTGACCCGCGAGGCTAGTGGCACCTTCTTTGTCTACACGGATGCCAAGCGTCCGGGTCGCCATTATCTAAAGGCCGCAGATGACCTTTACGTGGAGTTTGGCGAACGCCTGTTCTGGCCAGAATACCAGCCGTCCAAGGCCATCCCCTACAAGCCTGGTCGGTGATGTGCCCCATTGCTGATTGCACCACGTCGAATTCGTTCTTTAATCGCGGTGCCCCTTCCCACTTACCCATGCCCATCGCACGCGCCCTTCTCTCCGTCTCTGACAAAACCGGTATTCTGGACTTCGCAAAAGGGCTCGAGGCGCTCGGCGTCGAGATCCTCTCCACTGGAGGCACGGCCAAGCACCTGAAAGACAACGGTGTGAAAGTCACGGATGTGTCGGAGCACACGCAGTTCCCTGAGTTGTTCGATGGCCGAGTAAAGACCCTGCACCCGAAGGTCCACGGCGGATTGCTCCAGCGCCGCGACAACGATGAGGATATTCGCGACGCGAAGAAGCACGAGATTCCCGTGATCGACATTGTGGCGATCAATTTGTATCCCTTTGAGCAGACCGTGGCCAAGCCTGGCGTGACGTTGGAAGATGCGATTGAGAATATCGACATCGGTGGCCCGTCCATGCTGCGCTCAGCAGCCAAGAACCACCGTTGGGTCACCGTCATCAGCGACCCTGCCGATTACGAGATCGTGCTGGCTGAGATGAAGGAGCATGCTGGCGATACCACACTCGGCACGCGTGAGCGGCTGGCCTTGAAGGTCTTCCAGCGCACGAGCTCCTACGATGCGGCCATTGCTGCCTTTCTCAACAAGGAGCAGACCACGCAGAAGACGTTCAGCATTAGCCTGCCTCTCTACGCCGACTTGCGCTATGGCGACAATCCGCATCAAGCTGCCGCCTTGTATGGCAACTTCGGCGACTACTTCAGCAAGCTGCATGGCAAGGACCTCAGCTACACGAACGTCATCGACATCCAGTCCGCTGCTGCGCTGGTGCATGAGTTCCGTCGTCCGACCGTGGCCATCTTGAAGCACACCAATCCCTGCGGTGTCGGCTGTGCCGACGAGGATTTGCGTGAGGCTTGGGACAAGGCCTTCGAGACGGACAAGCAGGCTCCCTTTGGGGGAGTGATCGTGACCAATCGCTCCATGACGCTCGGCCTTGCCAAGCTGATCAGCGAAATTTTTACCGACATCATCATCGCCCCGGACTTCGATGCTGATGCCCGCGCTCATTTGCAGAAAAAGAAAAACCTCCGCCTCATGCAGATGCACGAGGCCGTAAAGGAAGCGCTGACCGAGCCGGTGATCCGCAATGCGCCGGGCGGTATCTTGGTCATGGACAACGATAGCCGTGCTCTGGGTCTGGACGATCTGGAAACCAAGGTGAAAACCAAGCGACCACCAACCACCAAGGAACTGGAGGCCATGCGCTTCGCTTGGCGTATCGTGAAGCACGTGAAGTCCAACGCCATCGTCTTTGCCAGCGCGGACCGCACGCTCGGCATAGGTGCCGGCCAAATGAGCCGCGTGGACTCCGCTCGTATCGCAGTGTGGAAGGCTGAGCAGGCAGGCCTCTCGTTGAAAGGCAGTGTCGTCGCCAGCGAT
>Ga0247831_1005065_pt1 | contig 16864 bp, 10 predicted proteins | sample LaCruzMarch2015__9_FD_192406 | JGI IMG/M metagenome (GOLD analysis project Ga0247831, IMG submission 192406) | Freshwater microbial communities from meromictic Lake La Cruz, Castile-La Mancha, Spain - LaCruzMarch2015_1m | ecosystem: Environmental > Aquatic > Freshwater > Lake | place: Spain... | reverse complement strand
GCGGGAATGGTCGCAAAACGACTTCGCCATCAAACTCCAACTTCTCGGGATGGAAAATGCCACCCGTGCAAAGGTCTCAAAAATCGAGTCCCGGCTGGTCTGGATTTCCGACGATGATCTGATCTTTCTTTCCCGCGCCCTTGGGGTCGCGATGGAGGAACTTTACCCCGATTTCATCCGCAGCGCGAAGCGGCTCTACGAGGCGATCAGCATGTCGAAAGCCTCACGTTACGGGTCCTTCATTTTCGGGTTGTTAAGTTGCTCCCAACTGGGAGCAGGGGTTCTCGATTTTGCAGTCAGGATGGCTGCCGTATGAAAACACTACTCCTCGCACAAGCATCACTGGACGGCGCACTTTCCGAAGGTCTCGGAATCATTGCAAAGTTCCTCTTCATCATCGCGGTCGTTGTCATCGCCCACGGCGGATGGCAGGTCCGCACCGGCAACGCCGACATGGGCAAAATGTCGATTGTCGGCGGGCTCCTCCTCGGGCTCGCCGTCCTGATCGCCGAAGCCCTCTTCACCGCGGGCGGAATGCCAACCATCAGCGTTTCCCGGTAATGATCCCCACACACGCTGGAGACGACAGCGATGGCAAAATCTGGGGGATCGAGGGCGTGAACATCCTGTTCATGCTCGCGGGACTCCTCCTCAGCATCGGGCTCTCCATGATGCTCTCGCACAACCATGCGCCGACGTTCAGCGTCGGCGCGGGTGCGGTGCCGTTCGCTTTGATCACCGGATACGTGTTCACACTCCGGCAGGGCAAACCAAAGTCCTTCGACACGGATTTACTCGAAACCCTCGCCAACGGCACCGGGTGGATGCCGCCCGCGCAACAACCCCGCAATCCTTTATCCCATGCAAGCACCTAACGGCTGGTTTTCTCACGACCTCATCATCTGGAACGACCTCGACAAACGCGGATTCGTCACGAAGGGCTTCGTTCTCGACGTGCCGGATCTCCGCCACGCGAGCGAGCACGCGCTTGATGGGTTTTACGCGTCTGTCCGGCAGTTCCTCCACACTCTGGACGAATCCACCCGCGCACAGCTCCGCTGGTCGGTGGATTCCAATTACCGGGACGAGTTGACGGCTTACAAAACCGTCACCGATGAGCGGTGCGAGCCAGATTCGTGGGCGGCGATCAGCCGGAACGAGCGGTTCAACCGCTATTGGAAGGCAATGCAATCCGGGCAGCTTCGCCGGGAGAAACTCGTTCTGTTTCTCTCCAAGCGTATTGCGGCTATCCGCCATCACCTCCATCACCAACAACCTCATCGCCGCCCGTTTCTGGATGGCCCTTGCCATTCTCGCCACCGGGTTCGCCGTTGCCTCCCCCTACATGACCATCCAGGCCATGAAGCAAAAGGAAAAGGTCGTCATTCTCGATCCAGGCGGAACTTTGATTTATGCGCCACTGCTCGGGTTTGAGGACGCCGGGAACCTCCATGCCTACCACGTCCGGCTTGCCTGCCTTGCTCTGCTGCAACGCAATCCCATAGGCCCGGATCTCCCGGACCTGATGAAACGCCTCTACTTGGAAGAGCCAGCCCGGAAAAAAGCCGCCGCGATCTACAAGGCTCAAAATCCCGAATTTAAAGAAAAGCAGATCCACCAGAAAGCCGAGGTCACGAAAATCGACATCCTCGACACCCGCAAAATCAGTGATGGGACCGGCAAATCCTACGAAGCGATAAGCGTCCGGGCCGAAGGCAACCTCGTTCGGACCGGCACCGTCAACAAACTCGAATTCCGCGAGCCGGTGAAATTCCAGACGGAATTCCTCTTTATCCGCAACCCCGACCTCCTCGGCAACGGGCGTCTCCCGCTCGTCGTGCAGGACTTCAAATATTCGGAAACACCTCTCTAAAGGCGGCTTAACGCCGGGGAAAAAGCGGGCGCTTCGGCAATTTTATGAGCCGCTTCAGAGCCGGACCCGGGTGCGGCTTTCCACCGCCAAAGGCAGACGGGCGTACCCCTCCGAGGACAGCGTATAATACGCCCATCTATTCAAAATTGCATTCTCATGAGAAATAGGGCGAAGTAACGGTCGTTCGACAAAAAACAGTTCCCCAGAAAAATTCTGGTGTAGCCGCATAGATGTCCTACCCAATTCGGTATCAAACACCTGTGACGATTGACCAAATTAAGCCCACGATAATCCTGCAGGGTCCGATTTTTCCGGAGCCGGTGCAGGTCATTGTCTCGTCGGCACGTGGGTCTTCGCTTCAAATCGTCGGTCGGGGGCTCCGATCGAACCAGGTCTTTGATCGCATCTTGACGCCCGACCAGATCGCGCTTCTCGAAGGCTCGCCGGAATCGGAACCGTATGACGGCGATGCGAGGAAATTCCGTCTTGGTATCGAGGCCCAGCGCCTTGACCTCGCCTACGAATACGACCCCTACTTCTCGCTTTCAATTGCCCGTGTTGACCCGCTCCCTCATCAGCTTGAGGCGGTCTACGACTATTTCATGCGGCTGCCCCGCATCCGTTTTCTTCTGGCTGATGATCCCGGAGCGGGAAAAACGATCATGGCCGGCCTTCTCATCAAGGAGCTGAAGATCCGCGGCCTCATCAAACGCATCCTGATTATCACTCCCGCAAACCTGACGTTCCAGTGGCAGCGGGAATTGAAGGACAAGTTTCGCGAGAATTTCGAGGTGGTGCGGAGCGACGTGCTGCGTGCCAACTACGGATCGAACCCGTGGCAGGACAAGAACCAGGTCGTCACTTCGGTTTCCTGGGTTTCCCGCGTTGATGATGCCAAGGAGAGCCTTTTGCGGAGCCGGTGGGATTTGATCATCGTGGACGAGGCCCACAAGATGAGCGCCTACAGCACGGAAAAAAAGACTCTCGCCTACCAGCTTGGGGAAGCCCTGTCTTGGATGACCGACCATTACCTGCTGATGACCGCCACGCCGCACAAGGGCGACCCGGAAAACTTCAGCCTCTTCCTCCAGCTTCTAGACCGCGATGTCTATGGCGACGTCAAGAGCCTGGAACTGGCCATGGAAGACCGGGAGGCACCGTTTTATCTCCGGCGCGTGAAGGAGGCTCTGGTGACGTTTCCCGATCCCGAGACAGGAAAGGTGCAGATGCTTTTCACGAAGCGCCACGTCAAAACTACCGAGTTCCAAATCTCCGAGGAGGAACTCGATTTTTACGACCGCCTCACCCGGTATGTGGAAGATCAGTCGATCAAAGCCGCTGCCGACGATTCCGCGCGAGGCCGGGCTCTTGCATTCACCATGGCGATGTTGCAGCGACGGTTCGCGTCCAGCATGTATGCCGTCCGGCGCAGCCTGGAACGGATGCGGGACAAGCGCGAACACATCCTCAAGGATCCGGAGGGCTACCGAAAAGACCAAGTGAACCGGCGGCTGCCGGAGGATTTTGATGACCTCACGGATGAAGAGCAGCAGGAGATCATTTCTCAGTTGGAGGATGTCGTCGCCTCGGTCGATCCGGAGGCACTGCGGGAGGAAATTGCCGATTTGGGAAAACTCATCTCCCACGCGAAGGAACTCGAAGCCCGTGAAATCGAAACCAAGCTCACCGCGCTCCGCGACCTTTTGGTAAAACAGGGCATCTTCAGTGACCCGAAGATGAAACTGCTCATCTTTACCGAACATAAGGACACCCTGGATTACCTGGCTGGCGACGGCCGTGATGGTCGTCCGCTCGGGAAACTCCGCGAGTGGGGGCTCTCGCTGACCATGATCCACGGCGGCATGAAAATCGGCGACCGGGACACGCCGCACTCGCGCATTTATGCCGAACGGGAGTTTCGCGAGTCCGCCCAGGTTCTCGTCGCCACAGAGGCGGCGGGTGAGGGCATCAACCTTCAGTTCTGCTGGTTGATGATCAATTACGACATCCCGTGGAACCCCGTGCGCCTGGAACAGCGCATGGGCCGCATCCACCGCTATGGCCAGGAAAAGGACTGTCTCATTTTCAATTTTGTTTCGACCAATACCCGCGAGGGCCGGGTGCTCCAAAAGCTGTTTGAGCGAATCGAGGCGATTCAGGACGATCTCGACCCGAAGCGCACAGGCAAGATTTTCAACGTCCTGGGCGACGTGTTCCCGTCGAACCAGCTCGAACGGATGTTGCGCGACATGTATGCCCGCAACCAAACCGAGGACGTCATCAAGGCCCGCATCGTCGAACAGGTGGACACATCGCACTTTCGTTCGATTACCGAGTCCACGCTCGAAGGGTTGGCCAAACGGGAACTGAACCTCTCCGCGATCGTCGGAAAATCGGCGGAGGCCCGGGAACGCCGTCTCGTCCCGGAGGTGATCGAGGATTTCTTTATCCAGGCCGCCCCGTTGGCCGGCCTAGCTCCGAAAGCGCTGAAGGCCGACGACCACCGCTACAAGATCGGGCGTGTCCCCCGAAATCTGTGGTCCATCGGCGAGCGCCTCGAACCACGCGTCGGCAAGCTCGGGAAAGAATACGGCACCATTATCTTCGACAAGGAGATCCTCAAGCAGGATGGCACGCTCGAATGGGTCACCCCCGGCCATCCGCTTTTTGAAGCGGTCAGAGAGGATGCGGCGGAGCAGGTCCGCGGCGACGTCTCGCGAGGAGCCGTCTTTTACGATCTCCACGCCAGACTTCCCTACAAACTTGATGTTTTCAGCGGTTCGATCCGGGACGGGCGCGGGCGCGTCCTGAACCAACGCATCTTTGCCGTGCAGACCAGTGCGGATGGCAGCTTGAGCATCCGACAGCCGACCATTTTTCTCGATCTGGCCGCACCGGATTCACCGGCGACGCCCCCATCGCTTGAAAACCTTCCCAACCGCGCCGCCTTGGAAGATTGCCTGATCCTGCATGCCCTTGACCCCATGCTGGCCGAGACCCGGCGTGAGCGTGAGCGCGAAGTCTCCACAATCTCCCGGCATATCGAAATCAGCCTCGGTGAGATCATCAACCGCGAGAACCTGATCCTCGCCGACCTCATTTCCCAGAAAGAATCCGGATCCACCGAGACCGGCCTCGACGGGCGCATCAAGATTTCCGAAGACAAACTCATCGAACTCGATCATCGGCTCCTGAACCGTCGCAACGAACTGGAACAGGAACGCCAGTGCTCTGTCGGCGACATCCAGCACATCGGTAGCGCCTGGGTGCTCCCGCACCCGGACCGCGAATCGCCGAAGATCGCCGCGATGGTCTCCGATCCGGAAATCGAACGCATCGCCATCCAGACCGCCATCCGGCACGAGGAATCCGAGGGACGAGTTGTTGATAGCGTGGAATCCGAGAACAGGGGCTTCGACCTCATCTCCCGCAAGCCCCACCCGGAAGACCCGAAGACCGCCATTGACGTCCGCTTCATAGAAGTCAAAGGCCGCGCACATACCGGCGAAATTGCCCTCACCTCGAACGAATACAAAACCGCTCAGCGCCTGGGACGCGATTTTTTCCTCTACGTCGTTTTCCATTGCGCCACACCGGAACCCTCGCTCAACATCCTCCGGGATCCGTCGAAGCTCGATTGGCAGCCGATTGTGAAGGTCGAGCACTACCTGCTGAATGCCGGGTCCGTCACGAAACCGGTCACGCTCCGGGAAGACCCGGCAGAATTTGGGGAGACAGCGAAATGAAAAAAATCAGGATATTCGTCAGTTCCGTTCAGAAAGAATTGGAACTGGAGCGCTTGGCGGTATTGGGCCTCATTTCGACCGATCCTTTTCTGGAAAAGCATTGTGAGGGAGTGCTCTTTGACAAAGAAGCCCCACCGCTCCGTCCCAAAGCTCACCCCTACTTGGATTGTCTGCGCTCGTGCGAAGCATATGTTCTCATCGTCGATGTCGAATATGGCAGATTGGAAGGCGATCTTTCCGCAACTCACCACGAGTATCGCGAGGCCCAGAAAATGAAGTTGCCGACGACCGTTCTTTTGAAAGGCCAGAACGACAAAGACAAAACCCGCCATCCAAAGACCCAGGCGTTTCTTGACGAGATCAAGGCAGATGGTCACACCTATCGCCGTTTCCATGACCGCGAGGATTTGAAGCCCGGGCTGCGCACCGCTCTCCTGCGCCTGCTGGAAGAGGAGCATGCGCTCACCCCATCGGCGGATGAGGCTGCCGATGGAGCCCATCAGATGGAGATGGCCTCGCTTTTCGAGTCGGTCATCATGGAGGATGTTGCCGTTCCCGCCTTGGAATCCGGTTTGATGGCGGATTTTGTTCGGGTCGCCTTGGATAAACCGGCAATGAGGATCTGGGATGACGCAACGGAGCATGCATTGGTCTTAAAAGGTCTTGCTGTTCCCCGCCCGAAGAAGAGCGCCGCGGTTTCCCGTGCTGCATTTCTTCTTTTCGGCACCGAGCCTGCCAACCGTTTTCCCCAGTGCCAAATTCTTGCCGATGCCTACGACGAGATCCGCATCACCGGCAAACCCAAGGGAATGGAGAACATCAACGCGCCAATCCTGCTCGCTGTCGAACGAGCATTGAAATTCATTGATGACCACACATTCCATCCCCGTCGCGTTGTTGGCCTGAATAATCTGCGTCTCACCGAATACCCCGATCTCGCCCTGCGCGAGGCCCTCATCAACGCCGTCGCTCATCGCAATTACGAAGACGCGAGCCGAAAAATTATCCTGCATGTCTTTCAAGACCGCGTGGAAATCTCCAGCCCCGGATATCCCCTGAAGCCGCTCACCCTCGCAAAACTTCGCAAAGGCGTTTACCGCCCCTGCTCGCGCAACCCGCTCATTTCTCAAACGCTGGCCCTGCTCGGAAAAATGGAACAGCGGGGCAGCGGGTTTGCCCGGATGCACGATGCGATGCTCGATCATGGCTTGGATGCCCCGGTCTATACCGAACAGGATGGGTTCTTCGTCGTCACCTTCCCGGGTCCGAACGGCCAATTCGACCGGCTCAAATTGCCGGCGGGCGCTGTTGGTCTTATTACCCCGGCCATCGAAGACCGACTGAACGACCGGCAGAAGAAGATCATGTCACATGTCCAAAAGACCGGGTTTGTCACCAGTGGCTGGTGCCGAAAAAATCTGCCAGTCGTTTACGACACGATCCGCCGGGACTTGCTGGCTCTGGTTGATCTCGGATTGCTCCAACCGCAGGGCAAGGGGCGGAGTGCGCGCTACGTGCTTATAGCGAACCATGAATAATCTACCGATAACCTACCGATGTTCCGAGGGAATCTACCGATTCGATCCTGCGGGGAATCGGGTGCTGGCCACGGAATCCAATCGTAAAGCGGTTTCCCATAATCGTAAAACCCAAGCGGCCAAGAATGAATAATCTGCTACCTGAAAGCGTTCCCCCGAATCCATCGCAGCCGAAGCACCCACGGCGGCAATCGTACCGTAATCGTCCGATAATCGTCCGGCGTTTCGTTGAAATCGTCAGCCGACACGACTGCAAGCCGCGCTTGACAGCGCGTGGCTCCTCCGCGAATTTTGTTTCTGTAAACCCCCGCGGTAGCCTCGGCGAAGCGGTCTTGGGCTGGTGCGCAAGCTCCAGCCCATGTTTTTTTTATGGAGGCTTCCGCGTGAAGAAGATTGTCATGGGGGAACTCCACAAACCTGTCGGCGTCCTCAACCCCCAGAAACACCCCTGCGCTGTCCTCAAGCGGCAGGCCACTTTTTACAAACACATGCACCCCGGACGCCTCGCCCAATCACAGTTTCCGCCCCGTTTGACTGACGCTCAGGGCACTTTCCATAAACCCGCTTCATGGTAGCCGCCTCCTATCCCAAACGCCTCATCGAAGTTGATCTGCCGATCCGGCGGATTTCGGAATTCGCGAGGGCGGAGAACAATATCAGGCACGGGCATTTTAAGACGCTGCACATGTGGTGGGCGCGTCGTCCGCTTGCGGCTTGTCGGGCGGTGCTCTGCGCGATGCTTTGGCCTGATCCGGTGGATGAAGCGTGTCCATCGGCATTCAGGGTATTTGGTGCGGAATTGATGTTTCGCTGGGCACGCGAGCAGAAGGGGATGCATACCCCGGCGAGCACAAGGCATTTTTCTGTCGTCCGGAATCACACGTCTGCCTGGGCGCTGGCGAATCATCCGACTACCCTCCGCAGGGCATTGCTGGATTTTCTGGCCGACTTCTCCGATTGGGAACGCTCCGCGAACAGCGATTTTCTGAACACGGCACGCGAGCTCGTCCGGGTGGCCCACCATTCGCTTTCCGTCAAAGCTCCGGTGGAACCGCTGGAATGGCCGGGGGCCGAGCGATGGAACACGACGATAGAGAGCGTCCTCAAGGAGGCGATGGCTTCCACCCCACCGGCGGTATTTGACCCGTTTGCTGGAGGCGGATCGATTCCCCTCGAAGCCCTTCGTCTCGGCGCAGAATCTTTCGCCTCGGATCTCAACCCCGTGGCAGTGCTCCTCAACCGCATGGTTTTGGAATTGATCCCCCAGCACGGTGAGGGACTAGCCGATGCCGTGCGGGAAGCTGGCGTCCGAATTAAGGAAAAAGCTTCCGCCGAACTCGCACCACTTTATCCAAAGGATTCGGATGGGGCTTCCCCCATCGCCTATATCTGGGCAAGGACGGTGCTTTCCGATGCCCCGGTGGAATCGGGTGAAGATCTCCCGGTCGAGATTCCCCTCATGCGAGGGTTTTGGCTTCGCAAAAAAGCTGGCCGAGGACTCGCGTTACGGTGGGTCCGGGATGCCGGTGGTCGCGTGCAGACGGAAATTGTCGATGTGGATTACGCCGATGGGATCAAACGCAAGGTCCGGCGTCCGATCCTCGAGATTTTTACCCCAAAGTCGTTTTCCGAACTCCCCGAGGTCACTGTCCAGCGCGGCTCCGCAACCTGTCCCGTCACCGGCCATACAACGCCGGTCGCCCGCGTGCGCGAACAGTTGAAATCTCGCCGCGGCGGTGGCGATGACGCCCGCTTGATCGCAGTCGCCACCCTTCATCCTGCCCGGGGCGGGCGTGAATACCGATTGCCGGAAGCCAACGACCAGCTTGCGATCCGGGATGCCCGCGCACAGGCGGAGAAACTTCGGACTCAAAAAATCAATGGCGTGAGCATCGTTCCGGATGAGCCTCTTGACGTGCGTGGCATCCGACACACTTGGGCGATGATTTACGGTTTGGGCCGATGGGGTGATCTTTTCTCAAGTCGCCAACTCGTGGCTCTGACGACATTTCAACGTCTCATCAGTGAGGAATGCGCCGCGCTGGCTGAAAAGCATCCGCCGGAATTCGTCCGCGCCATCCGCACTTCGCTCGCCATCGCATTGAGCAAACAGGCTGATTTAAGCAATGCGCTTTGCAGCTGGAAATCAGACGCGGAATGCCCTGTTCACATGCTCGCGCGACAGGCTGTGCCAATGGTTTGGGACTTTGCAGAGTCGGTGGCCGTTTCCGATTCAAGCGGCTCTTGGTCGAGTATGTCCGAGCGCACAGCCAACGCATTGGAGGTGGCCAGGATGACCTCGCCATCCGCCGGCCATGCCGTCCGCTGTTCCGCCACCGCACATTGGCTGCCCGACGATTCCGCAAATATTTTCTTCACTGACCCTCCCTACTACGACGCGGTCCCCTACGCTTATCTCTCCGACTTTTTTTACGTCTGGCTCAAGCGATGCCTCGCGGGCACGGAAGATGATTTCAAAGCGGAGACGGTGCCCAAGGACGAGGAAATCGTCGTGGACCGGCCTCACGCATTGAGCGAGAGCGAGAAAGACATCGCATTCTACGAACGCGAACTTTGCCGGGCCTTCGCTGAGGCGAGGCGGGTGCTCGCGCCCGACGGGATTGGCTCGATTGTCTTCGCCAGCAAAACGACCGCGAGTTGGGAGGCGATCCTCAATGCCGTCATCAATGCCGGTTGGACGATCACCGCCTCGTGGCCCATCGATACGGAGATGGACACCCGTGTCTCGGCCCAGGGTCAGGCCAGGTTGGCCTCGTCCGTTCACCTTGTCGTGCGGCCGAGAGAAAATCACGACGGTTCGGTGCGCGAGGGCGACATCGGATCGTGGAGGGAGGTCGTGGAAGAATTGCCCCGGCGCATCGCCGAATGGATGCCCCGCCTGAACGACGAAGGCGTCGTTGGGGCCGATGCCATCTTTGCCTGCCTTGGCCCCGCGCTCGAGATTTTCTCGCGCTACTCGCGGGTCGAGCGCGACAGCGGAGAAATTATCAGCCTCGGCCAATACCTCGAACACGTCTGGGCTGCCGTTTCGGACGAAGCACTGAAAGTCATTTTCCAAGATGCCAGCACAGCCGGGTTCGAGCCCGACGCCCGCCTGACCGCCATGTGGCTCTGGACGATCTCCGCTTCACGGCAGGGGGATGATCTGTCATCAAAAGTGACCGCCCGGCTCAACGAGGACGACGATTCCGACGAAGACAAGCCATCCAAAAAGCCAAAGCTTCCAGGGTTTTTCCTGGAGACGGATGCGGTGTTCAAACTCGCGAAAGGGCTCGGAGCTCCATTGGAGGATTTGAAGTCCCTAGTCGAGGTCATTGCCGATAAGGCCCGACTGATCCCCGTGGCCGAACGCACGGCCTACCTTTTCGGAAAAGACCAAGCCGACGATCCCGGTGTCGCAAAGCGCCAAAAGAAGCAAGCGGTGCAGCCCGACCTCTTCGCCGAACTCGCCCAGGAAGGCGTCAGCGAGCAGGTGTGGTCGGAAAAGACCGTCACAAAAGTCGGCCAAACCACACTCGACCGCATCCACCAGAGCATGATCCTCTTCGCCGCCGGGCGCAGCGACGCCATGAAGCGCTTCCTCGTGGACGACGGCGCTGGCCGCGACCAGAAATTCTGGGGACTCGCACAGGCACTCAGCGCCCTCTACCCGCCCAAGAGCGATGAAAAACGCTGGGTGGATGGCGTTTTGGCGAGAAAGAAAGGACTCGGGCTTTGATCGACGATTTTCGCGCCGCCTTCATGGGCACGGTCAAAGAGGAGCCGTTTTGTAGCACTCTCCGGGAAGCATCTATTGCCGGCGAGCTTGCGACCTGGACCTCCTCGCTGACGAGTTGCCTTGTGGAAGCCTGCGGCCGAATCGGATGGCGTGCATCTGCCAAGGGGCATGAATGCGAGTTGTTGCCGATCCGTCGCAGTGAATATCTGGCGCTCGATTTGATGGCGTTTCCTGCGGGTGAAAACCGGTGGCTGTATCCCTCGGCTGCCATGGAGCTGGAAAACAGCCGCAGAGAAGACCAAATTGCCTATTCGCTGTGGAAAGTATTGGCAGTGCGAGCCGACCTGCGAGCCGTGTTCTGCTACCGAAAGGATGCCAGTGATGCGCCTCCGCTCATCCAGCACCTCAAGAAAGATGTCGTGGAGGCGATGGGGCTCTCCAGCCGCCTTGCTGTGGGCGGCAGAACCGTTGTTGTGGTCGGATCAAGGAACGATGCCACCACCTTCCCGTATGGATTTTTCAAATGGTGGGAGCTAAACATGGAAACCGGAGGATTTGATTCCTTCTGAATAATTTTATGAAACTGAAACCCTGGTACGATGTCGTCAAACCCCGCGAGGACTTGCGGGAAGGTAAATCGCAGGATTCCTCGGAGTTCGCCGTTCATCTGGACCAAGTCCGCGACGGGCGGGGGCGAAAGGACTACACAGACCCTGAGCAGTTCTTTGCAAAAACATTTCTCGCGGCCAATTTGCTCGACCTGGCATCGCAGGTGGTTCGCCGGATGTCGGGTGAAACGAGCCATACGTCTCCGGTCTTCAATCTCGCCACGAATTTTGGCGGGGGAAAAACGCACGCGCTCACGCTGCTATACCATCTCCTGAAGAGCGGCCCCGCATCCCACGCATGGGTCGGGGTTGAGCAAATTCGCTCGCAGGCCCAGGTGAAATCCGTGCCGACCGGGCGGGTTGCGGTCTTCGTTGGCACCGAGTTTGACTCGCTGGCCGGTCGTGGGGGAGAAGGCGAGCCTCTGCGAAAAACCCCGTGGGGTGAGATCGCGTGGCAGCTCGGAGGGCAGACAGCCTTCGATGTCGTCAAAGAGCACGACGTCAAGGGAATCGCTCCCGGTGGCGATGTGATTCGAAAGTTCATTCCCGCAGAAGAGCCGTGCCTGATCCTCATGGATGAGCTCATGAACTACATGAGCCGGTTCCGCCGCGAAGGTCTGAACAGCCAATTCTACGATTTCCTCATGAATCTCTCGGGTGCTCTGAACCCGAAATCGGTGCTCGTCGTTTCCGTGCCCGCTTCCATCGATCTGGAAATGACGGTCGAGGACCAGGCCGATTATTCCCGGGTGACCAAAATGCTGGATCGTGTGGGCAAGGCAATCACCATGACCGCCGGGGCGGAAACCAGCGAAATCATCCGGCGCAGGCTTTTCGAGTGGGATACCCGTGCCCTGAGCGCGGACGGCCGGGTGCTCCTGCCGCGTAATGCCGTGGATGCCTGCCAGGAATATGCCCGGTGGGTTTCCGACTACGCCCAGCAGTTGTCCATTCCCGCCGAACATGCCCGGAGCTATTTCGAGGCGTGCTATCCCTTCCATCCCTCCGTGCTCTCGGTCTTCGAGAGAAAGTGGCAGGCCGTGCCGAAGTTCCAGCAAACCCGTGGTATCCTGCGGATGCTGGCCATCTGGGTTTCGCATGCCTACACAAGCGCCTACAAAAAAGCCCACCCCGACCCGCTGATTTCTCTCGGGACCGCACCACTATCCGATCCGATTTTTCGCGCAGCCGTATTCGAGCAGCTCGGGAGCCGTGCATTGGAGGCTGCCGTCACCACGGACATCGCCGGCCGGAAGGACTCGCACGCACTTGTCCTCGACGAAGAAGCGACGGACGCCATTCGCGACGAACGACTGCACCAGAAAATCTCGACCGTCGTGTTTTTTGAATCGAATGGAGGCACGAGCAAGGGAGAGGCGACTGTGCCGGAAATCCGTCTCGCGACGGGACACCCGGACCTCGATCTCGGCAATATCGAGACCGCGCTCGATACGCTCCTCGACGAGAGCTACTACCTCATCGTCGAAAAAAAGAATTTCAAGTTCAGCCTCAAGGAGAACCTGAACAAACGCTTCTCGGACAAAAAAGCGAACATCAAGTCGCCAGCAGTCGAAGAGGCCGTCAAACAGGAGATCCAAAAGGTTTTCGCACCAAGAGACGGTGTCGAGCGGGTGTTCTTTCCTGAGAAAAGCAACCAGATCCCCGACCGTCCGATCATCACGTTCGTGGTGGGTGATCTCGACCACACCATGGCCGATGAAACCCAAACGGTGGCGTATGTAAACGCTTTGACCAAGGACAGCGGATCCTCCGCGCGCACATTCAAAAGCGCCCTCATTTGGGTGCTGGCCGATTCCTCCCAGGCAATGCGTGAGGAAGCGCGTGACCTACTCGCATGGCAGGCCATTGAGGATGACTCTGCCGAACTCCACCTCGACGAAGCCCAGGTGCGGCAGCTCGCAGAAAATCTGAAGAAGGCCCAACGCGATCTCAAGGAATCCGTCTGGAGAAGTTACAACCAAGTCCTCCTGCTCGGAAAAAGCGGCGCGATGCGCCAGGTGCCACTCGGCCTCGTTCATTCCAGCGCAGCCACCACCCCAATCGAAAACATCCTTAACCGCCTTACCGCAGATGGAGATTTGGATAAAGGCATCTCGGTCCGCCTTCTCATGAAAAACTGGTCCGGGGCATTCACCGAATGGCCGACAAAATCCGTTCGCGATGCCCTCTACGCCTCACCGCAGTTCCCGCTCGTCATCCGTGGGACCGCTGCGGTCCAGGATGCCATCGCGCGAGGGGTCGGTTCCGGAGAGATCGCCTACGTCGGCAAAACCAGCGATGGCCGGTATGATCCGTTTCTGTTCGGCAAGGAAATATCGTCTGTGGATGTTGAAATCTCAGATGACGTTTTCATCATCAAACGCGAAGCCGCAGAGGCATACAAACCGGCACCGACCGGCCAGCCTCCGCTCGTGCAAATTCCCGGCGGCAAACAGCTAGGAGGATCAGAGCCGGGAGAGGATGACGAGGAACCCACGCCAGTTCCTGGAAGCACCGGCAACGACCAGATCGAACTCTTCCCTCACATCGAGTGGAGTGGCGAGGTGCCGCCCCAGAAATGGATGAATTTCTATACCAAGGTTGTCTCGAAATTCGCCGCCGGCCAGGGTGTCAGGTTGAATGTCACATTTCATGCCGCACCCGATGGAGGCGTCTCCAAACAAAAATTGGATGAAGCAAAAGCTGCCCTCCGCGAACTCGGCCTCGATTCAACAATCCAAACCTAATTCGCTATTTATCGTGCAAGCCTCTCATTGGCCCGTGCGATGATATGCCGATGGATGGGATAGATTGGGTGATTGTCGGCGGGGAAAGTGTCCCTTTCTCACGACCAATGGAAAATGAGTGGGTTCGATCTATCTATCGGCAATGTCGCAAAGCGAAATCCGCATTTTTCTTCAGGCAATGGGGTGGGGTCCGTAAAGATTTGACCGGACGATTGCTTAACGGACGCACCTACGACGAAATGCCAAAGGGATTTAAGCCGTAACATTACAGATTATCGCGAGCAGCAATTCGTCAAGACGTTTTCCATTGGTTACCGCATCGATTTCTTCCTCCGTAAAAATTCGGCGATTTCACCCTGATTGGTCGGCTTTCCGAGTCAAGTTCCAGAGGTGATGAACTCTTGGCTTTTGTTCAGTTGAAGTTGCTCCCAACCGGGAGCAGGCCCGGAGATTTTCTGTGCCAAATTGGGCGCATGAAAATTATTGGAACCCTCTCATGCTTCCTCCTGCCGCTGGCGCTTTGCGCCGGGCCGATCACCCAAAAGCCGCTCGATGAATTTGTCATCTACGACATTCCGGTGGCGTCGAAATCGGGGACGACTACCGTCATGTTCCCGGCGGAAATCTCCGGGCTCTTTGCAAAGTCGGTCGCGGCGCAGGAGCAGGAAAACGCAGGATTCCTGATTTCGTTCACGCCGGGGAATTTCTATTTCAGCATCCGGGCGCTGAAACCCGACGCGGAGGATCATCTGACGGTGATTTTCAACCGCAAGGCATACGTCCTGCATTTGAAGGCTTCGGAGCAGCCCTTCTACAACGTCACGTTCTACCAGGATGACCGGAGAGGAAAGGACGGTGGCCGTGCAGCCATTGTCCCGGAGCGACTGTTTTCCCTGATGGACAAGGCGAAGGCATACCCGCTCTTTTCGGCGAATCGCCCGGATGCCCTGGCCGGAGTCCTCCATGCGGCACCGGGCATCACGAATTACTACGAGGGTTTCACGGTGCGTATTCGTGACGTGTGGCGGTTCGAGCAGGACGACACGCTGATTTTTCGCCTGGAGTTGGAGAACACATCCGACAGGCCCATTTTTTACAAGCCGCAGGATTTGGCTGTCCGGCTGGTAGACCGGATTTATACGCAATCGCTCGCGGATGCGTCTGGCGTCATGCCGCCAAAGTCCGTCACTCCGGCATTCTTCGCCATCACCGGCAACGGGCAGGGCGGACGCAACAATCTCGATCCCGACAACAAATGGAACGTGCTCGTCGTGCGTGCCGAACTCTCAACCTCTGACTTCAAATGAACATCCGCAAACTCTGGACTGAACTATTTCAAAAACCCGCCGGTCGGCTGATCCTGTTCCTGCTGGCAGGAGCCTTAATCTTCGCATTCCTGTTTTCCGGGAAAGGCAACAGCTCGACTGCGGCCATCAATCCCTCTGTTCCCGCACAGGCAACCATGGCAAAGGGATATTCGTTCACCGAGGAAATCCCGGTCACACCCCCTGCACGGCCGCCCGCACCGGCTCCCAAGGTGGCCGACAATTCCGCCTCACGGCCATCATCGACACCCAAGCCACCGCCGCCAATTCCCCAGGCCATCTTCGCCACGCGGGAGGTGGCCCGCAGTGAATCGTATCTTCCGTTTGGCCGACTTCTGAGGTGCGAACTGGTCAACACGGTGGATTCGACCAACATCGAAACCCCAATTATCGGACTCATCACCGAGGAGGTCTGGCATGATGGTAGGTTGATCATCCCGGCAGGAACGGAAGTTCACGGAATTGCCCAGAAGACCGCCGCCCGCGAACGGATTGGCTCCGAGAGGAAATGGGTTCTTGTTTTCCAGGATGGCCGGGAATTGCCACTCTCCGGCACGGTTCTCGATTATGCGCCCGATGCGGCGAAGCCGGGAGGCTGGAGCGAAACCGATGGTTCCGCCGGTCTTCGCGGTTACATGATCGCTTCTGATAAATTTGCCGAGGCGAAGGCGGTTCTTGCCGCCATGATTTCGGCGGGGGCCGGGGCGTTTCCGCAGACAACGAATCTGATTTCTCCTCTGACCGGGGGAGCGACGCAGATCCAAAACGGCGGATTCACGGACGCCATTTCCGCAGGGATCCAAGCCGGCGGGCAAATCTATTCCCAGCGTCTCTTGGAGAGTCTGAAAAACGATCCTTACTACGTCCGGGTTCCTGCCGGGACGCTCTTTTACCTCTACGTCACCCAAACCGTGGACCTGCAAAAAGCCACAACCGGACTCTCAGCCTTAAACCCAACAAACCCATGAAATACCTGATCGCCATCCTCACCCTCTGCCTGTGCTCGGCGTGCGCCACCCGCAAGGCGGTCAAAATCCAGTCGAGCCCCGCCGTTGCTGGCGTTTCCCGAAACGATATGCCGGGTGTGCGAATCCCGGAAACCGTGAAAGCATATCCGGCAGGTCGCTACACGGATCCGAATTACCCGGATGAAATGCACGAGCGTCACACAGTCTATCGCCGGGAGCAGTCCGCCGATTGGAATTACCGCCCATCGGAACCCTACACGCTGCCGCTTGGTCCGACCGCGGCAAAGTCCAACCCCTCGCCGGGCTATTACCGGGTGACG
>Ga0247831_1005060_pt1 | contig 16878 bp, 24 predicted proteins | sample LaCruzMarch2015__9_FD_192406 | JGI IMG/M metagenome (GOLD analysis project Ga0247831, IMG submission 192406) | Freshwater microbial communities from meromictic Lake La Cruz, Castile-La Mancha, Spain - LaCruzMarch2015_1m | ecosystem: Environmental > Aquatic > Freshwater > Lake | place: Spain... | reverse complement strand
TCTCCCTCCACTGCTTCCGTCGCGCCATGAATGAACGCACTTTCCAGTTCCGGTTGCGCAGCAGCCACCCCGCTCCGGATCGGGCCACTCAGGATCTTGTGGTGGAGTTCCTGGGCGACTCCGGCGAGTGGGAACCCCAGCAGCTCAGCCTCACCATGCCGGGGTTCCGGATCTACCTGATCTCGTTGCTGCTCTGCCAGCACTTCTATCTGGTGGCCAATGCCAGGGAGAAGGCCATCCCGCTGCAGCAGGTGGAGGCCGACTTCCTCGTCACCACCAGCAGCGACTGGATCGTGGCCGGCGTGGAGGGTGACTTCCGCATCCGCCTGGATGCCGCCGCCTCCGAGCAGGAACGGCGCCTCGCCGATGACGACGCCATCGCCTACATGCAGGAACGCATGAAGCTCTGCCCCATCTCCCGCAACCTGCCTGATGGGGTGCGCAAGCGCATCGACCTCACTTCCCTGGGCTGATCCATGAGCGAATCCTTCGATCTGATCGTTCTCGGCGCCGGCTCCGGCGGCCTGGCTGCCGCCAAGCGGGCCGCCTCCCATGGCGCCCGCGTCGCCATCGTGGAGGGAGATCGGGTGGGAGGCACCTGCGTGATTCGTGGCTGCGTTCCCAAGAAGCTGCTGGTGTACGGCTCGGCCTACCGGCACCTGATGGACGGTGCCGCCAGCTATGGCTGGAGCTTCGACAATGTGCGCTGTGATTCCGCCGCCATGCTGGCCAATGTGCGCGCCGAGGTGGATCGCCTCAACACCCTCCACATCGGCTTGCTCGAGGCAGCCGGCGTCGAGCTGGTCCGCGGCTGGGGGCGCTTCTGCGGACCGAATGCCGTGGAGGTGAGCAACGCAGCCGGTGAGGTGTGCCGCCTCACGGGTGAACGAATCCTGATTGCCGTCGGCGGTCGCCCCCACCGCCCCGAGATCCCCGGCGCCGAACTGGGCTGGGTGTCGGACGACATGTTCCTGCTGGAATCCTTGCCGTCCTCCGTGGTGGTGGTGGGAGCCGGCTTCATTGCCTGTGAGTTCGCCTGCATCCTCAACGGACTGGGGGTGAAGGTGACCCAGCTGGTGCGCGGTGATCACCTGTTGCGCGGTTTCGATCGGGAAGCCAGCAAGGCCGTAGAGGAGGCCATGGAGGCCGATGGGATCGAAATCCGTTTCGCCCACAGCCCGGCCGCCATCACCGGCAGCACCCCCGGTGATCTGGTCGTCACCACCCAGAGCGGCGAGAGCATCGACTGCGGTGGTGTGCTGCTGGCCACGGGCCGCCGCCCCTTCCTCAAGGGACTGAACCTCGAAGCCGCCGGGGTCGCCATCGAAGGTCATCGCATCCCGGTGGATGCCGATCAGACCACCAACGTGCTCAATGTCTTTGCGGTGGGGGATGTGACCGACCGGATCTGTCTCACTCCCGTGGCGGTGGAGGAGGGTCGGGCCTTCGCGGACACGGTGTACGGCGGTAAGCCGCGCCGGGTGGATCATTCGCTGGTGGCGAGCGCCGTGTTCTCCCAGCCGGAACTCTCGGGGGTGGGTCTCACCGAGGAAGAGGCGATCGAGCGCTGCGGCGCCGATGGCATCCGGGTGCACCGGGCCCGTTTCCGGCCGATGAGCCAGGCGCTGCCGGCCCGCGGGCCGCGCGTGCTGCTCAAACTGATCGTCGAGATGGAGAGCGGCAGGGTTCTCGGCGCTCACATGGTGGGCGAGCACGCCGCCGAAATCATCCAGATGGCCGCCATCGCCATCGGCATGGGCGCCACCAAGGCCGATTTCGATCGCACCATGGCCCTGCACCCTTCGGTGGCCGAGGAATTCGTCACCATGGCCAACTGACATGTACACCCCAAAGCGCCACGACGAGGGTTCGGAGCTTTAGGGAAGTCGCAAGGAACTGAGCCGGTTGGGGTCGGTGCAGTTCGGCAGGAACGCGCCCACACCCTTTGAAAACGCTCTCAGCACGCTGCTCGCCACCAGCAGGACAATCACCACCACCACCGAGAGGCCGGCGATCAACGGAATCAGGATGGCTGTCCACCTGGCGCGGTCTGCACTCGGCCGGGGCGAGCGCAGAGCACCAGGTCCAGGGGGTTGGCCCTTCCGGTGTGTGCTCCGCAAGCCCGGTGGAGAGTCCTGGTCAGGCCAGATCGTGCAGGGTCAGGGTTTGCTCGGGGTTGAGATCGATGCGCAGCGGTCCGGCGCTGCTGGTCAGCGTGAACCGCAGGGGAATGGCGTCGCTGGGACGGGGGGTGAGGGCTTCGAGGTCGAACTGGGCGGAACCCGCGGGTATGGGTGTGCCGTCGGGAGGCACGATTTCCTCGCTCCTGTTACCCAGTGTCCAGCGCTGACCCATGGCGTCGCTGACCTGCAGAGCGTCGGTGTGGTCGAGGACGAGGTCGGCCTCGAGGGCATTGAGGCGCAGCCGCCAGCCGGAGGGGTACTCGGGAAAGGGTTGCTCGAAAACCGAGGCCTGGAAGCGGTGGCCGGCCTCATCGCTCAGCGGCCAGCTGTCGACTGCCGCTGCCGGGGCGACCAGCACCAAGGAGGCCAGCAGCACAGCCAAAAGGCCAGCTAGCCCCTGGCGCCAGCGACATCCGAACCAATCGAGACAGATCGTCATATTCATGTTTTTTTAGCTTTTATGACGATAAGATCATAACAAGATTCGGGTTCCTTTCCCCTGTCCACTCCGCCCATGGCCGTCGTCCATTTCCCTGCCCGGTCAGGTCTCGGCTCTCCCTCACGCGCTGCCTGCTGATGCTTGCCACTCTCGATGTCGTGACCTTGTCACGGCTGCAGTTCGCTCTGACGGCGATCTTTCACATGCTCTGGCCCGTGCTCTCCACCGGCCTGGCGATTTATCTGGTGGTGCTGGAAGCCATCTGGCTGCGCACACGCAACCCCCTTTACTACCGCCAGGCCCGCTTCTGGGCGAAGCTCTACGTGCTGAATTTCGGCATCGGTGTGGCCTCAGGTCTGCCGATGGAGTTCCAGTTCGGCACCAACTGGGCGCCACTGTCGGAGTTCGCCGGCGATTTTTTCGGGTCGGTGCTCGGCTTCGAGGGGGCGATGGCCTTCATGCTCGAAGCCGGCTTCCTCGGGATCATGTTGTTCGGCTGGCAGAAGGTGCCGCCGGTGATTCACTTCCTCTCCACCGTGATGGTGGCCTTCGGCGCCAACCTCTCGGTGTTCTGGATTCTCAGTGCCAACTCCTGGCTGCAGACCCCCGCGGGAGGCACTTTTTCTGATGGCCATTTCCACGTGCAGAACTACTTCGCCGCCATCAACAACCCCTTCATGGTGAGGAGCGTGATTCACATGGCCCTGGCTACGGTGGAAACCTCGATGCTGGTTGTGGCCGCGATCAGTGCCTGGTCGCTGATGCGCCAGAAGGCACCGGAGTTCTTCCTGTTCTCCTTCAAGCTGGCGCTGGTGATCCTGCTGGCGGTGGCGCCGCTACAGATCCTGGCCGGCCACGAAAGCGCCGTGCAGGTGGCCGAGCATCAGCCCACCAAGCTGGCCGCGATCGAGGCCCTCTGGGACGACCAGGCCGCTGGCAGCTCCCCTGGCTGGACCGTGCTGGCTTCCCCCGATGAAGCCAGCGGCAGCAACCGCTGGAGCCTGTCGGTGCCTGGCGCCTTCAGCTGGATCCTGGAGACGCGGCCGCAGCTCAGCCAACCGCTGCGTGGGCTCAACAGCTGGCCCGCCGACCAGCGGCCCCACATGGTGGGTCTGCTCTTCTATGCCTTCCGGGTGATGGTGGAGATCGGCCTGGCTGCGGCGGCCCTGATGGCCCTCAGCCTGCTGCTCTGGTGGCGAGGGGGCCTCAGCGCCGCCAGCTTCGCCCAGTGGCCCTGGTTCAGCTGGGCCTGGATCCTTTCAGCCCCGGCCGGCTACCTGGCGATTGAATCCGGCTGGGTGGTGCGTTGCGTGGGCCGCCAGCCCTGGACGGTCTACGGCCAGCTGCGGACCGCCGATGCCGCCTCGGTTCTGCCGGTGGGCGAGGTTCTCACCAGCTTGAGTGTGTTCGCTGTGATTTACACGGTGTTGCTGGTCTTCGCCCTGTATTTCGGCTCCCGGATCATCGCCAAGGGGCCGAATCTCACCCTTGAGCCGCCCTCTGGCCTTGCCACCGCCGTGATTCTTTCCGACCCATCGGCGAGTGCCTGACCATGGAGTTCCTCGAATGGTTCATGCCCACGGTCTGGTTTGTGATCCTGGCCCTGTTCCTGCTGCTCTATGTGATCCTCGATGGTTTTGATCTGGGGGTGGGCATCCTCTCGCTCACCTCCCAGCGCACGATCCTGATGACGAGCCTCGGCAATGTGTGGGATGCCAACGAAACCTGGCTCGTCCTGATGGGCGGCGCCCTGTTCGGAGCCTTTCCCCTGGCCTATGGCACCATCCTCAAGGCCCTCTACGGCCCCATCTACCTGATGATCCTGGGGCTGATCCTGCGGGCCGTCGCCTTCGAGTTCCGCGAAAACGCCGTCAACAAGCGTCCCTGGAACCTGATGTTCGGCATCGGCAGCGTGCTGGCCGCTGCCTCCCAGGGTGTCTGTCTGGGCACGGTGCTTTCGGGCATCCCTACAGATGCCGCAGGCCACTTCACAGGCTCCGCCTGGATCTGGGTGAACCCCAGCAGCCTGGTGGTGGCTCTCACGCTCATCCAGGGCTACGTGCTGATCGGCTCCACCTACTTAATCCTCAAAACCAGTGGTGAGCTGCAGCGGTTGCACGTGCGCACGGCCCGCCTGGCGGCCGCCACCACCCTGGGCGGGGCCCTGCTGATCACCTTCACGGCACCGTTCGCATCTGAAACGCTGCGGCAGCGCCTGTTTGATCCCGCGTTCCTGCCGTTCTTCGTGGTGTTGCCGCTGCTGGGTGTCGCCCTGATCGTTCAGCTGTTCCGCAGCCTGGCGATGCAGCAGGAGGTATGGCCCTTCGTTTACACCGTACTGCTGTTCATCCTTAGCTTTGCTGGCCTGGGGGTGATGGTGTTTCCGGCGGTGATTCCGCCGTCGGTCACGATCTTTCAGGCGTCGTCGTCGGTAAGTTCGATGGTGTTCATGCTGACGTTCATCGGTGTGCTGATTCCTATCATGCTTTTCTACAACATCTACAACTACATCGCCTTTCGAGGCAAGGTGAGTGCCGAATGAGGCAAACCGCTGGCCGCCAGCACAATCAATCCCCCTAGGATGTATTGAAACCCCATATGTCTCGCCTTCGCTCGCTCCTGCTGGGGGTCGCCCTCGCCCTCTGCCTGCTGATCTCACCCCCTCAGGGCGCCGCTGCGGCTACCGCGATCGCCCCTTCGGATGCCACGGTTGCTGCAGGCGAGGCAGTTGCCATTGACTCCGCAGTGGAGCAGTACCTCTCCAACCTGCCAGGTGATTTTCACGCGATTCGATCGGTACCAGCCCTGAAGCGCCTGCTTGCCAGCGGCAACGTGTCGCTGATTGACGTGCGAACCCCTGCTGAGTACCGGGCGGGACACATTGCCGGAGCCATCAACAGACCGTTGAACGATCTCAGCCGCCACGTGGCTGAGATTTCCCCAGAGCGAGAGGTGGTGCTCTATTGCTCCAGCGGATTTCGCTCTGCCATGGGAGTGATGGCGCTGCAGCTGGAGGGCCGCCACCAGGTGAAGGGCTTTGCACCGAGCATCGAAGGCTGGAAGGCGGCCGGTGAGCCCGTGGTGACCACAGAAGGCGTGTAGGCCTGGCGAACGTTGGCGGGGTGCTGATTGTGGGCAGCGGATTCGGCAGCGCTCACGCCGCGCGACCCTGGCTGCAACGCATCGATCCATCCGCAAAGAACCACCAAGATCCAAGGCAGTTGCTTCCTTGCTTCCCACACTGAAGGGACAAGGCTCGAGGCCGATGAACCCGTCGATCAACCAGGCGCTTCGCCTGATCACCCTCTGGATCGCCTGGCTGCTGGCGATGCTCTTCCACGTGGACCTGGGTCTGATGCCCCTGTTCCACGGTCAGTCGCCGGAGATTCACAGCCATGTGCACGAGAGTGCTCTGCCCCTGCTGTTCGGGGCCATGCTCGGCTACTTCCTGCTGCCGCTGATCGCGATCGTGCTGATCGCCTACGCTGCCACCACGGTCGGTCCGGCCACGCACTGGCGGCCCTGGCGGCGGATACATTTCTGGTTCAGCATCGTCTATTCGGTCACCAACGTCCCCCATCTCATTGCCGACATCCTGGTGCCCGATGCACGCCTCGATCAGATCGTGCTGATGGTGGCCCTCACGGTCTTCGGGCTGCTGATCAACGTGGAGGCCTGGCGCTGGTGGCGGCAGACCCCATGACTCGGTCACGTTGACGAGGAAACGATGCGCAGGCCTCGGAAAGGCTGGCTGCTGCCGCCGGTGCTTGCCATGCTGCTGGGCCTGCTGCTGTCGCTCACCCCTTCGCTGGCCCCTGCCCAGCCCGGAGTGGGGAGAGCGGAACTTCAGGTGTTCGTGCGTGAGGGTTGTCCCCACTGCACCGCCGCCAAGGCGTTCCTCCCCGAACTGCGCAGGCAGCGGCCAGAGATTCGGGTGCGTCTTCGGCCGCTCGAATCCGATCCCGCCGCGATCGACGACCTGCTGCGCTACTCCCGGCAGGCCGGCATCCAGGCCCCGGGGGTACCCACGTTCGTCCTCGAAGACCAAGTGCTGGTGGGTTTCGATGGCGCCGAGGGTCGCGGCAAGGAACTGCTCGCCCTGATCGATCGACGTGAGCGTGCCTCCGGCAACGTGAGCCTCGGCCGCTTCGGAAGCATCAGCGCCACTGCGCTCGGCCTGCCGATCTTCACCCTGGCCATGGGGCTGCTGGATGGCTTCAACCCCTGCGCGATGTGGGTGCTGCTGTTTCTGCTCTCGCTGCTGGTGCACTGGCGCGACCGGCGGCGCATGGCCCTGGTGGCCGGCACCTTTGTGTTCGTCAGCGCGGCCGTCTACTACGCCTTCATGGCGGCCTGGCTGAATGTCTTCCTGCTGCTGGGCTTCACCGCCTGGCTGCGGCTCCTGCTTGGATCCCTGGCCCTGGTGCTGGGGGTGGTGAATCTGAGCGAGTTCTGGCGCAAGGGTCCGAACTTCACCCTCTCGATCCCCGCCATTGCCAAGCCGGGTCTCTACGCGCGTATGCGCGGGGTGATGCAGAGCCGGTCCCTGCCGGCAGCGCTGGCCGCGGTGGCGGCTCTGGCTGTGGTGGTGAACGCGGTGGAGCTGCTCTGCACCGCGGGGCTACCGGCTGTCTATACAGCCGTGCTCAGTCAACAGAACCTTGGCTTGGCTGCCCATTACGGCTACCTGGGGCTCTACATCGTGGGCTACATCGCCGACGACGCCCTGATGGTGGGGATCGCCGTGCTGGCGCTGAGCAGCAACCGACTCACCGAGGGCACGGGTCGCTGGCTGAAGTTGATCAGTGGAGTGGTGATGGCTGCCCTGGGCCTACTTCTGCTGCTGCGGCCCGGCTGGCTGTTCTGAGCAGGCTCACTCAGCGGCGCGTCCAGGTACCAATGTCGACGACGGAATCGAGATCGGAGGTGTGACGATAAACAACCTGAATCAGGTTGGGGCTGATGATCTTGCCATCCGTAAAGCCGTCTTCATCAACCATGGACACGCTGGCATTGTCATGCCCAAGCGTGCCGACGAACTTCTCCGTTGCGTACTTGGATTTGAAAATTCCGTGGAAAACCCGACCCTGTTGCTTGGTGATTTGAGCAACGGCATTCAGATCGCTGAAATCACCATGATGATGGGTCTTGCATCTCGATGCTTCGACTTTGCAGAGTACGGCCCCCTTTCCTTCAACCGTCCATGTGCCGATCATGGTTGGAATGACAGGTGCAGCCAAAGCAGCAGAGAAGGTTCCTGCGCTAACCAGAGTCGTCACGCCGACCATGGCCAGCCGTGTTGTCAGAAGTTTTGCGATGGAGCTCGCGACCGCAGCATAATTCATCAGCCTTCAAGAGAACGTCTCATCTATACCCTAGCCATAGAACACAATCACGAGTCAAGCGCGCAAACTAATGACATGTCGAGAAGCAAGGATCTTCCTGATGGGACTACGTATTGGAACGATTGATCCGTGCATGACGATGTCAGGCAACAGCAAAGTATGTACTGCGGAGTCTATCCAAACGGCAAGAGAGGCAGCCCAATCCACCTGAATGATGGCCGCAAGAAGATGGCTCCCTGCGCAACGCCCGTCCATGAGAGCCAGGGCTACCGCCAGTCGAGGCCTGGCAGAAAGGGAACGATCGCCGGGGTGGAGGTCATGTAGTCGGCATAGTCGCTGTGCATGGAACACAGACGCTGCTCCTCGCGTCGTGCCTTGAGGCTGAGTACGGTCGCCAGCGCCAGCAGCAGGCCCAGGTGCAGCAGGCTGCCGAGGGCCAGCGTCACCCCCAGAGAGCAGAGCAGCAGCAACTGGTAGAGGGGATGGCGGCAACGGCCGTAGGCCCCCTCGGTGACCAGGGGCGCCCCGGGCATCGGTTCAGGCAGCGGGCTGAGACTGTCACCCAGATTGCGTGCCCCCTGGGCGCCGATCACCAGGCCGATCAGGAAGGTGAGCCCGCCGATCAAGCGCAGTGCCAGAGGCCAGTGAATACCCAGATCCGAGGGCGGAGGCGTTGGCGGCAGCCAGTGGGCGGCGATCAGGATCATCTGCGCCAGCACCCACCACTCGCCGTGGCGGTTGTCCCTCAGCCCCTCCCAGGAGAAGCCCCACTTCTGCATTCGTTCGCTCAGTTGGCTCAGCATGATTCGATCTCTACAGGTGAAGGGGGTGGGCCTGGCTGGCGCCACAGGCCGAGCCACTCGTCGTTGCGCTTGTCCACCGAACCGGTGGCCGGCTCCCAGATCTCAGGCACCAGGCCGGCCTGGCGCAGCTGGGCTTCCACCAGCTCCGGGTCACTGCCCCAGGGCGGGCCGCCTGGCTGGCGGTGGCACCAGAACAGCCCCAGCAGCCAGCCGCCCGGCGTGAGCAGTCGGCACGCGGTGGCGATGTAGTCCTCCCTCAGGCCGGGATCGATGGCGCAGAAGCAGGTGTGCTCCACGATCCCGCTGAGGCTGCCGGGAGTCAGGCCCGCCGCCTCCAGGGCCTGCCGGTCGAACAGGTCGGCCTGCAGCCACTGAAGGGTGTCCCGGGCCTCGCCATGGAGCCTGCGCGCCTCGCGCAAAGCCTCACCACTGAAATCCAGGCCGATGGCCCGGAAGCCGAGGTCTTCCAGCAGGGCGACCTCATGGCCGCGTCCGCACCCCGGCACCAGCACCCTGCCCGGCGACTGGGGCGCCAGCGGGTGGTGGCGGAGGAACAGGGAAAGCGGTGGGGCGGGCTGGCCCAGCTCCCAGCCGTCAGCGCCTTCCTGGTAGCGCTGGTCCCAGTGGCTCGCATCGGGGCTGAGGGCCTGTTTGGAGGGGCTCATGCCTCCAGCTTGCCCTGTTCAAACGCGACATGTGTTGAGCCGCATGGAGGCATTGCCGTACCGCGGTTGGGCAAAGCGGTTGAGCACAATCGGGGGCATGGACCTGCATGCCGATCTGAGCCAGCGCGTGGTGGTCAACACCGGCGCCCTCGCCTGGAGCCCATCGCCGATGGCGGGCGGGGAGCGGCGCATGCTCGATCGCCAGGGCGCAGAAGTGGCCCGGGCCACTTCGATCGTGCGCTACGCCCCCGGCAGTTCCTTCGAGTGCCATCGCCATGGCGGCGGCGAGGAAATCCTGGTGCTGGAAGGCACGTTCTCCGATGAGCTGGGGGATTACCCCGCCGGCACCTACCTGCGCAACCCGGCCGGCTCCGCCCATGCCCCGTTCAGTGAGGGGGGCTGCACGCTCCTGGTGAAGCTGCAGCAGATGCACCCGGCTGATCAGCAGCGCGTGGTGATCGACACCCGCACCGCCGAGTGGTTCGCTGGCCTGGTGCCGGGACTGCAGGTGCAGCCGCTGCATGCCTGGGGCTCGGAGCACGTGGCCCTGGTGCGCTGGGCACCCGGCACGGTGTTTCAGCCCCACGGCCACCCGGGTGGAGAGGAAATCTTTGTTCTCGATGGTGTGTTTCAGGACGAGCAGGGCAGCTATCCGGCCGGCAGCTGGTGGCGCAATCCTGCCGGCAGTGCACACCAGCCCTGGAGTGAGCCGGGCTGCACCATCTGGGTGAAGACTGGCCACCTGCCGGTGACGCTTGGCCCGGACGGCTCACAAGCCTGAACTCGTGGTCAGCAGGGCTTGGCAGAGGGGGAACGGGCGGTCTCCTCAACGGAGAAGATGTCCGCGTGCATCTGGGGGCATCAGCCAGAACGGCGGCCGGGCCGAGGAGCAGGTTCAGCCATGAGCTGCTGAAAGCCAGCTCCGAATCACCCCAGATCTGGTGGGGAACTGGTCGAGCTTCGGCATCAACGCCAGGTACCCGCCGAGCACACAGAGCATGAGAGGACGATCGAGCCAGCTGAGCCAAGGGCACCGGCAGTTCCTGGCCGGTGGCATCGAGGAACCGGGTGCGGGCCTGAGCGCCGGACCGATCCATCGGCTTTCTGAGCGTCGTTGTCACCTGGGGCTCCACCTGAGGTCGCGCCCGAGCTGGCCAGAACCAGACGACTTCTGCTAGTACAGGTGTTCTCTTTGATGGTGTCGCCGTGCCTGCATCCCCGCCCCGCCCCCGCGGCGCCCGGCCGACGCCCAGCTCAACGGCAGACGATGACGGCTACGAGCAGTGGCCCTACCTCGATGACGAGGTGCTGGTAGGGAGCCGCAGCCGCAAGGTCTGCCTCACCTGCCACTGGTTCCGCCACCACGCCGGGGTGAACTGCATCCCGCTGCTTACTTGCCAGCTGCACCAGGGTTTGCTGGCCCACGGAGAGCACCTCACCCGCCGCTGCACGGGCTGGACCGAGGACATGACCCGCCAGCGGGGCTGGTGCCCGGAGGTGGCATGAACAACCGGCGCGCGGTGGTGGGTGTGATGGGCGCCGGAGAGGGTGCGTCCGCGGAGGCTGTGGCCCTGGCCGAGGAGCTGGGGGAGTGCATCAGCGCCAGGGGGTGGGTGCTGCTCACCGGTGGCCGACCGGCGGGGGTGATGGCAGCTGCCAGCCGTGGCGCGGCGCGGGTGGAGGGGCACCTGGTGGTGGGGGTGCTGCCGGATGAAGGGAAGGGTGATGACAGGCAAAGCACGGCGGAGCTGGATCTGGCCCTGTTCACCGGCATGGGCAAGGCCCGCAACGTGATCAACGTGCTCAGCGCCGATGTGGTGGTGATCTGTGGGGGCGGAGGCCCCGGCACAGCATCAGAAGCCTCCCATGCGCTCAATGCGGGCAGGCCGTTGATCCTGCTGGCGGTGCCGGTGCTGTGGCGGGACTTCTTCCTTTCGCTCGGCAAGGGGGTGGAGAGCGCGAGCGACGTGCACGAGTGCTGCCAAACGATCGAGGCCCGACTCACAGAGGCATGAGTCGGCCATCACCTCGTGCCCCCCTGACCCCAAAGGAGGGATGGCTGAGCGACGGCCGCCAGGTGCTGCGCTTCCGCCCGACCCGCTGGGAGCGCCAGGTGCAACGACTGGAGATCACCACCGGCGAGTTGCTCCCCGATCAGGAGATCCCGTTGCTGAAATCACGCCGAGAGCTGAGCCGGGCTGAGGCCCTGAAGCTCTGGGACGAGAAACGCAAGGCGGGCTGGAAGCCCTGCAGCCCTCAATGGTGATCAGTGCCATGCCCCGGGTACGGGAAGAGGACCATCCAAGAGCCCCCAACACCTTCCAATCGGCGTACATTGAACTTGAGGGGAGGCACCCCCCCAAGAGTTCTCTCCTCAACAGCAATCCGGGTAAGTCGCCCGGCAGCGCAGGCGGAGGTGATGTGATTGGAAACCTGCCCAACGTGGCACCGCACGGTTGCCACACAAAGTGGACGAGCGTGCCATACGCCGCTTCTATCGCCTTGATGTGCGAATCCTGGGCTGCATACCCAGGTGGGGCAAATCAGCCGATGAGGTCAAGCCTGGAGCATCTCTCATCACGCAACGGTGTCCCTTGAACATCCCGCAGTCGCAGTTGCGGGATGTTCTTTTGCGCCTTCCCTTTGCCATGTCGATGGAGTGCGGTGAACCGTACTGACGGCACCGGAAGGAACGCCTATTACATGGGTAGAGGCCTTGACCAGGGCAGCGCGAGCCCAAGCCCTGCAACCGGCCCAAGGGCGCCCGACACGGGGCGCCCTTCTCATTGGATCTGAGACCAGCGATCACCATGAACCGAGGAGGCAAGCCCCCCGACTGTCAGCAAAGAAGTCCGCTCGGTCTCGCCCATCCACCAGGGTGACAAAACCATAGAACTGCTCGTGAGCCTGTTCGTCGGTCAACCACCAGCCATCCTGACGGTGGCCGTCGGTTTTCTGGCGGGCTACCTGGCCCTGCGGTTCCGATGGCCCGGTGTCGCCCGCCATCCCCGTGCATTGTTGTTCGGGGCCATGGGTTGGGGAATCTTCGCCGGCTGGGAATGGCTGGTGCTGCTCAGGACGCCGGAAGCGAACATCCGGGTTGATCTGCTTGTGATCGGCCCCGTGCTGTTGCTCCTCTCGGCCTGGTCACTCCTGAGAGCGTTTCGATAGCCACGGTGGCTGATCGCGCCACACGGATGCTGTGCATGCTTGCCGCTATCGCCAGCCTGGTGATCGTTGGCACGGGCACCACCGGCCTGCGAACGGGGGATCTGCCGTTTCTGGCCTTCCTGATTGCCCCTTACTTCGTTCTTGGACTGCAGGCCTGGAGGGAGCGGGAGCGGCCCCGCCTTTCGAACCTGCTGTTCGTCGCTGTGCTGGTGCTCTCCCTGGGAGGCACGCTCCTCCTGGGAATAGACAGCTACCGCTTCCACACCGTGCCCGAACACCGACTGGTGCAGCGGATGACGATCATCGTCGTGCCGACGCTGCAATCGACGGTCGCAATCGCCATCGCTCTGCTGCTTCAGGCGTATCGGATGCTGGCAGGCCATGGCCCTGCAGGGGCTGGCCGGTCAAGGCGCCGTTGAGCAAACGGCAAAGGGTCAGGCCTTGTTGCCCAGACCCTTGAGGGCGTCGCCGACGGCATCGGCAGCATCCGCCACCTTGTCCTTGAGGCCACCGGCGGCATCGATCACCTTGGCCTGAATCTGCTTGGCCTCGCCTGCGGCCTTGAGTTGGTCATCACCGGTGAGCTCACCGGCCGCAGCCTGCAGCTTGCCCTCGGCATCCTTGGCGGAAGCCTCGATCTTGTCTTCCAGGCTCATGGTAATAAGACGAAAGAAGTGAAGTGAACCTTAGGCCCAGGGAGGTGAAGGATCTTCGGCAGGGATCAGGCCCGTTTGAGCACCCTGAGCACCACCAGCAGGATCACCGCACCGAGGGTGGCCACCACGATGCTGCCCAGCAGGCCGCCCCCCACGGCTCCACCGAGACCGCTGAAGAGAAGCCCACCGAGCAGGGCGCCGATGATGCCCACCACCAGATCGCCGACGAGCCCGAAGCCTCCCCCTTTGACGAGAACCCCGGCAAGCCAGCCGGCAATCACACCGACGAGGAGGAACCAGAGAACGTTCATGGTGGAACCTGCTCGGGACAGGAGGGCCATCGGACCGTAACCCTCGTGGTTGCGACCGCCATGGTCTTGTAGAACTTCGTAGTCCTTGCTACCGCAGTCGTCGCTGTCGTCGCATCCCTTGGCTCCAGGCTGCTGGAAGCTGTGGTCAGGTCTGGCGGCTGATCCCAAGACCGATGGCTGTTCTCTGACCTTTGCTGCGGACAGGGGGGGCGCCTTGAACGCAAAATGAAGACCTTTCTTCGTCCTCATGTGTGATCGCCGGGCCTGCTGGGCGCTGCTCATCACCGGCCTGCTGTCGGTGGCAGGGCTGGCCGCACCCGCCAGCGCCCAGCCTCAGGTCCAGGGCAGCCCGATTCGCTCCCTGCTCGAGAACGGAGCAGGCCGGCTGTTGTGGATCTATGACGGGATCCGCCACGTGGAACTGCCCCTCGCCGATGGCAAGGCGGTGATCGGCCTGAGCTGTGAGCGTCAGACCTGGACCCTGTTCCGCATCGAGCGCAACGGCCGGGAGATGTACAGCTTCCGCAACGATCCCAAGTGGGGCTACCAACCGGCGGGCCCCATTGCCTCTTCTCGGCTCTGCACGGATGCGGTCCGTGTGGCCGAGTGACGACCGGGCGACAGCGGTCAGTCCGTCGGCAAAGGTTGGGTTGCCTGATCGCACGTCTACACCCGCCGGGATGGCCCCCGCGTCGGGAGGCAGCTTTCAGATGTCCAGCCAACCATGGCTGCGGGTCCCGGCCGTGTTGACGTTGATGTGGGCATGGACAGCCCACCTGCGGCCCGGCTCTGCATCGCCACTTGCGGAGCCGGGCGTTTCGTGGGCTCAGTTGCAGTCGGCCTTGGTCGTGTAGGTGATCGACTGGTAGCGGCCATCGGTGGTACGAACGGCCACGCAGTTGTTGGTGCGGGGCTGCTCCCAGTACGTGAACGAGCTGCCATCGGACTTGGCCCCACCGCGGTAGGTGTAGCCCTTGCCAGTGATAGTGGCTTCTCCGCCCGATGCACGCGCTCCGACCAGTGACTGCAGCTCGCCCACGGGAGCGCCCTGGGTGGCTGCCTCACTCCGCTGGGCGGGCTTGCCGCTGATCAGGCCTCCGATCAGGGCACCCAGCGCAGCCCCGACGAGAGCCGTGCTGTCAGCCTTCTGAGGAGGGGTGTCAAAGCCGGCATCTGGATTCTCAACCCGATCGAGCCTCACGGAAAGCTTGCGGGGTTCGCCGTCCTCCCAACTGAAGACATCGTGATCAGGCTGAGCGGTGTGGCGCACGTTGCGGATACCGGCGTGGGTCTGCACGCTCAGTGCCTGTGGATTGGGACCCGAGAAGTTGAATTCGGTGCCGTCATCGAGTTTCACCACGTAGGCATCCACGCCACCAGCCTGTTTGTGCTTGAAGGTGCAATGACCGTTGAAAGGCACATAGCCGCCACTGGAGAGCTTGCAGCGTCCCTGGGCGCGCACGAGCACCTCGGCCAGGGCGGCCTGAGGAACCATGGCGGTGAAGCTGCAGAGCGCCAGGCTGGCCACTGAGAGCAAGGAGGCTGAACGCTGCCAGGGACGGGGCATGTGCGGTGATGAATTTGAGCGCCCGATCCTAGGAGTCCTTCCGCCCGAAACCGGTTCCTTGCCCGCTGTCCTCTGCTGCTGCCCGAAAGAACACCAAGCCACTCCTCTCCAGCGCTTGTGATCCACGGAGTAGCGGATCCGGTGTCTGCCACTGGTGAGGTGATCGCTCAGAGCGATCAGACCCTGGCGCAGCTGATCAGTATGCAAGTGGATGCCATCCAGGCCTGCAGCGGTCATGGGTGGTCGTGCTCAGAGGTCCCGTTTCTGGGGTGTGGCCTCGCAAGGCAGCCGGTGCTCACGCGGATCCTTCTCGTTCCACTCCAGATAGGCAATGCCCGGTTCCGCTCGGCGCAGGGGGATGGCCGGCGCCATGCTGGGGTTGGTGGGATAGGTGCGGCCGTCGTAGCGCAGCTCCGCGTCGTAGCCGGTGCCGGCATCCATCCGCACGCGGGTGATCAGCTCCTTCCAGCCGTTGTGGCGCCGCTCGGCCACGATCAGGGGATCCTTGAACAGGCTCATCTGGGTGATGAGCTCCAGCCGGCCGGGGCTGGATTCGCGGAAGATCAGCAGAGGGCAGCCGCCGGTGCCGCAGAACATCGGCCCCACCACCTGGGCCACCACCTCGGGTCTGCCGTCGCCGCCCAGATCCACCCGGCTCCAGCTGTAGCGATGCGCCGGCAGGCGCTCGCATTCGGCCTTGATCCTGTTGCGCTTCACCATCTCGCCCTCGGCACTGCCGGGATCGGGACCGTGGCCCTGGCCGTCGTCGATGCGCACTGGGAAGAGAACCTCGCGCAGGGCCGCCTCGAGGGAGGGGTTGGGCCGGGGCTCGGGCGGGACCGAGCGCACCACCGTGGGCCTGGCGCTGATGGTGGGCTGGGCCTGCAGCGGTGGCACCAGGGCGAGTCCGGCGGCCAGGGGCAGCAGGGGCAGGGCGACGCGCAGAGCCAGCGGGATGCGGCGGCGAGGGCGGACCATCCGGGGCCAAGGGAGCGACACATCCCTTCCTAGCCATCAACCGGGAGGCGGGCGATCACAGGGTTCCGTAGGCATAAGGCGGCTCCTCGGCTTCCCGGATAGCAAGACCCCTGCAACCGGCCCTAGCCCTTGGCTTCTGCGTAGGCGAAGCCTTCTCGAAGAGAAGCAGTAGGGCGCCCGACACGGGGCGCCCTTCTCATTGGTTTCTTTCCGGCATCTGTTGGAGCAGCGCCTCAACGCTGGCCACCTTGTCCTCCAGCGTCTGGTCCCGATCGGTGCGGGTGTTGACCTTCACGGTGGTGTAAATCCGGGGGCAGCCCATGTCGTGCACGGCCGTATGGCAGTCCTCGATCGCTTCGAAGACGGGCGCCCACTCGCCTTCGATCGCGGTGCCGTTGGGGTGCAGCTGGATCTTGAGGCCGGCATCCAGCAGCACCCGTTCGCAGGCAGCGATGTAGGGGGCCAGGTTGACGCCGACTCCGATCGGAACAACGCAGAGATCGACGATCACCTTCATCGATGTGCCTCTGGGGGCTTCATTGAGAGGCTCCCATCCTCCTGGCCCAACCTCCGGTCAGGGCCGAGCCGGTGTCCGGCTTCCCCGGTAGTGCCCTGCCCGCTCCGTTGGCCAGGCCTAGGAGCCTGTTGCGCGTAGATCGCGACCTGATCTCTCCACGGACGCCCATGAATCTGCCCAGATCCTTGTGACTGCAATGGATCTGGACTGGAGAATGGGGCATGCCCAAGTCCTTCCGCCCCT
>Ga0247831_1005059_pt1 | contig 16881 bp, 20 predicted proteins | sample LaCruzMarch2015__9_FD_192406 | JGI IMG/M metagenome (GOLD analysis project Ga0247831, IMG submission 192406) | Freshwater microbial communities from meromictic Lake La Cruz, Castile-La Mancha, Spain - LaCruzMarch2015_1m | ecosystem: Environmental > Aquatic > Freshwater > Lake | place: Spain... | reverse complement strand
ACCACCCCCCGTTACAAATCGATACTCAATTTAACCTGCTATCCTCGCCCCCCTCGCCACCTACCACACCTACCCCACCCCGACCCCATAAAACACACACTCAACTATTTCAAAATAATAAAAGTATTGATGTATCTAACGTAGTGATTGATGTGAAAGAAAATAGTAGTTTATCTACCATTGAAGAAAATGAATTACCTATATAAAATGGTTTATCTTACGTATTTTTCAACCCGCTTTACAAAAGGGAGGGGTCGTAGGGGAACCGTAGGTTCCCTACAATAGGTTAAAAACAATTAATAATTTTCTTACACATAATAAAGAAATTATTATTCCAATGGAAACCCCCACTTTAGAAAAACCCGTTCCAGAGAATTTCGAAAAAATAATTAACGATTTAACCGCCGATTTATCTTCCACCTTTCCAGAATATAGTCATCTATGGAACAAATGGTCAAAGAAGACGTTTGAGGAATATACCCCCGTAAGAAAGGAGGAAGAAATACGTATTTTATATGACTATTGTATTTCCTTTTACCCCAAGCGTTTCTTTGACATTCTTTACAATAATGAGGATATTTTCAAAGAAAATTCCCCCCATCCAACCGTCTTTTTACCCGACGTGGATTTCAAGCTCCTTTTTAATTGTGAAAATGTCAGTGATAAAACACGTAAAATAATGTGGAATTATCTACAGTTGGTTCTTATGACAGTAATAGGATCCGTCGATTCAAAAGATATGTTTGGAAGTTCAACCGAACAAATGTTTGAAGGGATTGAAGAAAAGGATTTATTTAAAAAACTGAATGAAACAATGGAGAGTATGGAAACCTTTTTCCAATCAATGACAAAAGACGCTCCCGCCTCCCCCCCTTCCACCCATCCCACCCCCGATGCCACCGAGGCAGGGGCAACGGAGGGTTCACCCCCTTCTAGGGAGGACAACGACGAGGAAGACGATGACCAGGACCCATTTAATCCATCCGCCTTTTTCGAAAAAATGAAAGGAATACCAGATATTAAAGATATATATGGACATTTAAAATCGTTGTTTGACGGAAAAATAGGTTCTTTGGCGAAAGAGTTGACGGAGGAAATTAGTAAGGATATGGAAAATATATTCGGGGAGGAGGGCGATACCCAACCCACCTCCACCAAAGAGATTATTGAAAAACTTATGAAGAACCCGGCAAAAATGACCAATCTTATTAAAACAGTGAGTAATAAATTAGATAGTAAAATTTCATCGGGGGAGATTTCCAAAGATGAACTATTGAAAGAGGCCACAGAATTAATGGAGAAAATGAAGGATATGGGGGATTCCAAGGATTTCCAAGAAATGTTTAAAAATATTTCGAAAATGTCGGGGATGGGGGGAAACAAGGCCAAGTTTGATATGAATGCGTTTGAACAAAAAACGAAACATAGTTCTGCGAGGGAGAAACTGAAGGAAAAGATGTTGAAAAAAAGGGCGATGCAAATCGAAAATGCAATGGCGAACCAGTCCCAGTCCCGGTCCCAGTCCCAGACCACCTCCCATTCATCCAATGTAAATGAATGTATTGCACAAACCGCCCCTGGTGGTTCCGTAAAATATACACTTACGGATACAAACAAGCCGAATAATTATAAGTTTTCTATAGATGGGGGAGTGGGTGAAAATGAATTTAGTCCAGTCCAAGGAGTAAGTATGGCATTAAATAAGTTAATTGAAGAGGAGGAAGCGGCAAAACCAAAAATGGTTAAAAGCTCAAAGAAAAAGGGAAAGAAACATTAAAACCACACCACCCAGACCCCCCCAGACCGTTTCAAATAATAACCACAAATTCCACTTCAAAGAAACTATACACAAATTCCGCAAATTCCACTTCAAATAATAACCACAAATTCCACATTGGAAGGGAGGGGTCGTAGGGGAACCGTAGGTTCCCTACACCGGAGGTTCCCTACTTCCCTACAAAAATATAAACCTATAAAAAACACAAATGTTATTTTCAAAATTTATAAACTTGCCGGTTTTTATAGTTAGTTTTTTAATAGGACTATTTGCGGTATTTTATTCAATGGAGGACAATATGAAAAAGGTATATGTTTATCCAACCCCCGATAATGTGCGTGTATTACAATTTAAGGACAATGTGGATAATTGTTTCGAATTCAAAGAAACGGAAGTTGTATGTCCAAAAGATGAAAGCAAAATAACACACTATATACCTCAATAATCAACTATATACCCATCCCCACAAAATAATCAACTATATACCATTCCCACCACTATAATCATCTATATAATTATAATTAATCTACACCAAATATGGTTTTAAATATTTTATCAAATGTAATATATTTAAACGGTGTAAAAATATAACTAAAAACCCATAAACAATTCAACCGGAAGGGAGGGGTCGTAGGTTCACTACAAAATATAACTAAAAAACCCATAATCAAGTCAACCGGAAGGGAGGGGTCGTAGGTTCCCTACAAAATATAACTAAAAAACCCATAAACAATTCAACCGGAAGGGAGGGGTCGTAGGGGAACCGTCGGTTCCCTACACTACGTGAAATAAGTTTCCGCTTTCGTAATGGCAAAAAACACGCTTCCAAACAAAACACTTTTTACGACATTTTCATAAATACTCGCCGTCCCATCCTCATTGTATATTTTTACAAACTTTTCAATAAATTTCTTTAACATCGCATTTACCGTATCCATTTGAAAGATGTAATATATAACTGTTAAAAGAAGCGGGGTTTGTAACTGAACAAAAATCTCATCCGCAAATCGAACCCGCTTTTTATGTTTTTTATGTTTTACCACTTTGGCGGTTTCTTCATTTTCATCGGTGTCGTCGTATTCATTTAAATAACTCGTTATATTTTGCGGTTTAGGTATATAATTCGCTTTAATTTCATCATCATTGGTATAATCACTTTGTTCAATACGTATATCTCTTGATGGCAATCGTTGGTGTTGAGTAGAAGGAGGAAATTCGTTGTAACGTTGGGCATTGGAACCGGGACCGGAGCCGGGACCGGACGGTTGTAACGGGGCGCTAATTATTCCGTTCGTTGCCCCTCCCGATTGAGGTCCATAGGGATTCGGGTGTATGTTCATAGGCATATAGTTGTTTCCACTTTGGTTGGCAAATCCCGCACTTTCTTGACTTTCAGGCAAATCGGCAATTCTTGTAGTGTTTTCCATTTTATTTGGTGGGGAGGGAAAATAATATATAGTTTCTTTGATATCTATATATTTTGTATTTTACGAACACGCCCCCGTTCTTCACCTTTCACGCCTAAAAGAAAACAAAAATACTATAACCTTTTTTAACAAGCTTCTTTTAAAGGCTTTTTACGGTCGCTTTCCGTAAAATAAAAGAAATACTACTTTGCTACTTTCGTGTGTGTTTTTTTATAAAGGCTTTTTACGGTCGCTACGCTCCCTCACTCCTCCCCCCGCCCTTTCCATCATTTTCTCCCCTTTCCACACATTTTAAGCCCCTCCAACCGGGCTAAAAAACGAAGGCATAAAAGAAGTGGTCGACAAGGATGATATAGAAGGTAATTCCATTCCTTTTTGATTGGTATCTTCAATATTAAATTCCACCGTTTTCTTTAACGGGTCGCATTTGACCGATTTCGCTTTATAGGTATAACATTTATTGTCGTGTTGAAATATTTTATCTTCAATATTTGATATAACTGGTCCCGAAAAACGAATACATTCCTTATCTTTACAAACTTTATGAAAAATACACGCAAATCCAAACCCTAATAAAACGGATATTACAGTTTTTCCAGTTTCCGAGTTTAAAAGTAGTTTAATATTTACTGGCATAAACTGCTTTATACTATATATATAATATAACAAACAAGTTTCATAAAGAGTATAAAGAAGTCGTACCATTGTATTGTGTGAGGGGGGAGCCACATACAACCTTTTCTTCCTTTCTTCCCCTCATATCCACCCTTTGTTTGTATTTTTACTTCTGTAACTCAATTTGGTAGAGTGCGTGGCTTTTAACCACGAAGCTGCGGGTTCAAGTCCCGTCAGGGGTATGTTGTTGTTCCTGTTCCGGTTCCTCTTCCTGTTCCTGTTTCATTTTTCATATACATTCAACTGACCATATCCCTTTTTTCTTTCATTGTTTTTGTCCCTGTCCCCGCCCCGCCCCTTTTTCAAAAGGGTTTTGCTTCTATAGCTCAATGGGTAGAGCATACGGCTGTTAACCGTAAGGTAGTAGGTTCGAAACCTACTAGAAGCGTTTAGTAGGATAATTTATGTTTATTATTTGTATTTTCAAATAATAAAATTTCTTTTATAACTCTGGTGAAAGAGTATGTATTTTGTTGAATCAATTCGGTGTAGGGAACCAACGTGTAGGGAACCAATGGTTCCCATTTACCTACAAGCTCCCTACGGTCGCTTTCCGGTAAATAAAAAAATACTACCTCGCTATGCTCCTCCGTATTTTTTCCTACGACCCCTCCTTTCCTGTTGAAATTTTGTGACTTTTTGTAGGGAAGTAGGGAACCAATGGTTCCCTACAGGGGGGCTTTCTTTGGATAAACACGTGTGTTTCTTCTTTGAAACGACAATAGCGTAAAAATAACATATAAATTGTGTAAACAAGACATATATTATGATTTCCCCCGTTCCACTATTTCTATTTTTATTTGTATTATTTTTATATATTCATATTAATTATCAATATAGAAAATCACAAGAGTTGGAAATATACGAATATGAGTATAATGATATAAAAAGCCTTCATGAAACTTGCGAGGTAAGGCAACCTATTATATTTCATTTCGAATCACTCATATCTAAATACGCACCTATTAATTTAGCCATTCTAAATTCAATTGAAAAAGAAGACGGCAATATATTAAATATCAAGGACACTCACGACTATTACGATGCGACGGATAGTCAGCAAATACAACCAATAAACGTCCCTCTTGCCTTTCAAAGTGTAATGAAACTCATTGAAACGAATACGACCGACCCCCATTTTTTCACGGAAAACAATAGCGAATTTATTGAAGAAACCGGTATAGATGCGGTTATGACAAAAATAGGCGACCGTTTTTTAAAACCAAACTATAGCGTAATTCAATCCTACGATATTATGACGGCAAGTAAAGGGGTCGGGTTGCCAATGAAATACCATACCCAGACGAGTAAATATATATATGTTACTAGTGGACGTATTAAAGTAAAAATGGCGCCTTTCAAGTATGTAAAAAAACTGGATTTTAATGAACGGTTTTTAGTATCCCCGATGAATTGTTGGAAACCACAAATGCAATATATTCCATTCATAAACAAGGTTCGTTTTTTGGAATTTGAAGTGTTTGCGGGATATATGTTATATATCCCTCCTTACTGGATATATAGTATATTTTATGAGGAGAATGACACGTGTTTATTAGAATATAATTATCAAACATTTATGAATATGGTTGCTCATCCGGATGGGGGGGTGTATTCTTTACCAATCCCGGAAAATACACTATGGTCGTTGATTTCCAATAAATAAAAAACATTTCAGTCGACAACACACACACACGTTTGTTTTACCCCCCTCCGTTTGTTTTTTTCCTACGCAAAACCACCGTTTTCACCGCACTCGTTTTTGTGTGAATATTACACCAGTCTTTGAAAGGGGGGTATATAAAGGTTTTCGCGTCAACATCGATTTCAAGTAAATGACACAAATAAAAGGGTATTTTGATTTTGTCGGGGACGGGTTTCGTTTCTAGTTTTTTCAATTTCCTTTTTAACCTTACTATTTCTTCTATAGTCATTTTAACGAAATGACTGGGTTCCTTTCTTTGAACAAGTGGGGGGGAGAGGGGGGAGGAGACGCCGCTGTTTTCCGGCTCATCCCATTCCCATTTCAACACTTTTATAATATTATTGCTCGGGGGGGTTTTGTTATTTACCATTTCCGTAATTGATATATCCAACTTTACAAGGTTTTTAATCATAGAACCAAGGATAGTGACATTTTTCCGTTTCGAATCTTCCCATTCGATTGCCAATGTTTGTAAATACCCATTGAAATGTTTGTCGTGCTTGTCGACGTAAAAGAGTTGATATATTTCATTCAAAAGATAAAATACATCGTATTTCAGTTCGCTATAATACAATTCATACCCCCAAAGAAGAGCATTTTCTTCGTCCTTGTCTAAAACGGCAGATATAAAACAGGCTTTTACTTGTTCTATATTACGTCCGTGGAGGGTTGTTATTTTAGGGGCGGGAGTATTTGAATGTTGTGGTTCTGGTTCTATATTGCATTCGACGTGAGGAATCAATTCTATATATATATTTTGAATAGGGGGGGGTGCTATGGAAGTATCGTTCATTATTTCCATTTTAACCAATTCTTGATTTTCTTTTATACAATTTATCTTGGTATGGGAAAATACGGAAAGCGACTGTAAGGAGCTTGTAGGTAAATGAGTTATTTACCTTGCTACACTCGTTTATATTTTTCAATTTTCCTACAATACCGCCTTTCATTCATTTTACAAAAAATTGATTAAAATCATAATGTTAGACTACAAGACAAATAAAGATGTCTAAAATTCGATGTGAAATTTGCGGCAAAGAGTTTAATACTAAATCCAATTATAGACAACACCAAAAACGAAAAACTCCTTGTGTAAATGACAACCGGAGCAGTCCGGCTCCTCCTTCTCTTTCTTCTTCTCTTTCTTCTTCTCTTCCTTCTTCTCTTCCTTCTTCTCTTCCTCCTTATTCTGTTCCCGCTCCTCCAAAAATAACCATCGATTCATCCACCTTGAATGAATTAAAAATATATTACGATGAAACACTGAATAAGGATAAATGCACCTATAAATCAACGAACGATGAACCAACCCCGATTGATTGTATAACCGAAATGATTGGTAAAATCCCGGCCGAGCTGTGGAAAAAAAGCGACTTGTCTATATTAGACCCTTGTTGTGGAAATGGTAATTTTAGCATTCCTATTACATTCGAGTTATTAAAATATCACGAAAAACAAAAAATATTGGAAGAAATACTAGAATTTAACGACATTAATGAAAGTAGGTTGGAAAACGTCCGTAATGTGTTTTGTGGTGAAAAATATAATTTGCAAATAACCAACCACGATTTCATTGCCTTTAATAATAATAAAAAATACGATTTAATTGTCGCAAATCCACCATACGCCAAATTATTAGAAAATGGTAAAAGAGCATCCAAAAATCATAATTTAATTAAGGATTTTATTAAAACCGCATTGTCGCAACTGAAACCAAACGGATATTTACTATTTATTACCCCCGATAACTGGATGTCTTATGCAGATAGAAACGTATTGATTGAAATAATCACCTCGTTACAAATAATTCATTTAGATATACATAACGCAAAAAAATACTTTAAAAAAATCGGTTCCAGTTTTACTTGGTATATTATTCAAAATTGTGATTTTTATAAAAACATTAATATTTCTGGTATATGGAAAAAAAAGGAATATATCAGTTCAGTGATTTCCACCAAACGCAAATACATTCCGCTATTGTACAATGAAACGGTTCAAAATATATTATTAAAAACAGTGGATAATACAACCATACCAAAATTTGAGGTGAAAACAAGCAGTGATTTACATAAATTTACAAAGGCGGAATTTATTCGGGAGGAAGAAACAGATATATTTAAATATCGACTAATTCATACCCCGAAACAAACTGTTTATTCATCCCGACCACATAAATACCAAGACGGATATAAATTATTTATATCCACCACGGATAAGTATAGTGTATTTATTGATAACTGTGGAATGACGCAGTCCATTGTGTTTATTTTATGTGTAAATGAAGAAGAAGCAAAAAAATATTTACAAATATTACAGCATCCATTATACGTATTTATCAATAATATTTGTCGTTGGGGGAATTTCAACAATATAAGAATATTGCAAAGTTTTCCTATTCCAACGTTTGAATATTCTGGAAAGGAAGAAGATTTATATAACTATTTTCATATAACAAAAGAAGAAATGAAATATATTAGTGATCATTTATAAATTTTGCGAGAGAAACACGCCGATATTCCGCCACACAACCTTTTCAAGACCCTTTTTAAGACCCTTCCATAGATCCTTTTTAAGACCCTTCACATACGCCTTTTTCACGCTACTTTTTAGTTGTTGTATATATACTATTCTTTATAAGTAGGGTCACAGTTGTCGCTTAAAATAGGATATTCATTATAATTTTTTTTATAATCTTCTAGGAAGGTGCTTTCATACGCGTGGTATGTTTGTGCTGTTATTTTTGTTTTTTTGTCAAATATTTCTATTGTAAACTCGGTTTTTGGCAATTCATACCCATACATTTGAATGTTACAACCTAACTGTAAATAAAACTCAATTGTATTATAAATATATCCGTTTGTTTTAGAACAATCCCCTGATTTTCCTCTTTCTTCAATATGATGTCCACAAAGATAAGACGCAAATCGACCTTTTAGTCCGGTTCTTGTTCCCCCGATCTTGATAATTCGACCATTGATGACGATTAAATACAACCATTCTGTTTTTTCTTCAAATGCTTCTTTGGAAATGGTTGGAATAAATTGGATTACTGTATTTCTTTTTTTAGTTCCTTGTTTTTTTCCAGAAGTAAATATTTCATTATCTAAAACAATATCTGCAATTGGAATAAAATAATCTCTTCTATTATATTCATCCAATCGAATGGTTTTGTCAATACTAATTAGCTTGATCCATTTTTTTATTATTGAAGTTTCATAAATTTCAATAATATTTTCTAATCCAGAAATATCGGGGGGATTCGTTGTTTCGGTCATAGTATATTTTGTTCTTATAAACAAGTTATTCTAATAAATAAATAATTGAAAAACACGGACGAGCGTAGCGAGGTAGAATTTATTTTATTTTCAGGAAAACGACTGTAATGAGCTTGTATGAAAATGGTTAAAGTATTTCAATTTTCCTACGGTCTATAGGGGAACCGTAGATTTCCTACAACACTACCTCGCTTTTTACTGTCGACTTTTTTATGAATTCAAAACTCCTTCAATAAATGTTTCCATATTATCATCGGTAATTTTACCATCAAAATCAATGGTGGTACCCCCCTTTACCATTTTCACGGTAGGATAATGTTCTATATTAAAATTTTGTATATACTCTACAACATCTACGTCTTCCGTTTTTGTACAGTCTACTCCATTCTCCCCCCCTACACAATTTATATTATATCTTTTGTATATTTCGCCGTTTCGTCTATCGCAGAATTTCTTCCATTCCGGCTTGGCTTTTACACAATGAGGACACCAGTCTACATTAAAGAAATATATTTGTACTTCTTCAATCGTCCCGTCATTGGCAACGTCGGATTGACTTTTTAGGTTAAAACTCATTGCAGGGGCGGCGTATTTATAATAAGCCCATACACTCACTCCAACAAGAATAATGACGAATATAAAAATAAAAAACAGTTTTATTTGTTCACTGTATCTCCTAAATAAAATTTCAATAATTTGTGACATATTTATATTGTAACGATATATTTATAGAATTACTATTTTACCACACACACACCGCCTATATAGATTATTTTACAAACCACCCTATGGTATAAATTCGTAAAAATATAATAAAAACAATAAATACTACAATATATAATTATGAGTGTAAACAATAATTCCCCCCTTTCTTTGAAAGAAAAAAAAGCTTCAAAAAGAAAACCAAAAACCAAGTCTTTGCCCCCGCCCATAACACTATCAACAATACCGTCAACCACAATACCACCACCATTACCAATACCATCCTTATTACTAGCACCCACCTCAACAATACCACCAGCCACACCCCCCATCACGCCATTGCCCCCGTCAACACCCACGTCCCCCCCTCCACCACCAGATACCATTGAACATATTGTCATTTCCGGTGGAAATGTCTACGGGTTTACCTTTTACGGGGTATTAAAAAACCTCCACGAAAAGGGTTTATGGAAACTGTCCAATATAAAAACAATGTATGCCACCTCCATCGGGTCAATCATATCCACTATCATATGTTTAAACTATGAATGGGATATTATCGACAACTTTATGCTAAACCGGCCATTAAATCAACTCATCAATTTCGATATATCCACTGTATTAAGTTGTGTACAAAACTGCGGGTTTTTAACCATCAAAGTAATTGAAGAATATTTTTATAATTTATTCACTGGAAAAGACTTGTCCCCGTCCATAACAATGTTGGAATTCTTCGAATTTACCGGGATTGAACTCCATTTCTTTACAACCAAAGTGTTAGGGTTTGAACTCATCGATTTGTCCTATAAAACACATCCAAACTGGACAATGGTCGAAGCAATGTATGCCTCATCTGCAATATTTCCCGCTTTGAGCCCCTTTTTCAAAGACGACCAGCTCTATATAGACGGCGGGTTCCTTTTAAATAATCCAGTAAGTATGTGTGTTTCCAATCTTATTTCTTTGAATATACCCGTTTCTAAAAAGGTATTATCTATCCGTTTAAAAAAATACGTTGTTCCAAGTAAAACAAGGTATTTAACTGCTGAAAATTATACTATATTTACCTTCTTTCAAGAATTCGTGGAAAATATTTTAACTAAACTTTCAATGGGGGGAGTAAATACCGCAAATAATAACTATATAAAGTATTTCTTTGATTTAGACCAAGACCCGACCAAAGCAATGGATTTTAATATTTACAATAACTTACAAGCAAGAAAGGAACTGATTGACCAAGGAATAAACGCCGTTGAAAAATGGTATATAGAGCTTGATAATGGGCTATAGTTGGTTTTTTGTAGGACAGACGGGGGCGGGGTGGGGGGCAAAAAGAGAGAAGGTAGATGTGTAAAAAGAGTGAGGAGATATGAAAAGGGCTAACTAAAAAGAAGACCCTAGGGAACCCATAAAGTTTGCGGGTTGGGGTTCCGGGATATGGTAGGGTTCATTTTGCTGGGATTTATACCCGCCCCCGCCACCTCCACCACCCCCGGTATGTATCGGGGCAGGAGGAAATACCCCGCTTGGATTATTATCTAAATGATCCGCTGAACTGGGGGAATGACTATTTACCGGGGGAGTAAATCCCTCGCTTCTTTTTACATACACCTTTTTATCACTGCTTGTATTTCCCTCCCACATATCCACCACCCGCTCATATAAAATATTCGTTTTAATACCGATTTTTGTTTGTAATGAAAGAACAATAATCATAAAGGCAAGTATGACATTTGTTAACGTTAGACTTTCATATTTATATTTACTAAAGGTGGGTACATAGGTAATTACTCGGTGAATCAAAATAATACCCACGAATATAATTACCAATTGAAGAATTATTTCAACCAGAATTTCCAAACTACCTTTTTCTAAATCTGGTTCTGGAATAAATCGCTGGATTGTTTTATTAAGTATCACCACCGGTATTATAGCACTAATACCATATTGAACGGCGTTGAATATTTCCGCCTTTCCCTCTTCGGTGAAAGAAAATACGTGATTTAAAAATGTTTGTTTATTTGTATGTTCAATAATCGTTCCGCCAAATGTTTCCATTTCTATATATATAATTAGTCTTACATTTAGCTACAAACTGTAGGGAACCTAGACATAGTAGTTATGCCTTCATTTCCATCTTTATTGCTTCGTGATATTTGTATTCTTTGATAAACTCCACTTCTTCAACACTATAATCTTCAATATTTTCGTGTTGGGTTTTCAAATCCATCATTGGAAATGGAAACGGGGTTCTTTCCACTTGTACGGTGAGTGCTTCAATATGTTCTTTATAAATATGGGCATTGCCTAGGAAATAGACAAACTCATCCGCAATTAATCCACAATGTTTGGCTAAAATATGAGTTAAAAAGGAATAAGATGCTATATTGAATGGAACCCCTAGCCCTACATCTCCGCTTCTTTGAAAAAGACAACAAGATAAATATTTATCTTCTTTGACATTAAACTGTACCATAACGTGGCAGGGGGGGAGAGCCATATCGCCGATTTGTTCGGGGTTCCAAGCGGTTAATATAAGTCTTCGGGAACTTCTTGTTTGTGGATTTTTCAAAGAAGTGATTATATTGGCGAGTTGGTCAATTCCATTTTTGGAGGGTTTGTTGTTGCCCCCTTCCCCGTTCTTTGTTTCTTTGTCAAAATTATCAATATTATAGGTTCCATTCCAATTTCGCCACTGAAATCCATAGATAGGTCCTAAACAGTCTTCTGGATAATGAGAAAGACCCGCCTCATCCAAAAACGACCGGGTAGAATTCGCATTCCAAATATTTACCCCTTGTTCTTTCAAAATACGATTGTCTGTTTCTCCTCGAATAAAAAATAGTAGTTCTTTGAAACAAGTCTTCCAAGCCGTTTTTTTGGTCGTAATAAGGGGAACTGTCCCGTCTTTCAAAGAAAACCGCATAGAATAACCAAATATACTCATTGTTTCTCCATTTCTTGTATTTTCGATTGTCCCTTCTTTCAAAATCGTTTTTATTAAATTCAAATATTGTTCTTCTTCGGGGTTGGTGGACATTGCTATGTATTTTATAAAAGGTTAAAATTTCCTATTAATGACTTACTATTTGTTTTCCTTTCAAACCAACATCATATGTATTTAATCCTTTCAAAATGTATTACGGTTGTTTTTTTTCAAAGAAATTATTTACAATCATACATTGACGCTAGTTTACTCAAAATTTGTATATATTTTATAGAATGTTCTCGGTTGACTTCATTCATTTCACGCAAGGGCTGACGAAACTCTTCAATAAATCTCATTATTTCATTTGGTTGATAACTGTCGACTAAATCGTGACTATAGTCTTTATTAAAGAAAAAATCAATATCGCCATTGTCTACCGCATCCCCGTATCTTTGATATATATGTGAATTCCACATACGAATAATAAGGGTTGGATTGGATTGTTTTATGGTTTCAAAACCCGTTTTGGCCACTTGGATTTCTATTTTATCCGGGAAAATACTTATTATATCATCTAAAAACTCCATAAACTGGGTATTGAATGTTCGCATAATAATAGTAGACTTGTTCATAATAGTCTTTAAACTTTAAAAAATAGAACCTTTTATGTTGTTTAGATATTTTTATTTATTAAAAAACGAATGGGGGGGGGAAGATTGTATATAAATGAAAAATACAAAGGATTGAAAGAAAATACTAAACATTCTCACAACCATCAAAGTTAATTTTCAAAGAAAACTTATGGAAGGGAGGGGTCGTATGTTCCTATAGTTATATAAAGAAAAACAACTAAATAAAATAACCCACACCCCCACCACACAAAATCAATGAAATTTATTCTATTAGAGCTTTACGTAGATAATACTCGCCCGGAATTATACGAATTATACAAGAACCAAATTGACGCCCATAATGCCAGCCTAGATAACAATCCTTATCCAAATGCCGGATTTGACCTATTTATTCCCGACAATGTCGTCTTTGATACTCCATTTCAAACGAAAATGGTGGACTTGGGGGTAAAGGCACAAATGTGGGAGTTTTTACCCACCTCAAAGGATTATACCAAACCCGCTATTTTAATTAATGATGATCCTAAAAATACTATTACAGAGGGGGGCGACCCCCCCGCCAATGAAGTGGATTTCAAACCCGACACGGGAGTGGTTTTTAGCAAAGAAGGATTGGAAACCTTTCAAGATTATATGGCAACTGGATACCATCTTTTTCCACGGTCTAGTATTGCAAAAACACAACTGATTATGTCAAATCACGTCGGGGTCATTGATTCTGGATATAGAAATAATTTATTGGCTGCGTTTCGTTATTTACCTGTAGGGGAGGAAAAGACTTATACGGTTGCCTCGGGGACTAGACTGGTTCAAATTTGCCATCCTTCCCTTTTTCCAATATATGTTAATTTATTGACGGATGAAAAGTATTTAACAAAGACCACCCGTACAGGTGGGTTTGGTTCAACGGGAGGGACAGTTTGAAAAATATATACATAATTAAATATTTGTTGTTGTTGTTTGTTGTTAATAATATTATTGATGTTGTTGTTTGTTGTTAATAATATTATTGATGTTGTTGTTAATAATATTATTACTGCTGTTGTTAATAATATTATTGTTGTTGTTGTTAATAATATTATTATTGAATTAAATATGAGAAAATTAAAAAATACGTACGATTGTAGCGAGGTAGTATTGTAGGAAAATTGAATGTATTTTTTTATATTTACAAATGTGTTATATTAACTGAATTATAATTCAAGTTGTTGAAAGCGAATATTGAAAGCGAATATACACTGACCCTACCTAAATACTTTTCCTATTACCAAAGAATGCCTTGTTCATTTTGCAGAGAGAATGGTCACGTAAGGACAGATTGCAATCACCCCAATACGATACAAATACAACAATCTATTATTGAAGACATTACAAACACATATGTATCCGGTGCTATATATGCGTTTACTCGGACGGAGTTTAATAATTCGATGCAAATCATTTTAGACCGCAAGCACACAGTGAACGATTTAAAGAAAGTACACGAATACTTGAAACGTCGTGTTCGTACAGTAACTATTGAACACCAAACTCCACCGGACAAAAAAACCCTAATCACCTTTATTACATCATTGGCCTGTGTGGTGTTTAATTACCAATTCTCCGGATTGGAAAATTCCCCCCAACACGTTCCCAGTCCACAAGGGCTTACTACTGGTGTTAGATACGTAATAAACCAAATACTCCACCCGATGGTAGGTGGACTAACCCCACGTCCTGGTGTGACAGCTCCGATGATCTACCGGGCTGCTCCAGCAATTACAACACCCCCCCGTGATACCCACCCTAGGGTAGCTATTTATACCCCCAACTATGGTGTACCCCAACACACCCAACAACCGGTAAGGGTTGTTCGCCGCACCTACACTGTAAAGAAAACCGACAAACCGGTGGAGGAGGAATCTCCTACTTGTGCCATATGTTTTGAAATGTTGGAAAATGATACCTATGTATATTTCAACTGTTCCCACCAATTTTGCAAGGGGTGTGTCAAAGAGTGTATTAAACGAGACAATGTAAAATGCTCCTTGTGCAGAGCCCCCATAACCGAAATATTCACCCATAACCCGGTTGTACACTATAGCCTATAAATTCTCCCTGCCCGCCACTCCCTCAACCAGTCTTGTAAATTATCTCATCCCTCTCCCCACCACAACCCTCAACCAGTCTTGTAAAATATTCCTACTAAAAATTAATAAAAATCAAAAAAACGTCTTGTTGTTGTTTTGATTTGATTTCACTGTTGCCACATCACATCCTGTATATAAAACCCTTTTTTATTTTCTTTCAAACTCTTCCAAAAGCTTCTCCCTACATTTTTCATATGTGTTCTTCGTTAAATTGGTCTATATAATCAAATGAAAGAAGAATGATTTTTTCATCTTCCGTCAGTTTTTGAAAGAAAATATAATCTTCGAATCGAACACTAATAAACCGCCCTCCGTGAATAACCATTCCAATATAAACAATATTATTTTTCACGGTAAGCTTTGTAAAAAAACCACCATTTAATAGCACATTCCCGCCTTTTTTTATATATCTTAAATACCGAGATTTACGCAACTCGCAAACGTCTTTTACTAAAAAAAAGTCTTTCAGTTTATCACATATAATCACCATTTCATCGGGAGGGATTATATCAATAGAAGTGACTTGATTAAATATATCCTCCGCAATGGTCTTGAATGTTTTATTTTCCAAATAGTCGTGATTGTCTTTTTCAATCATCGACAATAAATCATTCACATCCACTGTTTTGAATATTTCCTGTTCTTTTCTAATATTTTTCACCATTTCGGTTATTTCTTTGCTATTCATATTGAAAAATACAGATGAGCGTAGTCAGGTAGTATTTCTTTTAGTAGATGGATTGGTTGAAGGGCAATAGGTAAATTATTATATTGAATTATTTTTATATACATATTTTTTCTATACCCTATTCCTTTTTTTCCTTCTTTGACGCTTCGAATGCTTTATATTGTCGCCAGTTAATTTTACGACCATCTTCCTTTTTTACTTTTTCGTTTTCGTGTTCTTTGTCCAAGTTCTCCCCGTGCCGTACCGCCGAATCAATATACATTTCTTTGAGGATTTTACCAACCATTGCGGAACCTTCGTGTTGATCTACTTCCCCGTCTTCAATCAATTTCAATACTCGCAATAACTGGGAAAGAATACGGAGGTCTACCTCATCCTTCAATATTTTATGAAAAATATCAGTATAGTAAATGTATAAAAATTCGGCCTTTTGACTACACTCTGTAATAAAATCCTCCGTTTTCAAAGAAAGCGGTTTTTCCCTTTTTAGTTTTTCTAAAATACATACATCATTTAGTATTTTCGTACTGTGTTTTAAATCACGAATGGTTTGAGTATTGTTTTCACATTCCGTTTCATTTACTAGACGTTTCAAGTCTAAACGTTCCTTATTGGTCAAGTTGTAATTTACTATAGGGGCGGTGGCGGAAAGACTAGACATTGGAATATATTGGTTGTATTATGTTATATTTATATATTTTGATGAAAGAAATGTTTAGGGTCACTTATATCAAAGAAAAATACGAATGTAAGAAGCTTGTAGGAAATTGTTGTATTTTTTTCAATAAAGATATTAGTATAATAAATATATTTAAATTGTAAATGACTGATACAAACGGTATAAAATTAGAATTTAAAAATAACAACCCCACCGCCGACTCCACCCCCACCGCCTCCGCCCCCGCCGCCACCGCCGACTCCACCCCCACCGCTGACACA
>Ga0247831_1005049_pt1 | contig 16903 bp, 16 predicted proteins | sample LaCruzMarch2015__9_FD_192406 | JGI IMG/M metagenome (GOLD analysis project Ga0247831, IMG submission 192406) | Freshwater microbial communities from meromictic Lake La Cruz, Castile-La Mancha, Spain - LaCruzMarch2015_1m | ecosystem: Environmental > Aquatic > Freshwater > Lake | place: Spain... | reverse complement strand
TATTTTTACGCGGCCCACGACGTCGTGCGTAGCTTCGTAATGCGTTCTTAGTAGCAAATCCATCATATCGTCATCCTCTTCATCATATTCACTATCATCATCATCATCATCATCATCATCATCTTCGTCGTCGAAATCTATTCCCACCATCTCCTCCAACTCCTTCATTGACACTCCTACGGCTGCAACCTGTTGAAAATCTTTTACTTGGAAGAGCAGACCTTACTCTGCAAAGACACCCTCCTTGGTAGGATGCCGCATAGTCACAATAAAACGTTGTTTGTCATCAGCATACTCCGTTGTCGCCGGCATTGGCTTACCATCGCCATCCCAATCACCACCACCACCAGAACGACGGATTGCACCATTCTTCTTCATAGCGTGATACCTTCCCAATCGCAATAAGTCATCATATAACTTTTTATATCGAGGTTCTGCCACCGTGAGGATATGTCCACGAGTATGAGGAAGGTAGGAAGATGTGCCAGAGAATAGACCAGCATGTCCGTAGCGAGAATAATTTTCATCATCACCATCACCATTGTTGATGTTTTGACCATTCTCATCTACACCACCATTGTTTATGTTTTGACCATTTTCATTTGCACCACCATTTATCGACATAATCATCTTCTCTAATCCACGTACCATTGTCATGGGCAGGACTGGTAGAATTTCAATTCTCTGAGTCGTGACATGATCATCATTTTCTCCCACGTCGATGGATTCGTACATGTTCTCGCCATCATCAGCACAGTCACGTCGTCGTGATGTTGTTGCTGTTGACATCATCATTGATGGCGACCGATGAGCTTGTTTCCCAAGTAAGACGCTAGGGAGCCATAATATTCGATGTAATGCGACATTGATATCACTTGGCTCGTGTAAGTCTTCGTCATTTTCATCATCCTCTGTATTGTTAATTTCATCTTCATTTGCATCGTCTATCATTGCTAATGACCAGTGTCGTCGATTAGTTGTAACAGACAACGATGATGATGGGAGGAGACTATGGATACACCCCACTCGTGTTTGCGAAGTAAAGCAACATGTCCTCGACGAAGAAGACGATGGCAACGGTAGCGCAGATGCTGGAATCAGCGTGAACGCGAGGAAAGTGGTGGCAGTCGCCGGTCTTCTCCATCTTCTCGGCGCAGTCGTCATGGCCGCAAAACAAACGTTGAGTGACGCGTGGAGGCATCCACGTGGAGGCTTTTGAATCTCTTCATCCTCACCGAACTCGATCGACACGATGATGTTTCACGTTACAGCCCTTGCGTCGGCGGTGGTGGCACTGTACAGCATTGCATCATCATCAACGTCATCAGTCTATGCCTTCATCAGTCCCACTCATCAATCATCATCATCGTCAACAACCTCAACTCAGTTGCACGCCAAGCGTGTATCCTTCCGCGAGGACTCACGTAAAAAACTCGTATCGGGTATTAATCAAGTAGCCAACGCTGTCAAGGTAACACTCGGCCCGAAAGGACGGAATGTCGTCCTTGAACGGAATTATGGTGCACCAGAAATCGTCAACGATGGTGTAACCATTGCACGTGAGATAACATTGGCCGATCCCGAAGCCAATGTGGGCGTACGGTTAGTTCAGGAGGTGGCATCCAAGTCTGACAGTAAGGCAGGAGATGGTACCACGACGAGTACTATATTAACACAGGCTATTGTGAATAATGGGATGAAGGCTGTAACATCGGGCGTCAATCCAATTGCGTTGAATATTGGGATTAAGAAGAGTGCACAGATGGTTAGTGATAAGATTAAGGACCTTGCGACGGTAAGTTCATACACACCAAACAGTTCGTTTGTTGCTTTGTATGTATCATTGTATCATTTGTCGATCTCACCCAACTATTCTCCATCAACGACGACGACGACGACGACAACAACAACAGAGTATCACCGGCATTGATGATTTACAATCTGTCGCCACCATCGCATCCGGTTCCATCGATATGGGTCGGATTATTGCTCAAGCATTTGATAAGGTGGGTGAGAATGGTTCCACTGTCATTGAGGAATCGCAAACACTGTATGATGAGATTGAATTTACTGAGGGATTGACTATCGACCGAGGATACATTTCACCCTACTTTGTTAAAGATCAAGAACGTCAAGTGGCAGAACTTGTGTCGCCACGTGTTCTAGTAACGGATGCCAAGATTGATAATGTGAATGAAATCGTGCCTCTCCTTGAACAACTCGTGAAGACGAAGGAACCTATTCTTATCATTGCCGAGGATGTAACTGGTGACGCCTTGTCAGCACTCGTTGTTAATAAGATGCGTGGTGTACTTGACGTGGTGGCCATCCGTGCACCTGGCTTTGGTCAACGTCGGAAGGCCTATCTCCAGGACATTGCTATTGCAACTGGTGCTACCTACGTTGCCGAGGAGGTGGGTATTACACTCGATTCCGTCACGACCGATATGCTCGGGACATGTGACCGATGTGTCATTGCCAAGGAACTAACAACGATTGTTACTGATGGGAAGCAAGATGATGCAGTTCGGGCACGTATTGCCCAGATTAAACGTGAGGGAGAGGAGGCGGATACCGACTTTGATCGTGATAAAAGTGAGGAACGTGTGGCAGCGCTGGGGGGTGGGATTGCTAGGATTAAAGTCGGTGCTGCGACTGAGACAGAGTTGAAGGATAAGAAATTACGATACGAGGATGCGTTAAACTCCGTTAAGAGTGCACGCGAATTGGGTATTGTTCCTGGGGGCGGGGCATGCTTGGCATACATACAGGACAAGTTCATGAGTGAAGTACTTGATACGTTTGAGGATGAGGATCAAAGGGCTGGTGCGGCGATTTTGATGCGAAGTTTAAGTGAACCGTGTATGCAGGTGGCGGAGAATGCAGGAGTAGAGGGAGCAGTCGTATTGAGTAAAATTGTTGAATTGACAAGGGAAAATGGGGTGAGTGATTTTTCGGACATGTCTTATATCTGTGGTGTTTTATTCAATGACTCTCAAACCACCTGGAATCTCTAATCCCTTGTCGGCGAACAGTTTGGCTACGGATGGAACGCTGCCAATAGTAAATACTGTGACTTGATGGCAGCTGGGATTGTTGACCCCGCTAAAGTTACAATCAACGCAGTTATTAACTCTGCGAGTGTGGCTGGTCTTGTACTAACGACCGAGTGTTTAGTAACTGAAATACCTGTTTTCGAGACGGACGATGAAATGCAAAGGAGATTTGACTCCGAGGGTATGGGGATGGGTATGATGTAATGGGTACTCAAGTTTTGCGAAAGTAACTGCGAAGACGGATATTTGGGTTGAGAAAGCGCACTCTAGATCTTATAAGCAAGTGAAGCATTGACGAGACTAACATCATAAGTAGCGTCAATATCCGTATTTGCTCTACTATCTACACCTATTTGTACTTTTGTAGCTGCTGTTCACTTCTTTCGATCGGCATAGCACGTACAAGTCGAACACCTGCGAGAGATCAGGTAATGGCTGAAACATGCTTCGCAACAGATACATTCATCATCTTACTTTTACTAAAGTAAAATGGGAGGTAGAGCACGACCTACATTTTCTTTCTAATGCTCGATACAATTATTATAATGAACATCTGTACTGTAATATTGCTCATCAAATGTGTCACATCTGATGTTGCCATCAATTCGTTTTGAGCATCCAGCGCAATTCGCCCTTGCGACGAAGTCCACGGTAATATTACAATGATCGAGCTTACCCCCATTCGTGGCATCCCGCGCAGCAATAGCCTGGTCAACAGTCTTGAACCGAACAAACGCATAAGTGCGCTTCATATCAATACGATAAGTTCACCAAACGATTCAAAAAGCATCTGCAGATCCTCTCGAGTCGTTTTGGTCTCGTGAGAGTTGGCAACAAAGAGAGTGTCGTTGGGCTGGATCATATTCGGACATTCGTCCTCCTTTTTATTGATCTTCTCGGCCCACTCCGCCCTCAATCGAGCCTTCGCGTACTTTCGTATTGCAACATCCAGACAGGTGTTCTTCCCATAATACAAGTACCCCTGAGCCTCAAAGCCTTCACATACCAGTTTATACAATTCATACTCTTGACTGTTTCGGGGCATTCTCACCCACTCGTACTGTTCAGATCTTCTTTCATTTGATTTACCATCGACAGCATTTTCTTAATGAGGATAACATTCTCTGCCGCAAGGATGCTTGCATTCAAATCAGCACTTCGAATGTCCATAAATTCTTGTTTGTAGAGAAATCATCACTTTAATTACATCCCACTTGTTATTTCTTGATGCGCCATATTCAGCCTCCGCGAATAAAAGAAACGCATTCGACAGATATATAGATATATCATCATTCTGATAGATCCGCTTGCAGTTGAGGCATTTCATCCACGGTGAAGAGAATTCATGTAAGTCTGTATTCAGCACCCATTTGCTCCATTTCTTGGCGCTTTCGACTACGCACGATAGATGGGCCACTGAACAGGTGGAGAAACAGCGATAGCACGAGATAGTGAGGTGAAAACCTTGTGTGTGGCATCCTTCATGTCATCATTGTCAACTTTTGGTGTTAGGTAATACTTTATACTCCCCATCTTCTCAATGCGGTACTCAAAAGCAATATAGTTTAACATGCTCATGGATAATATCACAGTGGGCATTAAGCTTGTGGCCATTGTACATTTGGATAGGAACGCAAGCGAAGAAACAAATTCCACAGGCTCATGCATGTTGATTATCACCTTATCTTCGTCCTTTGTTGGCGCATCATTATGACGAATCAGCACATTACCACGCCGTCGTCGACGCCGTTCGGTGACACCACCATTTAAAACTTAACCTAAGACCCTCCCTGGTGCAGCTCATTATGACAGAGTCGAGATCATCACTGTGATCGTCCTTTTTTCATGTTCTTGGCTATTATCAAACGTTGCTTGAAAACGAGGTCTTCCATGTCTTGGATGATACGCTGCAATTTCTCAGACGGCATTGAAATAACACGATTTGTTCGCTGTGAATATCATCAAATTTGATGTAGTGGGTTCGATTAGCGCGTCTCTTCTTTTTGCCAATAGCCTCAATCACCAACGATAACGAGTTTTCGTCGACGCCAACCCTTTATCGTGATTATGTCATTATTCTTCGCGAAACTCAGAGTCTTCTTCATGCTAGTGACATTGACCCCCAGGCGCATGGGCTTGTCACATTGAAAGAAATCAAAGTCAGCAGAATTATATCCTGGATTGTGATTCCATCATTAGAGCAGTATAAGTTGAAATTATGCTCGAGATCCCCGAGCTCTCCAAGCTCTCCAAGCGCATCGATGAGATGCTTGAATATTTTTGCTTGAGCGAATCGGGCTTCGAACATATTGTCAAAGCACAATAGTTGTTAGAACGTTACACAAGATTCGTGAACTACTAGAAATCGTTGAGTATTGCTACGAGGATGACAGCAGTAGTCTCTTCGAACCCCATTTCACGGAGACGCGGCGGGAGTTCCCCAGTGATTTGCACATGGCGGGAATAACCAATGCGAATTTACGATGATGAAAATTCTACTACTGACTGCCTTGCTCGGTGCAAGAGGGAGTGCGGAGACCGCATCGAATGCACCTCCAATTGTATTCGACAGGCTTATTGACATTGACAAGAAGTGGAAAGCCAGTGTTGTCATTCGTGAGGGCGAAGAGCCTGCCGATGCGATCTTTTCCGCTTTACGGCCGTATGGAGTCAATCACCTAGGTCGAAAGCAAGTCTTCGACGAGGTAAAGCGAGCTGGCGTGCCACATTCGAGAGAGCACGCCATACTATTTTCGCAACATATTGTCATTGCCGAAGACGATTCATTCTCGGGCATGTTTATTTTCGAAGACAATGACAGCGAGCCAATCGACGTTATCTTTAACTTCGCAAAGGAGAATTCCATCGAGCTGTACTTCGATAAACTGTCCGATGCCTTACTGCCCAAGCTTTGTGAACTAACTCCTTGTCGAAGGAAGAGACCTCAAATCTGGTCGAAAGAAATTACGAACAGTGATGGTATGAGCCTGGGTCAACTTCAATTATTGCATGGTGATGAAGCAGCCGATGCTGTGGACGACTTCGTTCAACGAGTTTCAGCGAACGTGGGCAATCGTAGTGTATTCAGAGATAATCTTCTCAATGTAGTTTGCAAGGAAGTTATGTGCACTAGGACGAAACCTGTCGTTTATAGAAAGTCAATACGGGACGAAGACGGCACACTAAAGGGGGATATTGAAGTTTTCGAGAACGAGGAAGTGATTGATGCTGTCGTTCGATTTATTCGAAAGTCCAAACTAAGCTTAGATGAAATCGCTCTCAAGAACTCAATGTTTCAGCAGGCATGTGGAGTTCCTCGTTTGAGATGCACGAGGAATGTTGGCATCGTCTACGAACAAAGGATCAATTCGGCCGATGGATCACAGATCAGCATTCTTACCATCCACGAAAATGAGGAGCCAGTAGACAAGGTGTATCAGTGGTGCCAGGAGAACAATCTACCTCTACGTTTCATGGATAGTATTCTGAATCCCGTGTGTGCGTCGGAATTGGTAATCTGTAATCGTCGTGAGCCAGTATACTTTTCCATCTCAATTAGCGGTCCCGATGGGATGTATGTCAACACACTTGAGCTCAAGGTAGGACACGAACCCGTCGACGATGTCTATGCATTCTTCGCATCCAATGGGTTGTTTAAGAAAGGCTGGGATTTCCTTGGCATGGTGAAACAAATATGCGTCAAGCCCACTGTCGACTGTCGAAGGCTCAAAGCCGTGAAGTACTTCGATAAAAACTTCACCATGGGAGGAATCGGGATGGGTCAGTTGGCAATTTGGGAGAATGAGGAGGTAGTAGACGTACTTTACAACTTGAGGCAGCAATACAACCTAACCGTAGCAGACCAAATCGAGGGATTCAATGCGATCTGCAAGAAGCCAGAAGTCCATTGTCAGCGTACGAGAGCAGTCGTATTCCAGAAGATGGAAATATCCAAGTTGGACTACGTAAAGTTTGGGAATGAAACCTGCAAGAGGCAGTATGTTGGGGTGAAATTTCGATCGTCATTCAATAACATGCCATTTGGGAGCCAAATCGCTAGTTGGCTGAGAGAGGACTCAGTCAAGTCCGTGGTGGAGTATCCACTATTCTGTGTATGCATCCTAGGTCTGCTCCTCTTGATCTTTCATGCAATTACCCACGTCCCTCGCTTTCGGGGGAAAATACACCCATCGCAGAAAATCGTCATCTCCGTCGGGATTACAGTCGTCATTTCCGTGATTCAAGCTTTACTCATCGAGCCAGACACTGAGGTCGATCAAGCTATGCACATCTATGAGGGCAAACTGCCAGATCTCATCATACTAGAGGACGAAGAACCGGTCGATGCATTGCTGAAATGGGGCAAACAGTCTGCGAAGGATTTATGTGTTACGCCAAGTTCAGATTGTCAGCCGTTAGTTCGTGAGCCAATATACTGGGAGATTCTCGATGAGCTATGCAATCGAACCGAGAATCTGCATTGTTCTCGGACTAGAGCGTGGGAGTTTCTAAGCATGGGGGCCATGACATACTTTGGCAATGATTATCTCATCGACTACTACAACCCTGCCGTCGATCCGTTGGCACATAATGAAACTTTTGCAACCATGGAGAAGACTGCGTCAAAATTCTGTGCACGCTTCTTGCCACCACCGGACAATTGTGTTAGGGATATAACAAGACATATCGCCGGTCAGGTTGAGACGACTAATGATAAGCGTCTCGATGAAAAGTGTTCCTACAAAAGACTGAGTCTAGATCAGGATGCACCGGGGTTTGAACTCTACTCCAAGACTGCGTTGATGGCTCGATCTCGAGGGATGAATATTAGTCCCTTTCGTCGCGTCGATAATGGTACGGTGTCATTTGATCCTTGGTCTAGGGAGTCACGAGAAGCCCATGCTGCGTTCGATACATTCCACAAAATCCACGATCCTGAGAGTAGGGAATGGAACGACAAGCCATGTGTCCCCTATTTCAATGGAGCAATGTGTGCCAGGACAGACAAGGACGGAAATATGATGATTGAAGTGTGATTTCGACGGTGCACGAAGCTGAATTCATTTAGCAAAGCAACCATCGCCTAAGTATATTGTAAAGTATATAACACAACATACACGAGTCCAAAGTCTAGATAGAAACCCCCAAATGTACCTCGACCCAAGTCACCGCTACGATCGATTCTCGCCACTATCCATTCCCAGCAGCACTAACCCGAGGAATATCATTCAGCTCCGTGAGCTGCCCTAGCTTTTCATTAAATTGCTCAACCCGTTCACGATGGCTCATACTGGAGAGACATAGATGCAAGGTAGTGCAAATTACAAGTCGGTATTGTTAGTCAATCAAACACGAAACAACACACTGCATAAACGAAACAATACACGCCGTGGAGAAAGTAGTTTACCCACCTGACGACCTGTTCCATTTCCTTCTTCTCTCGCATTTGTTTGAATTTACGTGACCTTTTCTCGGCGGCGGTTAGATCTTCGTCTTCGTCGTTATTGTTGTTGTCATCGTGAAGATTACGACCATTGTCAGCATCACTGTCGTGATATTTCATCGACGACGACGAAGCTGCTCTTGCTGATGATTTAGCTGCCACCTTATCGACTTCACCAAACTTTGACGTCTTTGTCTTTTTCTTCGGCTTCGTACTACTACTACCTCCTTTGAGGTTAAGCTTGCCCCCCATGAATGATGTGCCGGTTGACTTCGCCATCTTTAACACTGAGACTTCCCTTTAGGGCGGGAACAGCGCTCTATCTACTCCACTTTCTTCCGTCCACCCTCCGCTCGCATAGGCCATCATGGAAGAACCACCGAAGGTTGAGCGGATAGTATCCTCAAAAGGCGTGTCAATTGCCGATGCCGCATCGCTGCTCAGATCCTTCCTCTCTAAAATAGATCAATATGATGACAATCATCATCACCATACGAGAGAAAATGATGATGATGACTTTTTCTACAATAATGATGGGTTGTTCGGCCTGGAGAGTCGAAAAGACAACACTGTGGCTGCAACTGCAACAGCCACATCCACTACCACACCACGTAAAAGCTGGGAAGAACGAGAAGAGGAGGCATTAATTGCACAAATGGATAAACTCGCGAATGCAAATAATAATTCATCTGGAATATCCGACGATGTATTAGAACGATTACGTATGATAACTAAATCAATTTGTGCCGAAGTGGACGGCAAACATTTAAGTGCGAGTGGTATGTTAATGAATGCTGCTGTAGCAGCAGCAGGAGTAGTAGCATCATCGACGAGAGTAGAGGATCAAGTTGATGCTGCAATGCATTACTTTAATGAAGGGCAGCAGCAAGAGACTACTAATTATTTTTCAGACAAAACAACGGATGATCCAATAGATGATTCATGGGAGCAGCAACATCAGCCACAATATCCACATATAGCGGAAATAGAAGTAGCTAAAACAAAGAAGGATAAGAAGAAAGAAAAGAAGGCGAAGAAGGCAGCAAGGAAGGAGGCAAAGAGGCAAAGGATCAAGTGAATCGAGTTTAGACTGAAATTAAGTTAAATGAATAAACTAAGAGGATAGACCCATGTAGATTATCGTTTCTTATTCCTCTTTTGTGGCTTCTTCGTATCGCTGCCATGCAACATAGACGCCGCACTCATCGCCGCACCAGCAAAGAAGGGGTTCTTTGAGGTTGGTGAAGCATTCGGGTCAAAGGCTCCCACACCAACGCCCATGGTAGAATAGTAGTCACATGATACTCCACCAACACCACCACTTCCTTTCGTACCTCCACTGATTACACTGTTGTTTTTTTTTTGTGGTTGTACTCCTCTGACCTCCTTTTCTAAAGGCTGTGGGTCGCCTTGAACAACCGCTAACGATTCGGCATCCATTTTATCCTTCACCCACCCCATTTTGATCATCAGTTTAATGTCACCCTCTTTCCCCGCCGGGGTCTTTTGACGCTTGCCTCCGCCACCGTCAAAGTATCCACCAATGATCTCGTCGGCACCCTCAATATCATCTTCCTTGAATACTTGGATTTCCTTCGCTCCGTCCTCTGAGAATCGCAGGAGAGCTGCAGTAGTCTTCTCCTTACCTGTGCGTCGATTCGCATTACTGAGGTTGTATATCTCTCGCATGCTTTTGGGAATGACCATTTCGTCTACCTCTACTTCATCCTCATCATTCACGGGGTCATTATTGACATCCACTATATCGTCATCATCCTTATCTCTATCAAAATCAACATCGACTGACTGCGTTATAGGACGGATTAAGTCCATCAGACTAAAACCATGTTTACCAAGTTCGTTCAACTTCGTCATTCCTTGTTTGATTATGTTGGCACTTCGTTGAGCCACCTTCATTTGCTCATCAATCGACGCACTACTTTCGCCAACAACACGGGCAGAACCAAGACCATCCACAAATGATCCTCCACTTGATTGGTTATTTATCACACCTGTTTCCTCCTCAATAGCTGGTCGAGACATTTCAATACTATGTGACGAGTACCGCGTTGACGAGTAACCCTGATTGGCAATATTAATGTCCAAAAACTGACTTATTCCCTCGTCGTCGTCCGACTCGGATGATCCATGAGAGGATTCGTTACCCGCAGTGAGCATTGGTGTCATCCACCCAGCCTGTTGGTAGAGCGCATCACTACCGAGGATCGGGCTTAACATCTCACGACTGCGACTAGGGGTCGGCCTCTTAATTGCGGCTGTTGTCTTTGTCGCATTGGTTGTATCTCTAGAGATCGAGGTAGATGCTACTATTGAAGATGTCTTGATGGCTTCCAATATCTCTTGACTCCGACGCATAACAAGCGGTGGTAACGGATTTGCCAAACGCTGTAATGCCGCCACAGTCACTGGACGATTGCTTGCGATTCGTAGGAGCGCTGCATTCGGACAAACATAGTGAACGGATTCATCTTCCTGTCGTGCTGTCCTATCTCGCCAATCATACAATGCTTTTAATGCGGCCTCCTGATCGGATGATAATTCGGACGTAATATTACCTCTACCACGTCTGCCACCATTCCTGTTCCCATCCATAATGGTCCTGTGCCCTGATGGACGGAACGGCTCCTTATTGTACCTTATCAGACAAACTTGTTTGCTCCTATCCAATACTGAAGTTATTGTAACATCCTCCGTCGGTGCGTCAACGAGGGCCAAACGAAGCTGATCGTAGATGTCTAATAGGTACCGTGTATCTGAGATTGCATAACACCTCATATCGCTCGGTAATGGCCGTCTCCTCCAATCACTCAACTGATGAGCCTTGTCTGCGTCAAATGCAACATACTTTCGCAATAAGAATGCGAGTCCGGCCGAGGAGAATTTCAGTGCCCGTGCGGCACGGCCGGTATCAAAGAGGTTCACAATATAACAGCCAAAATCACGTTGGAGCCAGGGCACATCAGAATCTGCACCGTGCATAACCTTGACGATGTTGGGATTGGCAAGAATTGGACCAAGGTGTGTAGGTAGGCAGTGACGTAGGGCGAGAGCGTCGATGAGAAAGTCGTACCCTGTGAACACGTCCAGCGGAGTCGTCGTGGATGATGACGACGCATCGGATGAACGACGTCGTAGGCTTAATTGAATCAGGCAGACATAACCTGCGAACGTCCGATGCGAGTGTGCCTCTAAATCCAACGCAATTTCTCTGATTCCCTCTTCAGAGTCGTTAATGCGTGCAACTAATTTGATAAGATCGTCCTCGGTAGCAATCCAAACTCCATCATCTCCCGGAGGGGCATTATCCCGTGCAATTTGTTCCGCGTCCTTGGATACAATTTCAGATACGTCCAATTGCCAAGGTCGATATTCTAACGATTCAATCTCCTCCCGGTAGGGGTGATCGAAATGATAACTCGGTGCAATCATATCCGGTGCATGTAGCCGTCGAGTTTCATCCCCCATGAATGTTCCACCGGCGTCACCTCCACCGAGGCCATCACGTTTTTCCAATCCGTGTCCATCTCGTTTATACTTCCCTCCTCCCCTGGACTCGAAAGCACGACGCTTTTCGTCATCATGCATGATTAATGGCACAAATGGCTCCGATCGAGAGTTCTGAACTGGACGCGTTACGAATCCCTGGTATACGGCCTGTGGCTTCTCCATGTCAACGAGTGCACTTGTCATGCGACCGTATGCACCTATTCCATTACGTCGAGCGGTGTTGGATGCATCGACTAAGGTTGACAATGCCAGTGCCGTATCTATCCCTCCACCAGATGATTTCATTTCTTGCTCAGATGCTATGTATGATGAAACACGTTCGTATAGTGCATCACAGGCGTCGGCACATCGTTCCCATAATTCTGGATCATCAAATTCGTACTCGAGTATATTGTTGTGATCATCATCATCATCGTCGTGTGCTGTATCATTGACATCATCGTTGCCACGCTCGTAGTCGTCTTCAGTGTGAGTAACAACACCCTGTAACGCCCGACATAGCAACGACGATAGGGAAGATCGTGCATCAATGTTCAATGCAGCAAATTCAGGAAGTGAAAGACGGAATGCGAATTCATCGTCAGCATCATCATCGTCGTCCGACGCATTATCACTGATTCCACTACTTTTCTTCTCATGGGCAAGCGGTAGGGAGCTCACGGACCGAGCACCGAGGGCTAGGGATGCGAGGAGACGGGAGAGCGAGGGACGGTCACAGTCAATGTCGTCCTCATCGTGCTCGCCGCGATGAGCGTCGTCCATTATTTTGATGGAAGTGGAATTGGTGGGTGCGATCCATGTATGTCGTGGGGACAAAGCGGGAACGGAAGGATCTCCCAAACCATCTCAGTAAGATTCATTAGCATGGCCGAACAACACGTCGTAACAGCCCATGATTGGGTCCGTGGCATTTTCTTCTCGGTGTTGGCCTCCTTGATCGGCGGTGCATCCAAGCTGTCGATACGAAAATCATGGCTTATTGATGCTAGAAGGGAGGGAAGTTGTATTGAATCAAGCGAAGTAAACGCTTATCAAAATCAAAGTGATGACGACAACAATTCAATAGAGAATGAAGGGTATAATACACTGGCTCCATTGGAAGTTGCCAGCTTGAATCCAGGTACAGAAGATTTTAGTTTGAGTGACGACTGCAGACGTCGACAAGATAATGACAAGTCTTCGATGTCAGATAAACATTTATCCTGGCTCCTATATGTCTCCGGTATGATCGGAATGTCTCTTCTCAATCCATTATGCTGCATCTTGGCAATGCAGTATGCCAATCCATCGATATTGGCACCGTTTTCGGGACTTACTTTAGTGTGGATAATCTTATTCTCTGGCGTTGTGGTAGGAGAATATCCCGGTTGGAGTCAAAAGGTAGCATGCGTGCTGATTGTAACAGGAGAAGTCTTCGTGGCTATATTTGGCGACCATACAAATGATAATGGCAAAGATATTGATGATGTAATCGCATCGTACCAGGAGCCTGCATTTCATTTCTTCTTTGTTGTAATGATATTGTTTCTTTTCCAGATCGGATTTGTCATTTGGATTTTCCCGAAAGAATCACTCTTGAAGAAAACAGCATGGGGCGTAGTGGGTGGCAGGTGAGAGTGTCGTATAGATTGTTGCTGTTCTGTTCATCTATCTTGTCATACTCATGACATAAAACTTATCCTACCCCTCCTCATCGTAGCATAACTGGCTTTCAAAATTTCTTGAAAGATGGCTTGACGATATTTGATGCATACTCGAAACAATCTGACGACTATGGTAATCTGCCTCCAGTATTTTACTTGTTCATACTTTTATCAATGTTTACATCCTTTTCAGGACTATTGTGCCTTTCAGCATGTATGAGAAGATATGATGCAACATATTCGTCAGCAATGTTTGTGGTATCATTTGTCGTAGTCGCAAGTTTCATGAGTGGTATTCATTACCACACCTTTGAGCATCTTGACGGGGTGTTGAACTATGTCATGTACCCTTTAGGCCTCGTAACTTTGTTTCTAGGAGCTTATGTACTGGTCAAGCCAATATCAATAATTGATGTTGGTGGTGACAGAGAGAGAACGTAATTCCATCGCTATGTCTATGAGTACAGCAATTATTGATGAGATGAATGAATATCTGCACTGTTGAATTACTTATCAGCAGTATTCTCATATTTGATAGTCATCTAATCTTCATAACATGCAAACTGACACTCCTGTCTTAAGTGATGATGACTTGTCAAATTTCATTTCATTTCGAACATACGACGACGATGGACATCACTCAGCACATCATCATCCACTCCAAAACCAACTCAACTCACCCTGACGGCAATATTACTCTGACTGCGTTTTAATGTTGTTGACTCCGTGCACTAGGTTCATCGGAGGAAAAGCTGCGCGGCAAATTGCGACGACGACTGTCCGCTCAGTCCATCAAATTAGCAGCTTCCTGCACGACGATGATGAAATACTCAAGCCCGGACAACGAATTACAATCGTCCCAGGTGGTAATAGAAACTCATCACTGCCCAAGAAGACGAAGAAGAAGAAGCTACGAGAATCGTCAGATCGGCCATTCATTGATCGGGTGCAGATTAAAACACGTGGTGGGATGGGAGGAGCCGGTGCCATTTCCTTCCATCGACTTGGTTCGTACAAGAAACAACCATGTGGTGGACATGGTGGACGTGGGGGCAATGTATACTTGGTAACTGATCCAACACTATCGTCACTGAAGATGGAAAAACATCATTATTCTGGACGTGATGGTGGAAAGGGGGGGAAGAATGCAAGACAGGGTAAGAATGGACCGGATGTTTTTGTTAGAATCCCTTGTGGAGTTGTCGTGCGGAAGGTGCTTGATTGGGATGAGATTGAACAAATTTATCATGAGAATGCTGGTAGCAATAAGGAGGTGATTAATGCTCAGTCTTCAAACGAAAATCGTAGTATCTATGAGTTCGACGACGAGAACGACGAGGACGATGACGAGCTGGATGACGAGTTGGATCAGTTGCATGCTCAAATTTTAGAGGAAGATAGTGACAACAACGAGGATCAAGAATTTGACCACGGTGAAATTGAGGTTGAGTATTTAGATGCAGCTTCTGGTTTTACTGATGATAATAATGACGACGATGCCAGTGATTCAGAGAATGATGAATCCAGTGATAGTGAAGAGGAAAGCAATTTCGATACAGAGTATGAGAGAATGCAATCATTGAAGCGACATCGTAAGCGTGGGAGAAATTCTTTTGGCACTACTCCATCTGATTATGAAGATGTTGTGGACCAGGGAATACGTGCTGAGGATGGAATGTTTCATTGGAGTGCACCAGAAACAACTGACGACATTGATGAAATGGCAGCCACGGCCTATTCCGACCATCTAATGCGCAAGACAATCTTCCTTGCTGATCTCGATCAACCAAACATTTCGCTTCTAGTTGCCGAGGGTGGTACTCCAGGTGTTGGTAATCAGGCATACGCCAATCGACCATACTTTTCCAGTATGGAATCAAATGCTGCGAAGAAATCAATACCAGGCATGGGAGAAATCACACATTTAGAACTAGAGCTAAAGTTGATTGCTGACATTGGATTAGTCGGCTTTCCTAATGCTGGCAAGTCAAGTTTGCTCTCGGCCATGAGTAAGGCTAGACCGAAGATCGCCTCTTACCCCTTCACGACACTGCATCCATTGGTCGGTTCGATTCAATACAAGGATGGTTATCAAATAGTCATGGCTGATGTTCCAGGTTTGATCGACGGGGCTGCCGAGGGTAGAGGGCGTGGGATAGAATTTCTGAGACATATAGAGAGGACGAAGGCATTAGTGTACATGGTGGATGCAGCGGGTGTTGATGGTAGAGACCCTCTCAATGATTTGAGGATTCTGGGGAAAGAACTGCGAGAATATGGAAGTAGTGGTATCTACGGGAAGAATGAGATTGGTGGAGCAGGCGGTGAGTACGAGGAAGAGATGCGTAGACGACGCAGAGAAATAATGAACCGCCCATCATTGATTTTGGCAAACAAGATGGATCTCATGCCAGAAATCGATACTGGAATTGGACGCAGAGAGGAGCTATTATTTCAGTTAGGTCAAGTAGCGGAAGAAGTGGGAATTGTATGTGGAGCTGGTGATATCAAAGGGATTAGTGCCGGAGTAACAGGGGAAGGTTTGAGAGGTTTGTCAAAGCAGCTAAGACAGGTAATTACTGGGATAGGCTCTCAGCAACAATCCGCCGTTTAGCTAAACCTCAGCGGCGTCCCAATATGGAACGTAATGTATTTTCTTACACGGCGTGTAACGTCTTGGGATTGACTCTACTTGACGAGAAACAGATACACACTCACTCGAGCTTCACAGAAACATCTTAATGAGGAGGAGGAGAGTTGAGCTTGATCTTGGGGAGGAGAGAGCAAGCCACCTAAAACAAATGGCGTTTGGCATGCATGTTTGGAGGGACTGCACGTCAAACCAGAGTAAATAATTTAACAACCTCAAACCATTCTGCCTCGTTGTGTTCTTGTCATGTTTCGTCAGTGCCGTAGCAGTTCCAAATTCCAACAAAAGATTGATTACTCTTAAACTGAGAGTCTCAAAAGGTTGTTTGTTATATTTGGACATGATGCCAAACGTGGTGTACAGAATGAAGATTGCTATTGGCTTAGACTCGGGATGTTGTTATGGCAAGGAACTGACTTTGTGTCTGTTAAGGCCTTACGTGAGTATTGCCAAATCAATGAAAACGGCTTCGCTCGGGCTTTTGGAGGTGCCGGTGGTACGTGTGAATGCCGGGGGGGATGCCCCCCCGGACCCCCCCTCTGTTGGTGACGTCACGGGCCATTCCCCCTTTCTTTGTTTTCTT
>Ga0247831_1005047_pt1 | contig 16908 bp, 9 predicted proteins | sample LaCruzMarch2015__9_FD_192406 | JGI IMG/M metagenome (GOLD analysis project Ga0247831, IMG submission 192406) | Freshwater microbial communities from meromictic Lake La Cruz, Castile-La Mancha, Spain - LaCruzMarch2015_1m | ecosystem: Environmental > Aquatic > Freshwater > Lake | place: Spain... | reverse complement strand
GGTCGAACTGCCAGAGCAACATGAAGCAGATCGGAACGGCCCTGCTGCACTACGACACATCGAAGCAGCGTCTGCCCGGCTGGCGGAATACGATGGACACTTACTCTGCCGCCATGGTCGCTTCGGGGACCGCGGGCGTTAAAAAAGCTTGCGTGTCATGGACGGTGCCGATCCTGGCGGAACTGGGCAACAATGAAATCTTCAACTGGTACGACCAGTACGTCAGCGGCCAGGACGATGCGACCATCAAAAAGATTTCCATCTTTCAGTGCCCGACCTCGAGCGCCGACATGACGAGCCCCTCGGCGCTCTGCTACGCGGTGAATGCGGGCACAGGTGCGGAGGAGTTTTCGGGCACGGAAGCCCCGTACAGCCAGTATCGTGGCGATGGCCTGTTTCTCGACGCGGCTGGGAATGTCAACGCGAATGGCTCAGCTTACTATTTTGACTCCAGTGCCGATCGCCGCCAGTACAACCTCGCCCGCTCCTCCCTGGCCAACGTCACCAGTGGCGACGGTGACTCGACGACCCTGATGCTCGCCGAGCGGTGCGGCCCCTACTCGGAGACGAGTTCGATCGTCTGGTCGGCCACGCCGCTGGCCTCGGGTACCGGCAGCAACGCCGTGGCTTCAAAGCACATCTTTATGCATCCGCCGGCCTTGGCAACCTCCGGCTCTGGGAGCATCCCCGGCAGGTCGACCCAGTACAAGGTGATCAATACGACGACCGAAACGGCTCCTTTCAGCGGCACCGATTTTCCCTACCGCTATCCTTCTTCACGGCATCGTGGCAAGGGCGTGAATGCCGTTTTCGCCGACGGTCACACGACGTTTCTCAGCGAGAAGATCGACTCGTGGGTCTACTGCCAGATGTTGACGCCGATGAAAGCGGGGCTCTCCGACCGGGCGAAAAATTGGCAGAAGTACGATCATGACAACGCCGCATCAGCCGTTGTCGACTACATCTTCGACGAGAAGGACTTGGAGAAGTAGTTCCGGGTCGTTACGTGTCCGCGATCCCCCGGCTCACGCTGTTCATACAAGCCCGGAGCGTAAGCGATGGGATTCTTTGCGGCTGGGGTGCGGCTGGCGTCCTTCGTTACACGATCCCCCGGCTCACGCCGAGGGCTTGTATGAGGAGGAGTAAGCGATTGTGTTCCCCGTTCCGTGCTGCCGATCCCCCGGCTTACGCCGAGGGCTTCTATGGAGCCACCGGGTAACGTGTGCCGTGTGACTAAAACGGCTGACGCCCGGTTTCAAACCCTCTGCGGCACCTGCCGAAGGCCACTGGCCGCCTGCTCGCCACGGTTGCCCGCCTCGTGATACTCGGCGTCTTGGTTGACGTCCCAGATGTCGAAGAGCTGTTCTCCGGCGAGGATGTTCTGCACGGTGAGCATCGCCGTCATCATCGCATGATCTTGGTTATTGTATTTGTGCATGCCGTTGCGGCCGACAAGATGAAGATGCGGATATCGCGTTTCGACTTCGTTTCGAATGGTGGCGACGTGCTTCGCGTAATCATCGTCGTAGACCGGGTAGGCCTTGGGCTGCCGCACGACGTGGCCGTCGATCACATCCCCCTCCGCTGCGAGCCCCAATTGCACGAGCTCCTTGGACCCCAGTTTGACGAGCTCTTCGTCGGAAGAGTTCCAGAGGCCGTCCCCCTCGAAGCAGAAATACTCAAGCCCATAGCAGGCCAGATTGGGATCGGGCACCAGTTCGGGAGACCAACTGGCGAAGTTTTGCACACGCCCCACCTTCACCCCGGGCTCATGGATGTAGATCCAGTTGTCGTCGAACCGCTGGCTCGGCCGCACAATCAACGCCACCGTGAGGAAATCACGGTATTTGAGGCTCTCGGCCGCATGGCGGGCGGGGGATGAGGCCGGGGGCTCGAGTCCCCGGATCAGTTCCCGCAGCGGCGCCGACGATATGACATGGTCGGCATCGACGATCCGGGGGCTGCCATCCTCGGCTTTGGCATGCACCCGCCAATGGCTTGTGTGACCAGGCGTCGCGATGAGTTCGGCCCCAGTCACCCGGCAGCCCATGTGAATCTGGCCCCCCTGCTCCAGCGTTCGCTGTGCCGCCGCCTCCCACATCATGCCCGGCCCCTTCCGCGGGTAGCGGAATGAGCCGATCAAAGACTTAATCTGCTTGGAACGGTCCTTGGGGGCCCTCTTGGGCAGGAGGGCGTTCCAGATTGCGCTCGAGAGCGAGAGGCCTTTGATCCGCTGCGCCGCCCAGTCGGCCGAAATCTCCTTGCAGCTCATGCCCCAGACCTTTTCGGTGTAGGTCTTGAAGAAGATGCCAAAGAGACGACGGCCAAACTTGTTGCTCACCCAGTCTTCAAACGACTTTGGTGAAGGCACCGGAAAACAGCGGGCGTAGACATAGCTGGCGACGCACCGCGTCGCCTCCACGATGCCGAGATTGTTGAGCGCCTCGGACGCCTTAAGTGGATAGGAGTAGAACTTGCCGCCGTAGAGGATTCGCGAACTCCGCGGACGGACGAGCATGTCGTCGGCAAGAAGTTCCGTCCAAAGGGCCTCCACCTCGCGGCTCTTCGAAAAGAACCGGTGGCCACCGATGTCGAATCGGAAGCTCTGACCGCCGGCCGCAGCGGACGTGTAGCACACCGTCCTCGAGATGCCCCCGACAAGAGTCGGATCAGACTCAAAGACAGTGACAGCCGCACCAGCCCGCGAGAGCAGATATGCCGCAGTCAGGCCAGCCGGTCCGGCGCCGATGATTGCCACGCTCGGCAGGCGATCGGGTCGATCCGCCAAGGCCTGTTGAATCTGTGCATCCGGCATTGAAGCGGCCCTTTTCATACCATCATAGCATCGGTGGGTGCCCGCAGGAGAGCCTGCCCCGGCGACTTCAAGGTGGGACTGCAATCGCTCGCAAAACTCTCACACGACTGAACGTGGAACAGGGTGTGTGAAGCCCTTCGAAAACCGTGTAAACTGAGGTCTCGTCCCAGTGCGGTCGGAGGCTTGCTGTCGACGCGGGCGTCGGACGTGTGACCGATATTCCAGCGATTTTCGAGGGGTTACGCAGAGGTTATTCATGATATTCATGTTGTTCATCCCATCCATGCTGTCTGCCCGTCAGATGTGCCGATTGCTTTGGCGCCGATGGCTCCACGCTGGGCCGGTCGTGGCCGCCGTTGTGTCGATTGTTTTCATGCTGGAATGCACGCCTGCCATGGGGCAGTTCGATCTGGATGTCGAGCAGAAAATGCTGTTCGACCTGCTTCGCGACGGCCGATACAAGCAGGCCCTGTCGGAGGCCAAACGGATTGAAAAGACCATCAGGCCTTCCAAGAAAAACGCCGTCGTCGGCCCCGCCACGAAGACCTACGTCGATCTGCTCATCTACGAGGGCACGATCGAGCGTCGGATGGGCAACCTCGATGCTGCCGACAAGATGCTCACCGAGGCTTTCAAACTGGTGAGCGATCCGGCCTATCAGCAGTTTCTCGCGTACGCCACCCCCGAAGACAAAGATCAGCAACTGACCTACTTCCTTGCGGTGGAGCTGCCCTCCCTGCAACTCATCGACAACGGCACGGAGGTCTTGCTGGAAAGGATTCACGCGGCGAATCAGCGGCTCCAACTTCAGTCCGCCAGTCCGGCCCCGGTGAAGCCAGCGCCTGCCACTGTCGCGGACGCTGGTGAGGACAAGAGAAAACAGGGGGATGGGAAACAGGGCGAAGGGGAGCAGGACGACGCCGCTTCTAACGATCGCGACCAGATCGTCACCTGGTTTCGCAGGGTCGACGACCTTATCCGGATGTCACAGTCGGCGAGAGCAACGCTCCGCGGCAAGTTTGCGGACGCGGTCAAGGAGGGGAACTCGCCCGAGAAGGCCCGGTTTGCGGATTCGCCGCAGGCCCGGGTGATGGCCTCGCTGGCGCGGCCCTACCGCCACGTCGGCATGCGGTATCTTGAAGCAAGCAGGCTGCCGTGGACGTTGTCCTTCGACACCGACACGCCGGCCGACGAGGCCCCAGCCCGAAAAAACACCAAGGCATCAGCCTCCGAGCCCGTCGACGAAGACCCTGAAGAGCGGCTCCAGCAGGCCGCCAGCCAACGGCGTCGAGCGACCGCCTACCTGCAGCGATCGGTCAGCATTGCCGAGGAAGCAATGTCCCCGGTCCTTCAAGCGGTCGCCCGGGATGAAACCGCACACGACGCCACGCAGGATCACACGATCCCCGCCGACATCAGGCAGGCCGCCCGCCAGGAGGCTGCCCGGATCCGCACGGAACTCGCCGTACCCCTGACGGAACTTGAACTGTTCGACGGTGACCTCAGCGGAGCGAGAAGCCGGATCGATGCGGTCTTGTCAGCCCTGCGGGAAGTGGAGCCGCCGAGCCATCCTGAGTTAGCGCGACCATTGATCGTGTCGGCCGAGGTGTCGTTTGCGGAGTCGCGTCAAAGCCTGGCCGACAACGATCCCGTCGCTGCCCGTGACCAGGCACGGTCGGCGGTTGAATCGCTGCAGGAAGCTCAGCGACTGCTGACCTCGAAAGACTCAGCATTCGATCCTGGGGCGCCGCTGCATGCAGTGCTGGCGAGTCAATTGGCGGTCGCGGAGTCGTTCGCGAAGAGCAGCTCCCAGACGGCAGCGACCACGTCGGCAGCGGATGCCGCCGCCCGGCGGGCCTTGGCGGCAATCAGGGCCGCCCCCAAACCAAAGCCCGTGACGCCGGCTGCGACCCCCGATCCGAAGGCCGCGAAGCCGGTGGCACCATCAGCCCCAGCACCGGTCGGCAAGTGATAGCAGGCCGCCGAAGGGCTGGCCGGGTCTTAAGCCACTGGGAAAGGCTCCCGCTTCCGCTGTTTTTGTGGCGGCACGTTTTGAACGCGTACGTGTCTCCCGTTTTCGTGGCGGCAAGTTTTTAACTTGTCCGTGTCTATAAGAAGAAAGATTCCGCAAGTTGAAAACTCGCGGCCACGGGGAAGAGCCCACGAGGAAAGGGGCCGAGGGGAAAATCGCCACGGACGGACGTGGGCGTGCAGAATCTCATGCCACCCGTGCAAATCATCATGGACTGGGGGTTTCACCTGTGAAATAACTACGGACATCTGGCCAGAGCCGCCAGCCTGCTCACGCCCCAGCCAGCCAAAGCCGGCCCCAGCCAGGAGGTCCGTCGCACGTGACTCGAGCCGCCCGCCCCCTCCGCACCGCCATCGTCGGCTTAGGCTTCGGTGCCGAGTTCATCCCGATCCACAAGCGGCACCCGCAGGCCGAACTCGTCGCGATCTGCCAGCGGTCGCAGGAGAAGCTCGACCAGATCGGGAAGGCCCATGGGGTCGAGCGACGGTATCGGCACTACGCCGACCTGCTCAAAGACAGCGACATCGATGCGGTCCACATCAATTCCCCGATCCCCGACCATGCGGCGATGACGCTCCAGGCCCTGGAGGCCGGCAAGCATGTGATGTGCACCGTGCCGATGGCCACGAGCGTGGAGGACTGCCGAAAGATCGTCGAACTCACCGCGAAGACCGGCCTCAAATACATGATGGCCGAGACGGTCGTCTACGCGAGGGAGTTCTTGTTCATCAAGGGCATGGCCGACCGGGGCGAGCTGGGGAAAATCCAGTTTGTGCAGGCCAGCCACCAGCAGGACATGGACGGCTGGCCAAACTACTGGCCGGGCCTGCCTCCGATGCACTACGCGACGCACTGCGTGGGGCCGTGCCTGGCGCTCGAGCGGAAGGATGCCGAGGAGGTGAGCTGCTTCGGATCCGGAAGGATTCGGGAGGAGCTCGTCGCCGCGTATGGCTCACCGTTTGCCATCGAGAGTGCCCACGTGAAGCTCCGCGGCAGCGACGTCGTCGCGCGGGTCATCCGTTCGCTCTTCGACACGGCCCGGCAATACCGCGAGAGCTTTGATGTGTATGGATCGAAGGCGAGCTTCGAGTGGCAGCTCTGCGAAGGGGAGGAGCCCGTGCTCCATACCGCCAAGAGGCCGGAGCCGGAGATTCCGGCACGGGTGCCCGTGCCCGACTTCGCCCATCTGCTTCCGGAGCCGATTCAGTGCTTCACGACCGGAGGTGTCTACGATGCCGACGACCACCAGCACCTGTCATTCACCCAAGGGGGCGGCCACGGCGGCAGCCACCCGCACCTTGTCCATGAGTTCGTGACGGCGGTCGTCGAAGGCCGCGACCCGTATCCAAACGCTCGGCAGAGCGCCAACTGGACCTGCACGGGCCTCCTCGCCCACGAGTCGGCCCTGCACGGCGGTGTGATCCAGAAACTGCCGGAGTGGACATTTTCCTCATAGCGCAGGCGTGAGCCTGCCAAAACCGGAGCCCTGCCATGCAACGCCTCCTCGTCCGGATGTGTGTCATCGTGTCACTGTCCATGGCACTTGCGAGTGCGGTCGGTGCCGACGCGGCGGCCAAGCCGCTGGGGATAGAGCCCATGGTGCCCGAGTCGCCCATCAGGGTGCTCTTTTTAGGAGACAGCGGTCACCATCAGCCTCCCCAGCGGTTCGCACAACTTCTGCCCGTGCTTGCGCCGCGGGGGATCGAACTGGTCTACACCGACAAGGTCTCGGATCTCGCGCCCGGCGTGCTCGCCGCCTACGACGTGCTGGCGGTCTACGCCAACATCGACACCCTGCCGCCCGCCGCCGAGGCCGCGGTCCTCGAGTTTGTCCGGGGCGGAAAGGGCCTCGTGCCGTTGCACTGCGCGAGTTTTTGTTTCCGCAATTCGCCCGCCTGGGTCGACCTCGTGGGGGCGCAGTTTCAGAAGCACGGCATGGCCGAGTTTCGCACGGTGAACGTCGCGCCGGATCATCCGGTGATGAAGGGGTTTGGCGGTTTTAAGAGCTTTGACGAGACCTATGTCCACACCAAGCACAACGACCGTGGTCGGACTGTGCTCGAGGAGCGTGTCGAGGGCGACAGCCGCGAGCCCTGGACCTGGGTCCGCCAAGAAGGAAAGGGCCGCGTCTTCTACACCGCCTGGGGCCACGACCAGCGGACCTGGAGCCACCCTGGTTTCCACAACCTCGTCGAACGCGGCATCCGCTTCGCGGCCGGCCGAGATCCCGCGACGGCCGGAGCCTATGTCGATCATCCCGTGATGACGCAGCCGGCCGGCCTTAGGCCCTTCGAATACCATGAGGCGAAGGTGGCCTTCTATTCTCCCCCCGGCCATGACCCTACCAAGAAAAACGAGCCGCTTGCGCAGATGCAGAAGCCGCTCGACCCCGAGCAGTCGCGGCAGCACACGATCACGCCCGAGGGTTTCCGTCTCGAGCTTTTTGCCTCGGAGCCGTTGCTTGTCGGCAAGCCGTTAACGCAGGCCTTCGACGCCGATGGGAGGCTCTTCGTCGCCGAGAGCGTCGACTATCCAAACGATCTCGTCGAGCCACCAAAGGAAGACCCAACGGCGGAGGTCGAGGGCCACGACCGGATCGTCATGATCACCGACACCGACGGTGACGGCCGGGCCGACAGGCGGCAGGTGTTTGCCGAGAACCTGTCAGTCCCCACGAGCATGCTCGCCCACGATGGTGGGCTCTTTGTCGCCCAGGCTCCGCACCTGCTGTTTCTGAAAGACACCGATGGCGACGGCCGGGCCGACCAGCGGAAGGTGCTCTTCAGCGGCTGGGGCACGGGTGACACGCATGCCGGCCCGAGCAACCTCACCTGGGGGCTCGACGGCTGGGTCTACGGCATCGTGGGCTACTCGGGATTCAACGGCGAAGTGGCGGGCGAAAAGCTTCGATTCGGCGCCGGCTTCTGGCGGTGCCACCCCGACGGCTCGAAACTCGAATACCTTCGCAGCACCAACAACAACTCCTGGGGGCTTGGATTCAGCGAAGAGGGCCTGCTGTTTGGTTCGACGGCCAACGGCAATCCCAGCGAACACATGCCGCTGGCCAATCGAGTCTACGAACGCGTCCGCGGCTGGAGTGCGACGACCCTCGCCGGCATCGCCGGCAGTCCCGAGATGGAACTGGCCCCACGCGGCGATGGCGGGTTTGTGCCGATCCGGCAGGTGGATCACCATGGCAAATTCACCGCCGCGGCTGGCCACCGGCTCTACACGGCCCGGGCCTATCCGCGGGAATACTGGAACCGCACGTCGTTCGTCTGCGAGCCGACGGGGCACATCGTGGCCACGTTCCAGCTCATGCCAAAAGGCGCCGCCTTCAGCAGCCGCATGTCCTGGGACTTGGTCGCCAGCGACGACGAATGGACTGCGCCGATCCAAGCCGACGTCGGCCCGGACGGACAGGTCTGGGTGATCGACTGGTACAACTACATCGTGCAGCACAATCCCACGCCGGCCGGATTCGAGACCGGCAGGCGCGGGGCCTACATCACGCCGCTCCGCGACAAGACGCATGGGCGTATCTGGCGGGTCGTGCACACCGCCGCGCCCTCCACCGCACGGAAGTCGCTCGCGGGCGCCTCGGCCGACGAGCTCGTCGCCGCCCTCACTGACGACAACATGTTTTGGCGGGAGCGGGCCCAACGCAAACTTGTCGAGCGGGCGGCTGGCCGGCCCGACGGTGGCCGCGACGTTGTGCCTGCGCTCGTCAAGCTCGTTAAGAATGCTTCGGTCGATGCCATCGGGCTGAACCCCGGCGCGATCCATGCGATCTGGACGCTGCGTCAACTTGGCGGACTCGAGGGCCCGACGGCCGACTCGCTGGCCGTGGCCTGTGTCTTGTCGGCGGTTGCGCATCCGTCTGCGGGCGTCCGCATGAATGCGATCAAAGCCCTGCCGCGGGATGCCGCCACGCTTGTGAAACTCTCCGGCGCGACGGTGATCGACGACCCCGCGCCGCTCGTGCGGCTGGCGGTGCTCGAGTCGCTCGGCGAGTGGCCGTCGTCGCCGGAGGCGGCGGCGATCGTCACGACCATGCTCGCCGATCCGCGGACGCTGGCCGATCCCGTGCTGGCTGACGCGGCCACGACCGCCGCGGCGGTTCAGTCGGCCGGCGTGCTGCCGGCACTGCTCTTGTTTGAGCCCGCCGAAGCGAAGGCGTCGGCAGCCTCACTCGCCCTTGTCGAGCGGGTGGCCGAGCACGTCGCCCGCGGAGCCGATGGCGCCAGCGTGGCCGCGGTGCTCGTCCGGCTCCCTGAGTCGCCGCAGCCGGTCGCGGTCGCCGCGATCACGGGTCTGGCCCGGGGTTGGCCCAAGGGCACCCCTGCAGCGCTCGGCCCAGAGGCCGACAAAGCGCTCGTCACACTTGTCGACACGCTCCCCGCGGGCGTTCAGGGCCAGGTGGTCACGTTCGCACAGCACAGTGGCAGCAGAGCGCTCGACTCGCAGATCGGCCGCATCAGCGACGCGCTCCAGGCCACCACCGACGATGCGAAGGCATCCGATGCCGACAGGATCGCGTCCGCGGAGCGGCTCGTGCAGTTACGGCCCGCCGACGGGGCGGTGGTGAATCTCGTCATGGAGCGGGTCGGCGGCAAGGCGAGCCCTGAGATCTCCGCCGGGCTGATTGCCGCCCTCGGGCGGTCGTCATCGGCCGATGCCCCGGCGGCTCTACTCGATCGGCTCGCATCGTTCACGCCGCCGGTGCGTGAGGCGGCGGTCCGCACGATTCTCGCCAACCGCGACTGGGCGGCAACGCTCGTGGAGCGGCTCGAAAAGCGGCAGGTCAACCTGGGCGACATCCCGATCGTCGAGCGTGCCAAGCTCACGGAACACCCAGACCGCGGCGTACGTGATCGCGCAAAGAAAATACTGGCCGCCGGCGGCGGACTGCCGAATGCCGACCGCCAGAAGGTGATCGACGAGATCCTTCCCGTTGTCAGGGCAGGGGGTGACGCCGCCCGTGGCAAGCTGGTCTTCAAGGAGCAGTGCGGCAAGTGCCACATGCATTCAGGGGAGGGGGGCAGGGTCGGCCCCGAACTCACCGGCATGGCGGTGCACCCGGCGCAGGAACTGCTGATCCACATCCTCGATCCCAATCGTTCCGTCGAGGGTAACTACCGGGCCTACACCGTCTCGACCGAGGATGGCCGCGTGGTCACGGGCTTGCTCGCGGCCGAGAGCAAGACCGCGGTCGAGATCGTCGATGCCGAAGGCAAACGGGTGGCGATCCAGCGGTCGGAAATCGATGCGTTCACGCCGTCGCCGAATTCGCTCATGCCCGTCGGCTTCGAGAAGCAGATCAAGCCCGAGGGCTTCGCCGACCTGCTGGCGTTTCTCACGGCGCGGGGAAAGTTCGTGCCGCTCTCGCTTGAGAAGGTGGCGACGGCCGTGAGCACGAAGGGGATGTTCACCGATCCAAACATTTCCCATGAGCGGCTCGTGTTTCCGGACTGGGGGCCCAAGACGTTCCAGGGCGTTCCGTTCTCGCTCGTCGATCCGCAGGGCGACCGCGTGCCCAATGTCGTCTTGCTGCACGGCGGCCCGAAGGGCTCCCTGCCGGAGAAGATGCCCAAGAGCGTGTCGCTCTCGATGGGCTCCTCCGTCAAGACGCTCCACGTGCTCGGCGGCGTCGCCGGCTGGGGGTTTGCCGGCGGCGGTGGGGGCTCAACGTCGATGATCGTGCGGCTGGTCTACGCGGACGGCCAGAAGGAGGATCATCCACTGGTCAACGGCGAGCAGATCGCCGACTACATCCGGCGGATCGACGTGCCGCAGAGCGAGTTTGCCTTTGAACTCGGTGGTCGGCAGCTCCGCTACCTGAGAATCCAGCCGAAAAGGCCCGAGCCGTTGGCCGCGATCGAGTTTGTCAAAGGAAGCGACGGCACGGCGCCGATCGTGATGGCCGTGACGGTCGAAACGCCCTGAGCGAGTAGCTGCCCTGAGAGCGCAGCTGCCCTGAGTCGGTCGCTGCCGTGATACAAACGAGGCATGCCCACCCCCCGCACCAACCGTCGCGTGGCCGTCGTCATCGAGGCGTCGAACGCCTATGCGCGGGGCCTGCTCGAGGGAATCCACCGGCATGTGCGGGAGCATGAGCCGTGGACGGTCTTCCTGCCGGAGCACGGCCGGGGAACACCGCCGCTGGAGGCGCTCGCCAAGTGGCACGGCGACGGCGTGATCGCCCGGATCGAGACCGAGGCCACGGCGAGGGCGGTCGCGAAGCTGAAGCGCACGCTCGCCATCCCGGTGATCGACGTGAGTGCGGCCCGGCTGCTATCCGACCTGCCCTACGTGGAGACCGACGATGCCGCGATCGCGCGGCTGGCCGCCGACCATTTTCTCGAACGTGACTTCAGTCACTTCGCCTTTCTTGGGGATGACCGCTTTCGCTGGAGCGACAACCGCTGCCGGGCCTTTGTAGACGCGTTGGCGGCGAAGGGGCACGCGGTGTCGGTCTTCGAGAGAGCTCGCCGCCGGGCGGTATCGTCGGACGACGACGAGGCGGTCGAGGCCTGGCTGGCCGCGGTCCCAAAGCCCGTCGCGGTGCTCGCCTGCTACGACATCCGGGGCCGGCAGGTGATCGATGCCTGCCGGCGGGCCGGGATTGCGGTCCCCGATCAGGTGGCGGTGTTGGGCGTGGATGACGACGAAGTGCTCTGTGGTCTGGCTAGCCCGCCACTGTCGAGTGTGGTTCCAGACGCTGCCGGTGCCGGGCGGCTTGCTGCCGAACTGCTCGAACGTCTGATGCGGGGGGAGCCGATTGACCGGAGTGAATGGCTGCTGCCACCCGTGGGAATCGCCACCCGTCAGAGCACCGACGTGCTGGCGATCGACGATGCGCTGGTGGTGGCGGCCGTGCGGCACATCCGCGACCACGCCTGCGATGCGATCAAGGTGGCCGACGTGGCTCGGGCACTCAAGACCACCCGCCGGGTGTTGGAGAGCAGGTTTACAAAACGGGTCGGCCACACGCCGCACGAGGAGATCACGCGGGTGCAGTTCCGCCGCGTCGAGCAGCTCTTGCGGGAGACCGACCTGCCGTTGGCCTCGATCGCCATGCGGGCCGGCTTCCGGCATACCGAATACATGACTGTGGCGTTCACAAAACGCCACGGCATGCCCCCCAGCCGTTGGCGGCAGCGCGGGCGGTCGGGACACATTGTGGGGAATTCCGCACGTTGAACAACGCGCGGCCACTGTCAGGCAGGAGGTGACCCTCCCCTCGTGGTGGCAAGTTTTCAACTTGTCCTGTGACCCGGAACGGATTCCGCACGTCAAAAAACGCGATCCCCCGGCTTACGCCGAGGGCTTGTATGGGAATGCGCATACAAGCCCGGAGCGTAAGCGATGGGATTCTGTGGCTTCCGATCCCCCGGCTTACGCCGAGGGCTTGTATGGGAATGCGCATACAAGCCCGGAGCGTAAGCGATGGGGTTCCCTCGATCGCTACCCGACGCCGCTGCGGCTCTCTCCAGTCGCCTCTATTTCACGTCGAGCAGTTCGACGAGAAAGTGGAGCGTGGCGTTTGGGGGGATCGGGCCGCCCGGGGTGCCCCGCGGGCCGTAGCCGAGATTGCTCGGAATCAAGAGTTCGATCATGCCCCCCTCGCCGACGAGTTGCATTCCCTCTGTCCAGCCAGGGATCACCTGATTCAGTCCAAACTCGATCGCCTCGCCACGCTGGTAGGAGCTGTCAAATACCTTGCCGCCGTCCAGCCAGCCGTGGTAGTTGACTTTCACTGTGTCGGTGGGCTTGGGGTTGGCACCGCTGCCCTTGCGGAGGACGCGGTACTGGAGGCCGGACGGCGTGGCGGCGAAAGCCTTCGGGGCGTCGGCATCGAGCTTGCCGGCGCCGGCGGGGAGTTGCGGATGGGGTGTTTCGGTGGTGTCAGCGGCCACAGCGGTCTCCAGAAAGCGGGAGTGGATGGGAAGAACGAGCAAGGCAACGGCTACAAGGACGGTCAGACGCATGGCAGGGCTCCTAAGGGGATTTGGCCGGACAGCATACCAAAAAAGGGGCCGCAGCTCTTTTGCTATCATCTAGCATGACATCACCAGACCCACATCCAGACCTCTATAAAGCCGCCGAGCCCGTGATGATCGGCGGAGAGTGGCGGCCCGCCACCGTTGTAGGCACCTTTCGCGCCGTCGATCCCACCACCGGAGACGAGCGGCCGGAAGTTTGGCCGGTGAGTGGCTGGAGCGATATCGAGGCGGCACTTGAGGCGGCCGTTGCCGCCGCCGCGGCTCTGGCGACCGTGCCAGGGGGGAGGATCGCCGACTTTCTCGAACGGTATGCCGACCGGCTCGCGGCCCGAGGCAATGAGCTCGTGGCTGTGGCGCATGCGGAATCAGGGCTGGCCGTGAAGCCACGGCTGACCGACGTAGAGCTACCAAGAACACTCGACCAGCTACGGCAGGCCGCCGCCGCTGCCCGCGAGGGCACCTGGCGGATGGGCATGATCGACTCGAAGCGAAACATCCGCTCAGCGGCCTTCGGCCTCGGACCCGTGGTCGTGTTTCCGCCGGCGAATTTCCCGCTCGCCTACGGCGCCGTCACCGGCGGCGACTTCGCGGCCGCGATCGCCGGCGGTAATCCCGTCATCGCCAAGGCCCACCCCGGGCATCCCGGCGTGTCGCGCCTGGCAGCCGCGGAGGCGCTCTCCGCGATTGCGGAAACCGGTCTTCCCCCGGCCATGGTCCAGCTCCTGCACGGCGTTGGCCCGGCGGATGGGGAACGGCTCGTGGCCGATGCCCGGGTCGGCGGCACCGGCTTTACCGGCGGCCAGGAGGCGGGCAAACGGCTCTTTGCCGCCGCGGCTGCGGCCGGCCGCGTGATCTGGGTCGAGATGGGAAGCATCAATCCGGTCGTCCTCTTGCCGGGGGCGGTGGCGGAGCGGGGCGAGGAGATCGCAGGCGAGTTGACGGCGAGTGTCACTGGGTCTGCTGGACAGTTTTGCACGAAGCCGGGCGTGGTGTTTCTGGTGGAAGACGATGCTGCAGCGTCGTTCATCCACACGCTGGCGGACCGCTTCAATGCGATCGGAGCCCAGGTGCTGCTGGGGCCGGTTGGCCGCGAGCGGCTGGTGACCGCGATCGCCGCCCTGCGGTTGGCTGGAGCGACAATCGTGGCCGGGGGCGGCGCCGGCGACGGTCCATGCAGCCACAGTCCGACCCTGCTGGAGGTGCAGGCCGCCGAACTTGTGGCCCGACCGCAGGCACTCTTGATCGAGGCCTTCGGCAACGCGACCGTACTCGTGCGGTGCGGCAGTATCGACGAACTCGCGGAGGCGGTCGCCTGCGTGCAGGGGTCGCTGGCTGCCAGCCTCTACGCGGCCAGGGATGGTCGTGATGATGCGACCTTCAGCCGGCTCGCCCCGATCCTCGTGGAGCGGGCTGGCCGAATCATTGAAAACCGTATGCCAACCGGTCTGGCTGTGACGCCGCCCATGCAGCATGGCGGCCCGTGGCCCTCAGCCGGCCCGCCGTTTTTCTCGGCCGTGGGCATGCCCTGGTCGGTCCTGCGGTTCGCCCGACGGATCTGCTTCGACGGCTGGGCGTCCGAGCGGCTACCGGAATGCCTGCGGGATTCTCCGCCGGTGGGCCGGCCCTGGCGATTCATCGACTCGCACTGGACCCGGGGCTGACGCCGAGGGCTTTTCTTGGCGGGTATACAAGCCCGGAGCGTGAGCGATTGTGTCGGCCCACGCCCCATACAAGCCCGGAGCGTGAGCGATGGGTCGCCTCACCCAGCCTCAGCGGTAGTTGCTGTCGCCGTATTGCCTGACACGCTCGGCAGCTTTGATCGCCTCTTGCTTCACCTGTTCGCCGACGACGGCGGCCCGGTTTTTGTTGACCGAGATGCTCGGCACGCTGCCTGTCCAAGAGACCGTGATCACTCCCGTGGCGACTAGGAGCGGCACGAGGATGAGCAGGAGCCGTGAGCCCCATCGCGACTTCGCCACCGTCTGTACCGGCGTCGGCAGACCGATCGTGGCGATGCCGACGACTTTTTGGGCATAGGTTTCCTTGCTCGAACGCTTGCGTGCCATGGTCTGCTCCTGACAGTGAACCGTGTCCCCGAACTTTTCCCCAAGTGAGAAGAAGCATCGGTTCGCTTTGGCTCGAGAGACGAGTCGGCGGCATAGCCGGTGGCACGGACACCGGCAGATGCGCACCCCCCCTATTCAACCCAAAGCAACATCCACTCGGTGCATTCGATCCCCCGGCTTACGCCGAGGGCTTTTATGGGGCGGGATGGAACGCTTGGGTGATGCGGCACCGCTAGACGCATACAAGCCCGGAGCGTGAGCGATTGTGTCGGCCCCACCGGGGATACAGCAAGTTGAAAACTCGCTGCCACAGGCGAGGGACGACACAGCGGTCGAGGCCGGTCAGGCCAGCACGGCGGTGATCGGCTTGCCGCCGCCGCCGATTTTGAAGGGCCGGCCGTTGGGAGCGTGAAACTCCTTCTCAAACGGCAGACCGCAGGCGGCAGCGATCGTGGTGTTGAAATCAGCGACCGAGACGGCATCCTTGTCGGGCCGGAAGCTGCGCTCGTCGCTCTGCCCGTAGACCGAGCCCCCCTGTACGCCGGCCCCGGCCAGCACGCAGGAGAACACACCCGGATGGTGATCGCGGCCGGCGTTTTCGTTGAGCCGCGGCGTGCGGCCAAATTCCGTGGCCAACACGACGATCGTCGAAGAGAGCAGACCGCGTTGTTCGAGATCCTCGAGCAGCGTGCCCATGGCCCGATCGAGCTGCGGACCCTTTTCGTCCATCTCGTCGAACACGTCGCGGTGCATGTCCCAGCTGCCGAATTCCACCTCCACGCACCGAACGCCCGATTCGACCAGCCGCCGCGCGAGCAGACAGCCGAGACCGATCTTCGAATCGCCATAGCGTTCACGGACCTCGCTCTTCTCCTGCGCGATGTCGAAGGCCTGCAGATCAACCGAGCCCATCAATCGAACGGCGTCTTTATAGAGCTGGTTGTAGGCGTCGAGCTGCCGACCGGCATACCGCTGCTTGAAGTCGCGGTCGATACGGTCTGCCAGTGCGAGCCGGCGGGTGAAATTCTCCTCCGTGAGATAGCCGGGACGCTTGGTGTTTTCGAGGCCCTTCATCGGGTCTGCCACGGGCACGGGCGTGAGCGCGGGATCGAGGAACCCGGCGCCGGGGTGATCGTTGCCATTCCCGACGAGCACGTAGCTTGGCAGCGTCTTGTTGATCTTCCCCATGGCATGCACGGCCCATGCGCCGAGGGCGGGATGCCGGATGCTGTTGATCATCGGATAGCTCGTCCGCATCAGATACTGGCCCTGTTCGTGGGCGCCGGTCTCCGTGGAGAGCGAGCGGATCACGGCCAGCTTGTCGGAGAGTCCGGCGAGCTTCTCGAGGCTCTGCCCGAAGACAACACCCGGCGTCTTCGTCTGGATCGTCTTCGTCTCCCCTTGCTCCTCGCGGCCCGGCTTGGGGTCGAAGGTGTCGAGCTGACTCATCGCGCCTTGCATCATCAGATAGATGATGTTCTTGGCACGGGCCGGCGTGCTCTCTGTTGCAGCCTCCAACTGCTGCGACAGCATCGGCACGAGGCCGACGCCCAGCGCCGCCCGGGCGACGTGGCCGAAGGCTTCGCGGCGGGCCAGGGGACGGTCGAGCCAGTGGTGGTCGTGCGACATGGGAGTGCTCCGAGGCGAGAACGCTACTGGATGAAGATGAATTCACGGGTGTTGAGCAACGCCCAGATGAGGTTGCCGCAGCCGGCCGCCGTCGTCTCGGCAGACCGGATTTCCTGGACGGCAAACGACCGGTCCTCAACCGAGGGCCGGTGGGAGAGGATCGAGAGAAACACCACGTCGACCGCCTGCCTGGGATCATGCGATGTGACCAGATCATGAATCACCGAGCCTGGCACCAGCATGCTGTGCGTAATCGGCCCGTTGAACATCGAAAGGATCTGCGGCACGGTGGCGACCGTCCGTCCCCCCTCGATCGTCTCCCGGTCGCTCTGGCCGAACTGCCTGAGAAAGTGGCCAAGC
>Ga0247831_1005046_pt1 | contig 16909 bp, 14 predicted proteins | sample LaCruzMarch2015__9_FD_192406 | JGI IMG/M metagenome (GOLD analysis project Ga0247831, IMG submission 192406) | Freshwater microbial communities from meromictic Lake La Cruz, Castile-La Mancha, Spain - LaCruzMarch2015_1m | ecosystem: Environmental > Aquatic > Freshwater > Lake | place: Spain... | reverse complement strand
GCTGCGGCGTAAAGATCACCGTCGGAGCCACCAGGCCTCAATGGTCCTTTGGCCGGCTCTGCTCGAAGGCGGCCTGCTGCTCGGCCGAAGCCTCACGCTGGTGCTTGGCCTGCCAATCGGCGTAGGGCTCGCCGTAGATGCGCTCGCGCGCCTCTTCTTTGCCCATCGTGATGCCGGTCGAATTGGCGGCGTCGGCATACCAGTTGGCGAGGCAGTTGCGGCAGAAGCCAGCCTGATTCATCATGTCGATGTTCTGGACGTCGGAGCGCGTGCGCAAATGTTCGAGCAGGCGGCGGAACGCTGCGGCCTCGAGCTGGTCGTTGATCTTGGGATCGATGAAGCGCTTGGTCATTGGGCTATCCTCGTGGGCGTTGGTCATGATGCCCATATTGGCGCTGGTGCGCGCGAGGGGAAGCCCGGAACGATAATCCCGATCAGTAGAACAGGCTCGACACGCTCTCTTCGCGGCTCGTGCGGTTGATGGCGTCGGCGATCAGCGGCGCGATCGAGAGAATGCGGATGTTCTTTGCGTTCTTCACCGCGTCAGTCGGCTGGATCGAGTCGGTGAGCACCAGGCTCTTCAGTCGCGACTCGGCAATGCGGGCGACGGCGCCGCCCGACAGCACGCCATGAGTGATGTACGCCATCACCTCCTTGGCGCCCGACAGCAGTAGCGCGTCGGCGGCATTGCACAGCGTACCACCCGAATCGACGATGTCGTCGATCAGGATGCAGCGCTTGCCCTTCACCGAGCCGATCACGTTCATCACTTCGGACTGGCCCGGCCGCTCGCGCCGTTTGTCGCAAATGGCGATCGGCGCATCGATCCGCTTGGCGAGCGCGCGGGCCCGCACCACGCCGCCGACGTCCGGTGAGACGACGCAGAGATTTTCGAGTTCGAAGCGTTCCTTGATGTCGCGCGTCATCACAGGCGCTGCAAACAAGTTGTCGGTCGGGATGTCGAAGAAGCCCTGAATCTGGCCGGCGTGCAGGTCCAGCGTCATGACGCGGTCGGCGCCTGCGCGCTCGATCAGGTTGGCGACGAGCTTAGCCGAGATGGGCGTGCGCGGACCGGGCTTGCGATCCTGGCGGGCGTAACCGAAGTAAGGAATGACGGCATTGATGCGCCGCGCCGATGCGCGCTTCAACGCGTCGATCAGGATCAGCAATTCCATCAGATTGTCGTTGGTCGGATACGACGTCGACTGCATCACGTAGACGTCGCGACCGCGCACGTTCTCGTGGATCTCGACGAAGATCTCCATGTCGGCGAAGCGCCGGCAAACGCCCTTGGTCACCGCCATGTCGAGATGGCGGGCGACGTCCTCGGACAGCGGCCGATTGCTGTTGCCAGCCACCAGCTTGATCTCGAGTTGAGCGTCGTGGCGGGCGTCGGCGGTCATCGCTGATCCGTTGTGATGTCGCGGGGACAGCCGGCTCATAGCAAGCGGACCCGGCGCTGTAAACCGCCCCGGGCCCTCGAAAATGTCTGAATTATGTCAACTGTCCGACGATGATGCGGGCGGGGCACTAAGCCACTCCGCAACCGTCGGGGATGGCACTGTTCAGTTCGTCGCCGAAGGTTTGGCGATCAGATCGATCAGACCTTTCGCTGCGGCCTTCGCCGCTTCGTTGGCGTTGGTCCCCCAGCTGCCGTCGAGCGAGCCGGCGGGGATCGCGTTGTTCTGCGTCACCTGGCCACCGAACGTGCCGTCGGGCTTGGTCAACACCCAGTCGATCTTGATCGTCTGTTGGCCGTCTTTGGCCGGCCCCATAGCCACTTTGCCCTCGACCTTGTGGGTGCCCGGCATCGGTTGAGGGGCAAGCGCGATGCCGTTCGCCTGTAACTCCTGCTGGAGAGCTCGCGACAGCGTCGTCGACCCGTCTCCCGGTGCGCCGACCACCTTGGGTACGAAAGCAGAGACTGGACCGGATTTCGGGAGGCTCGCCGTCGCCTGCGACGGCGCTGCGGGCGCGCTCGGGAGCGGCTGTGGCGCCAGTGTCGGTGTCGGCTCGGCTGCTGCGACACCGACCGCACTCGGCGAGGCAGGGTTTGCAGCAATAGGAACCGCCTGCGGCGCGGTAGCCGGTTGGCTGGTCAACCAGGTCGACAGGCTGCCGGCCGTCCTGTCGGCGATCGCCTGCACGACGTTGGCGGACACGGACGCCCACGGGTCCTTGGCGGCAGCGCCCTTGATTGTCTCCTCGCCGGTGATGCGGTTGACCCGCTGACCGGTCGGGCTCGACACGTCCCAGATGTAGGAGACCTTTGTGCCGGTGCGTTCGGCGGCGGCAACGACGTAGCCGCGCAACGTGAATTCCGCCGGCTCGCTGGCCCCGACGATCACCACGTTCTGGCGACCGGCCGACGTCCCGAGCGCCTGCGCGATCTGCTGCGCGATCTGTTCGGGCGCCCCGATCACCGGAGTGAGCGCGACGCGCCGTCCGGTCGTGACCGGCTGGGAGGCAGCGCTCGGCTCTGCCGGTGGCGGCGTGAACGCCGTCTGGTCACCGCTCAAGAGATTGGAACTCGAGCCGCAGCCGGCGAGCAGGCCGGCGGTCAGCATAATGGAAAGGCCGAGCGCCACCCGCGAGGAGGCCCGCCTTGCCGCAGCAGCATCGATGGTCGTCATGCGACGTCCCCCTCTAATGTCCCGCTGTTGTCCGGCGCCGACGCTCTAACCTACGGCTTCACGCTACGAATCTCCGGAATAGGATCGACTCACCCTCTAGCCAGCATGCGATGAATCGTCCAGCCGCGGCGACCCCTTAAACGCATGCCGCACTCGCAACTTCCGCCGCGAGTGACGCCAAATCTGTGGATTGGGCGATTAGGCCACGACAATGGCGGAGATTTGGCGGCCGTAATCAGCTTCGCTCCGATGGGTCGTGCGTCGGTAGGAAAAAAAGGCACCTTCGTTAATGTAGGTGCACGGAGCCGCCATCTCTATTATGCCGACGCCTGCCGCTGAAAGGCGCGCCGCGACATAACCCGGCAGATCGAAGCGCGGGCGGGCGTCGGGGGTGGGGCGCATGAAAAATCGGGCCGCAGTCGCATCGGCGGTGACGAAGGACGCCTCCATCTCGGGGCCGACCTCGTAACTCGCCTGCGAGATCGTCGGGCCGACGGCCGCGACGATGCGGGTTCGGTCTGCGCCGATGCCTTCCATGGCGGTCACGGTCGCCGCGACCACACCGGCCAGTGCGCCGCGCCAACCGGCGTGCGCTGCGGCCACCACCCCGGCTGACGCATCGGCGAACAGCACCGGGCAACAGTCGGCGGCGAGCGCTGCAACGCAGAGCCCCGGCGTCCGCGTGACCAACGCGTCGACGCGTGGCAACTCTCCACTGATCGGTGCGTCGATGACCAACGCTGTCGGCGAATGCACCTGATAGGCGGTCGCGAGGTGGCTTGGCTCGGCGCCGAGATGGCGGGCGACGCGCGCCCGGTTCTCGAGAACGCATGCCCGTTCGTCGTGCGAACCGAGCCCGACGTTCAGCGAGGCAAAGATCCTCTGTGACACGCCGCCGTCGCGGGTGAAGAAACCATGTCTGATGCCGGGAAGCGCGGCGAGGTTCTGGGCGAGGATCGGAGCGAGCATGAGTTTAGGGGATAGGTTACAGGTTATAGGGGACAGGCAAAAAGCGTCTTCCCTGTAACCTGTCCCCTGCCACCTGTAACCTCAAAATCCCGGCAATGGCGCCAACCCCGCCGATCTCACGCCGAGCACCTTGAAGCGCGTTCCCATCGCCTGTGGGGCGATCAGCCGGGCGATGCCGGCCTCGATCTCTCCGGCAAGTGCAGGATTGGCCGCCATAAGGCGCGAGGCGCGCTCGACGATGCCGAGCCGCCCGAGGAACTCGGCTTGCGTCGTCGGGCCGTCGACGTCGAGGCCGGCGCGGGCGAACCCTTCTGCCAGTGCGCCGAACGGCACCAGGCTCGTCAGGTCGGCTTCACCGGGTGATGTCAGCGGGTGCTCGTAGGCGTGGCGGCGGACCGCTTGCAGCGTATCACCGGTCGGCTGTCCCTCATGGCCATAGTCGATGGCGAGCAGCGCGAACGGCGCGCGCTTCGCCAGTTCGCCGGGCAACCAGCCGACGTTGCCAAGCCCGTGATGCTCGACCACCGTGTCCTCCTCGACCGGACGTAGCGCGCCGAGCACCGCGGCGCGCGCAGCGCCCGCTGGCACCAGCCGATAGACGAGGCGGCCCCCCTCGACGGCGACGTGGCGCTCGGTCCAGTCGCCCCCCGTCGCCACCGATTGTGCGACCGGTATGCAGTCGTAGAATTCGTTGGCGAGGACGATGGTCGAGCACGGCTCGCTGCCGAGCAGGTTCGGGCGCCACGCGATTTCGACGGGTGAGTCTGCAAGCGTCGCGCGCTGGATCGCCTCGAAGGTGGAGCTGGTCTCATCGAGGCTGACGCGCACCGCGCCGAGGAACGCCGGCACGAGGCGGGCGGCGCGCAGCGCATCGCGCATCATGGTGCCGCGGCCGGGACCGTACTCGACCAGTTGTACGACCGCCGGCGAGCCCATCGCCTGCCACACCGTGACCGACCACAGCCCGAGCAACTCACCGAACACCTGGCTGATCTCGGGCGCCGTCACGAAGTCGACGCCGATGCCGGCGTGCGTCGTGTAATACCCGTGCTCCGGATGATAGAGGCAGTGGTGCATGTAAGTGTCGAGCGGCATCGTGCCGTCGCCGATCTGCTCGATCAGCGAGCGCGCCAGCGGCGTATCGCGCCGGGCTTCGGGATCGTAGGAGCGCGGGTCGGTCATCGCGCCGCTGCCACGAACAGATCGCTTCGCGAACAGGGCTGCCGCCCTGTACCCGCGTCAGGGGACACCCCTGACGACCCCGTCTTTTGGACCAAAAACGGAAGGGGCTCGGGGAACTCGTTCCCCGAGTGGGTTCGAGCGGCAGCCTGATCGCGCAGCGAACGCGTCATGCCGCAGCACTCACCGCTCTTGCCCGCCGCGCATTCCAGATGAACGCGAGCCCGAGCAGGATCATCGGCACCGAATAGACGATGCCCGGTGTTAGGCCCCAGGCGGTGAAGGCATGGAACGGGTCGGGCTGGCGGAAAAGTTCCGCCGTCGAGCGGGCGACGCCGTAGCCCGCGAGGAACGTGCCGACCACGAGGCCCGGCGACTTCAGCGCGTCGCGATGGTGGGTCAGCACGCGCAACACCAGGAACAGCACGAGGCCTTCGAGCGCGGCTTCGTAGAGTTGGCTCGGATGGCGGGGTGCGAGCGGGTCCCATCCGAGGCTCTGGCGCTGGGCCTCGCTCAACGAGCCGAGCCAGTAGCGCACCTCGGGAAACACCATGCCCCAGGGCGCACTGGTCACGCGGCCCCACAGTTCACCGTTGATGAAGTTGGCGATTCGGCCGAAGAACAGCCCGATCGGCACGGCGGCCGCGCAGAGATCCATCGCGGACAGCGCCGAAACGCCCTTCACACGTGAGAACACCCAGATGGCGAGCCCACAGCCGAGCAGCGCACCGTGGAACGCCATGCCGCCCTTCCAGAGCATCAGGATTTCGAGCGGGCGCTCGACGTAGCTCATCGGTTCATACAGCAGCACGAAGCCGAGCCGGCCGCCGAGGATCACGCCGATCGTCATGAACAGCAGCAGGTCGTCGGTGGCCGTCACCGGGAATGGTGCGCGACCGGCGGGCCATAGTCGGTCCTCGCTGATCAGCCGGCGGATGTAAAGCCAGCCGAGCACCAGGCCGGCGAGATAGGCGAGCCCGTACCAGCGCACGGCGACGGGTCCGATCGAGAAGGCGACCGGGTCGATCTCGGGAAAGGGAATGGCGAGCAGGCTCATGGTGCCTCGTCGTCTCGTGGCCGGACCGGGAGCGGTCCGGCTCAATGGGCGTCCGGGCGGTGCCAAGTCAAGGCGTCAGAGCGGCGCCAGAGTAGGTCTTTCGCGGGGAACACGGCGGGCTCGCCCACCAAGCGCTTTGCGTCACCCGGCGTGCGTTGCTAGAAGGCGCTGCAACATGACGCGCGGCGATTCCGAGAACGAACCGAGATCACAGATGGCGAAGACAAACGGCGGCGGCAGCGATGCGGCCGGGGGCGGCAAGACGGACACGGCGAAAGGTGGCCGCGACTGGTCCGACACGCTCTTCCTGCCGAAGACCGAGTTTCCGATGCGCGCCGGCCTGCCCGAGCGCGAGCCGCTGCTATTGAAGCGCTGGCAGGAGCAGGGGCTCTACCGGCAGTTGCGCGAGGATGCCAAGGGCCGGCCGAAGTTCGTGCTGCACGACGGCCCTCCGTATGCGAACGGCAACATCCACATCGGGCACGCGCTCAACAAGATCCTCAAGGACCTCGTCACGCGGTCCCAGCAGATGCTCGGGTTTGACTCCAACTACGTGCCGGGCTGGGACTGCCACGGCCTGCCGATCGAGTGGAAGATCGAGGAGCAGTATCGCGCGGCCGGCAAGGGCAAGCCAGACTTCTCGAGCCCCGCCGCGATGGCTGCCTTCCGCACGGAATGCCGGCAATTCGCCGAGCACTGGCTCGGCGTGCAGCGCGAGGAATTCAAGCGGCTCGGCGTCGAGGGCGACTGGGCCAACCCCTACACCACGATGGCCTACACGGCCGAAGCCACCATCGCGTCGGAACTGATGAAGTTCGCGATGAACGGCTTGCTGTATCGTGGCTCGAAACCCGTCATGTGGAGCGTGGTCGAGCAGACCGCGCTGGCCGAAGCCGAAGTCGAGTATCACGACTATCAGAGCGATACGGTGTTCGTGAAGTTTCCGGTGGTGATGGGCCGTCCGGACGTGCTTGCGAAGCTCTCCAAAGCATCGGTCGTGATCTGGACTACGACCCCTTGGACGATCCCGGGCAACCGAGCGATCTCGTTCAACTCGAAGCTTGCCTATGGCCTCTATGAGGTGACGGCGACTCCCGAAGGAAACTGGGCCAAGGTTGGCGATCACTACCTGCTGGCGGATAACATAGCCGAGTCGGTTATGAAGTCGGCAAAGGCCGAGGGTTTCCAGAAACTCGCGACCGTCACGGGAGGCGAACTCGCGGGGCTAGTCTGTGCCCACCCCTTGGCCAATGCCAAGCTGGACGGCTATCAGTTCGACGTCCCCCTGCTCGACGGCGACCACGTCACCGACGACGCCGGCACCGGTTTCGTGCACACCGCTCCGGGCCACGGCCGCGAAGACTTCGACATCTGGATGGCGTCGGGCAAGCGCATCGCCGACATGGGCATCGACACGGCGATCCCGTTCACCGTCGGCCCGGACGGCCGCTTCACCGAGGATGCGCCGGGCTTCACCGGCCATCAGGTGATCACCGACGAGGGCAAGAAGGGTGACGCCAACGACGTCGTCATCAAGGCGCTCACCGCCGCCAACGCGCTGATCGCACGCGGCCGCCTGAAGCACCAGTACCCGCACTCCTGGCGCTCCAAGAAGCCGGTGATCTTCCGCAACACGCCGCAGTGGTTCGTCTACATGGACAAGGCGACCGTCGACGGCTCGCTCGGTAACCAGACACTCCGTCAGGTCGCCCTAAAGGCCATCGCCGACACCGAGTTCGTGCCGGCCTCCGGCCAGAACCGCCTGCGCGGTATGATCGAGGCGCGGCCCGACTGGGTGCTGTCGCGCCAGCGCGCCTGGGGCGTTCCGATCGCCGTGTTCCGCAACGTCGATACCGACGAACTCGCGCCCGGCCCGGCGTTCGCCAAATCCGCCGAACTGATCGCCCGCATCAAGGCGGCTTTCGAGGCGAAAGGCGCCGACGCGTGGTACGAGGCCGACGCGCGCGAGACGTTCTTAGGCGGGCTGGTGCCGGCCGGCGATCTCGACAAATGGGAGCAGGTCAAGGATGTGCTCGACGTGTGGTTCGATTCTGGCTCGACGCACGCCTTCACGCTCGAGAACAACGCCGAGTTTCCGGGCCTGAAAGGCATCCATCGCAAGGCCGACGGCGGGCCGGATACCGTCATGTATCTCGAAGGCTCCGACCAGCATCGCGGCTGGTTCCATTCCTCGCTGCTTGAAAGTTGCGGCACGCGCGGCCGTGCGCCCTACGAGGCTGTGCTGACGCACGGCTTCTGCCTCGACGAGAAGGGGCAGAAGATGAGCAAGTCGGTCGGCAACGTGACGGCGCCGCAAGACATCATCGCCAAATCCGGCGCCGACATCCTGCGCCTGTGGGTCGCCGCCTCCGACTACTCGGACGACCTGCGCATCGGACCCGAGATCATCAAGACGATGTCGGAGAGCTACCGCAAGCTGCGCAACACGTGGCGCTGGATGCTGGGCGCGCTCGCCCATCATGACGCCGGCAAGCCCGTGGCGCTTGCCGACATGCCGCCGCTCGAACGGTTGATGCTGCATCGCCTCGCCACGCTCGACGAGGAGATCCGCGCTGCCTATGCCACCTACGAGTATCGCAAGGTCGTGTCGCTGCTCTCGCACTTCATGAACACCGACCTCTCGGCGCTCTACTTCGACATCCGCAAGGACGCGCTCTACTGCGACGCGCCGTCGAGCCTCAGGCGTCGCGCGGCGCTGACGGTGATCGAGCAGATCTTCACCTGCACCACTGTCTGGCTGGCGCCGATCCTGGTGTTCACCGCCGAAGAGGCCTGGCTGTCGCGGCATGGCGAGGAGGCCCGCTCGGTCCACCTCCAGCAGTTCCCCGTCGTGCCGGCCGCATGGCGTGACGACGCGCTCGCCAAGCGCTTCGAGACGGTGCTCGACGTGCGCCGCGTCATCACCGGAGCGCTCGAAATCGAGCGGGCGGGCAAGCGCATGGGCTCTTCGCTCGAAGCGGCACCCGATGTCTACATCGCGCTGCCCGAGGTGATGCGCACGCTCGACGGCCTCGATCTCGCCGAACTGGCGATCACCTCGGCGATCACCATCCACCGGGGTGCCCCGCCGACAGGGGGCGCTGCTTTCACGCTGCCCGACGTCAAGGGCGTCGCGGTGGTCCCGAAGCGGGCGGAGGGCACCAAGTGCGAGCGCTCCTGGCGCATCACCAGCGATGTCGGCGCCGATCGCGAGTATCCAACGTTGTCAGCGCGCGATGCGGCGGCGGTGCGCGATATTATGGCGGGGAGGGACTGAGCGATGGCGTCGATGGCAGTTTCACGCGGCTGGTTGTGGGGGGCACTCTCACGCTTCGGCCTCACCTTCGCCGTTGCGGTGTTTCTGATCGATCAGGCGCACAAGTGGTGGGTGGTCCACGTCATGAAGCTGGAGGCGAAGGGACGCGTCGCCGTCGCCCCGTTCCTCGACTTCCTTTTCACGCTCAATCCCGGCATCAGTTATGGCCTGTTTCCGCAGGCCGCCCGTGAGGGCCAGGTGCTGCTGGCAGCCTTCGCAGTGCTGATTTCGCTGGTGTTGTGGGTCTATCTTGCCCGAGGCGTCGATGGCCGGATCGCCGGCGCAGGCCTCGGACTGATCATCGGCGGGGCGATCGCCAATGCGCTCGACCGATTGATCTACAGCGGCGTGGTCGACTACCTCCAGCCACACGCGTTCGGCATGCGCTGGCCCTATATCTTCAACATCGCGGATGTGGCCATCGTTGCCGGTGTCGGTCTGCTGCTGTACGATTCTCTGTGGCCGAATCGTCGCGACGAGCGCGCGCCGGATCGGCGCTGACAGCGGACTGCCGCAAATTTGACACAGCGGCTGCGCTGTGTGGTGTGTGCGTGTGACGTCGAGTGGCGCGGGGTGCTGCGCCAGTGCGAGCGTTCCGGACTTGCTGGGCGGCTGGCGAACGAACACACGGTGGAGGGACTATGCCACTCATCGCGACGATCACAGTCGACAACCGGGCACGCTCCGAGCGTCCCCGTTCCGTGCGTGCCGCTTCACTTGCAGCGGTTATGTCGCTGACAGCCATGCTGGCCGGATGCGGCGGAACGGACGTCGAGTTCAAGGGTGGTTTGTTCGACATGGTCGGCCTCAGCGAACTCAACAATCAGAAGACGATCGAGGCCAAGGTCCCGCAGCGCTCCGGGCTGGTGTTGCCGCCGGAGAATGCGCGCCTGCCCGAGCCGGGCTCGGCGCCCCAGACGACTGCCTCGCTTGGCGGCGATGCGGCTTGGCCGGTCGATCCCGAAGAAGCCAAGGCTGACAAGCAGGCCGCTCTGCGCCGCGAGCATGACGCGTTTTGCGAGCGCGCACGCGAGAGGGCGCGGGTGGCCAGCAACGACAGTATCGATGATGGTCCGCTCGGCTCGTGCCGACAGTCGATCCTGAAGAACTTCTCGGGTCGCGACGTCATCAATGACAATCTGAATAGCAAGAAGGCACAATAGCCGTCGGCTGCCAAGGCGCCTGGTCAGGTCTCGCGCACGTGGCGCCTCGCCAGCCTGACGGTGCGACCTTGCGGCTCGTGGATGAACGCGTTGTCATTTGCAAGGGCGCCCCTTCGCTCCCATGTTGGATGCCGACGCGGCGGGCGGCCATGCGTTGGTCGTCCGAACAGGATGGCGTTCTCCATAGCGACGGTACGCCTCGCTCCAAACTCTCTCCGCGCCATTCGCCACTGCCGCCCGATCCGTCCAGCTGCAAGGTCGCCCGCGATGTCCACACGTGCCGTCACCAAGTCTCTCGCAGTGCTCACCATCGGAGCCACCGTCATGCTCGCCAGTCCGCTGTCGCCGGCTCATGCGCAATCTATCGCGCCGCAGGTCGGTGAGTTCCGCCTCGCCAACGGCATGCACGCGGTGGTGATCCCCGATCGTCGGGCACCCGTCGTCACGCACATGGTCTGGTATCGTGTCGGTGCTGCCGACGAGCCTCGCGGCAAGTCCGGGATCGCCCACTTTCTCGAGCATCTGATGTTCAAGGCGACCGAGAAGCTGCCGTCGGGCGAGTTTTCCAAGACGGTCGCGCGCCTTGGCGGTCAGGACAACGCGTTCACCAGTCAGGATGCCACAGCCTACCACCAGCAGATCGCCAAAGAGCGGCTGGAACAGCTGATGGCGATGGAGGCCGACCGCATGGTCAACCTGCGGCTCGCCGAGGCCGAAGTGTTGACCGAGCGCGACGTGATCATCGAGGAGCGCCGGTCGCGCATCGAGAACAATCCGGGCTCGATCCTCGATGAGCAGATGAACCAGGCGCTTTACCCCAATCACACCTACGGCGTGCCGGTGATCGGCTTCATGCACGAGATGGCGCAACTTTCACGCGCCGATGCGCTCGGCTTCTACAAGCAGCACTACGCTCCAAACAACGCGATCCTCGTCGTCTCGGGCGACGTGACGGTCGACGAAGTCAAAGCGATGGCCGAGCGGACCTACGGCACGGTCGCGACCGGCCCTCAGATTGCGGTGCGCGCACGCCCGTCCGATCCGCCGCCACTCGCCCCCCGTCGGATCGACTATGTCGATGCCCGCGCCGGCAAGCCGGTGCTGCGCCGCTACTACACCGCGCCGAGTTATGTGACGGCGGCGAAGGGCGAGGCCGAGGCGCTCGACCTGCTGTTGAAGATCGCGTCGTCTGGCTCGACCAGCCGCCTCTATCGTCGCCTCGTCGTGGAGCAGAAGATCGCCTCCAACGCGGGCGGTTACTATCAGGCGAGCGGCCTCGACAGCGGCAAGATCGCGCTCTACGCGGTGCCGGCCGACGGCCATACGCTCGACGACGTCGAGCGGGCACTCGACGCCGTGCTCGAAGAGATCCGGACCGGTGGCGTCACACAGGCCGAACTGGATCGGGCGCGCAAGAGCTACATCGCCGACTACGTCTACGAGAGCGACAGCCAGGTTGCGCTCGCCCGCCGTTACGGCTGGGGGCTGGTTGTCGGCCAGACCGTCGCCGACGTTGAATCGTGGCCAACCAACCTCGGCAAAGTAACGACGGCGGACGTCAAGGCGGTAGCCGGTCGTTGGCTCGACATCAAGCGCTCGGTGACCGGCCGCCTGCTGCCTGAGGCGTCGGCCGCAGCCGCGAAGCCAGCCAACCAGCAGGCCCCCGCAAACCGCAGCTGAACCGCCGTTACCGGCAGGGCCGGTCGTTCCTGCACGACAAGAGCAATCCGGAGATCGCGCATGCGTATCGACGCCTCTACTTCGTGGCTCCGCACCTGGGCCAAGACCGAGCGCCTGCTCGTCGCAGCCGTTCTGGTGATCGGACTTTTCGCAACCTATTCGAGAACGGCGCACGCCATGAAGATCCAGGACGTGACCAGCCCGGGCGGTATCAAAGCCTGGCTCGTCGAGCAGCACTCGGTGCCGCTGATCACGCTGCGTTTTGCCTTCGAGGGCGGCAGTGCGCAGGATCCGGTCGGCAAGGAGGGCGTCGCCAACTTCCTCACCTCGATGATGGACGAGGGTGCCGGTGATCTCGACGCCCGTGCGTTCCAGGAGCGCATGGAAGAGATCGCCATGAAGATGAGCTTCGATGACGATCCCGACAACCTCTACGCGACGTTCCAGACGCTGACGGCGAACCGCACCGAAGCGGTTGCGCTGTTGAAGCTGGTACTCGCGAGTCCGCGCTTCGACGCCGACGCCGTCGATCGCATCAAGAGCCAGTTACAGGCCTCCCTGGCATTTGCCGCCAAAGACCCTAATCAGGTTGCAGGCAAGGCGTTCGCGAGCGCGCTGTTTCCGGGCCACCCTTACGGCCGCCCGTCGTCGGGGACGCCGGAAAGCGTCAAAGCGATCACCCGCGACGATCTACTGGCCTACAAGCGCCGGGTCTTTGCGCGCGATACGCTAAAGATCGCCGTCGTCGGCGACATCGACGCCAAGGCGCTGGGCCTGCTGCTCGACGAGGTGTTCGGCGCGCTGCCGGCCAAGGCCGATCTCGTCGCAGTGCCCAAGGTTATGCCGAAGGTGACTGGGGCGATCGACGTGCGCCAGATGCCGGTGCCGCAATCGGTCGCCATGTTCGGCCTGCCGGGCATCGCCCGCAAAGACCCCGACTTCATGGCGGCCTTCGTGCTCAATCACATCCTCGGTGGCGGCGGATTTTCGTCGCGTCTCATGACGGAGGTCCGTGAAAAGCGCGGCCTCGCTTATTCGGTTTACAGCTACCTGCAGACCTACCAGCAAGCGGCGCTGTTCGCCGGTGGCGTCGCCACCAAGAACGAAGAGATCGGCCGCTCGATCGACGTGATCCGCGGCGAGTTGAAGCGGCTCGCCGACGACGGGCCGTCGTCGGACGAACTTGCCGGTGCCAAGAGCTACCTGATCGGCTCGTATGCGCTGCGCTTCGATACATCCAGCAAGATCGCGAGCCAGTTGCTCGGCGTGCTCGTCGAGGACCTTGGCAAGGAGTACATCGAGACTCGCAATGCGCAGATCGATCGGGTGACGCTCGACGACGTGAAGCGTGTCGCACGTGGCCTGTTGAAGTCCGATGCGCTGCACGTGACGGTCGTCGGCCAGCCGCAGGGGCTCGCGGCGCGGCCCGGCGGCTGAGGTTTTATTTCACCACGCCGCATGCGATGCGGTCGCCAGCCCCACCGATCGGCTGGCTCGTATGATCGTCGGCGTTGGCATGGATCACCAGCGCCGAACCGTCGCCATCCTTGAAGCCGTTTGCGCCGGTAAGCGGCCTCGCGGTGGCCACTTCGGCATTCACCGAGCCATCTGCTGCCGCATTGATGTTGGGCAGGTCGCCGTCGTCTGGCCCATCGGGATTGAGCAGCCCGTGCTTCGTGCCGGCATGATTGACGTGTCCCTTCGAGGCCTGGAACTTGTCGTGGTCAGAGCAATCTCCGACGGCGTGCAGGTGAATGCCGTGCCAGCCGGGCGTCAGTGATCCAGCTTTGAAAGTGATGCGAATCGTCGTCCACTTGGCGCCCCCCGTAAACAGCGCCGAGCCGATCGCCTGCCCCTTATTGTTCAACATGCTGGTTTCATGAGACGTGACATCCGCCGTTGCGGCACCGGAGCTCAAAGCGACCAGGGCAATCGTCATTGCGATGCGCATTGGATCGTTCCTTCGATCGAGTTTGAAAAATGGAGGCGCACTTCCGAACGCCGGAGGTGTTCGGCCGCAGGTGGTGGGCCTACTACGGCAGTGCGCCGCTGAAAGTTCCCGGACCGGTGCAGTGGCGAAAGCTTGCGACGCAGTCTTAACCGCTCGGTCGGAACGTGATAGATGCTTGCGGACGTGCCGGACCCCCGTTCGACGGTGGCGCGACGGCGGTGTGTGGAGAACCGGACGCCTCATGAGCACCGCACCGAATGCGGCACCTGCCTCGCTCTATCGCCAATCGATCGACGGCGCGCTGGCTGGCGCGATCGGCCACCACGGTCTCACCGCCGCCGACCTCGCCCCATGGCGCGCGACGGCCGCAGCCGAGACCCGCCGGCTCGCGCGGGAGGCCGCCGACGGCTCGCTTGCGCTGCTGACGATACCCGCGGCCCGTTCCGATATCGCCGACGCCCGCGCCGCCCTCGAGGCACTCTCGGCTGGCGCCCGCACCATCGTGTTTCTCGGAACCGGCGGCTCGGCACTCGGCGGCAAGACGCTCGCGCAGCTCGCCGGCTGGAACGTTCCGGGCTTCTCCGACGACGGTCATCGCGGGCGCCCGCGCACGCGGTTCTATGACAACCTCGACTCCGACACCCTCGGCCGCGCCATCGACGGCTTCGATCTCGACACAACGCGCTTCGTCGTCACCTCGAAGTCGGGCGGCACGCCGGAAACACTCGCCCAAGCCATCGTCGTGATCGATGCGCTGCGTCGGGCCGGCCACGAGGCCGTGATCGGCCGCCGGATGCTGTTCGTCACCGAGCCGCGCGCGAAGGGGCACCGCAACGGCCTCCGCGATCTTGCCGAGGCGTTCCGGGTGCCCTGCCTCGATCATCATACGGGCGTCGGGGGCCGCTTTTCGGTGTTGACCAACGTCGGGATGCTGCCTGCGATGGCACGCGGGCTCGATCCGCTCGCTCTGCGCAAAGGCGCTGCCCGCGTGGTGGATGACGTGATTCTCGCTGCCTCTGAGAGGGGTGATGCAACTCTGCCGCCGCCGGCGCTCGGTGCAGCCGTCGTCGTAGCCCTGGCCCGCCACAAGGGCATCCGCGTGCAGGTGATGATGCCTTACGCCGACCGGTTGGCGAGTCTCGGTCACTGGTTTGCGCAATTGTGGGCTGAAAGCCTCGGCAAGGGCGGCGAGGGGACGACGCCGGTCGCCTGTGTCGGCCCGCTCGATCAGCACAGCCAGCTGCAACTGTTCATGGACGGCCCGCGCGAGCATCTCGTCTCGATCATCCGCATCGCCCGCGACGGCGAAGGGCCGCGATTGCACGACGACCTAGCCCGTCTCGCCGGCCTCGACGCTTTTGCCGGCCGCACCATCGGCGACATCGTCACCGCGCAGGCCCATGCCGTCCCCGAGGCGCTCGCCCGGGCCGGCCGCCCGGTGCGCACGTTCGACCTCGAACGGCTCGATGCCGAGGTGATGGGTGCGCTGCTGATGCACTTCATGCTGGAGACCATCATCGCCGGCCGTCTGCTCGGCATCGACCCGTTCGACCAGCCGGCGGTAGAGCTCGCCAAGGTGTTGACGCGCGAGCGGATGGCGGCGACGGCGGCGCGCTGAACTGTTAGGCGGACATGAATGGTGCGCGAGCCGATTCGCCGCGTGGCCATTTCTTGCAGCGTGCATCGCGTGCCCTTGAGACCACCGAGGCACCCATGGCGATCCGCCAGCTCACGTCCGAGACCATCAACCGCATCGCCGCCGGCGAGGTGATCGAGCGGCCGGCGAGCGTCGTCAAGGAACTCGTCGAGAACGCCATCGACGCCGGTGCGCAGGACATCGAGATCGTCACCGCGGCCGGCGGTGTTTCGCTGATCCGCGTCAGCGACGACGGCTCCGGCATCCCGCAGGACGAGTTGCCCCTCGCCGTCGAGCGGCACGCCACCTCGAAGCTCTCCGAGGAAGACCTGTTCGACATCCGCTGGCTCGGCTTTCGCGGCGAGGCGCTGCCCTCGATCGGGGCGATCGCAAGGCTGTCGATCGCCTCACGTGCGGCGGGCGCCACGGAGGCTTTCGAGATCGTCGTCGATCGCGGCGCCAAGCAGGCGGTGAAGCCGGCGGCGATCGATCGTGGCACCCGCATCGAGGTGCGCGAGCTGTTCTCGGCAACGCCGGCCCGGCTCAAGTTCCTGAAGTCCGAGCGCGCAGAGAACATGGCGATCGCCGACATGGTGAAGCGTCTCGCCATGGCGCATCCCGAGATCGGCTTTCAGCTGCAGACCGGCGAGCGCACGGCGTTGACGCTGCCGCGCACCGACGGTACCTCGCAGGGGCTGTTGAAGCGCATCGGGCGCATCATGGGGCCGGACTTCATGGCCGACGCGCTGGAGCTTGCTGCCGAGCGCAACGGCATCCGATTATCGGGCTTCACAGGCCTGCCGACGCTGCATCGCCCCGACGCCAGCCTGCAGCATCTGTTCGTCAACGGCCGGCCGATCCGCGACCGGCTGGTGCTGGGCTCGGTGCGCGCCGCCTACGGCGATCTGATGGTGCGCGGCCGACAGCCGCTCGTCGCGCTGTTCGTGACGCTCGACCCGCGTGCCGTCGATGTGAACGTGCACCCTGCCAAGGCCGAGGTGCGCTTCCGCGCGCCGGGCGACGTCAGAAGCCTCATCATCGGCGCGTTGCGCGAGGCGCTTGCGGCAGCCGGCCACCGGGCCACGGCGAGCGGGGGACGCCACGCGCTCGATATGCTGGCGCGTGGCGTCGAGGGGCGCGAGGACGTGGGCGATCTACACCCCGACGCCATGGCCGCGACAGTTTCTGCTGTGGAGGGCACTGGCCCATCGTCCTGGGCCGGATCGCCGTCTGCGCGCCCGGCGTGGGCGGCGCGTCCAAGCCATATCCCCCGCGGCTTCGGCGAGGCGATGCAGGCGCCGTTTGCAGGCATCGCCGAGCTCTCG
>Ga0247831_1005042_pt1 | contig 16920 bp, 16 predicted proteins | sample LaCruzMarch2015__9_FD_192406 | JGI IMG/M metagenome (GOLD analysis project Ga0247831, IMG submission 192406) | Freshwater microbial communities from meromictic Lake La Cruz, Castile-La Mancha, Spain - LaCruzMarch2015_1m | ecosystem: Environmental > Aquatic > Freshwater > Lake | place: Spain... | reverse complement strand
CCACCGACGAGCAATGAGATAGCCGCGATGCTACCGAGCACGATGCTGAAGATTTGCTTGGTGCGCTCCGCCTGACGCAGCAACTCGATCGGCACCACCATGCGCCAGTCTTCCTTCTTATGATTCAATTCCAGAATGCGCCGAATACCGTTGGCAGCTTTCATCACGTCGTTGACGTTCTGCACACGCACGATGGCTTCGTGAAACTCCACCTTCTCCGCCTCGAAGCTACCGCTCCTCATGCGGAAATAGGTATCTCCATACTGATCGGTCAGCGTGGTCGCAGGAATAAACATTTGCTCCGCACTGTCATTGCTAGTCGCCGCGTCAGCGCCCGCGACGGCAGTCTCGTCTTCGATCACGCCAATGATTTTGTAGTAGTTGCCGCGCACACGCACAGCCTTGCCTGTCGGAGTGTTCAGAGGAAACAACTTGGCCGCCAGCGCCTGATTGAGCACGGCGACAGGCAGGCGCTCCAACAGCTCGAGATCGCTAAAAAAACGGCCCTGCACCATGTTGCGATTGCGCATGGCAGGATAAATCGGCAGCGCACCCACGATGCGTGCATCCTCCTTGCGATCAAAGTTCCAGACCACATCGTTGATGAAGCGACTGGGCACCACGATATTGATGCCGGGCACCGTGCGCTGAATCTGCGTCACGTCCTTGGTGGTCAGACCGTATTCGAGCACGATGCTACGCGTCTCGTTGGTGTTGCCGCTGGAGTCGCTGGGCTTGGTGCTTTGCAGGATAATGTTTTGACTGCCGAGCTTGCGAATCTGCTCCTGCGCTTCATGGCTAGCACCTTCACCGATGGCCAACATGGCCACCACCGAAGCCACGCCGAACACGACACCCAACGCGGTCAAGAAAGAGCGCAGCTTATGCAGCCAGATGCTCTTCATGCCCACGCTCATCGTGCGCTTCAAATGCTGTGGTGACAGCATGAGGCGCAGGATGGGATGGCGAAGGAGGAAGGTCATGAGGACGAGGGCGCTAAGGGCTGAGGGCGGAGAGCAAAGAAGATGAAGCGTTGTGCTGATCGATGAGGCTAGATGATGACTTGTATTGACGACTCTGACTCTAGGCTCTAAGCCCTTTGCCTCAGGCCGCTTTCGCCAGCGCCCGCTGCTCTTCAACCCTGATCTCCGCCGCAGCGCCAGGCACATCCTTGTCGAGGTAGCCATCGCGCAGGCGAATCACACGGGTGCAGCGCTCGACCATGCGTTCATCATGCGTGACGAAGACCAAGGTTTTGCCTTCACGGTTGAGCTGATCGAAGGCTTCCAAAATCTCTTGGCCTGACTTGCTATCCAGGTTGCCAGTCGCTTCGTCAGCGAGAATAACGAGCGGGTTGTTCGACAGAGCGCGCGCAATGGCGACACGCTGCTGCTGACCGCCTGACAGCTCGGTCGGCTTGTGATACAGGCGATGCCCAAGGCCGACCTGATGCGCGAGGCGCTCTGAGATCACGCGCATCTCAGCATCTTTCATACCGCTGTAGTAGAGCGGCACTTCGATGTTCTCCAAGACGCTCAGCCCCTGGATGAGGTTGTAGCTTTGAAAGATGAAGCCCAGGTTTTTACAGCGTGCCAGGGACAGAGCGTCGTCATCCAGATGAGCCACGTTTAGGCCACCTAGCAAGTAGTCGCCACTGGTGGGTTGATCAAGGCAGCCCAGCACATTGAGAAGCGTGGACTTGCCACAACCAGAAGGCCCCATGATGCAAACGTATTCCCCTGGGAAAATGTCCAGTGAGAGACCTTGAAGCACATGCGATTCCATATCGCCCATGCGATAGGTTTTGCGAATGTCTCGAAGGCTGATGATGGGCTGCGCGCTCATGCAATCGGAGTGCGGGTGAGCTTACAGAGCAGCGGCCACGGCCTTCTTGGCCTTCTTGTCGCCCTTATCAGGCTGGGCAGTCTTGCGCGCTGGAGGCGTGTCGATGCCGTCCTCTAGCATGCTGCGCTTCGGAATGGTCAGAGCGACGTTCTCGCCCGGTTGCAGGCCTTTCAGAATCTCGATGAAGTCATCGTTGAAGGAGCCCGTGGCGATCTCGCGACGCTGCAGATCAGTGCCCGTATTCACGTAGCAGAAGTGGCGATCACTTTCGACCTCAATGGCCTGCACGGGGACGTAGAGCACGTCGGCCAGATCACTGACGATGATCTCCACCTTGGCGTTCATGCCGGGCTTCAGCCAGTCGTGTGCTCCGTCGATGTGCACGCTGCAAGGATACACCTTCAGGTTCGGCGTGTAGCGGCTGCTGGTGGAGTCGGGCAGCACGGCCAACTCGGCCACTTGGCCATACAATTCTTTGCCGGGCTCGGCATCGACCCGCACACGCGCGCGCTGGCCAATCTTCACCTTCTTGACCTGAGACTCGTGGATCGAAACATGCACGCCCATACCTGCCATGTCAGGAATGGTGAGAATCGTCTGGCGGAGACGCACAGCAGCACCTTCTTCGATCGGCTCGTTGATGCGATAGCCACCGTTGATCGGACCATAAGCGACCAACCCAGGCTGCACGGCCTTGATGACGCAGGCCTTGAGCTGGCGCTCAAGTTCTTCGCGCTTGGCCAGCTCCATCTCGTAACGGCGCTTCGCCGTCTCGAACCTGCTCTCAGCCTGGGCCATCTTGCTGCGATTGGCGCGCAAGGTGCGACGCAGCTTGTCCAAGGCTTCTTGGTAAGCGCTGAGGAACTGCTCACACTGCTTCGAGAACTCGTATTTGCGGAAGAGGTCCAGGGCGACCTCGGCAGTCTTCACACTGAGCTGCACTTTCTCGAAGGTCACTTGGTCATTCTCCAAGGCCGACTTGGTGATGAACGACTTGGAGGCCAATTGGCCGGACGATTCCAGCGTTTGCTTGGCCAATGAAAGCTCGCCTTGATGCAACAGCAGCTCTCCCTTCAATTGCCCTAACTTTTGCTGAGCTTCACCATCCGTTGAAGTGCTAGCGTCCAGGAACTTCACAAAGTCCGTGCGCACGGCAGGGGCCGTCACTTTCTTCGCAAGCACTGCGACCTCTGGCTTGGCGCTTGAGTTGTCCTCATCTTCTTTGATGACCACCTTGCCAACGACCGGCTTGGAGTCGGCTTCCAGCGCAGCGCAGTGCTTTTCGAAGACGTCCGTGTTTTCTGGCAGTCCACGCGACTTGAGGATGCTCATCGCCACGCCTTTGCCGAGATACTTCTCGAAGTCCATCAGTGCAAACATGGCGGCTGTCTTCACATCCCGCACCAAGCTCTGGTTCTCGCTGCGCACGATCTCACGATTCTCATCCACGTCGATGTAGCTAGCCACCGTGGTCTGGAAGTCGATCTCATGTGTGGTGATCTTGTCCTTCAGTTCACTCCCGTCTAGCTCCACCAGGACCTTGCCATCCTTCACATCCTCCTCAGTGATCATGTAGCCCTCGGGAATGAGGCTCAGGATCTTGGTGGGATACTCGATCTCACTCTTCACCTCATAGTTTTTGAGCGCGCGAATTTCGCCACCTTGGAGCACATTGATTTGCAGGTTGCCGCGCTGCACGGTGAAGGTCGGCACCTCACTTTCAGCGGAGGTATCGCCTCCCCAGAAAAACACATACCCCGTCGTCACCACGATGATCGCAGCTCCGATGACCCACCAGCGTCTGCTTCCCGGCTTTTTCATTGCGCGTTTCCCTTCGGTGTTTCCTTCTTCAATACGTCTGCCCATGAGCCATCTTTTCGGATGAAGAGGATGCCCATGTTTTTCCAGAGTTGGATGCGTGCTAGCGTGTGATTGATCAAGGCGGCAGTGAGCTGGTCACGAGCTTCTACCAAATCCTGCTGCGCATCAATGAGGTCACGTGAGCTACCACGATCCGCATCGTAAAGCGCTTCTTCGAGTTGCAGACGTTGCTCGCCTAGCACGAGCGATTCCTGCGCGAGTTCATACTGCTTGCGCGCCACCTCCAGATTGCGCCAAGAACTGCGGACATCCTTGCGCACATTCTCCTCTGCCAGAACCAGATCACGCTCTGCTCGCTGCTCAGAAATTTGTGCGGCACGCAGTGCGTTGCGCTCAGGCTTCTGATCCAGATTCAAGTCTACATCCAAGCCAACGGAGTAGCTGCGGCGCTTGGCATCTAGGTTGAGGTTCTTGCGGCCGGGATCACCGGTCAAGGTGTAGTCCGCACGCAATCCCAGACCCGGCAACAGATCGCGCTGCGCCACCTTCACGCGGCGCGTCGAATCGTCACGCTCGTCGCGGGCATTCCACAAGTCCAAGCGCGTAATCATCGCCGTTTCCAAGGCTTCATCCAACGTGCCCGGCGGATCAATCAACTCCAGCTTCTCCAGCTCTTGCTGCTCCAGCAAGATGGGCTCTTTGACAGGAAGACCGAGCTGCACCTTTAGATCATCCAAGCTCTGCTCATAGATCTGCACGGCACTGATCCATCGACGGCGATAGCTTAGTTCAGCCTGTTGCAGAAGGCCCAGCGACGACTTGGTTCGGCCACTGCGATTCGCATCCACCAGAGCCGACTGAGCGACCAGGATGTTCTTGAACGAAGTGTAAACGAAGTGCGCGTTCTTGGCCGCATCGCGCGATTGCAGTGTGCGGTAATACTGCGTGGTCGTGTCGATAGTGAAGGTCTTGCGATACTGCGTGAAATCGCGGATTGAATATAACACCGAGCGCTCGGCCTGCGTCAGAGGCTCACTGATAGAAAGCGATCCCGCCCCGCGCAGAAGGGGTTGAGCGAGAGTCACGGCCAAATTGGAACTGCTCAAGTCGCGCCGACCACCGGTGAAGAAGCGCGAGAAATCGGTGGTCAGATCGGCGACCAAACGCGTGCCCAACCGTGACAGGGCGCTGAAGCCGACGCCACCACTGGCGGTCATCGTATGTTCGGCCACGAAGGTGTTGATCGTCTTCGGAATGACGGGAGTTGCAGGCACTCCGGGCAGCAAAGGAGCCGCAGGTGGCGCTGGCAACGTGATGGTCTTCTCCACGTTCGTCTCCACCTGCGAGCCCGTGCCCGAGGCGCTGAAAATCGGCGCGAACTGATGCCGAGCGAGGGTGAGATCGAGCGCCGTGAGATAGACCGCTTCCTTCTCCCCTAGGTAGGTTCGATTATGGTTCACCGCCTTGCCCAAGGCATCAGCCAAGGTGATCACACGCGCCCCCTTTTCGATGTGGGCGCGGTCGCCCAGAAAGTCGACGGTCTTGCTGTTGACCTTGAGATCGTCCAGCTTCAGCGGCGCAGGCGGCGTGATGTCCAGCAGCCCGTCACCCGCATTTGGCACGCGACTAGTTTTGGACCTTAGGATACCAAACACTTCACGGTCCACCCCACGCTTCACCTGGTAGCCAGTGCAGCAAGTGAGCAGCCCCAGCAAAACCGGAGCGAGACATGTAGGGACGACAAAAGAGAGGCAGCGGGTCATGCAGCGGAGTCAGTGAGGGGGTGTATGGCTCCACCTTGAATCAGGCGGTTATAATCAACGACGCCCCAGCAGCTTTCTTTCGCAGCCCGCCCATAACAGCGCGATGAGGAACGGCACATTCACGAAGAACACAGCCAGCATGGATTCATTCTGGAAGAACTCCAACCCCATCAATGCATTGATACTGCGGTGCATCATGATGGTCGCAATGCCGAAAGCGAGCGCTAGCCAGCGAGTGCCCACGCTGAGCACGATGAGCGCCTCCACAAAGAACCCCATGTCGAAGATCACGGCCGTCGCCGTCGGGTGCTCCAGCATCCACAGCACATTTGGCGGGTCCGTGGCATAGCGCGGGTCCAACGCGCTATAGTAGTTCTGCCGCATCGTCTTCACCAGATCGAGCGCGATGTAGTGACTGTGAAACAGCCACATGCCACCCGAAGCCAACAGCTTGGAGCAGACCGAGATCAGGTAAGCCGTGGCAATGCCCGCCTGGCTCGCTGCCAGAAGCCAGCTATTCATGATGCCAAGCGGTTGCAACCACGCGCCGCGAGGAAAGCAAACCGCGACTAGCGCCTGCGCCAGCAGCACGACGCTGAGGATGTGATGGGAATGATTCGTAAACCCCTGAGAATTCGTCAGCGTGAAGGGTAGGATTTGCATCACCGCCAGCACTGGCAGCACCACAGGCAGACCAAACCCCAGAACATACACCACCAGCACTCCGGTGAAGATGATCCGGTAGAGCTGAAGAGTGGGCGTATGACCAAGCCAGGTGAGATCGAACCCATGCGCCAGCCCCACAGGCACGGGCTGCACCGCAGGCGGTGTGAAGATCGGGAAGAACTCCAGCAGCACATAAGCCAGCATGGCGCGCGCAATGAAGGCTTCCAACCGCCCCACTTCAGGCAGTGGGAAGAGGTGCTGCCAGATCCACTTCAATGCATTCTTCATTCCGCGTAGAACACCTCCGGTTGCTCCAGCACATGACCTTCATGAAAACGGATGGTGGTGAACATGATCCGCAGCTTGTCAGGGATGACCTGCTTGTGGTGCTTCGCCTGCGAGCGCAGGTAATCCAGCGTCTCCTGTGACGTTCGATCTCGTTCAGCCGGGGGCAGCGACTTCACGTTGATCTTCATGTCCTTGGCACGGTCATTGAGACGCTTGCGCAGAATCTTACCCAGGTTCGCGGCACGCACGCCAGTCAGTTGATTGATCGGCAGTGGCTTCCCCTGTCCATCGGTCAGATGGTAGTACTGACTGACGGGGTCAGGGTCCCCATACATGGGGTAGTGGGACAGCGGATAGTTTTCCTTCAGCGCCAAAGAGAGAGCTGCAAAAACAACGATCCCGCCCAGGATGATGACCTTCGGCGTAAACATGAACGAACGACTAGGGGGACTTCGGCGCAGCGACTGGCGGTGCTGTATTGATGGGCTGCACGGCTTGCTTCGCCGCTTCCGAGGCCAGCTTGATCGCTGCCTCATCTTTCATCTGGGCATCCTTGGCAGCGGCTTTCAGCTTATCCCCTGCCTCGGTGGCCGCGTCTTTCGCTGCACCGCCCGCTGCCTTAGCCGCCTCACCCGCGGCCCTGATCGCTTCCTCCGTTTTCGTTGCGGCTTCTTCAGCTTTTGCTTTGGCTTCGTCGGCTTTCTTGCCGCAGGCGGTCAAACAAAGGCTCAACATGAGGGCTATCAGGGAAAGTCGTTTCATAGATTGGGTCGTCACTGGCCACCAGGAGTCGCAGACAGTTCAAAAACAAACGGAAGATTCTGCTGCTTCATGTAGTCACGTTCCTTGGCTAAATACTTAACCGCCACTTTGTCAAAGCTTCCCTCAGCGCGGAATTTGGCGATGAAGGCGCTGATCTTGTCGCGCAGTTCCTCTTCGCCATGCCGCAGGCCAACGGCCCATTCCTCAATGCGGATCGGCGCCAGCAAAGCCTTGGTTGTGTCGGGATTTGCCAGCGCATAGTTCATGACGCTGATCTGGTCATAAACCCAAGCATCCGCACTGCCCTTGCTTATCTCCAGCACGCAGGCCGGATCGCTGTCCAGCGCCACGATCTCAGCATTGGGCAGGTTCGCACGCGACCACTGCTCGCCCGTCGTCGCGATCTTGGTCACGATGCGGCGCTTGCCTTGTTTCAACTCCTCCACCTTGGCGATGGACGAGTTCTTCGGCAGCAGCAGGCAGATGCCCGTGGTCACGTAGGGCGCGGAGAAGTCCAGCGACTTGCGCCGCTCGTCATTCGCCGTCATGGACGAGATGATGATGTCGATGCTGCGCGTCTGCAGCGCCGTGATCAGCCCATCAAAGGCAATATTACGAAACTCCACGGGCCGCCCCAGGTATTCGCCGAGCGCTTTACCCATGTCGATGCTGACTCCCGCCAGTTCGCCCGTCTCGCTCTTGAATTCAAAAGGTGGATACGTCGCATCCGTGCCAATGATCAGCGCATCGCTGCGTTTGCATTGCGGAATCAGAGAGAGCACGGCCAGGGTAAGAAGAAGGCGTTTCATGGGAAGAGAAAAGGCAGGTTCAAGGAGAATGCAAAGCATCATCCAGGCCTGCCTTGGTTAATTGTGCAGTTGCCCAATCGTCTGCTCTTGCCACGCTACGGCTGTGTCTGTTCCGCACTGCTTTACCCTTGACGACCTTTCTCATTGGCCCACCCTCACGCCGCCTGCACGGCTTGCGGTGATTGGCGATCCCATCGCGCACTCCAAGTCACCACAGATGCACAACCCGGCATTGCTAGCCTGCGGCATCGACGCGCAGTATGTGCGGGTGCAGGTTCCGGTGGGTCGGGTGGCGGAGGCTTTTCGGGCTTTTGCGACGGCCGGATTTGAGGGCATCAATGTCACCATCCCACACAAATTCGAAGCGCTGGATGCTGTCGATGAACTCGATCCGCTCGCCCGCACGCTGGGCGCGGTGAACACGGTGCACATTCACGAGGGTCGGCTCATCGGCTACAACACGGATGGCCCAGGCTTTTTGCGTTCGGTGAAGGAGGCTTTCGGCGTGGAGGTGCGCGACCTGCGCGTTCTCATCCTCGGAGCCGGTGGCGGGGCCGGACGCGCCGTGGCGGTGCAGTGCTTCTTGGAAGGTTGCCCCACCTTGGCAATACAGAACAGAACCGCAGACAAAGCGCTTCAATTGGTGATGGACCTGGAGGAACTTCGTCATGCCAAGCCAATCAAAACAAATTTGATGCATTGTTTGACTCCAGACAAACTGGCTGAAGCAATTTCCAAGTCGGATCTGATCGTCAACGGCACTTCCCTGGGCATGAAGCCGGATGACGCGCCACTGCTGCCTGCGGGGGCGCTGCAAGCCCGGCATCTCGTCTTTGACATGGTCTACCGCACCGGTGGTCAGTTGACGCAACTGGGTGCCGCAGCCCAGGCCGCTGGCGTGCCCTATGTCGACGGGGCTACGTTGCTGCTGCACCAAGGTGCGATCTCGTTCGAGCACTGGTTCGCCCGGCCTGCGCCGGTGGAAGTGATGCGCGCTGGACTGCAAGCCGCGATCCAGGCATAATTGGCCGCTCCCGCATGCAGCCCAACCAGCATTTCTTTCTTAGCTTCGCGTCTTCTTTATTCGGCGCTGCGCTGCTGGCGCTGGTTTCGTATCTGAATCAGAGTTGGATGGAGAGCAAAGGGGTTCCGTCGGCCGTTGTGACCATGTCCACCTTCATCGGCGGCTATTACCTGTGTCGCTGGGTGTTCAGCACCTTCATTCCGGTGAAATGCCCGCGCGGCTGCGGCGCTAAAGCTCACCCGATGCCTGGGCGGGCGGATCGGTTCCGCTGTGATTGCTGCGGCGACACCTTTTAGCCAAACGGACGAGCATTTCTGGCACTCGGGCTGAATGAACACCAAGACAGCGGTGGTGTTTGTCCGTGCCGTCAAACTGGCCTAAATAATGCTTGAAGGTCCGTAAATTTAGGAAACCTTAAACAATTATGAAAACTGCCATCACCAAAGACCGCGCGATTTCCCTCCCGAAGCTCGCCACGGTGGTTTTGACATTCGCCATCTGCGCCCCCGCCAGTGCCCAGCAGGGCGGCTATTCGAGCCAGGAGTTCTACCGTCAAGGCGACGCCTTCAGCGAACGTGTCAGCGGCTTCTTCTCTCGTCTTTTCAAACCTGGTAGCCAACCTTCCCAATACCAGGCGGCCCAGCCGCAATACAAACAGCCCGGAGCTTACCGCGCACCTGCTTCGGCCGCGCCAGCGGCTGCACGCACGCCGTATACTTACCCGCAAGCACCCGCCACAGCCGCTGTGGGTGCGGGTGCGCGGCCCACCACGGCCGGAGCCTGGTCCAACTACGCGCAGCCGCAGACGCCGAATTACCGCATGCCGCCACCTGGGCGGAATAGCACAACGGCGTCCAGCATGTCGGCAAAGAAGCCCTCTTACAGCAACGGCAGCACCGAACGCCAACGCGTCTCCAGCCAACCAAGGGCACCTGAAACCACGCCTGAAAAGATCACCACCACGGAGAGCGTGGTGAAAGCTCCCACGGAGGGGAGTTCCCCCTACAACCCGACGCCGAACGAACCGGATCCCCTGCCACTGCCCAAGCAATCGTTCAGTGGCAGCAGCACCACAGGCATGACGGACAGCACCGCCTCGAAGGCTGGTTCCAATCAAAGCTTCCCTGTCGCCACCCCAAGCAAGACGCCAGGCCGTGTGATCAGCCCCTACCCACCCAATAAGGAGCTGGATGTGAGGGGGCTGCCGAGCGGTTCGCTCGCGCTTGATCCGACCACGCAGAAGGTCTTCAAGGTGCCATGAGGGAGGCTGATAGTGTTTTTGGTTTATGGTTGATCGCCAGACGAGCTGAAGCTCGAACTAAAACCCCGAGCCCTTCACCTTTGTCCGCACACGCAGCAGGAACATGTCGGCGGTGATGTAGAGCGTGGAGCCATCTTCACCGAAAGCACAGTTGGCGGTGGCTTGACCAGTCAAGATGCTTCCCAGGTGCTCGCCTTCCTTGGTAAGTATCAAGACGCCGCCGGGGCCGGTCGTCCAGATGTTGCCTTGCGCATCCACCTTCAGGCCATCGCAACCGCCTTTGCGTGTGGGTGACTTCAGCGCCGTCGCATCGAAGACAACCCGTGGATTGCTGCCATCCAGATTGAAAGCCATCACACGCGGCTGATCCCTGTCGGACACGGCCACATAGACGGTCTGCTGATCGGGGCTGAGCGCGATGCCATTCGGCCATTTCACCTCCTTACTCAGCGCAGTCACCTTGCCATCCGTTCCGAGGCGATAGATGCCGTGGAAGTCCAGCTCGGCCTTGCCGCCCTTGATGCCATACGGCGGATCGGTGAAGAAGATCGTGCCGTCGCTGGCGATGCACAGGTCGTTCGGGCTATTGAAGCGCTTGCCCTCGAAGGTTTCAGCCAACTTGGTGAAGGAGCCGTCCTTCTCCAGCCGTGCAATGCAGCGGTCGCCGTGCTGGCAGAGGATGAGACGGCCCTTAGCATCGCGCGCCAAGCCGTTCGATCCTTGGCCCGCCTTGTCCACGGTCGAGCCGCTTGGCTTCAAAAACGAAGCCGCTGCGCTGTCGCCTTCCTTCCAGCGAAACACCGTGTTCTCCGGCACATCGGAGAATAGCAACGAGCCGTCCAGCCACACGGGGCCTTCCGACCAGTTGAAGCCGGAGGCCAGCACTTCGATTTTCGCCTCGTGGGCAAGCAGCACATCCAGCGCAGGATCGAGACGCTCAATGGAGCCCTGAAATGTGGGCACGGGATCAGCAGCAAGGACTGGAAACGACGCAAGCAAAAGCAAGGGCAGGACTTTCATAGAGTGGGGCCCCGATTATGAACAACCGGGCACATGCGCACAAGCTTCGTTTGCCAAGCCCGCACGCTGCCCCATGATGACGCGCCTATGGCAGCTATTTTCGTCAATCCGCGCTCACGCATTTTTCATGGTCACGACTGGGTTTATGCCAGCGACATCAAGAATGTGACCGGCGATCCCGAGCCCGGCAGCGTGCTGACGCTGAAGGACCTGAAGGGTCGTCCGCTGGGCAGTGCCATCTACAATCCCAAGTCACAGATCGTAGCGCGTCGGTTTTCGTTTCGCGCCCAGGACCTGGACCAGGATTTCTTCACGCGCCGCATCGCCCGCGCCTTCAAGCACCGCGAATCCCTCGGCATCGACACCCAGCTCTGCCGCGTGGTGTGGAGCGAGTCGGATGGCCTGCCAGGCCTGATCGTGGATCGGTACGGTGATCATGTCGTCATTCAAACCCTGACGCTCGCCATGGACCTGCGCACCGAACTGATCGTCAGCGCGCTGCGTGAGGTTCTGAATCCATTGAGCATCACCGCCCGCAATGAAGCCCGAGTGCGTCTGGCCGAGGGCATGGAACTGGAGAAGAAGACGTTGTTCGGCGAGCCGCCTGCGCCCTTCATGATTCAGAGCAACGACCTCGCCTTCCACATCGACGTCATTGAGGGCCAAAAAACCGGCCTCTATCTCGATCAGCTCAGCAACTACAAGCTGGTGGGCCAGTTGGCGAAAGGTCGCCGCGTGCTGGATTGCTTCAGCAATCAGGGTGGCTTTGCCCAAGCTTGCTCGCTCGCCGGAGCGGCGGAGGTCTTCGCGTTGGATGTGAGCGAGCCCGCTCTCGAACAAGCCAAGCGCAATGCCGAAGTCTCGGGTGCCACCTTCAGCACCATCGCCGCCAATGCCTTCGACTGGCTGAAAGCCGCCGAGGTGCGAGGAGAAAAATTTGACCTCATCGTGCTCGATCCACCGACCTTCACCAAGACCAAGGGCTCGGTGAACGACGCGCTGCGCGGCTACAAGGAAATCCATCTCCGCGCGCTGAAGATGCTGAACGTGGGCGGCATCATGGCCACCTTCACCTGCTCGCATCACGTCAGCACAGGCGAGTTTTACCGCAGCATTCTGGATGCGGCGGTCGATGCCAAGCGCACCATCCGCCTAGTCTCGCGCTATGAGCAGCGTGCAGACCACCCAATCATCGCCGGCATTCCAGAGACGGAATACCTGCGCGGCTACGCGTATGAAGCTCTCGCCAGTTGGTAACCCCGTTGTCCTATGTCCGCCTTCCTGCAATTCAACCGCACCGGCAACCCGCTGGATGTTCTGGAACTTCAGCGCCGTGAGCTGCCAGCGATCAAGCCAAGCGAGGCGCGTGTGGCCATGCGCTATGCGCCGATCAATCCGGCGGACCTGAACTTCATCGAGGGGAACTACGGCCGTGCGGCGACTCCACCAGCGATCCCGGGGCACGAAGGCTGCGGCGAGGTCATCGAGATTGGCGCTGATGTCACCTCATTGGCCACGGGAGATGTTGTTATTCCACTGCACCCCGGCGGCATCTGGTGCCAGCACCTGACCGCGCCGGAGGGCTACTTCGCCCGACTGCCATCCACCGTTGATCCCGTGCAGGCCAGCATGCTGCGGGTGAATCCCGTCACAGCCTGGCGCTTGCTGCACGACTTCCACGATCTGGTCGAAGGCGAGTGGGTGGCGCAGAACGCAGCGAACTCCGGCGTGGGCCGTGCGACCATTCAAATCGCCAAGAAGCTGGGCCTCCGCACCCTCAACTTCGTGCGCAGGCCAGAACTTATCGACGAACTGACAGCCCTGGGCGCAGATGCCGTCTTCCTCGACAATGACGAGGGCGTGGCCGCAGCCAAGGAATTCGTCGGCAAATCCGCGCCACGGCTCGCCGCCAACGCGGTCGGTGGCGACAGCGCGGTCCGATTGATGGACTTGCTGGCCCCGCACGGCTCACTGGTGACCTATGGAGCCATGAGCCGTCGCAGTCTGAAAGTGCCCAACAAGTTTCTCACCTTCAAAGACCTCACCCTGCGTGGCCTATGGGTCAGCCAGTGGTTCGAGAAGGCCAACCACGGGGAAATCGCGGAGGTTCTGCGACCGCTGACGACCATGATGACCGAAGGCGAGCTGCATATAGCCGTCGCCGCCGTTGTGCCCCTGCAAGACTTCGCACAGGCCATTCAGCTCGCTCAAAACAGTTCACGCACGGGCAAGATCATCCTTGATCTCGCGACTGCCTGATGATTCAAACCAAAGAAGACCAGCACATCAGGCGTTCCCTCAAGCAAGCATGGGCGAACAGCGATGAAAGTCGGGTTTGCGCGTCACTGTTTAACACATTAATATTCGTCCCCTCATGAACCAACACCTACTGGCCATCGGCCCCCTCGGCACCTGGGAAATGGTCATCATTGCCGTGCTCATCCTCGTTCTCTTTGGCGCGAAGAAGCTTCCCACCTTTGCCCGTAGCCTGGGCAAAAGCATGGGCGAGTTCCGCAAAGCCAAGGATGAATTCGAATCCGAATTGCATCGCGCTCAGGAAGAGATCGAGCGCCCAGCCATCAAACCCGTGACCGATACCTCCAAGTCCGCGACAGTGGAGCGCGAGCGCGATCATCAAGAGGCGTAATAGCCTTTCAACCCAAGTCTCATATTAGCCATGGCGGCAGGTTTCATCGCCTGCCGCCATTTTTGTTGCTGACCATCCATTGCACATGGCACGGCTTGTGTTCACATCTATGCCCAATGCACCGCTTTTTTCCAGCCCGTTGCTTTTGTCTAGCCTTGCTCGCCCTCCTCTGGGCTACCACCATGCTTGGCCACGCAGCGGACGCCCCGCCGCAGATCGTCACCTTCTGCTCCTACAATGTGAAGAATTGGCTCTACATGGATCGCACCTGGGGTGACAAGCCCGTCGATCCCAAGGGCAAGCCGCAGAAGGAAAAGGACAAGGTCGTGGCCTTCTTGAAGGAGATCAATCCCGACGTGCTGGGCGTGTGCGAGATTGGCACCGACGCCGAATTCGCCGACCTTAAGAAGCACCTCGCCGACGCCGGGCTACATTATGAGCACACCGAGCGCGCCCACGGCGGCGACCCCACACGCACCCTGGGCTTGCTCAGCAAATTCCCGATCACTGCGCGGAACTCGCAAACAATGCTGACCTACCTCATCGGCGATCAGACTTTCCCTTTCCAGCGCGGTATTCTCGATGCCACGATCCAGGTTACGCCAGAGTTCAGCTTCCGCGCCCTGGGCGTGCATTTGAAATCCATGCGAGCGATCCCCGAGGCCGACCAGTCGGTCATGCGTCGCAATGAAGCTCATCTGCTGCGCAAGCATATCGACAGCATCTTGACGACCGACCCCACCATCAAGCTGATGGCCTATGGCGACTTCAACGAGCACCCGAGGAACCCACCCCTTGATGAGATTCGCGGCAGTCGCGAAAGCCCTGAAACTAGCATGAGCGACGTCTATTTGAAGGACATCAATGGCGAAATCTGGACCCATTTTTGGGACTATGAGGACACCTATTCCCGTCTTGACTACATCTTTGTGAACAAGGCCTTTCACCCCCACGTGAAGGCCCGCGATTCCTTCATTTACAGCGCCAAAGACTTCGACGACGGCAGCGACCACCGGCCGCTAGTACTGAAGATTTCCGTCGAGAGCACCAAGGCGAAGAAGCCGTAGCCCCTATCGTGCACCCTTGGGGATCAGGCATTCCCCCTAATGTGGATTTCGGCACTTGCTCGTCTGCCATGACTCGCCAACATCGCACGCTTCATTTTGGATACCGCAAAGCCCATTCCTGACCCGCCAGCGGCCAACGATTCGACCGCCCCAAAGACCATCGCCGGTTTGCTGGAAGCGGGGCAGTCATTGTCGAAGGGTGGCTCGGCTTTACGGCTGGGCAATGATGCTGTGAGTCATGCTGAATTGCATGACCTAATGGTGCAGGCAGAGACGTCCCTGCGAGGCCTGGGCATCGGGCGAAACACGCGAGTGATGACTGCTTTGCCCGATGGTGCTCTGGCAGCCTGTGTGCTGCTGGCGCTAACGCGCTCGACCATCTGCGCTCCGGTCAATCCTGACCTACGCAGCGCAGAATTGGAGATGCTGATTCCCGAACTGGACGTGCAAGCGTTGATCGCACATGGGGCCTGCGCCGAGGAGGCACGCCGAACGGCCAAGGCGCTCGGACTGCCCATCATTGAAGTGGTCTGGAAGGAATCACGCACCTTGCAGTGGAGTGGCCCAGTTCTGCCAGGGCCGCCGTCCATTTACGAGGCTAGCCCGGACGACACGGCGTTGATCCTTTTGACCTCCGGCTCCAGTGCTAGGCCAAAGCGCGTGCCGCTCACGCATCGTCATCTCACGCTCTCTGCACAGCGCATGGCGCATGGCGCGCTCGATTGCGCTGACGTCCGCCGACGTCTGTCTAAACTTGATGCCCATGTTCCACGTCGGCGCGGTGGTGGATTTGCTGCTGGCACCGCTTTCGGTTGGCGGTTCGGTGATTCGACCATCGGTCATGTCGGTGCCGGCTTTTTTTGAGGCTCTGGAGCAAGGCAAGCCCACTTGGTTCCAAGGCGTGCCCACGCTTCTGCACGAGCTAGCGGTGCATGGCCTGCGCCGCCATGGAGCGCAGTCGAGTTCATCTCTGCGGCTGGTGCGTTCGGTGTCTTCGCCACTGCCACCGGACTGGATCGCCGAGATCGAATCGGCCCTAGGTGCCCCGGTGATCGAGATCTATGGCATGACCGAAACGGCTGGCGTGATCACCAGCAATCCTTTGCCACCGGCACCTCGCAAGGTTGGTTCGGTGGGTCTTCCTACCGCGTTGGAAATCATGATCCGCGACGTCGATGGCCACGCAGCCACGGCCGATGTGCGTGGTGAAATCTTGGTGCGGGGTCCCGGCGTGATGACGGGTTACGAAAAGCTGGAAGGTGGGAATCGTGGCCTCACCGAAGACAGCTGGCTGAAGACAGGCGATGAGGGCTTCTTCGACCCCGATGGCTACCTCTTCATCACGGGACACATCGGCGATCAAATCAATCGCGGTGGGGAGAAGGTTTCGCCTCGCGAGATTGACGAGGTCCTGGTCAGCCACCCGGCGGTGCAAGATGCGGCGGCCTTCCCCATGCCGCATCCGCAGCTAGGACAAGACGTGGCCGCCGCGATTGTGCTGAAGCCGGGGATGGAAGTCGCTGCGGATGAGCTGACGGTTTACGTTTCATGCAGACTGGCGTATTTCAAGGTGCCCAAGGCCGTCCATGTGGTCGCTGAGTTGCCGCGTGGTCCTGGTGGCAAACTTCGCCGCAGACTGCTTCCCGATATGGTGCGCAGCATTCCAGCGCTCGCGTCCACCGCGAATGATGCCGCAGAGGCACCGCAGACGGGGATGGAAAAGCGTGTGACCGCGTGGTGGGCGACTGAACTGCGTGTGGCCGTCGCCAGCAGGAATGCGGACTTCTTTGACCTCGGCGGCGACTCCCTGGCAGCCGCCAGTTTCACCGTGGCCGTGGAGAAGGAATTGGGCATCCAAGTCCGGCCCGCAGCGCTGTTCGATCACCCCACGATCGCAGCTTATGCGGGTTATTTGGACCAGGCCATTACGGCGCACAGCAACCCTCA
>Ga0247831_1005041_pt1 | contig 16920 bp, 13 predicted proteins | sample LaCruzMarch2015__9_FD_192406 | JGI IMG/M metagenome (GOLD analysis project Ga0247831, IMG submission 192406) | Freshwater microbial communities from meromictic Lake La Cruz, Castile-La Mancha, Spain - LaCruzMarch2015_1m | ecosystem: Environmental > Aquatic > Freshwater > Lake | place: Spain... | reverse complement strand
GCAAGAAGCAAGTCATTCAACGTAGTGATTGTCGATACAGCTGGTCGTTTGGCGATTGATGAACAAATGATGAACGAAATCGCAAAAGTGAAAGCGGCCATCAATCCGAGTGAGACCTTGTTCGTTGTGGATTCCATGACAGGACAAGATGCCGTAAATACAGCAAAAGCGTTCAACGAAAAAATTAATTTCGACGGAGTTGTTCTAACAAAATTAGACGGGGATACAAGAGGTGGTGCTGCCTTATCAATCAAAGCAATCGTAAACAAACCCATTAAATTTGTTGGTACGGGCGAGAAAATGGACGCATTAGATGTGTTCTATCCTTCGCGTATGGCTGACAGAATCTTGGGAATGGGTGATGTTGTCTCGTTAGTTGAACGAGCGCAAGAACAATTCGACGAGGAAGAAGCACGCAAGTTGCAAAAGAAAATCATGAAGGATCAATTCGATTTCAATGATTTCTTGGCGCAATTGCAACAAATTAAAAAAATGGGTAACGTTAAAGACTTAATGGGAATGATTCCTGGAATGGGAAAAGCAATAAAGGATGTTGATGTTCCTGATGATGCGTTTAAAGGTGTTGAGGCAATTATATTATCCATGACTCCAAAAGAAAGAGCGAATCCAGCTTTGTTAAATACATCTCGTAAAACTAGGATTGCAAAAGGAAGTGGCACCAATATTCAAGAAGTGAACAAACTCATAAAACAGTTTGAAGATATGCGTAAAATGATGAAAATGATGAGTAATCCACGCAATATGATGGGAATGATGAGCAAGTTGAAAGGCATGGGTGGAATGCCAGGAATGTAAGATGAGAGAATTTGATTTATATCCAGAAAAACCAATTATTGAAAAAGTAAAAGTTGAAAGTAATTGGGGATTAACAGCTTTTACAATCGTTCTATTTGTTGGAACATTTTTACTTATTTTCTCCGAGGAACTTCGTTTCGTACTTTTTTTAATTGCAGTGCTTTTGATTCATGAATTGGGACATTACATTTCGATGAAGAAATTTGGTTATGAAAACGTTCGAATGTTATTCATTCCTTTGATGGGAGCTCTTGTTCAGGGAAGTAAAGAAAAATATTCGCAACGTCAAAGTTTTATAGTTGCAGCTTTAGGTCCTTATCCAGGAATAATTATTGGTTCTATTTTATTGATTCTTTCTGCAAAATACCAATCAGAATGGATGATTGAATGGAGTTTTTTGTTTCTGTTTATCAATATAATCAATCTGATTCCAATTGATCCTTTGGATGGCGGTCAATTATTTAAATTGATGATGAATAAAAAGCGCGATTTGTTTTTGATGATTTTTGCGTTGATTTCATCGTTTGTATTAATTGGAATCGGTTGGCTGATAGATAGTTGGTTAATGATAGCTTTTGGTTTCTTTATGGGAATTAGAGTTAGAGGAATTCAACGTAATTATCATATTCGCAAGGAATTAGATAAAGAAGGAATTAATTACAATACCACTTATGAAGAGCTTTCGAACCGCGATTATGTATTAATCAAAAACATTCTTTTAGAAGAAATCCCGACCCTTAAGAAATATCAAGAGCTTGAAGGAGAAGTGAGTAGTGACGTTATGGCATCACATGTTAATTCTGTCTTGTTGGCTCCTGTAAGTCAAGATGCAACTGTATTATTTAAGTTTTTCATTGTAGTAAGTTGGATTTTTTTAATGTTTCTTCCTTTCTTATTATTATTTTTTGTGAACCTGAATTTCGATTGGTATTTTGAAATGAAGTAATTTTCAGAAAATTTTTGGTACAGTCATTGTCAAAGCCTACTACATGAAGTTTATTTTCTTTTTATTAGTTTTCTTACCATTTGTTCCATTCGCTCAATGTGATAAAGTTTTTGTGTCGGGTAGGGTAGTTGACACTTTGCGACCACAGAGTTTTTATAATTTAATGGTGATAAATCGTTCGACCGGTAGAGGAATTTTTGGTCAACCTGATGGTTATTTTTCAGTTTATGTTAGACCAAATGATAAAATTTCACTTTCAACGAAAGATTATCCAATTTATGAGTTTATTGCAAGTCCGGATTCTAATTGTCAATGTCAAGTTTTAGCTTATATCGATCGATTACCTACTCAAATTAAGGAAGTTGTAGTTCGACCTCTTAAAACATTGGAACAAATAAAAGAAGAAAGAAAGAATCTAGTATTTAGAGAAACGCGTCAAGTGACTGGAATTGAAGCATTACAAAGTCCAATTACAGCCTTGTATCAAGCGTTTTCTAAGAAAGAACAAAACAAACGTTGGATTGCTGAACAGAAATATAAAGATGATCAACGTCAAGTGGTTAAAGAATTATTACGTCTTTACGTTGCTTATGAAATCATTGAAATGGAAGAAGATGAATTCGACGACTTTATTATTTTCTTAAATGCCGATCCTGACTTCTTAAAAACAGCTGCCGAAATGGAATTAGTACTTTTCATCAAAGACAAATTTGAACATTTCAAGATGATTAGAAATAAATAACTGTTTTATTGCTCTTCAATTAATTTCAAAACCCATTCCACTTGTTCTTCGCGATTCAAGTTCGAATTGTCTAAAACGATTGAATCTTCCACTTGAATTAAAGGACTTTCAGCACGATGAGTATCCATGTAATCGCGTTCCTCCAAGTTTTTTGCAACCTCCCCAAACGAACTTTTAATGCCTTTGCTTTTAAGTTCGTCCAATCTACGCTGCGTTCTAATTTTGGTGTCTGCGGTTACAAATAATTTCAATTCTGCACTTGGAAAAACAACAGAGGCGATGTCTCTTCCATCCATGATAATTCCACCTTTTTCGCCCATTTTTTGCTGTTCTGAAACTAATTTTTGACGTACTTCTTTAATTGTCGCAATTTTTGAAACCACGTTAGCAACAGCATTCTCACGGATTTCAGTTGAAACATTTCTATCATTCAAAAACAATAATGATTGTTGATCTATTGTTTTGAATTGTAGTTGAATGTGATTTAAGTTTTCAATGATTTTATCTACCAAAGGTTCGCCTTCAATTATTAGCTTATTTTCTAAACAATAAAGCGCAACTCCACGATACATAGCACCCGAATCGATGAAAATGTAATCCAATTTTTTTGCTAAATCTTTAGCTAAAGTGCTTTTTCCACAAGCTGAAAAGCCGTCAATGGCGATGGTGAGTTTTTTTTGCATATCCAAATGTATAAATTTCAAATAAATAGCAAAAAAAAGACTCCTAGAAACTAGAAGTCTTTCAAAAACTATTTATAAATTTCGATTAATAATATATCGCTCTTCTAACTTTAGAAACGTATTTTGCCAAGCGAATAACTTGTTTAGTGTAACCAAACTCATTATCATACCAAGCATATAATACTACATTTTTACCATCTTTTGAAACGATAGTTGCATTTGAATCAAAAACCGAACAACACGTATTTCCGATAATGTCACTTGAAACTAATTCCGGGTCAAAAGAATAAAAGATTTGATTTACCAATTCACCGTTTAAAGCAGCGTCTTTAATCAAAGCGTTTACTTCTTCAATTGAAGTTGTACCCGCCAATTCAAGACTTAAAATTGCTAAAGAACCATTTGGAGTTGGTACACGAACAGCGTTTGCCGTTAATTTATCTTTCAATTCAGGAATCACTTTCGTTACAGCATTTCCAGCACCTGTTGATGTGATAACCATATTCACTGCCGCTGAACGCCCACGTCTTGGTTTTTTGTGCATGTTATCCAGCAAGTTTTGGTCGTTGGTGTAAGCATGTACAGTTTCAATGTGACCTTTAACTACTCCGTATTTATCATTAATAACTTTCAAAATAGGGGAAATAGCATTCGTTGTACAAGAAGCTGCCGAATAAATTGTTTCATTTTCAACATCTAAAGTTCCTTGGTTGATACCATAAACCACATTTGGAATTTCTTTTCCAGGTGCAGTTAATAATACTTTTCCAGCTCCTTTTGCATTTAAGTGTCTTGACAAAGCTTCACGATTAGTGAAAACTCCAGTATTGTCAATAATTAAAGCGTTGTTGATACCATATTCTGTATAATCAATATCTTCAGGGTTTGAAGCATTAATCATTTTAACGATTTGTCCATTGATAATCAAAGCTTTATTTTCTAAATCTTCAATAACCGACCCTTTGAATGCACCGTGAACCGAGTCATTACGCAACAAAGAAGCTCTTTTTACGATGTCAGCATCTGATGAACCACGTGTTACGATAGCACGTAAACGTAATTGTTGACCTTTACCTGCTTGTTTGATTAACTCGCGAGCTGCCAAACGACCGATACGACCAAAACCATATAAAACAACGTCTCTTGGTTCAATTTCTTGTTTGTCAACTGAAGTTAAGTTTCCGATTTTAGCAGTTAAGAAAGCTTGTTTTGATTCGAAGTTTGATCCTTCTGTCAACCACTCACTCGCTAATTTTCCTATATCCAATTTAGCTGAAGTAATTTCCATTTCAAGAATCAATTCTGCTAATTCACTTGTAGTGAAAATATCAATTGGGCGATTAACAACTTTACCTGCATATTCGTGCAAGTTCAAAATCTCTGAGATTGTTACATCAGTTAAGTGATTTCTGAAAAGAACCAATTCGATTCCTTTATCATAGAGCAATGCTCCAACTTTACTTTGCAGTTTTACTGCTGCTCTTTCGCGCTCAATGTGTGATTTGAGCTCTTTTTCATAGCCAACTACTGTTTCCATGCTTATTTGATTGATTAATTGATTGCGAATGTATAAAGCAAAAAAGGCTATTAGTTGTGGAACTGATAGCCTTTTTTGAATAATGTTATCCTAGGTAGGATTTAAGTAATTTGTTTCTCGATGTATGTCGAAGCCTTCTGATTGCTTTCTCTTTAATCTGACGAACGCGTTCACGTGTCAAATTAAATTTTGCGCCAATTTCTTCTAACGTTAAACCGTGATTCATTCCGATACCGAAAAACAAACGAATGATTTCTCTTTCTTTGTCAGTCAAAGTACTCAATGAACGTTCGATTTCTTTTTGTAATGACTCAGCCATTAAAACGTGATCTGTTTTTGGAGCATCGTTATTTGCCATTACATCCATCAATGTTCCACCGTCTTCGTTTGTAGTTAATGGTGCATCCATTGATACGTGACGACCAGAAACGTTTAAACTTTCTTTAATTTTATCTTCAGGAACTTCTAGCGCTTCTGCTAATTCTTCTGCTGAAGGTGGTCTTTCAAATTCTTGCTCTAAACGTGAGAACGCTTTGTTGATTTTGTTTAATGAACCAACTTGATTCAAAGGTAAACGAACGATACGTGCTTGTTCAGCTAATGCTTGTAAAATTGATTGACGAATCCACCAAACGGCGTAAGAGATAAATTTAAAACCTCTTGTTTCATCAAATTTTTGTGCAGCTTTAATCAAACCTAAGTTTCCTTCATTAATTAAATCGGGTAGGGTAAGACCTTGATTTTGATACTGCTTAGCAACTGAAACGACGAAACGAAGATTTGCTCTTGTTAATTTCTCTAAAGCGCGTTGATCTCCGGCTTTTATCTTTCTTGCTAACTCTACTTCTTCCTCTGCTGTGATTAGTTCTTCACGACCAATATCTTGTAGATATTTATCAAGTGATTGACTTTCGCGATTGGTGATTGATTTGGTAATTTTTAACTGCCTCATTCTAGACTTTATCTCACTATTAAATTAATACTAATTTCCATTAAGAAATGGTTGGCAAAGTAACGCCAAAAAAAACGATTACTAAAATTTTAGACCTATTATTTTTCGTTTTTTTGAAGCTTTTGCAATTACCAAAAACTATGCCTTATTTACAATCACAAACCAAATCCAACAAAATCTCTCTTCCCACTTTCCGACATCACCTCCAAAAGAATTCCGCGATTGATACCATTTAGTTTTGAAGTTAGTTGTTCTACAGTTTCGACAGGTTCGTTATTTACTTTTGTTATAATCGTGCCTTCTTTTAGACCAATCGATTTTAGTTTACCTGTACCGATAGAACTTACTTTAACTCCATAAGAAATGTTCAATTCTTTTTTCTCTTTCGCTGTCAATTCAGTAAATGTTGCTCCTAAAGCAAAATTTTTCTTTATTTCTTCTTTGGTCATTAACGTTGTTTCTCCGTCTTTGTTACGAAGCACCATCTCTTTTACTATCTCTTCGCCATCTTTTTTACGAATTGTTAACGATACTTTATCACCCGGACGTCTTTTACCAATTTCCTCTTGTAAAGATGCTACTGAGTTAACTTCCTTATTTCCAATTTTTAAGATAACATCTCCATCTTTTAATCCTGCTTTGTCAGCACTTCCGTCTTCTATCACTTTAGCAAGGAAAACTCCTTTAAGATTCGCAAGGCTATTTTTCTCTTTGATTTCTTGTGTAATGTCAGCAATTTGAACACCTAAGTAACCGCGTTGAACAATACCATAATCGATAAGGTCACGCATTACTTTCTCAACTAAATTCACAGGTACAGCAAACGAGTAACCACTGTAACTTCCAGTTTGAGAGGCGATTGCAGTATTGATTCCAACTAATTCTCCACGAGTGTTTACTAACGCACCTCCACTATTTCCTGGGTTTACAGCTGCATCAGTTTGAATAAATGATTCAATTGGAACTGCGTCTTTATTTGTTCTATCTCCTAAAAGGTTAATATTTCTTGCTTTTGCCGAAACAATTCCTGCTGTTACAGTTGAAGTTAAATTAAAAGGATTTCCAACGGCAAGTACCCATTCACCGATTTTTAAGTCGTCACTATTTCCTAGTGGAATTGGTTGAAAACCTGTACCTTCTATTTTTAATACAGCTATGTCAGTAGAAGGATCAGCCCCAACAATTTTTGCTGTGTATTTTGAGTTGTCGTTGAGAATAACTTCAATTTCACTTGCATCTTTTACAACGTGATTGTTCGTTACAATGTAACCTTCAGATGAAATGATTACACCTGAACCAGCTCCAGCACCAAATTGTTTGAACTCGCGACCTCCAGCACCAGGACCGTAGAAAAATTCTTGAAAAGGATCGCGTTGAAAGGTCGTTTGAACAACTTTGGTTGTAACGTGAACAACCGAATTGATCGTGTTTGCCGAAGCTTCTGTAAAATCAACGGAAGTTCCCGCTAGATTATAGCCAACTGGTTGCGCATTGTAATAGCGGTTGCCATCAATTACTCTGTCAGAAAGTTTGTCTGTTGGGCGATTTAGAACTACAAATGTCGCCAATGGAAGTGTTCCTCCTAAAATTCCAATTCCGAAAACTTTTAAAAATCCTAAATAATTCATAGTGTCAAGTATTAAAATTTGAATGCAAGTTTACAATTTTCAGACAATTGTTAAAATTTGAAACGCGTTAAAGATTGTTAAGCAGATTCTTAAGAAATTATAATTCTAAAAGTCACTAATTGTATTTCAAATTCATTCATTTTGTAGTCTAATTCCAAATCCTTCTACCTTTGTCAAAAAAAAATAAATGACTGATTCAAGAAAACACGTTGAAGTTTGTTTCACGCCTGGTGAATATCCCTATTATAAAGATGAATTTGAAATTGTTGTTGTAATCGACGTTTTGAGAGCAACTTCAGCTATTTGTGCGGCATTTGATAATGGTATAAAATCAATCATTCCCGTACCAACAGTTGAAGAGGCTTGGGAATATAAAAAGAAAGGTTTCTTAGCTGGAGCTGAACGCAAAGGTCAAATTGTTGAGGGTTTTGATTTCGGAAATTCACCATTTTCTTATATGAAAGAAGAATTTCGTGGACAAGAAGTGGTGCTTACAACAACCAATGGAACCAAATCTTTAGATGTGGCTAAAGATGCTGAAATTGTGGTTGTTGGATCATTTTTAAATCTTCAAGTCTTAAGCGAATGGTTAGCACAACAAGATAAAAACGTTTTGTGTTTGTGTTCTGGTTGGCAAGATAAATTCAATTTGGAAGACACCATTTGTGCGGGTGCAATTTCTGATTATTTGATTTCAACTGGGGATTTCACTTCGGATGAAGATTCTTCCATTGCCGCAAAATACTTGTATTTATCAGCAAAAGATAATTATTTTGGATATTTAAAATCTAGTTCACACAGAAGAAGATTAAAAAACTTAAATTTGAATGAAGATATTAAATATTGCTTAACACCCAATCAATCAAGTTCAATACCAATATTACGAAATGGCAAACTGGTCAAATTATAGAAAAATAGTTTTTGTAGTTCCTTTTGTTTTGATTTACCTGCTAGGAAGTGGAACAAAGGATTCACAAGCTGTTCAATGGGGATTTTTTGGACACAAACGCATCAATCGTATTGCTGTTTTTACTTTACCCCCTGAAATTTTTGGTTTTTATAAAGAACACATTGAATTTTTGACAGATCACGCTGTTGATCCTGATAAACGTCGTTATGCTGTCGAAGGTGAGGCACAATGTCATTACATCGACTTGGATCATTATTATAAAGTTGGGGAAAATCCCTTTGAAATTGTACCTCGTAAATGGAATGATGCAGTTGCTAAGTACACAGAAGATACGCTTCAAGCTTATGGTATTGTTCCTTGGCACATTCAAGTGATGAAATTTAAATTACAACGTGCTTTTGAATCTAAAAATGTAGATTTGATTCTCAAATACTCAGCTGAAATTGGTCATTACATTGGAGATGCACACGTTCCTTTGCACACGACAGAAAACTACAACGGTCAAATGACTGGACAGCGTGGAATTCACGGTTTATGGGAAAGTCGTTTGGTTGAAATCAATGCTGAAGATTACGATTATTTTGTGGGCAAAGTTCGCTATGTGAAAAATGTTTTGGACTTCGCTTGGGAGGCTGTAGAAGGTTCACATAATGCATTGGATTCTGTTTTGAGAATTGAAAAAGAACTCACAAAGGAATTTCCTTCCGACAAAAAATACACTTATGAACAACGTGGAAATGTAACTATTTCAACTTACTCCAAAGAATTCTGTGATGTTTACCATAATCGAATGAACGGAATGGTTGAACGTCGTTTACGTACTGCAATTATTGCTGTAGGCTCAATTTGGTATACCGCTTGGGTGGATGCTGGACAACCTGATTTGTCGAAGTTACAAGCAAAACAACCTTCTCCAGAATTGTTAAATGAGTTTAAAGATTTAGACGCACATTTTCACAATGACCAGCATAAAGGTAGGATATGTGACTAATGATTTAATAAAAGATCTTTTCTTTACTATTCAAAAATATCGATACAGTGGCATTTGATATTTTTGTTAACCAAATTCACTAACGTTTATTATTTCTACTCTAGATATACTAAAAAGCAACATTTTTTATTCTAAATTTTAGAAACTCATAGTATTAAATTCAGTTTAGTCTTAAATATTTGAAGTTTTAGAAATTAAATGAAGTTGGTTTACATTAGAATTTAATATTAGATTTTTATTTGACTAAGAAAATAATATCGAAAGCTAAAAAATTAGATAATAAAAAAAGCCACTCTTAATGAATGGCTTTTTTTAGTTTTTTATCTAATTAGATTAACATGCCCATGAACAGTTTGCTTTTCATCGTTGTTAATCAATTTATATCTTATTTTCCAAGTGTATGTTCCATCTGGGCATTTCATCCCATCGTTGTATGTTCCATCCCAACCAAATGTTGTATCGTGATTTTCCCAGATTAACTCTCCCCATCTATTATAGACATAGAAGTCATAAGAATAAGGATCAATACCTGAATAGAAAATAGGTAAAAATGTTTGATTGTATTGGTCTCCATCTGGAGTAAATGTGTTTGGCACCCAATAAATAACGTCAATTAAAGAATCACATTCGCCAACCACAATAACATTTATTGAATCAATTCCAATACATCCAGCATTAGAACTTCCGATTACAACAAATTGTGTTAGACCAAGATTAGGAAGATAAGGAACATTGTTTTGTAATCCATTGTTCCAGGAATAAGAAATAGCCCCTGAACCATTTAATATGATTGGTTTACCTACACATACCGTTAAATCTGGACCTGCATCAACAACAGGAAATGCTTCAATTGTTAAATTAAAAGTACTTGTTGCTGGACATTGATTTCCAGGTGTTGTATAAGTAATTGCATAAGCTCCAGGTGTCGATGTAGCCAAATTTATTTGACCTGTTATGGGATTTATTGAAAGACCATTACCGCTTGTATAGGTACCACCTGCGTTGCCAACTAAAGTAGGAATTGGATTAGGCTCGTTTAAACAATATAAATTATCTGGATAAGTAATTGCTGCAGATTGAGGTCCTACATAATCTCCTGAAATTGTAATTGGACAACCATTATCGTCGACAATATCAAACGAATAAGGGCCATCAGTCAAGTTTCCTAAAATTATTGAACCTCCATTTGCTACACTAGTATTCAAAAATGTTGCAGATGCAGGACTTTGACTTCCAATAACAACGTTGAAATTTGTACCATTAACTTGAGGCGCTCCACCAGTCAATGTAACTGATACCGTACCGTTAGCACAATTAGGATTTTGAACAGCTACAATTTCAGGTAAATATTGAATAGCGATTGGTGTTCCTAATTCATAGCAATCATTCGCAGGTAGAATAACGTAGCTATAAAGTCCTTCAACTAAACTATACATTGTAATTGGCACAAAATAAACTGTATTATTAGTGAAAGTACCAGCTGGTTGACCATTTATGATAGACATATCGTTCAAATCAGTTAAACTTGGTGTATTAGCATATATACCAATAAAACAAGGGTCATCTGGTACAGTTAATTGGGTAGCAGCAGATTGTGCAGGTGTTAAAGCTACTGTTGGAGGACAACTATAAACTAACCAAGATACTCCAGGGTCGTAAACAGGAATAGGAGCTGTACCACCTGTTATCAATTCAGGAACTACAAAATCATTGTTTGTTGTTAAATTTAATTGATCACCAAAACATAACATAGTTTGAGATTGGGTATCTCCTGTTAAATTATAATTATATGTTCCAATTTCAGCAACGCATGTAGATGGAGTAACAATATTACAATCTGTAGTTGCTGTTCCACTACTAGTAAATGAAATATTTGTTGGTTGATTTGAAAAGTTTGTTATCAGCAAAACATATACTTGACCAGTTTGTGCATTTGCAATATTTGCAGTTTCATTTGCTGAACCACTAAAACTACAATCTACAATTAAATTAGTATTAGAACCTGTTGTCGCTGTACCAAAATTGTCACAATAAGTAAGCGCATTATTTAAACTTGTATATGGACCGTATAAGATATAATCAATATCAACATTTGATGAATTTGACATATTGATTCCTAAAGTTCCAGGTGCTGCAACTTGCATGTAATACCACTCAGGATTAGGTGTTGAAAACAAACAGCCATAATCATTATTAGGATAGGTAATATCTGCGGGTACTTGATTTGTCCCTGCAGGAAAAGTTGTAACTCCATTGTTAGAGCAAAAAGGATTTTGTACACAAGGAGCATTTAAGCATGCCACTGGTGCTGTGTAAGTTTGAGATCTTGTACAAGCTGGCAGAGCAGAGAAAGTAGCAGTTACATTACAGTTAGCTCCATTAGCTGTTAAACCAGTAAAGTTATAAGCTTGAGGTGATGTGAATGGTGCATTAAAGGTTTGGGTTCCTCCACATCCAGAAACAGTTAAAGTACCAGTTGCAGGAGCTGAATTAAAAGTTATAGCACCAGAAACATTATATAAATTATTTGAACAAGCAGTTGGAGTCGCTGATAATGAGGTAATTGAACAGTTACAAGATGCAGGAGCAGTATAGTTTTGTGTGAGTGTACAACTTGTATTTGCTGAAAACGTTGCTGTTACTGTGCATCCAGCCCCATTTGCTGTTAATCCTGTTAGATTGTATGCTTGAGGTGACGTAAAGGGAGCATTAAAAGTTTGAGTACCACCACAAGAACCTGTTATTGTTAATGTACCTGTTGCTGGTGCATTAGCAAATGAAATATTTCCTCCTAAAGAATATTGATTACTTGAACATGAGGTAGGAGTTGCTGTAATACCAGATATTGAGCAGTTACATGAAGAAGGAGCTGTAAAGTTTTGAGTCAACGTACAACTAGTATTTGCTGAAAACGTTGCTGTTACTGTGCATCCTGCCCCATTTGCTGTTAATCCTGTTAGATTGTATGTTTGAGGTGACGTAAAGGGAGCATTAAAAGTTTGAGTACCACCACAAGAACCTGTTATTGTTAATGTACCTGTTGCTGGTGCATTAGCAAATGAAATATTTCCTCCTAAAGAATATTGATTACTTGAACATGAGGTAGGAGTTGCTGTAATACCAGATATTGAGCAGTTACATGAAGAAGGAGCTGTAAAGTTTTGAGTCAACGTACAACTAGTATTTGCTGAAAACGTTGCTGTTACTGTGCATCCTGCCCCATTTGCTGTTAATCCTGTTAGATTGTATGTTTGAGGTGACGTAAAGGGAGCATTAAAAGTTTGAGTACCACCACAAGAACCTGTTATTGTTAATGTACCTGTTGCTGGTGCATTAGCAAATGAAATATTTCCTCCTAAAGAATATTGATTATTTGAACATGAGGTTGGAGTTGCTGTAATACCAGATATTGAGCAGTTACATGAAGAAGGAGCTGTAAAGTTTTGAGTCAACGCACAACTAGTATTTGCTGAAAATGTTGCGGTTACTGTACATCCTGCACCATTCGCTGGTAATCCAGATAAGGAATAAGCCAATGGAGAAGTAAATGGTGCATTAAAAGTCTGTGTTCCACCGCAAGAAGAAGAAACAGTAAGTGTTCCAGTAGTTGGTGGATTTGAAAAACTTATATTACCATTTAAAGAGAACTGGTTAGATGAACATGCCGTGGGTGTAGCTGTAATTCCAGTAACAGAACAGTTACAAGATTGAGGAGCTGAATAATTCCCTATATTCGTGCAAGAAGTGTTTGCTGAAAAGGTTGCGGTAACAGAACAAGCAGCACCATTTGCAGTTAAATTTGAAAAAGAGTAACTTAAAGGCGACGTAAAGGGTGCATTAAAAGTTTGAGTTCCTCCACAAGAGCCAGTAACGGTTAACGTACCAGTTGCAGGTGGATTAGTAAAACTAACTTGTCCATTTACGTTATATTGATTCGCCGAACAGGCTGTGGGTGTCGCAGTAACAGATGATACCGAACAAGGAGTAACACAACTAGCGGGCGCTGTATAATTCTGAACGGTATTACAATTGGGGAAATTAGAAAATGTAGCTGTAATAACACAACCTGCACCATTTGCTGTCAGTCCTGTAAAATTGTATGGTATGTTTGTAAAAGGTGCATTGAAAGTCTGGGAACCTCCACAACTGTTTGCAATGGTGACTGTTCCAGAATTTGGAACAGAAATCCCGGGACCAGCTGTGACCGTTAGGTTACCACTGACCGAGTAAGTATTATTATTACAGACGCTTGGAGTGGCTGTTAAATTAACTCCACATGTAAAAGAACAATCGGCGGAACCAGACCCACTAATTTGACTGAATGAAATATTTCCTGGTTGATTTGAAAAATTTGTGATCAACATGACATAAACTTGTCCCATTTGAGCATTTGGAATAGTAGCTGTTTCAGCGGCATTTGCAGAATAACTACAATCAATAGCACTTCCAGCTGGAAATGGGTTAGCTCCAGCACATGCCGAATTAAGTGATGAGAAAGGTCCCCAAAGAATAAAATCAACATCTAAACCAGTACCACTAGCATTTTGTTGGTTTATGTTTATTACCATCGAGCCATTTTGATCAATTTCCATATAGTACCATGCTGGATTAGGTGTACTTCCTAAACAATCCACCGATCCTAAATTGGCTACACCAGTTGAATTTGGGAAATTGTAACTTGTTCCAGTACAGAATGGATCCGCACCATTACATTGAGAGTAACTATAAAATGTTGCAAGAATAGAAACAATTAGAATAAAAATATTCCTCATGATAAAAATTATTTATTTTCAAATAAATGCCAATATTCTGATTTTACAAGCTCTTTATTAGCTTTTGCCCAATTTCTTGCAATAATCTTATTTTCGTCAAACGTTTTTAGTTTATCGTATTTTGGAAAATCTGAAGGAATTGATTCAGTTAAAAAATAAGTTTTTAACTTTTCAGGATGAATTATATAATCACTGTAATAAACACCTTGTGATTTTTTAATTTCAGATTTTTCTTGCTGGTCAACAGAGGTTTTTTTTAAATCTCTTGAAACTGAATTTTGAGAAAAAACAGATACAGAAACAATACAAAAAAAAGATAGAACAGTTATTTTCATAATTCGATTTAGTTTGATTTTGATGTTTTGACGGCTAATATACAAAAAAGTTGCCTTTTTGATATTTTAACATTTTAATGTATTTAGTTTTTTTTCATTTTTTTGAATAATTTAGTACAAATATTTCAGTTTTGATTCATTCTAAAATTAGCTTCATTTCGTATTTCTTACCTGAACAAATTCTCTCAAATCAGAATTTAATAGATTTTTTTCCTGAAAAAACAGAAGAATTAATCATTAAGTCGTTCGGTATTAATAAAAGACACATTCGCAATCCAAATCAAACAGGTTCTGATCTTGCTTTTAAAGCTGCGGCGTGTTTTTTTGAAGAAAATTTGGAATTTGATAAAAATAAAATTGATTTTTTAATTTTCTGTACTGAAGGTCTTGACTATAAGGCTCCAACTTCATCAAGTGTTTTACATTATCGTTTAGGTTTAAATCAAAATTGTGGTTGTATTGATATGCCAATGGGTTGTGCAGGTTATATTTATGGATTAAGTTTAGCAAACGCTATGATTGTTTCTGGTAATGCTACTAACGTCTTATTATTGGTATCTGATATTCCTACTTCAGTGATTCATTCTAAAGATTTTGATTTACGTTGTATTTTCGGTGATGCGGGTGCAGCGACCTTGATACAAGCTAGTGCACAAAAAGGAATAGGAAGTTTCGTTTTTGGCAACGATGGAGAAGGTGCTAAGAATTTAATTGTTGAAAGAGGTTCAACACGTGCGCCAATTGATAAAGAGTGGATTGAAAAATATAAGGATGAACCAGAATATTTGGCACATGGTAAAATGGAAATGAATGGTTTGGAAATTGCTCGTTTTTCTTTGCAAAGAGTTCCTTCATTATTAGATGAAACATTAAAAAGGAATAATCTTAAATTCGAAGAAATTGATTTATTTGTATTCCATCAAGCAAGTAAGTTCATTCTTTCAGCTTTGCAACGGAAATGTAAGATTCCGAAAGAAAAGTTTTATGAATATTATGAAGATATTGGTAACACCGTCTCTTGCAGTATTCCTATTGCATTAAAGCATGCAGAATTAGATGGTAAGTTAAGAAAAGGAGATAAAGTAATGCTTCTCGGTTTTGGTGTTGGTTACACTTGGGGAGGAACAATTGTTGAATGGGTTTAATCTGTGTTTAAAATTTAATATCTTTGGTTCATGAATATGCAGGAATTTATTTCAATTATCGAAGAGGAATTTGACGAAGTTGAAAAAGGAACATTGACTCCAACGAGTTCTTTTCGACAAATGGAAGGGTGGAGTAGTATGCACGCTTTAATTTTAATCGCTTTGGTTGATAATCATTTTGATGTACTATTAACAGGTGAGGAATTACGAGGGTTGAACACCATTCAGGATTTATACGATTTACTAGCATCTAAAAAAGCAGAGTGGCTTTCTTAAAAACTGAAAATACACGCATTTCTGCCATCTATACTTGTGTTCCACAAAAAATTGAAAGAACTGAAGACTATGAATGGATTTCAATGCAGGAACGTCAACTTTTTACAAAAACTACAGGGATAATTGAACGAAGGGTTGCCTCAGAATCAACAACTTGTTCTGACTTATGTTTCGAAGCAGCAAATCAATTATTAAATGATTTAAAGTGTAAAAATGAAATAGATTTGGTTCTTTTTGTTTCTCAATCTCCTGATTATTTTTTACCGGCAACATCAATAATTCTTCAAAATCGTTTAGGAATTCCAACGAAATCAATGGCTTTTGATGTCAATTTAGGCTGTTCAGGATACGTTTATGGACTTTCAATCGCATCACATTTTATTCAAAGTGGAAATATAAAAAAAGTGCTTTTATTGGCAGGTGATAAATCAACTATTTCCACAAATTATGAAGACAAAAGTACTTTTCCTCTTTTTGGAGATGCTGGTACGGCAACGCTTTTAGAATTTGATGAAAATGCAAATAATTGGTTTTTTTCTATGGCCTCTGACGGAAAAGGAAAAGATGCAATAATCATTGAACATGGTCATTCTCGCCATCCTTATGGTACAATTGAAGATGAAAATAAGGAAATAGAACTAGGAATTATTCGTTCTAAAAAGCATTTAAAATTAAACGGAATGGAAGTATTTAATTTCGCGTTGAAAGAAGTTGCTCCATCAATTAAAGAATTGCTTCAATTCGCTAAAAAAGAAGTTGGTGAAGTTGATTATTTTGTGTTTCATCAAGCAAATAAATTGATTAACGATAGCGTTCGTAAAAAACTAAAAATTGAAGAAGCCAAAGTTCCATTATCAATCGATTATTATGGAAATACAAGTTCTGCTTCAATACCACTTACAATTTGTAAAGAATTATCAAATCAAGTTTTAAATAAAAATAATAAATATTTATTTTCTGGTTTTGGAGTTGGTTTTTCTTGGGCTTCTGTTTTACTAAATCTTACAGATGTTAAAACAAAAATGATTGAGTATGCTTGATTTGAAAGGAAAGACCATTTTAGTAACAGGAGCTTCTTCAGGAATTGGAGCTTGTTTGGCAAAATATTGTGATGAATTAGGCGCAAACGTTATTCTTTCTGCCAGATCAAATGAAAAACTTATGTCTGTTGTTTCTGAAATGAGTTC
>Ga0247831_1005036_pt1 | contig 16936 bp, 8 predicted proteins | sample LaCruzMarch2015__9_FD_192406 | JGI IMG/M metagenome (GOLD analysis project Ga0247831, IMG submission 192406) | Freshwater microbial communities from meromictic Lake La Cruz, Castile-La Mancha, Spain - LaCruzMarch2015_1m | ecosystem: Environmental > Aquatic > Freshwater > Lake | place: Spain... | reverse complement strand
CCTCGCACGTTGCGGTCCCGAAACCCACTCCCAACTCATCATCACCACTCACGATGTGACACTGATGACCCAGGAGCTTTTCCGCCGCGATGAACTTTGGCTCATGGAGAAGGACTCGTCAGGGGCATCCCGCCTGTTTTCGCTCGGCGACTTCACCGACCTCCGTAACGACAAGGAATTGCGCCGCAACTACCTGCAAGGCCGTTTCGGCGGAATCCCGGTCGTCAGCAACCATCGGCCCGCCATCGGAGCGCTCATCAAGGCCTGAATTCAACGGATTCCGCCATGCCTCGTCACTCACGCTACCAGCGCCGCGCCCCGTTTCGGGAAAGCAAGCCGACGATACTCATCGCCAGCGAAGGCAAGGAAACCGAACCGCTCTATTTTGACGAATTGAAAACCCGTCACCGGGAAGTTGTCACCGTGATCATTTCCGGAGGCCGGAGCGGGCAAACGAATCCCAGGCGTGTCCTCAAGCGCCTGAAACAGGAGATGCTGAAACGAGCTTCCTGGTCCCCTCGCGACCACGCATGGTTGGTAGTCGATACGGATCAGTGGACCGAAGCCGAACGCCGGGAAATCCAGCTGGCGGTTTCCGAGGACTCACGGATTCATCTGGCGGCCAGCAACCCCTGCTTCGAACTCTGGCTGCTACTACATTTCCGCGACGGCTGGGAAACAGTCACCGCGGCCGATCTCTGCCGACTCCTGGACTCGCCCGATTGTTTCACGGGCTACCACAAGGAAAACTACGACGTTCGCACCTTGATGGCAAAGGTCGGCGATGCTATCCGCCGCGCTAAAACCTCCGACCGCGCGGCTCCCGACCAATGGCCCTTGCCCGGAATGACACATGTTTACAGGGTTGTGGAAAACATCATTCGAAACCGTTCAAATGAATGAGCACTGGCTCATCTGCCATCGCCACTTATAAAAGCATAACAGCGTATCACATCCACCCTCCAGCAGTCGTCCGATTAGGTATTCCATGAATTCACCCATCCGCCACATTTCCATACGCGTCCCTTGGCACGACAAAGCCTGGACCGGAACCATCTGCGACAAACCGACGTTGAACTCAGCTTGTTTGTGTTTGAAGAACATTGGGGCGAAGAAGAACGAAGAAGCGGAGGAAGCGGTCAAAGGCAGGACCATTGAGTCTCTGGAAGAACGTCAGTACCCCCCCTGCGTTACAGAGCGGGCGACCTTCATGTCACCGTTTTCATTTACACGTCATCACAAGCATCCCTACACGGAGCTTTCGCCGGACACGCACTCGCATTTCAAGGCAACCCCTCTGGTCTATCCTGCCTATTCCGCAGGTGGGCTACCTTTCCGGTGGATGCAGAAGGATCTTGTCTGGGGACGGGATGGCGACTGGCCGATCCGGGGGCTGAAAGAGGACTTTCCGCTCGAAGGTGTGCTGGAATCCCGTGAGCCAAAACTTCCTTGGGAAAAGGAAAAGCGAGGCTCATGGATGCAGGATGCGGAAAATCACCGGGAGCTTTTGGAATGTTTCTGGGGCCACGTCAGGGAAGAGGAATCGTTGGTATTCTTCTACTCCAAGCAGGTGCCGTTAACGGAAGAGCCTGCGCGGCGGGTGATTGTCGGAGTCGGCCGGGTGCTCAAACTCGGCAGCCTGACCGAGTATGACTACAACGAACAACGGCAGCCGGATTCAATTCGGAGCCTTCTCTGGGAAAGAATGGTCACCCATTCGATTCGTCCGGGCTTCAAGGATGGGTTTCTCCTGCCCTACCATCAGGCTCTCGCGAAGATGGAAAGCGATCCGGGTTTCGATCCGACTCCCATGATCGCCTTCGCACCGGCTGACAGAACCTTGGAATTCTCCTACGCCACGGAACACGTCAGCCCCGATGGCGCGTTATCAACTCTTCTGGTCATCGCCGATGCATTGAAGAGCGCACAAAGCTGTCTCGAAGGCGACTTTTCCAAACAAATCGAGTGGATAGACACTCAGATCACCCGCCTGTGGAAACAGCGCGGCCCCTGTCCCGGCCTGGGTGCCGTTCTCGGTGCAATGGGCATTCCCTACGGAAGTTTTGTCGCCAACGAGATCGTGAACGAAGTTGGGCCGGAGACAGACCCCTGGCCAGCCATCGAAGCGATGCTTGAAGATCCGGAGGCACATCTTTCAGCAGAGCTGGCCTCCCGGATCGACCCCGTGGTCGCCAAAGGATGGAAGCGCCGCAGCGACACCCGCAAAGCCTACATCCGCCTGCTCAGTCGCTTCGATCTGACGCCGGAACAGGCCAGCATGCTTTACGGAGAGGAAGGAAGGGAACAGCAAGGCATCGAAATAGAAGACGGGGAATTCGTAGCAAACCCCTATCTGATTTTCGAGGCAACCCGCTTGCTCCCTAAAGAGCTCTCCGTTTCGGTTTCCGTGATTGATCGCGGTGTTTTCCCGAAGGACCCGATCCGCACTCTCGTCCCGGTGCCCGTGCCCAGCGCACTGAAATCCGGCATCGACCCGCGCCGCGTCCGTGCCCTCGTGATCCAACAACTCGAAACACACGCCACACAAGGTCACACCCTTCAAGCGCGTAAGACCATCCTGTCCGAAATACGGGAACTGCCGCTTGATCCGAAGTGCGAAGTCACATCCGACACCATGGAAGTCGCGGAAGACGAATGCTTTGACGATGAGATCAAGCAGCTGCGCCTCGGCGACAAATCACAGGGCTACCAGCTCAAGCGTCTGGCCGAAGTGGGTGCCTACATTCGCGAGTTGGTCAGCAAGCGAATCAAAAGCCCCCCGCTGGGCATCGAGGCAGACTGGGCGGCCATTCTCGACTCCGTGTTGGATCCAGAAGGAAAGAATCCCCCGGTCTCGGACAAAGACCAGAAGGCAAGGGAAGAAAAAGTCGCCGCTCTGAACATTCTGGCAAACCGCCGTTTCTCGGTGCTCATCGGTCCGGCAGGCACGGGCAAGACCACTTTGCTCTCCGCGCTGGTGAAGCAGGATGAAATCGCTGCGGGTGGTGTCCTCCTGCTAGCTCCCACCGGAAAAGCCCGTGTCCGCATGGAGGAGAAGGTCGGCGACAAGCGCTTCCCGGCCAAGACCATTGCCCAGTTCCTGTTTCGATCCGGCCGCTTTGACGGCAACTCGCAGCGCTACCTCCTGACAGATGAGCCCGGCGAGAAACATGCCGAAACCGTCATCATCGACGAGTGCTCCATGATGACCGAGGAAATGCTGGCCGCCACCTTCGAGGAATTGGTCGGAATGAAACGCCTCATCCTCGTCGGTGACCACCGCCAACTCCCGCCCATCGGCGCAGGCAAACCTTTTGTGGACATCGTCAAACACTTGGAACCTGAACAGTTCGCCCAGCCGTTTCCCCATCATCATGCCGAAACCGGTTACACCGAGCTGACAATCTCGATGCGCCAGTCCGAAGTCGAAGGTGGCAGGGACGACGTGCGCCTGGCGGCGTGGTTCACTGGAGCCGAGCTGCCACCAGGTGAGGACGAGATTCTTAGTATCCTCAACGGCCGACGAAAAAGCGGTCACCTGGAAATCCGCGAGTGGAACAGCGTGGATGAACTGCATGCCCACCTCGACGCTTCGTTGAACGCCGAACTGGGAACAGACGGAAAACTCAACCAGCAACAATTCGATCGCACGCTTGGAGCAACGATTTCCGGTGACTATGCCTACTTCAACAGCGGACAGGCAGGCAGGCAGGCAGAAAACTGGCAGATTCTAACACCAGTTCGCCAGCATGGATGGGGAGTCACTGAACTCAACCGCGTCATTCACAACAAGTGGCGGGCCGGGTTCCTCGACATGGCCAGAAGGAAGTTTCGAAAGATCTGCAAGCCCGTGGGTTCCGAGCAAATTGTCTATGGTGACAAGGTCATCAACAACCGGAATCACTGGCGGTGGTCATGGCCTGAGGGCAAGAAGAGATCGGTGGCAAACGGTGAAATCGGAATGTTGATTGGCCCATGGGGGAAGACGACAGAAATCAATGTGGAGCTGTCCACCCAACCCGGGTTGAACTTCACCTACAAGCCCGCTGAGTTTTCAGAAGACGGATCATCGGACCTTGAGTTGGCCTATGCCCTAACGGTTCATCGCGCCCAAGGCAGTGAATTTGGCAAGGTATTCCTGATTCTGCCAAAAAACCGACGGATGCTCAGCCGGGAGATGCTCTACACGGCCCTCACTCGCCAGAAGGAAAAGGTCGTCATCCTTTGTGAAGGATCACCCATGGAGCTCTTGGCCATGGCCAACGATCGTTTTTCCGAAACAAAGACACGGTTTACCAATCTGTTCCGCGCTCCGAATCCCAAGGAATTCGAGAAATCCTACCTCGATGCCAACCTGATCCACCAAACGGAGCGGGGAGAGTTGGTGCGCTCGAAGTCGGAGGTCATCATCGCCGATCATCTCCATCGAAAACGAATCAACTACCGCTACGAAGAGCAGCTTACGCTTGGGGAAGACATCCGAATCCCCGACTTCACTTTCGAGGACGATGACACCGGTATCACCTATTACTGGGAGCACTGCGGCATGCTCTTCAACGATGACTACGCCCGGCGCTGGGAAGAGAAAAAAACGCTCTATCGCGAGAATGGAATCCTTCCCCACGAAGAAGGCGGAGGCAAGAAGGGCACACTCATCATCACCCACGACGACTCGGTCGGAGGAATCTCATCGAAGGCTATTGGCGAGCTGATTGAGATGATTCTTCAATAAATCCCTTTCGCACACAGCCAACCATGCTCCCCTCTGTCCTCAGCCACGAACTCATGGAAGGCGTCCGCGCTTTCCTGCGGGCGACGTTCCCGCCATCGAGTCCTGAGTTTCGGGAAGCGTTTGATTCGATTTTAGATGGCGTGGGCCGCGACAGATTGTTCCAAGGACCCTACCTGCGGGTGGGATTGCCATTCCAGCCCGGGCAGGCGGGCACGGATTATTTCCCGCGTCTGAAGACCGCCTTTCCACCCTACCGTCACCAAGAGCAGTCATGGGCGCGGCTTCGGACGGGAAACCCATTGTCCACGCTGGTGGCCACCGGTACCGGATCAGGAAAGACCGAGTGCTTTCTCTATCCGATTCTTGACCACGTGCTGGCAAATCCCGCGCAGCGCGGCATCAAGGCGATCCTGCTCTATCCAATGAATGCCTTGGCCGGCGATCAGGCGCGGCGTTTCGCGAAACTGATTCACAATAACCCCGCTTGCTTCGGCAAAGTGAGGATCGGTCTCTACGTCGGCGGCAAGGGTGACAAGTCGAAGCAGATGACGGAAGACGGTGTGATCACCTGTCGGCAGGAAATGCAGAAGTCCCCGCCTGACATCCTCATGACGAACTACAAGATGCTCGATTACCTGCTGATCCGGCAGGACGACCGCGCATTGTGGGCCGACAATTCACCGGACACCTTGCGATACCTTGTCGTCGATGAGATCCACACCTTCGACGGAGCCCAGGGCACCGATCTCGCCTGTTTGATCCGACGGGTGAAGGCACGGCTCAAGACACCTCAGAATCATCTTTGTGCGGTCGGCACCTCGGCCACCTTGGGCGGCGAGGGCAGCGCCGATTCGATGATCGAATTCGCGAAGCTGATCTTCGGGGAGGATTTCAAAAACTCGGCTGTCATTCAGGAAAGCCGGAAGTCGGCCCGCGAGCACATCGAAGACACCGACAATCTGGAAATCCGCTACTTCGAGCCACCCGGTCCCGAACATGTCGAAGCCCTGCGACCGGGAAGTTACCAGAAGATTGAGGACTACATCGCAGCCCAGGCGAAACTTTGGTTCGGTCGAGATCTGGACACGGCCACATTGGCAGGTCGGGTGAATCTCGGGCGAGAACTTCGCGGCCACAATTTCCTCCGCACCTTTCTCCAGCATTTTGAAAAGCGTCACATCAAGGATGGCATCGAGGAGATGGTCAAAACTCCGGTCATTGCCGAGGAGATCCTGCTCGCCGATCTGGCGTCGCGCCGCCCGCTCTGGGACGCGGAACATCATCGTCTGATTCTCAACAGCTTTATTTCCCTGTGCGCACACGCCCGCAGCGCACCCCACGCGGAAGCGTATTTCCTGCAAATCCGCTCGGAACTATGGATGCGGGAACTCTCCCGGATGGTCGCCTCGGTTCATCCCAAGCCACAGATCCGCTTCTCGATGGATCTGTCGAAGGATCATCCGCAACGTCATCTCGCCGCGATGCACTGCCGCGACTGCGGCGTGATGGGCTGGGGCGGCGTGCAGAAGGCCAACGAAGACACGATCAGACCGGAACTCGACTTATTCTATTCCGCGTTCTTCGCGAAGAATCCTGACCCTCGACTGCGCTTTGTGTTCCCGGTATCTGATACGATGAGTTCATCTGCGAGCCTCGTGCAACCCTACTTCTGTGGTTCCTGCCTCAGCCTGTTCGAAAGCAAGGACGGCACTTGCCAATCCTGCGGGACGAAGAAATTTGATCCCCTTGCACCGACGGAAGCCTGCACCTTCCGGGTGGAAAGCCCGCACCGCACGATCCAACGCCAGAATGTCCGCGTGGCGGACAAGTCCTGCCCGTTCTGTGAAAGCTCTACCGGATTGACCATCGTCGGCTCCCGGGCCGCCAGCCTCACAAGCGTGGGCCTGAGCCAGCTTTTCGGATCGCCCTTCAACGACGATAAAAAGGCGATGGCGTTTTCCGACTCGGTGCAGGACGCCAGCCATCGCGCCGGCTTCTTCTCGGCCCGCACCTATCAAATCGTCGTCCGCACCGCCCTCCGACAGGTGTTGGAAAAGCTCGGTGGCGAAGTTTCGCTCGCCGAGCTTTCGGATAGCTTCCCTGCGCACTGGTTGGCCAAGCTCGGGCAGAACGACTTTGCCGGCACGTTCATCCCGCCACAGATCGAATGGATGCAGGAATTCGATGACTTCAAGGCAAGCCACAAACTCCCTCATGGCTCGCGTTTGCCATCCCGCGTAGTAGATCGCTTGAAATGGGAAGTGGTTCGCGAGTTTGGCATGCAATGCCGAATCGGTAGGACCCTGGAAAAGAGTTCCGCTGCCGCCACCCATCCCGCTCCGGAACCTTTTGCAAAAGCCGTGTCGGCGATTGTGGCGGATCTTCATGACATCAGCAGCCTCTTTGCCGGAATCGTCGAGGCCGATGTGAATCGTCTCGTTGCAGGCTTATGCGAGCGCCTGCGGACCAACGGAGGAATTCACCATGCCTTTCTCGATTCCTACATCGCAAAGCGCGGCGAAGAGTATCTTTTCAATCAGCACAACGGCGAGGCCCTGCCCAAACTTCCCCGCCCGGGCACCGGCAATCGTCCGATGTTCTTCGCGAGTTTCAGGGAGCGGGAATCCTTCGAACGCCTGATCAACACCGGTGGCAGCCCTTCCTGGATGGAACACTGGATCCGCAAGTGGTTGTCATCGATCATCGGCGACCGCGCCAAGGATCTGGACTTGAGCCCGATCATCGAGCGGGTGGTAAAGGCAATCACAGCCTCCGGGCTTTGGATCCGGCATGAAGTCGCGAAGAAAGCCGGAGAATACGCATGGTCTTTCAACCCGGCAAATCTGCTGGTTTCTCGCGAGGTTTCGAATCACGCCTGCCAAACTTGCGGACACCAGGTCACCAGCAGTTTGGCGGTCTCCGAGTGGTGGAACGCTGTGCCATGCCTGCGACACAAATGCCCCGGCCACTATTTGCCATCGACTTCGGCGGACAGTTCTTTCTTCGGAGATCTCTACCGCCGCGGAGACGTCGTCCGCATGAGGGCCGCGGAACACACTGGCATGCTCGACCGCCCCACCCGCGAGCGCCTTGAGAAGGAGTTCATGCGCAAAGAACCTCTTTCCACAGACGTGAATCTTCTTTCCTGCACGCCGACGATGGAAATGGGTGTTGATGTCGGGGATCTCTCGACGGTGTTGCTGTGCTCCGTGCCTCCCGAGCAAGCAAACTATCTTCAACGGGTAGGACGCGGAGGCCGCCGCGATGGCAACAGCCTGGCCCTCACCGTGGCCACCAGCGATGCCCATGACTTGAGCTACTATGAGGCCCCGCTGAAAATGCTCGCCGGAGATGTCCGCATGCCGGCCATTTTCCTCAAGGCTCCGGCCGTGCTTGAGCGCCAGCTCACCGCCTTCTGCATCGACCGCTGGATCGAAAGCAGCTCGTCCGCACGAATCCCGGAAAAAATGGAGGTGCTCTACATCCAACTTTCCCAAGACACCGAAAAAGAAAAGTTGCTCGGAGTATTTCCCAACGCGCTCTATCAGTTCATTGAGTTGAACCTCACATTACTGATCGAAGGGTTCGTCGCGATGTTCGACAAGGGCGAACTTGACAAGGAAAGCATCGATTACCTGCGGGTATTCATCCAAGGGGACAACAACGAGCAGGGATCGCTTTCCTATAAGATCAACAGCGCCCTTGCAGCAGCCCACAAGGATCGGGAATCCTTGATGAATCGACACAACACCCTGACCAAGGCGATTGCCGTCAACGACAAGAAGCGCCCCCGCGATGAGAAGCTCGACATGGACCTGGCGCAGATGAAGGCCGAGCGCAAGGGGATCAAGGCATTGATCGACGACATCAATTCCAAGCCAACCCTCAATTTCCTCACCGACGAAGGGCTCATTCCCAACTACGCGTTCCCCGAAGAAGGCGTGACGCTTCGCAGCATCATTCTGAGAAAGGCGGAAGCCGACGACGAGAGCGGCAAAACCAAGAAACAGGAATTCGAGCACGTCCGACCTGCTGAGGCCGCCATTACCGAATTGGCACCCGGCAATTCCTTCTATGTCGAGGGCCGCAAACTCACCATTGATCAGGTCTCCATCGACAAGGACGAATACGAATCATGGCACTTCTGCCGTTCCTGCTCGCACCTCGAACCCGTGACCGCGGCCTCGGAGCAATACACTGAGTGCCCGCGCTGCCATTGCCAGGCATGGCGCGACACATCCCTCACGCAGCAGATGCTGAAGATGCGGCAGGTGTTTGTTACGGCATGGGACAAAAAAGTCCGCAACCTCGACCAGAAGGATGACCGGGACCTGACCTCCTTCAACAAACAGACTTCCATCGACTACGAGCGGGAAGCCATCCGCAAGAGTTATAGACTACTGGCCGAGGGCGCGACGTTCGCGTTCGATTTCATCGACCAGATCACCTTGCGCGAGGTGAATTTCGGCGAAGATCGAATGGATTCGAATGTGATCCAGATCGGCGGCAAGAGTCTTCACGGCATTGGATTCCAGGTGTGCGGTTCCTGCGGTAAAATCCAGTCGCAGCAAGTGAAGGCGGAACGGCGGCATGACATTTCCTGCAAGAACTATGGCAAGGACATGGAAGGGCAATCGTTTGAAAACACCTTCCTGCTCTACCGGGAGCTCAAGTCCGAAGCAATCCGCCTGCTCATCCCGTCGCTCAATCAGGACGAGGGAAGAGATACCCAGTCCTTCGTGGCCGCCATTCACCTCGGGCTGAAGTCGGTTTTCGGCGGTCACCTAAACCACCTCAAACTCTCAGTCCAGCAGCTTCCCATCAGCGGCAGCAACATGCGTTCCCAGCATGTCTTCATCTATGACAGCGTGCCCGGCGGCACCGGCTATCTGAAGGACCTAACCCGCAACGAGCACACGTTCATGCGCGTTCTCGAAAAAGCGAGGGACGCCCTGACTGGGTGTTCCTGCGCGAAGGACCCGGCGCTCGACGGTTGTTACCAGTGCATCAAGGCCTACCGGTTCCGTTTCGTTCACAACCAGATTTCGCGGAGCACGGCCCTGCGCCAAATCGAAATCATTCTCGCCAACCGGGAAGCCATCGAAGAACGCAGCCCGGATGATGCCTTGATCAACCCGCTGTTGGAAAGCGAACTGGAACGGCGTTTCGTCGAATCACTACGGCAAACCGACGGATTCCATCTGAACCCGGAAGTGGTGGATGGACGGCCCGGATATCTTCTCAAAATCGGCAACGCGGCGTGGAAGGTCATCCCGCAGGTAGAGCTTGGTGCCAAGCAAGGTATCACCCTGGCATCCAGGCCGGATTTCATTCTCAAGCCGCTTCGCCCCAGCAAAGGATTGCCCATCGCCGTGTTCCTGGACGGCTTCGCTTACCATGCGGATACCGCCCTCGACAACAACCGCATCGCCTCGGATCTGGCAAAGCGGAATGCCATCCGCATGTCGGGAAACTATCTTGTTTGGTCACTCACTTGGGCGGATCTCAAGGGGCAGTTGCCGCCGCCCGCAACTCTGTTGGCCGTGAACAGCGCGAACATCGTTTCTCTATTGAAGGTGCTCGCCCCGGAACTCTCACACCTTCCGCTGCTCAACCAACCCGATTGGAACAGTTGGCAGCTCCTGCTCGCCCACCTGAGCCACATGGCACAAAGCGGTGAAGCCGAACCAATCCGCCAATGGCAATCCGCGGCCAGCATTGTGGCATGCAATTCATCCAGCCGGGCGCATACCGATGAAAAGGCACTTCACTCCGCTTTGGAGCGGCTGATGCTGGGAGAATCTCCAGCACCCGAAACCGTTTCAACACCCACATACGCCGCCAGCACCTCGGAGAACGGAATCTTCCGGCTGTTGGCGGCAGTGCCCGTGACCTCGCTGCAAACGAAATGTTTCGATGCGGCGTTTTGCTCCATTTGGTTCGACGACACCGGGGACAAACCCGCTGCCGAGTTCCAACAGGAATGGCAGGAACTTCTCAGGATGAACAATTTCCTGCAATTCACTCCCCGTTTCGTTTCAGTCACCAGACACATGGTGGAGAAGGGACTCGTCTCCAATGCCATCACGTGGCTACTGGATGAAGATGCGGAGTCCATAACTCCGGAAACCGATTCGAAGCTCACCGAAAAGCAGAGCGAGGAACTCGAATTGCTGGATCCCTCACTCCAGCCGGTTCTCGTGCCCCTGCTGAAAGGCGGCTCCATCCCATGGCCGGAGTTCGGCTATGAGGCCACGGATGAACAAGGTCGCTGTGGCACGTCCATGATCGAAGTGGCCTGGCCCCTTCAAAAAATCGGCATCGCAGTCCCAGCCAATGAGACCAAGGATTTCGAAGAGAACGGCTGGACCATCCTTCGCCTTGAGGGCCTCGACGCAGCCGCCATCGAAACACTCTTCAACCCCAAAGCCTGAATCCCATGAATGCCATCAAGCCTGCCGTATCCATCGGCGACTCCTTCCTGAAATCGATGTTCGCGTTGCCGGATCACATCATGAAGAAGGCGCGGGAAACGATCACCAAGTTCCAGCACGACCCGACATCCCCAGGCCTCAACTACGAAAAAATCCAAGGGGCAAAAGACCAGCGCCTCCGCTCGATCCGTGTCGATCAGGACTACCGTGGCATCGTGCTGAAATCCGAGAAGGGGGACGCCTATATCCTGTTGTGGGTGGACAAGCACGACGATGCCTACGCCTGGGCGCGGAAAAGAAGCTCCAGCGTTCATCCGTTGTCAGGGGCGATTCAGATCGTGGAAGTCCAGGAAACGGACTCGAATCCACTGGAGAGTCCCGTTGAGACGCCGAGCGCCTCCGAGCAAAAGCCCGACGTGTTCGCATCCTTCAGCGATGCTGATCTTCGGCAGCTCGGTGCAACCGACGAGATGATTCCGCTGATCCGCTCGATCAAGGACGAACCCGCATTGGAAATCCTCAAGCGGCGGTTCACCCCGCAGGTTTATGAAGCACTCTTCATGCTGGCATGTGGAGAAAGCTTCGACTCCGTGCTTGATGAAATGGGAATCGAGACAGGCAAACAATACGCCACCGACGATTTCGCCACAGCGCTCGCTCTGAATTCCAACAAGCAGCACTTCGCCGCCATCACCGACGATGCCGAACTCGATGCAATCCTCAACGAACCGCTGGCTTTCTGGCGCGTCTATCTTCACCCGAGCCAGCGGAAGCTCGTGCAAGCCCAGTTCAACGGCCCGGCTCGCGTGCTGGGTGGTGCCGGCACCGGGAAAACCGTGGTCGCGATGCACCGGGCAAAGTTCCTCGCCTCCCAGTGCGCGGAGAACGAACGGATTCTATTCACAACCTTCACCAAGTCGCTGATCCACGACATCAAGAAGAACCTCCAGAAGATCTGCTCCTACGATGAGATCAAGAAAATCGAAGTCATCCACTTGGATAAATGGGCGGAGAATTTCCTCCGCAGCAAGAGTTACAAGCACCAGGTTGCCTACGATGAGCGCCACCCACTGCGGAAGAAACTCTGGAGCCAGGCCATGGGCGCGGCACTCGACGCTGAGTTTCCGTCGGACTTCCTCCGGGAAGAGTGGGAAAAAGTCATCCAGTATCACGACGTTACAAATTTCAGCCAATATGCCGCGCTACCCCGGCCGGGACGCCAAGGCAGGCTCAGTCGCATCCAACGCAAAGCCATCTGGCCGGTGTTTGAAGAATACCGGACGCTGCTGAACGAAAACCAGATTTGGGAACCTGCCGACATGTTCCGGGCCGCCCGTTCCATTATGACTGTAGAGAAACTCAACGCCGGGTTCAAGCACATCATCGTCGATGAAATCCAAGACTTCCATCCCCAAGCATTCCGCCTGCTTCGTGCGATGATCCCTGCCGATCAGTTTCCCCGCAACGACCTATTCCTGGTCGGCGACGGCCATCAAAACATCTACGGCCATCACATCATCCTCAGCCAGCTCGGCATTGACATCCGCGGCAGAGGACGTCGCCTGAAACTCAACTACCGCACACCCGAAGAAACCCGCCGATGGGCAGTTTCTATTCTCCAAAATCAGGACATCAATGACCTCGATGGCGGCAAAGACAGCAACAAGGGTTACCACTCCAGCATGTCCGGCCCGGAACCCACCTTCGAAAAATGCGATTCCTTCGATGATGAGGTGAAACACATCGCCGCGTGGTATCACGAGATCCGGGAGGCCAACGGAGGGCATGTGGCCTGCGCCGCGGTCCGGACCAACGACGAGCGTGAGCAATACGCCAAAGCCCTCAGCCAACAAGGCTGCCAGGTCCACGAGATCACCGGCGACTCCATGGACATCGATGATCCCACACCGCTCCGACTGGCCACCATGCATCGCATCAAGGGGCTGGAGTTCGACCATGTCTGCCTGGCCGACTGTGATCCCGAGCGCTTGGCGAGCCTTCCTTCAGCACGTCAATCCACCGAGCGATGCCTCATGCACGTCGCTGCGACACGGACGAAAAACTCCCTACTGGTAATCTCTCGTAAGTGATTGGCTAAGGCCGCATGCCACTTTTAGGCTCTAGCCAGGCACCCGAAAATTAACGCAAACTATTTGCATTTGGGTAGCATAAGGTAGCAGATTTTAAAGTGTTTTGATGCCATTTTGTGCCTTTGAATGCGACTCGGACAACTTCTTGGCGAGCTCCGAAATCTGAAAAAATCCCTTATTTTATGGGGTTTTCCCTGCATTTTCGCCAAGTGGTCCCGGGTGGAATCGAACCACCACCTACGGCTTCGGAGGCCATCGTCCTATCCATTGGACCACGGGACCCGCATATCGGCGGGGAAGGAAATAGTTTAGGCTAGGTCGGGTGCTTTGGCAAGGATTCTTCGCTCTTGCCGGGTGGCATGGATTCGGCTACCCCGCCCCCGTCATGCCTATCGCAACACCAGCCCAATACGCCGCCATGCTCGATGCCGCCCAGAAAGGCGGATACGCCTACCCGGCCATCAACGTTACCTCCCTCACCACGATCAACGGGGCTCTCAAAGCCTTTTCGGAGTCGAAATCCGACGGCATCATCCAAGTTTCCACCGGCGGCGGCGAGTTTGCCGCCGGCACCGCCGTGAAGGACGCCGCCTTCGGAGCCATCGTCCTCGCCGAGGCCTGCCACCTGCTCGCCGAGAAACACAATGTCCTCATCGCACTCCACACCGACCATTGCCATCCGGAAAAGGTCGAGGGTTTCCTAAAGCCCCTCCTGCAAGCTTCCCGCGAGCGCATCGCCGCCGGCAAAGGCCCGCTTTTCCAATCTCACATGTTCGATGGCTCGGTTGTTGAGCTGAAGGAAAACCTCCGCATCTCGAAAGACCTCCTGAAAGAATGCGCTGAACTCGGCATCATCCTTGAGGTCGAGGCCGGCTGCGTCGGCGGCGAGGAGGACGGCCACGATACCTCTGGCCTGCCGATCGAGAAACTTTACACCACCCCCGAGGATATGGTGGAGGTTTACGAAGCCCTCCAGCCTATCGGCCGTTTCCTTTTCGCGGCTACCTTCGGAAACGTCCACGGTGCTTACAAGCCCGGCGCGGTGAAGCTCAAACCCTCCATCCTCAAAGACGGCCAGAAAGCCGTGACCGACAAGCACGGCCCATCTGCGGAAATGGATCTCGTTTTCCACGGCGGCTCCGGCACCTCCAGCGAGGATCTCCAAGAAACCCTCGATTACGGAGTTGTGAAAATGAATATCGATACCGATACTCAATACGCCTTCACCCGCCCCATCGTTGCGCACATCTGCGCGAATATCGAGGGCGTGCTTAAGATCGACGGCGAGGTTGGCAACAAGAAGCACTACGACCCGCGTTCCTATCTCAAAAAAGGCGAACAAGGTCTCTGCGACCGCATGAAGCAAGCTTGCGACGAGCTCCGCTCCACTGGCCAGACGATTATCGGCAAGGCCTGATCACTAGCTCATTCCGTTTCCTGCCGCCGTGTTTCAGTCATGGAACAGGGCGGTTTTATTTTTCCAAGGAAAGAGTATCGCCGCGCGTTTCCTCACAAACCCGCACGCAGCTTCTTTCCCATTTTTCCTAAATCTTTCTTGCAGTATGTGCCTTAATTTTCAAATTGTGTTGCACCACACAAACTTCCAAACAAAGTCCATGATCCAAAAACTTACAACCCGTCACCGCTTCACCGCGTCCACCATCATCACCGCGATCCTGTTGGCGGCTCCCCAACTTTACGCACAAGCTGCTCCCGCCAAGAGATCTCTCCTCGACGTATGGGTGATCGACGGTGGCTGGACGATGCTTTTCATCGGTGCCGCCGTTCTGGCCTTCATCGGGCTCTCCATCTATTGCTTCATGAATTTCACCAAGGCGAAATTCGTCCCATCCGATCTGAAAGCCGCTCTCATGGATCACATGACGAACTGCCGGGTTCGCTCAGCGATTGAACTCGCCGCCTCCCACCCGTCTTTCCTCGGCCGTCTTGTAGCCTACTCGTTCCCGAATATCGACGCCACCAAGCCGGACGATCTTGGCCGCGACATGATTGAGGATTCCATGGCCGACTTCACCAACAATGAGGCGAGAAGAGCCATGGTGCTGATCAACTACATCTCCGTCTGCGCTCAGGCCTCCCCGATGCTCGGGCTGCTCGGAACGGTTATCGGCATGGTCGGTTGCTTCGCAACCCTCAGTTCCTCCGGAGCCGCCGATCCCTCGCAGCTCGCAGGTGACATCTCCGTCGCCCTCCTCACCACACTCTGGGGACTGATTAACGCCATTCCCTGTATCGTCGTCTTCTACGTCCTCAAAAACAGATACAACGGCCTTGTGTCTGAGGCGATTCATACCGCCGAGGAACTCCTCAACGCCGCCGTCGCCACCGTCAACGCGGACACGCTTTACGGCAAGATTCCCGAAGGAATCGACGTCTGATCCCATCCCTTCCATTCCGAACCCAAGAAACACCCGATGGCATCCTCAAAGCTCAGCTCCGCCAGATCCGTTGAGGATGAGCAGGCGAAGCTCGACATGTCGCCCATGATCGACATGGTTTTCCTGCTCCTGATTTTCTTCATCGTCAACGCGACGGCAATCATCGTGAAGACCGACCCGGAGGTTGTTCCTCCGGTTGCGAATAACTCCAAGCGGCAGGAAGACGGTCGTGGCCGTATCGTAGTCAATGTCCGTCAGGACGGCACTTTCACTTCGGAAAACTTCGATATCCTGGCTGACGAGAAGGATATCGTCGATCTCGTGAAGAGGGAGAGGGACAAGATCATACCGCTCGGGATCGTGCCGAAGCTCCACTTGCGCGGCGACCATGAGGCGGTTTTCAAATACTCCCGCACAGCGGTTCGGGCGGCGGCTGAAGCCGGTGTGGATCAGGTTGTCTTTGCCGTCTATGAGAGAGGCCGCGGCGGTGCCCCCAAGAAATAGGCGGCGCTCCTTCCGTCAGCCCCAAGCACCATTCTTTCCACTAAACCTAATTTATGGCACGTCACAAGAAATTCGCCCACGAGGACGACAACAATCCGGAACTCGACATTTCCTCACTCATCGATGTTTGCTTCCTGCTGCTCATTTATTTCATCGTCACATCATCGGTGACCATCCGCGAGTCCGATCTGGGCATGTCCCTGCCCGCCGCGAACCCGAGCAACGAGCAGCCCAAGATCGAGCCCATGTTCATCCGCGTGGATGCCGCCGGTGTGATCTACACCGGAGTCGGCGCGGGGCAGCAACAGCTCGATCAGGATGCCAGCGTGCGCGAGGTGCCGCTGCTCGACAGCCAGCTTGATCTCTACGCAGCCGCGGCGCGAAGCGCGGGCAGCAACCCCCTCGTGCAGGTTTTCGTCGATCCCGGCACGACGCAGCAGCGCGTGATCGATGTCCTCAATTCGCTCGCCGGTGCCGGAATTTCCTCGGTCACGTTCACCGATCTGGTGGAGTGATCGGATTTTCCTCAGGAAACACCTAAATTTCCATGCCGTCGGACGTTCCCCCTTGCAGGACATCAACGATGGCGCATTATTTTTAAAACTTTGTCCCTTTTGATCTACAGCTTGAATTTCTAAGAGAAACCCAATTTCAAACGACCATGAAAAAACTCCTTCTCGCACTCGTTTTCGCGGCTACCGCCATCCCGGCTTTCGCGCAGGAAACCCTCCCGGAACTCGTCGACGCCGCCCTCGTGGCGATGAAAGAGGAAAAATG